>Ga0307515_10000623_pt1 | contig 82710 bp, 33 predicted proteins | sample 17_EM_MG_FD_194513 | JGI IMG/M metagenome (GOLD analysis project Ga0307515, IMG submission 194513) | Populus trichocarpa ectomycorrhiza microbial communities from riparian zone in the Pacific Northwest, United States - 17_EM | ecosystem: Host-associated > Plants > Roots > Unclassified | place... | reverse complement strand
TTATACCATACAGTATGGGCTATGAAAGTGCCAAGTATTTGTTGTACCAAGTGTTATACAACATAAATCTAGATTAACCATTTAACAAGCAAAGTATTAAAAGTGAACAAGATAACAAATATAAAGAATGTTAGTATCCAACATTAAGGTCCATGTTAAGTTTATATTATACTTATTCTTACACCATTAGTGTACCCTTTTCACCTTGATATAATTAACTTAGCTACACATAATGAAAGAAAGAAACATAAATAAACAAGATAAGAACATAAATGAGAAAGAAGTTAACTAAGTAAAGAAAAGGAAATGAAAGGCATAAACAAGAGATTAATATAAACAAAACTTAAGTATTACAAAAGAGAGAGCAAGAGCATGATCTTGATCTGAACACCAAGATGCCTAAATACATGGCAAATGCCTCCTTTTATAGGTCAAAATTCGGAACTATTGATTTGTTGACTAATTGATGAATGGGTGGCCACATCTTGACTTGGTGACAATTCTTATCTTCGTGTCTGCCTAAAACGTCATTGATAACGTCATAATTTGAACAGACTTAAATCATGAAAGTTCTAGGGAATTGTCTCATCTTTCCAGGGTAAAATTTTGAGATCATTTGGACTTCTAGAACTCGAGATATGGGCTGAACACTAAACAGTGTCTGGGCTGCAGGACAGATTCGGACTTCTTCGTTGTTGCTACAATTTGGACTTGAAAACGGCCTTGTTAAATCTTGGACTCCCATGAAAGTTGTAGGCCTATGTCTTACCTTTCCATCCATATAAAGTAGACCTAAATCCGAGATCTACAGCTCCAGATATGACCCGATTACCGAACAATGTTCCAGTTTGGACTGCACCAACATCTCTTTTCTAAGTTTGGCCATCTCTTTGTCCTTTCAATTTCAGTACTTCAACTCATCAATCAATTCTTTCATTTATGTGATAGGCCTGCATTTAAGATGAATATTTACCATAAATTAAAGGTATCTTATATTATTAGATATGTTATTATAAAACATGTTTTAGTTAAGGAGTTATTGATACTTCAAGTGCAAAATGATGATATAAAACATTGATAAAAATGCACTTTTAAGTACTAATCAAGGTGCGATTCACCTAACTGCAATAGAAGCTTTATCCGTGCTCTCCTGCTGTTGTTGTTGCACCACACCTGTGGTCCCTCCTGCAAATCACAGGTTTATCTCATAAATTTTCCTCACCTAGGATATGTTTTATAGTAACCATATCAACAATCAATAAGTCTTTCTTTTAGTCATTTCTTAATATTTTATGTTTTTCTCATTTCACCCATTAATATTGTCGTTATTTGTCCAACCATAGTTATCATTCCTTTCTTTATATTTGGATTGTTACTGTCCAACTGTTACTGTCTTGTTTTTTGAACCGTTACTGTCTTGTTTTGAACTGTTACTGTCTTGTTTTTGAACCATTACTGTCTTGTTTTGAACTGTTACCTTGTTTTTGAACCGTTACTATCTTGTTTTGAACTGTTAATGTCTAGACATTTGAACTGTTACTGTCTTGTTTTTGAACTATTACTGTCCTGTTTTTGAACCATTACTGTCTTGTTTTGAACTATTACTGTCTAGACATTTGAACTGTTATTGTCCAACTATTACTGTCTAGACATTTGAACTGTTACTGTCTTGTTTTTGAACCGTTACTGTCTTGTTTTGAACTATTACTGTCTAGACATTTGAACTGTTACTGTCCAACTTCTCCTCGGATGTTTAACTGTATCTAAAGTTATAGAACTTCGTTTCAAGCGAGATTAGTCTCGTTGGAAGCTAAAACATGAGGATATAAGTTCTCTGAAGGAAGGAGAACCCAGATCTGCCTCCAAGACAGTTAAAATTGTTTATCAACGAACCAGACCTATTACCCTACAGGGTCTGTTGTGACCCAGTCTCGGTTGGTGACCTATAGCTGGAGTTCTATAACTCCAAATTGAGCAAGACCAATTTTCTTAGTTAGTCGACATCTAAAACTACAATTTTTATGAGGAACCTGATCCTAATTCCTTCATCCTCCTACCCAAAATCCCTCTGAAAGTGAACAGACAAAACTGTCCAGATTCGTCAACCTTAATACACACAACACCTATAGTTATTTAATTTAGCGGCTCATATATTTTCCCTAAATTCAAGTCTAAGAACCCTAACTATAATTCAACATCCAGGCATCAATTTATAATCGACTTTGAAACAACTCATAAACCATGTTTAGAACACCTTACCCGGTACGAATCAAGGTTTCGATCTTCAACTCCCTCATTTTCTTTCTAATGACAGCTGGCCCTCCCCTCTTCTCTTCTTGTTCAAATTTTCTTGTTAATCCCTTGCCCACCAGTGTTTATTCTACGAATAACCCTTAATCTTGGATGGGTTCTAGGAATTTTTTGTGTTTCTCTCTTGATTTGTAAAAAAATGGATACAAAAACTCCCTATTTTCTTTCTTTATGATAGCTGCAGATCTTTATTTATTTATTTATTATTATTATTTTCATTTAGGCCCTATTTTCTTTAAGTGTATTTGTTTTGCCCCCACTTCTTTGTAGTTTAGTTCATACTCTTTAATTTAATCCAGCCTTGATTTTTCCTGGGATTTACAGTAGGTCACCCATTACAATGAGACCATTCCTCTACCAGGGTAGGTCACCTATTACAACACGACCACTCTTTCTTTTTTCCATCTGGATAGGTCACCCATTACAATTCGACCACTTCTTCATGTTTTTTATCTGGGTAGGTCACCCATTACAACACGACCACTCTTCTTTTTTTCCATTTTAGGTAGGTCACCCATTACAATTCGACCATTCTCCATGTTTTTTTATCTGGGTAGTTCACCCATTACAATGAGACCATTCCTCCACCTGGGTAGGTCACCCATTACAACTCGACCCCTTTTTCTTTTTCCTATTTTTAGGTAGGTCACCCATTACAATTCGACCACTTCTTCATGTTTTTTTATATGGGTAGGTCACCCATTACAACTCGACCATTCTCCATGTTTTTTTATCTGGGCAGGTCACCCATTACAATGAAACTATTCCTTCACCTGGGTAGGTCACCCATTACAACACGACCACTCTTCCTTTTTCCATTTGGGTAGGTCTTTTCCATTTGGGTAGGTCACCCATTACAATTCGACCACTTCTTCTTGTTTTTTTTCTGGGTTGGTCACCCATTACAATAAGACCATTCCTCCACCTAGGTAGGTCACCCATTACAACATAACCACTCTTTTTTTTTCCCTTTTGGGTAGGTCACTCATTACAATTCGACCATTCTCCATGTTTTTTTTATCTGGGTAGGTCACCCATTACAATGAGACCATTCCTCCACCTGGGTAGGTCAGCCATTACAACACGACCACTGTTCCTTTTTTCCATCTGGGTAGGTCACTCATTACAATTCGACCACTTCTTCATGTTTTTTATCTGGGTAGGTCACCCATTACAATAAGACCATTCCTCTACCTGGGTAGGTTACCCATTACAACACGACCACTCTTTCTTTTTTCTATTTTGGGTAGGTCACCCATTACAATTCGACAATTCTCCATGTTTTTTTATCTGAGTAGGTCACCCATTACAATGAGACCATTCCTCCACCTGGGTAGGTCACCCATTACAACAAGACCACTCTTTCTTTTTTTCATTTAGGTAGGTCACCCATTACAACTCGACCATTCTCCATGTTTTTTTATCTGGGTAGGTCACCCATTATAATGAGACCATTCATTCACCTGGGTAGGTCACCAATTACAATGAGACCCACTCTTTGTTTTTCTACTTAGGCAGGTCGCCCATGGAAATAGACCAGGGTAAGCGTGAGTGCGTGGGCTGGTCGCCCCTGAAAATAGACCAGGGTAACTTTGAGGATGTGTGGGCAGGTCGCACATGAAAATAGACCAAGGTAAGCGTGAGTGTGTGGGCTGGTCGCCCCTGAAAATAGACCAGGGTAACTTTGAGGATGTGTGGGCAAGTCGCACATGAAAATAGACCAGGGTAAGTGTGAGTGTGTGGGCAGGTCGCCCGTGAAAACAGACTAATTTTCTTCAAAAGGGGCAGGTTGCCCAAAATAATGTAATCGTTTTCCTTTTTCTTCTTTACAAAGCTTACTATCTAAAATCTCTTGCAAGATTTTGGTCGTAAGCATTGTAAAGAGGAGGGGGGCAACTATCATAACCCATTTTTGGGTTATTCCCCAATTCAGATTTTCTCTCTTCAAAAAAAAATTCAAAAAAATCAAAAAATATTATCAAAAAATATAACAATGAAAAAAGGATGCCAAAACGCTCAGAAAATGGTCAAAAATTGGTTGAGGAGGTTAAAAAAACACAAAAATTAAAATTTGACAGTATTTTATTGACTGATAAGAGCCCTGTTGACAAAGAAAATTCAATTTGAGAAAGAAAAGTACAAAATCAGATATTTATGGACTCAATTAAATTGTATTGAAGGTTTAATTGACTTTATGGAGGGTTTGATTGCAAGAAAAATTAATTTTGGAGTTAATATGGGCTTTAATTGAAAGAAATTAAAGTTTTGGGGTCAAATTATATTTTTTTTTAGAGTTAATTTGGTCAAATCAGGGGCTTAATTGCATAAATATTGAAGTTTGATGGCCAATTAGGGACTTAATTGAAGATATCCAAAACTAAGGACTCAACTAGAAAAGACGCGTAAATAGAAGGGCTGTAATTAAAACCAAATCAGGGGTCAAATTGAAGAAATTAGAAGTTTATTGCTCAATTGAGGGTCAAATTGCATAAATCAGAGACTAAGGACCAAGTTGGAAAAGGCGGCCACTTTCAGGGTCGGCGATCTAGAAAAGGCGCGTAAATAGAAGGGCTGTAATTAAAACCAAATCAGGGGTCAAATTGAAGAAATTAGAAGTTTATTGCTCAATTGAGGGTCAAATTGCATAAATCAGAGACTAAGGACCAAGTTGGAAAAGGCGGCCACCTTCAGGGTCGGCGATTGATTTTTGGCAGGGATGCAATTGCATTGATTTTTAAATCAAAATTGCAATTAGGACTTGATTGAACAAATCACAAATTCAGGACTAATTTGTATTTAGACATAAGTTTGGCGCCGTTTTCATTTAAATAAAACGGCATGTTTTGTCTAAAACGGCGTCGTTTCATACACTGTTCATTAAAAAAAAAAGCCCGAAACGGTGCCGTTTTGACGGCACTATGGGTCTTCTTCTTCCCCTGGACGCTCGAGGCAAGGGAAGAAGAAGATTTTTCCTCCCCTGCTTTTCTCCTCTCCCTCCCTCTCCTAAACCTCAAAAAGACACCGACACAACCTCCCCACTTGCTTACCACGTGGTGGAAGAAGGAAGGGGACGTACCCCTTGGGCGGTTCGGGGCGGCCGCACAGAGGCCGCGTCGGCCATGTACCCCTTGGACAGGGGTAGTAGGGGGTCTTCCCCCCCTCTGTTTTACCTATAAATACAGAGGGGGGGAAGCTGAGAAAGGGGACTGAAAAAGGAGAAATAAAAAAAGGGGGGGAACGAAGGACGAGAGAGACAAGAGAACACAAGAGTGGAAAAAGGAAAGAAAACGAAATAAAAAACAGAGGAGGGAGAGGAGGGAGAAGGAGAAGCCTCGCCGGCCACCGCAGTCCCTCCATCACGACAACAACACCGCCGCCGCTGGCAACACCGCCTCGACGCCACCCCAGGTAACCTTCTACTGCCCCGTTTTGTTTCCTCTTGCTCAGCCCTTGCCTGCATTTGCATGCAGAACGTGAATAATTCACGTTCTGCAGCAAATGGTGAGGGGGTTGGTTACTGTCTTTGAACACAGTAACCAGCCCATTTGGTGTGGGCCGGGTCTGGCCTAGCCCACTGATCTGGGCCGGGTCCGGCCCCGTTTAAAAAAAATTAATAATTAATATATGTATATATTTAAAATTTTGCGATTTCCCCGCATGTATTGTTTTACGTTGTTTTGTTTAATCTCAGTTTGTTTTTTTTTTGTCATTTCAAAAAAAAATACGAATCTGGTATTAAAATACCCGGTTTTCGTTAAAACTTCCCAAAATTAAAAAAAAAATTGTTTTTTTGTATACGGTTAAGTGTCTCAAAGCTAAAAAATCATATTATGTTTTTCATACACCCGAAAAAAATATTTTAGCATGCATTTTGGCTTTAATAACCAGTTTAAAAGTCAAGAGAACATTGGCCAAAATTTCAATAACAAAAAAATTTTATTTTGTTTGTCTTTTAGTATCCAGGGTATGACATTACACGTAATACATATTCCAGATATTAAATTGTTTTTTTTACGTTAAAACAGTTAGGTTCTACCCCATTAAGATAAGAAGCTCCTTATTGAGGAGGGCTTTTCTTGAATTTTAGATAGACAAGACCAACGACTAGAAAATGCGAACAAACCTTAGATTTTTTATCAGACAAATAAAATAATGCAGCTTACTTAGATAGGGCGTAGTTGGGGTGCTAATACCTTCCCTTTACGCAACCAGTCTCCGTTCCCGATCTCTGAGACCAGTTAGGGTTCCTAGTGACCAGAATACTAGGTGGCGACTCCCAGTCCATATTTTACTGATAAGAGACAAGAATTCCTTGTCTCTCCACATTTGCCAGGTAAACCATTATATTTTCCCTGAGAGTGGTGGACGATCGCCGCAACGCCCCACACGTGCGACAGTTACATTAAATCTGCACCTGGACAAGGTATTTTATTATCTTCTTCCTCACATATTCAACTCAAAGCCTTCTGTGACTCTGATTGGGCTTCCTACCCTGACACAAGAAGATCAGTCACAGGTTATTGCATATTCCTTAGAGACTCTTTTATTTCTTGGAAGTCCAAGAAACAATATGTTGTCTCTCGCTCCTCAGCTGAGGCAGAATATCGTTCTATGACCTCCACCTGCTTAGAACTCACTTGGCTTCGATATCTCCTTCAGGATCTTTGTATTTCTCATCCTCAAGCTGCTCAACTTTATTGTGATAACCAAGCTGCTCTTCACATAGCTGCAAACCCAATTTTTCACAAATGCACAAAACATATTGAATTGGATTGTCATCTTATTCGTGACAAGATACAGGAAGGTCTCATCACCACTTCTCATGTTGCTTCTCAATGTCAACTAGCATACATCTTTACCAAAGCTCTTCCTTCTTCTATTTTTCAGCAGCATTTGTCCAACATGGGAATAGTTAATCTCTATTCTCCATCTTATGGGGGGATATTAGACACCACATCAGCAGCATGCCATTTAGCATGCACCAAGCACCAACCTGTAACAGAACTGCAACAGAATAGCTAGCACCACACCAGCAGAACAACAGCAACACAACATGCTGCAACAAAATGAATTATTTGTAATTATTCCTTCTCTATTTTTCCTTATTTAGTTGAGGGCCTTTTTTCATAAGAAAAGAGACAAAATAGTTTGTTAGATAAGTTGTGTATAAATGATATTGAACACCATTATTCATTTTAAGAAGAAAACCAAGAGGTTCCCTGATCCTTCATGCAAAACTCTCTCTCTTCATCATTTTATTTTCCTCCAATTTGTTACAAGGATTGTGGGAATAATTTAGGATTTGAAGATTTTGGGTTAGAATTCTAGAATTTGAGAGCTGTAATTAGGATATTGATTGTTGTAATTGCTGGATCTTGGGATATCAAAATATGGAATTGAAATCTTCTATTAGAAGATTTGACTGCATTGATTAGTCTAAAACGAAATTATGAAAATAGTCAATTGATCCCTTCAATATTTAATCTTTTTCGTTACAGTCTTGGCTTTTGAATTTTTCTCAATTAAGATGTCTCTAATCTTTAATTGCTTTCAATAGAAACCCTAAATTGAATTAATTGATCTTTTTAATTTCAATTTAACCCTTGGTTACACAAGATTATGCAAATCTTAAATAAATCCTTAATTGAGTTCTTATTTTGACTATTTATTTCAAAATCTTCCTTAAAATTTGAATTCCTTTTAATCTTAGCTAGAATAAATCAAATTGACCCCATTTCTTAATTTTGTTTTCAACTTAACCCTCAATTGTATCTCAAAAATTTTCAAACTTCATTTTTTCCTATAATGCTCAATTATTGGCCCAATTTCAATCCCTAACTATTTTTATTTTTAATTTTGTTTTATATTTTGTATTTTTTTTATGATTTTCAGTTTTTACACAAAAAATAAATAAAAATGAAGCAAAATAACAAAATAATTAAAATTAACTAGAATTATTGAGAAGATATATTTTTTTTAGATTTTGTAATTTTTCAAAATATATACAAAAATAGGGGGTCAGAATTGAGTTTTGACTATCATAACTCAAGTTTTAACCTCTTTTTTTATTATTTTTTAAAAAAATCCAAAAAGTAGAGAAAAAAACAATAAAAAATCCAAAAAATATATTCTTGACGTATTTGAGTCGTTTTTAGCATTTTCAGTGTCTTTTCAAAAGAATTAAAAATTATAAAATTTATTTTCAACGCGTGTTTTTAGCATTTAACACATCCATTTCAAAATCATTGATTTACTTTTATCATCAAATCAACATTGATGATGCCTGTTTTAAGAAAAAAAAATATTTGGACAGGGGGCTAAAAGTGCAAAAAAAAAAAACGAGGGACCAAAATGATTTTGGTTTGCTTGGTGACCAAGCAATTAGGAGGAAATAGACAAATTAGTTTTCCTATAAATAGTAAGGGAATCTCACACACACACACAAAGAGGGGGGATTTTGGAAGAGAATTAATTATAGCAAAAATCACCCAGCCTCAAAAAACATGGCCCACACATTTATGTCTCCCACTCATCAGCTCACACTCTCCAACTAGCATCCATTCATAAACAAAAATACAAAAAAAGAACCCCTCATTTTCTTCTCCACCAGCCCTCTCTCATAGCAATTAAAAACCAAAGATCATCCTCACTAGCTTTCATCACCTTCTCTGTTGCCATCATCCCTCTGAAACCAATAAAAGAACCAAACTCAGCTGCTTTTATCTTCTTTCGTAGCACCAATCAACAATCTCCCATAACCAACTGACCCATCACTAACCACCATCAATGCCATCTCTCTCCCTATGCCTTTTCATCCATGTTGATAAGCAACCTCTCTATTTACCAACAACTCACGACCACCAGATTTTTTCAAAAAAAGACTAGTCACACCCTTCAGCAGCCAACCCTTTCTAAATCAACCTCAACTCTCAAACCAACAACAGATCAGCCTCAATAATCCATCTGAAGACCAACACCAAAACATAGCTCATGATCTCCACACCACGACCTACTCTACCAGAACCCAAAATGATACGAACCTCGTGATCACGTGGTCACGCAACCCACAATTAAGATTAAGATCTGATCCTAGAAAACCGAAATAGGTCTGATAGGAGTGTGATACAATGAAAACCTGCTCCAAGGCAACAACAATATTGGAATGAAGTAGAATGATGCCACAAAGTCAGTTAATCTTCGATAAGTCAGATTCAATTCGTTCAAGAACTGAAGAATGCAAAAATCACTCTCACACATTAAAACTAAAAAATTCAGAAGTAATTTTCATCAATTGCTGCTGAAATTTAAGTTACATATGTTTAAATAGTTCTAAAAACATTAACCCTAATGGATCTAGCTTTATGGGCTGAACTAACCCAAAAACCCTAAACAAAAAAGCCCATAACCTGATCTAAACAAGCCTTGGATCCTAGCTAAAAACAAAGTATTAATTAAGCCCAAACAAGCCTTGGGTTGTAGCTAACAAAAATAAAGATAAAGCCCATAAGTCCTAGTCTTTATCTACCTAATGATCCTAGAAACCAATGTGTCATTAAATACCGCCAGCCATTCTTTTCTTGTGTAACTAAGATGAATACGGAATCCTTATAAGAAAAGAATTATGAAACATTAATGAATCCTTGCCACTTAGAAACTATGTTGAACCTATTAAAGACCCTTGTAAACCTAGAAAATTCCCAAAACAAGCTACCACATCCTTGTAGGAAAAGGATACTTGCCAAATAGAAAGCCCACAAGTCAAAAGGAAGTAAATAACAAAATTTGTACAGCCTAATCTGATCTATATCGCAAGTCCTTCCCGAACTCTAATTCACCTAAACGTTTACCCCAATATAGAAAAATACCTTTGGAATCTTCTGGTAAAGTTTTAGCTCGATCCAACGGTTGAATTTGAAGTTATGCTCAATAGCGTAAAATTGAATAGTAGAAAATTTTACGACAAAATCTAAATATGACCTTCCTTGGATCGTATCACAAAATCTCCACGGTCATTGGTCCTCTCTCAATCCAAATATAAAGAAAAACAAAAAAAAAACCCAACAACTCTTTACCCTTCCTATCTGAGACCCAAAACCAACAACAAACTAACCTCTTCTTTCCATCTTCTTCCTCAAATCCAGCACCTTCCAACTCTTCCCCCTAAAAAGACAAGAAAAACCTAGACATTTGTTTTTACCAATCAGCTGTTAGCCAAAAAAAATATAAAAAAATCCAACATTGCTCTCTAAGTCACTGGCTACCACACACCAAAAACCTATTTTCCCTCATTTCACGACCAGCCTCAACAATAGTAGGCAACACCATCTCTCAAACCCTCAACACCAGCAGTAACAGTGAGTTCTCCCTCACAACAACAACTCTCTCTCTATTTCTCTCATCCAAAACAACCTCCTCCACTAGCTTCAACCACTAGCTCCTTAACATCATATTAACTCTTGTTAATAGCATATCTAACAACGCCAGCTTTAGCAGTACGCCATCATGAGCACCACCGCGAATGGCTTCTCATCTTTTATCCAAGCTACCCACTGCTCTATCTCTCTAGCAACCAGCAGTTCTTTATCTTCTCCATTCCATCCACAATAACAACCGAGAAATCGACGTCATCTCTTTGACCTCCTCCTACGATGGCATACACTCTAATTGCATCATAGTCTTGGTCTTAACAGATCTAAGAAAGAAAAGAAAAGGACCTGAAACTTTTTATGATTTGTTTCTTTGGTTTTAGTTTTCCTTTTGTTACATGGTCGGTGTAGATAGAAAGAGAAAGGTGTTGATTTAATATGCTATGTAGCCAATTGGTTGGTTACACGTGGTATTATTATATTCATGTAAATACATATTTATTATTAATAAAGCTTAATTTATCTTAATATTCATATAATATTAGATTAATGAATCTAGAGTAAAAATAAAGTCCATGAGATAAAAAAAAGTTTTGTAAAGAAAAGTATAAAGTTGTTATAATTATGAGATTTCTATTACATTAAAGCATTGTTCTTAAAATGTTCTTAGTCGATGCTCTTTTAAATACTAGACATTCATTAAAGTCATAAAGACTGATACATGCTATGTTTTTTTCTTTATAAAAAGAAATAATTATTCTCATAAGCTAAGGTATAAGGGATACGTAGAACTAATATATAGGTGCATGTTATAATACACATACATTGAACTGACCCGCATGAGAATTCCATATAAAGAAATCACCTATGTTTTTGGAAAGGCTCATGTGATGATTATGTAAGTGATCCTTAGACTTAAGATCACTAAGTCATCTTATATAGAGAATATTATATTTTGATCTTGTTACATGTTATCTTAATTGAAGTAACAAAAGGGTAGACAATGGATATAGCATGAACTATATGAAGGTACTTGAGTAATCAGGAGAAGATTCATTACCCTAGGTGAATTAGGAAAAATATTTCATCTGTTCTCAAATAATATTGACTGAGAAATCCTTGATCAATGTGGAATGAGATTTGAAAAGAGTTTCAAATCTTATTCAAACGATCAATGAGTATTATATAGAGAACAAATATGATTTAACATGGCAGATATACTCTATGTTTTAATGTTAAATCGGAACATTTTTTATGAAAGGATATTAATTACACTAAAAAACTGATCACTAAAAGGTTAAGTCAAACCACTAATGACTTTTTTAATATTTTGGGGGTCATGATATGTTGCTAGACAATGCACTTAATCTTCAAATATAAATTAATCAATTATTTAATTGATAATAAATTAAATTGTTTAATTTATTTAATTCTATTTAATTATAATTATAATTTATATTTAGACCAACATATTAGAAACTTAATAGGTCACATACATTAAGAACCATTAGTTAGAAATTAAAATGGGATGATTTGATTAAGTATGTCTTGATTAAAATATATTTTAGAAATTAAGGACTAGAATATAATTAATACATGAATTATATTTCTAGAACTAGAAAAATCAAATAAGGACTTGATTGAGTTAATTTCTAAAATTATCCTGAATTAATATGTGTATATTATAAAGGGGGTAAATTGATATTTTGCTAATTTATATGGTTTTTCAAATTACCCTATAAATAATAAGTTATGCCTCTTATTTTTATGAGTTGTTGTATGTTAAACAGAAAACTATGTATACACAAAATTAGAGTTAGCACTCGAAGCATAACAATTCATCTCTCCTAAATAGGGATTTAGGAGATTTCTCTTGAGTGGTTCATGTGGATTACCGTTGGAGACCGGACAATTGAATATCTTGTGGATTGTGACAACTCAGCCTTTAAAGAATTATTCAAAGCTGAAAAAAATCAGATCTTCAAGTAATAAATCCCTAAACATCTTAGAAACTCCCGAATAATTTTGTTTCATAGTTTCTACTACGTGTATAATATTCAGGAAACCCAATAAAAGAAAAGGCACTTCAAATCCCATGGTTGGTTTTCTTCCGATGACAAAGGCGCGTGAACTCACGCACTGCCAATGGTAGTGACATGTGGATACACGCACCATCATTGTTCCAGTGGTTCTCCAACCTTTAATCCAGTAGTTCTTGGACACTCTAAACACCTTGGAAGGTCGATTCATAACCTCAAATTATTTTTTTGATAAATTAATAAAATATCGTGCACTTTAGTCGACAAAATACTTATTATTATGTATAATTCTTGGACTATTTGGACAATGTTAATTTGGTTTGATGTGTGTTTTGACTTTGAAATGACTTAAATATTTATGTTGAATTATAAGTTTATTTTTTTAGGTTGTGATTGCTTTTTTGACATTATTTGAATTTGTGTTGATTTATTAGAATTGACAAGAAATTTGAACAAAGTTCGTGAAATGAATAAGATTCGTGTGGATTTTTGGTGTTGATCAAGTTCGAGTTAATGAACAAAAATTCATTTTGAATTGATATCATGTTTAAAATAGCTAGATAAAAACATGTTATATATGTTATGCTAAACATGGTCTTAATCCAATTTCAATAAATTTTCAAATTTTTTGGAAGATCATTTTGCAATTAATTTTGAATTCCCCACATTTTCCCCCCTTATATTTAATATTTGAAATTGTGACCTATACACGAGATATTTTTTGGTATTAAATAAATTGGTTTCTTTCCACAAAAACAACAAAAATCTTTCTTTCAAAATATATAAATTTATTTCAAATTGCATATGGTCAAGTTTCTCACAAATAAAAAGAAAAATCATATTTGCATAAATAAAAAGAAAATACGAAGTATGATTTAGCATCCTTAAATAAAAAAAATACAAGAAAAATAGTTTTGTTGATATCTTTTCATTAATTTTTTAATTTAATAATCAGTTTATGAAATTTATAAGAACTTGGTCTAGATTTTAAAAATACTAAAAAAAAAGTTATTTTGTTTTTTTTTTTAAATATCAAGGATTAAGAACTTATACGTAAAACTTATTCCTGATATTAAAAGGAAAAAATGAAAAAAATCTATTTTGACTCTAGACTGGCTAAGCTTGACCCTAAAGCTATGGTCCACTCTACTAGGGTGGACTGGTTTTAACCATTAGACAAACCAACAGTCAGAAAACACAACAATATTTTAGTTTATATCAGACAGATAAACAATGTCGTTTACCTTAGATAATGTGTATTAGGTATGATACGTAATCCCTATACATAATCAATCTCCTTATCCAGACTCTAAGACCAGTTAAGGTTCATAGTTACCAAAATATTAGGTGGTAACTTTCTTTTTTTATTGATAAAAAATAAGAATTTCTTATTATTTCCACTCATCACCACAAAGATCATGATTCAAGAGGATGTTCACCACAACGCGCTTCACACGTTATACAATATTAACAACAACAACAACAATAATAATAATAATAATAATAATAATAATAATAGATTGTACACAACCCAAATCTTCTATCTATTATTCAATGATTAATTCAACGAGAATGACTATGAAAATATCATAAATGTGAGGGGGGGCTGAACAGGGTGTTTGTTTTTGAGGTGGAGGTGGAGTTTTGTGTGTGGGACCCATCAAAAAAGCTAAGAAAAGCAATAAAAAATAGTTTTTATGGTTGAGTTTTGTGCATAAATGGATTGTACCTAACCTCAAACTCAACCACAAAAGGCTATAAAACAAACACACAGTTCAATCTTGAATCTTCTTCAATAATCTGATAGAATCAGGTCAAATTCAAATTTCAGTTGCCACGTGCTATCAAAGTTTAAATTCTCGAAAGGGTTGAATATTGAGAACCATGACTAGTAGTATTCTTCATTCGACTTCTTCTGCTCCTTTTGCAACCATCAATTTAGTTCCATTTGGAAATACCGCCCTAGTGTTTCTACAATTCGGCAAATAAGTCTGTTTTGAAAAAGTTATGTTCAGATTTTATCCTATATTTCCAGAATTTGGTTAATCCAACATACTCAAACTAAATTGCTTTGAATTGCAATATGACAACCAATTATAATTTCGATTTAACTAAATTAAAACTATTCTAGAAGATAAAGTCTCAAGAATCTCAGATTAAAAAGATCCAAAAATAACTAGTCATACACTGGTGAAGATTTATTTGCTCATTTCATTTAAATAAGGACAAAAGGAAGATACTACTGGCAGAGACTGATCATCCTCCCACCTAAATTGTATGGAATGGGCAAATGGCATTTGGTGTCAGTAAAGCTTGCTTGATGATCCTAGAGACAAAAGAATCAGTAACCCAAAAGGAATAAAACATTCAAGTTTCAAGCATTATAAAGAATCAATTGAAAAATTGCATTGAAAGTTTCAACAGCTCCTTCCCACCAAGATCTACGTAAAACTACATTCACCTTGAACCTAGTGGCAAATACTGAAAATCCTTTACGTTTTGCTGTAGAAGAGCTACAATCGCATTTTCTTATGACTTCAACCCAACACAACTTGGACATAATGGCATCTTCTATTTTAGAAGATACGCTGTAAAGGGTGGAAAAAGGAATGGAATTTTCTTTTTAGGGGGGGGGGGATGAGATCTGGCTGGCCCCATAGAGAACATGTTGCTTCCTCGTGGATTCTTCAATAGCCGTTTCAGGTCAACGATATAACATAGCAAGTGCTGCAGGTTGAAGGCATTTGAAATGCAAATATTGTTGTAGCCTCCACCTAACTCGGTGGGAAAGGAAAAGAAATCTTCTCCAACAGCATTACATTTCTTCCGTGGATCTCTTTACGCATAGTACATGTATAAGCTGTTTGCGGCAGCGCAGGCAATGGAATTTTCAGTTGGATGCCATGCTAGGTGAAGCAACTTCGTGGTGAAATCAAAAGAATTTCCATTTGCATCAACTCCTGGGCCTTCTGCTCCTGTTAGTGAGTGATCTCCAGATTAATATAATAAAAACAAGTTGTTAGGATAACAAAAGAACATGGAAGAGGGGTGCAAGGTAGGAAGGAAGAAGAGGAAAAGTGAAGGTACTGACCCCGTCTTACAACACGTGTTATGCTGCTTAGGGATCTTGAAGGCCTTGAAGGGGTCTGGACTTGTCTCCTAATATTGTAATTCAAGATTTATAAGATATCCCATATTAACTATCATTGGTTTCAATCTCACTGTTCTATCAATCAGAAACTACCTCATTGGATTTTTGCTGGCTTCTAAAGTTGATGCCTCAGTACTTCCCGGGGCACAACCAAACACTCGGAACAGATTGCTTTGGACATGAAAAGAAATAACATATTATGGCACATGGAGAGATGATGTCAATAACAATAATACAGTCACCAGATGTATGGACATGTAAGAACCAGACCTGTAGGAGCCTGTTGCAACTCGCAATCCATCACCACTCGAACAACACTCAAATTTATCAAAGATGGAATCGTTTTCATATAAATCACACAACTGGGTAAATTCAAAAAATATAATAATTAGAATGGACACGGCTTAACAAAGAAAATTTTCAGGTTAAGCTGTCTAAAGAAAGGAATCTCACCTTTGGTCTTAAATATTCATGAACCTGGAAGGTTGCAACTGGACCTGAATCCATATTGATATCCCACAGCTACAATAAAGAAAATAGACAACTGAGAATAAAAAAAAAATTCAAACTTAACATCAAGAGGACATGCATGAATAACTTCTTTAGGTATCATGAAAATAAAATCAACCACTCTAAAAACTAGGTTGTAGTTTTTTTAAACATTCGCACAAAGCCAAACCAGAAGTAATAGAAAAAAAATGACATACGTTTGATATTTTTGAGATATTTTTCAGTTTTTTTAAAAATCTTTCAAGAAAATAGAAAACTATACAGATTGTTTTTACCAGATAAATGTTTTTTTCTTGGAAAACTTGGTTTCTAATTTTAGCAAGTCTAGAAAGATGAGTTTTTCCCTTTTTTTACTCATTCCCATATTCCAATAGACAAATATACTAAACCAAACATTTTAAAGTTAGGGAAAAACAATTTCTCGGAACAGATGAATTGAAAAAAAAGGGAGAACAAATAAGAAAGTCCCTATAATGTACTCTTGCCCTCCAAACATGTGAAATTAACAAGTCCAAGTAGAATAAAAATCTCTAACATTACAAAATAACACGGCATGCATCATCAATCCAAACTCTTTCCATCATCCAGAAATCTGCATCTTTATCAGCTAGTATAATGTATGCCTAACATTGTTCTTTGATCAAAATGGCTTCAAGGTAAACAAGGTTTCAGTGTTGACCAGCTTGCAAAAATGCTTAATTTATCATAAAATTTCATACAGTAGTACCCATTTTCCCTGAATCAACTATCTTTGCCACCATAGCATACACTGAAAAACATGATCAAGTAAGCAAAAAGAAAAAACAGTTTTAGAATGCTCCAACATGCAGTCTCCCAACATTTTTTTTTCCTTTATTGTTTTTCAGATTATAATGTGAGAAGTGCCATCCTCACAATTTTATGTACAGAATATCCTATTATGTACTTAATGTCAAATGTCTTAGAACCTTGTTACAGACATAACCTCCTCTGTCTAGCTTACAGCAACAGTTAATAGAAGAAACAAATTTGCAGGAAACAAACAATTTCTATCTCTAGACATTTAGCTTGATGAATATTGCATAGTTGGAATTATACTGTTTGGACATCCTATGGATTGCAGAGATGGATATTTCTTCTATGCATAAAACGCATAACAGAGCATGCTTAAGAGGCCAGTTTTATTCAATAACCCTTGACTCCTATGACTATTTGAATCCAAAAGACATACAACAAATTCAATGAAAAAAATATGAACCAAAACCTTTGCAATTATATCAACCCAAACCTTAAGAGTCATGTAATCACGACTAAGTATATGTCTTCCATCCCTTGCAAATTTAATATCAGAGATTGAGGCAATTATTTCTGTAAAAAATGATCTGGAGCCTGGTGCCTCTGGTTCCTCAAACCTGTGTAAGTAGATGATGTTACTGGAGGGCTGTTTATAGTATTGAAACAAGACTTCCACAAAAGCCAGTAAAAACACTTACAATTTGGCATGAGAGTCACACAAAGCTGATTGTCGCATATCAATGAGTCGGATTGAGCCTTTTGAACTGCTGTATGCTAACATATTGCAATGGCTGGGGTGGAATTCTGCTGATGTTATAACCTCTGCAGGTATAAGTGTACAGGTTGAGACATCAAGTAGAGTATCAGCAATACAGATACTTAGCAGTTGAAACCAGTGTTGTCAAGAGGCGCTGAGGCGCTCCAGACGAGGCGAGGTGAGGCCCCAACACTTTTATTAGCCTCAGGCGTTGGATTTCAATGAGGCGTCGCCTAGGCGAGCACCTTGTGAGTGGGTTGTGCGAGGCGCTAAGGCTAGCGCCTGCTTGAAGTTCTTCCTTTTCTGTTGGATTTTTCTTTTTTTTTATTTTACCACAAGAAACAACTTAGGGGTATTTTTGTAAACAAACAAAGAATAGGGTAAAAAAATCATTAAAGTGGAAGACAAACAGACAATGAAGGACACTTAGGCCCTATTTGTTTGCTGGAAAGTAATTTCTTTTTGGAAAGTGGTTTTCTTGGAAAGTGAATTCTTTTCCGATGTTTGGTAATGTCATGGAAAATAAGTTGGAAAACACTTTCCAATGTTTGGTTATGTTATGGAAAATACACTGAAAAATAACTTATTAATGTTTTATTTTTTTTCAAGTTTATTAAAATAATGAGGAACAAATCTTACAAATTAAAAAGTTGAATGAGAATGAAATTGAAAAAAATCTAATTTCATAAATTATCTCAAATAAAATAAATAATAATCAAAATAATGGAGATCAAATCTAACAAATAAAAAAATTGAAAGATGATGAAATTAAAATAATTATAATTATAATTTCATAAATTATTTCAAATAAAATAAGTAACAATCAAAAGAATGAGCATCAAATTTGATAGATAAAAAATTTCAATTAAAAAAATGATAAGAGAAAAGCAAATAACAATCATAAAAATAAGGACCAAAATTAATATAAAAATCAAATTAAATCAAATTTTATGGGATGAAATTAAAAAAAAAATCAAACAAAATATATATCAATTAAAAGTTTGAGGACCAAATTTGATATAATCAGCAAATAATATGATATTTCTAAATTTTTCACAACTTCTGAAAAGTGTTTTTCGCTCAAAATAAAAAGAAAACACTTTCCTGGAAATCAAGCCAAATTTTTCTTTGACTGGAAAGTGTTTTCCGTTGAACAACTTTCCTAATGGCAAACAAACACAGGAAAGTTTGGAAAGTGGTTTTCAAAAAACCACTTTCCGGGCAAACAAACGCACCCTTAGAAGAGAAACACCAACCACACTTTCTTTTTTCAACAGTGAGAGTCGAAGAACAACACATCTGTACAGTTAATACTTTATTTTTTTCTAAACAACTGCAATATAGTTTGAGAGATGAGGATTTCGATTATAATCATGAAATGAAGGATATGGAGGATTCAAGTGCAGGAGAGGAAAGCACGCATGGAGATGTTTTTGAAGATTAACGAATAATGATGATGACATTTAATTTTTCTTTTTAATCTATTTGGCTACTTACTACTTTAAATTATCTTTTTTTTTAAGGGTGAAAAATATGACTTTATATGACCATGTTATGGTATTTTATATTTTCCTTTGATTTTCTAATGATGTAATCTTAATTGGGAAGATATATATATATTTTAGATTTAAATAATATAATATAATATTATTTTTTTAATTTATAGCATATCGCCTTGGTTCATTCAGGCGAGTGCCTAGGTATGCACCTAGCGCCTCGGGCATTTTACAAGCTCGGCACCTTTTGGTGTCTTTCGCCTTTGACAACACTGGTTGAAACAATCAATTACTCAACCATAGGGGGGAAAAGCTGACAGTATATATTGTCCAATAACTATTCATGAATTCATGAATTCAAACGGGGATGCCAAGTGAGTTCCAGAAAGTAAAACATAAAAACCAGAATTCTCAAAATTTGATCAAAAGTACGTGGATCACACAAATTTATATAATTAATACAATCAGCATCAGAGACCAAGAGGCTTACCAGTTAAATCCTCCATATTTGCAGGTTTGACATCACAAATATTGAAACTTTGGTTGCTGATTTCCAAATTCCAAAGATTTATTCGGAGGTCATCAGCTGATATAAAAGTTTCACCATCACTGGAATATATCACAGTGTAGGAAGATTAGTGAAATTTCAATAAAACCATACCAATATCAGACAAGCTAGGAAAAACCAAGAGAAATGCTCCAGTACAATCTCTCATTATGTGTTCCACATAGAGGCAATGAACAAAACTAGCAAGTCTAGAAACCCACAATATGCAACTTCTAGCACAACAGAGGCAACTAAAACACAAAGCACTAGCCAAAACCAAGCAATTCACATGCACAGTGCAATTTTGTTCTTCAAAAATGACAAATTTAACACATGAAAAAAGGTAAAATTAAGAAAGAAAAAAACTAAGGCAAGCCACCAGCATAAAGGCACTAAATCCTAACAGCATTTATAGCTCAAATGTCCTCTGATTTAATGTGTGAGATAATTAGCTCACCGCTTTGAGAATAAACACCAACTTTCCAAACCTGCAGAAGGGTTCCTAGAATCTTCAAAGATCATTTCATTTTGAGGCAACTGTAATGGGATAGAATTATGGTTTACACTTTTTTTTATGGGGGTATCAGGAGGCTTAAAATGATTTTTTTTGCTGTACTCAGCAAGATTGAGTGCACCCTTGGCATGTTTCTTTATTTTGTTTCTTCAACTTCAGAGGATATCTTATTCTCCTAATTGTTCCTCTGTACTATTCTCATTCTTATATTGTCTATCTTAAAAAATATGAGCCACAACACTGTTATTTTCATTGGTCAAAGCATTCCAAATAAAAAATAAAGTACACTAAACCAATTCTTGTCAGTCTCCATCTCCGTCCCCTATTTAGTCCATGGGACTCGTAACATTACAAGGAAAAGAGCACCTTACGGACCAAATGTGCTACAAGCACACAACAATAAAATAAACAAGACAACTGCTGCTGCTCTTTTATCACAACGTCACTTTTTCTTAAGAGAAAATCTGTGGATTCCAAGTAGTAATGATGGATTTCCATCGTCAATAAGGAAAGAGAAAATAATGTAAATGTGTAGACAAAGTATTGAAGTTTATCATAGTACAATAATGAACCCAAGAACCAAACAATTACAGAAACTTTAGAAGAGCAACACCTACTGAAACCAAATGCAAATAAAAGTTCCAAACAACCATAAAAGAAAAGGAATAACCTGTTGTTTGAAATTGAATTAATATGATAGTCATGCGCATGGGCATACACCCTTCGACATCTAGCCATCAAGCTTGTCTCGTTGCTAGTCACCTAAGGGTCACATAAGAGTTAGATCCACATAAGATGATACAAGCATTTCAGAAAAAAATTTCCTTTTAACACCACCACCCACACCAACATTCCCCCTAATCCTGCCTGAAACGGGAAAATAAAAGGACTTCTAGGATTAGATTCCTGTCTCGTATATTTTTTAAAAAAAAATATTAAAAGGCACTCATAGAAGGAACAGGGGGAACCAACTTCATCTAAATTTCATTCAGGAACCACATTGCATAAAACACTGCACCAATAACATAGAAAGCTTACATAATCAATTGAAAGCATTGTTCCTTGGACAAGGAGACCATTAAGAAAGCAATATTCATATGATGTATAATCATGGTCATATGTGAAAAGTGGAGATATGTGAAAATTCTTTCAGAGTGTTTAGTTGCTTTAGATTTCATTTGGTCTTCAGCTGTTATGTGATCTAATTGTTAGGATTTCCTTCAGTTTTTTGAGCATTGTGGATTTTGGTTATCATTGAATAACAGTCTGTTTCGAAAGATGCCAAGCTTTTTCATATGGTCTGTTCTACTGTGTATTCATCTTTCCATTTTAAAGTCTTAAGGCCTGTTATTTCTTTTCTCTCCTGTGATTTTTCATGAATGGCCCTTTCCTACATGGTACATTTGAAGTGAGAAAAACAAGGTTTGACTTCCATTTATACATTAGCAAATCAATTGACCAGGTTTTAAAGTAATGAAAAATTCTATATTAAAAGTTACATAGGGGAACCAATCCATTAAAAAAATTGCACTTCCTGCTCTTTTAGGTATTAGCATGTTTATTTTCGATTTTTTCAAAAAATATGAGAAAACTGGAGATAATTTTACTTATTTCAAAAACACAACCAATTCACAGAGGAAAAAAAAAAGACTTGTTTAACTAAAATTACCACAGGTAAACGCAATGATGGAAAACCCCCAGGTGAAATGCTCAAGTCATTGCTTGGTAAATTGTGTGACTTGTCTCCTCCATTTGCAAGATATTGTTTACCAATACTTGAATTACTTGAACTGGCAACGCCACCATTTCCTACAGCTTTTGAAGGGTCCACATTCATCTCAGAAATTTTCTTCACCTTCTTTTCTTGGACCTGTACAATTCTCATAAAAAAATATCAAATAAATAAGTGGACAAGAATGTAGCAACCATAGATCAAAAATCAATAAAAATATCACTTGAAGCAGTAAGGACAATGTGTTGAAGATATCCCACAAATGTCTCTTTTGATACATCTAGCCATCATGATTAGAAGCCCAAATTTGAGCACAGATTATGAAAATCCATCTGCATATATTCCTGGTGATGCCTGCTACCCATTCAACCTCTCTAAAGCAACACCCAGACTAATTACAGGGTCATGATTAGAAGCCCACATTTGAGCACAGATTATGAAAATCCATCTGCATATATTCCTGGTGATGCCTGCTACCCATTCAACCTCTCTAAAGCAACACCCAGACTAATTACAGGGTCAATAATATAGTTCTATATCATGCACTAAGTTGCAGTGTTTCTATAAAGCAGCAAATCAGTACCAACCTATATGCACTTGACACATCAAGGAGGCACCATAGCATGCCATGCACAGTTTGATATACATACTCCCATTTAAGCTATATCTAGACACTGTTGCATGCATGATTTATTGAATGGACAAATTCAAAGACAAACCAAAACTTAATTAAGAACTTTGATAAACATTGCCTCAAAGCAGATCAACTTAAAAAGTGATTATATGTATTCTCTCAATATGCCATGTGTACACAACAAGCATCCTGGCCACTGGCCAGGTAGCTCAATAACAAACTAGGTAGTTGAAAATGCTGTAATGAGCTCGCAAGCAGACATGATAAATGAAAAGTGCAAGGTCTTTCATCAAGCTTCAAGATAAGGTTCCTTTCCTACCTTCCAATACTTGATGGTTTTATCATTAGTAGATAGGAGAAAGAGAGCACCATTGGCTGTTTGGCACCATCTGATTTTGTTGATTTTCTCCTCTATTTCTAAGCTCTTGAGATAGTCAAACTGACCGCAAAAAAAATTGAACACACAAGAGTGAATGTTCGAAGCGTGGTCTGAAAAAATGCATCTGAAATCAAGCCAGGAATAAAAGACAGAAAATAATACCTCAGGTTCATGGCTCTGAAATTCTGTTTTATAACGAAACTCGGGGTGCCTACTAATTGGGTAACCCATCCTCTCCAGATCCCTTCTGGATCCGCCATGCTACACATTAGAGAACAAAATCATCATGATGCTGCCGCTAGCAGGACAATAAATCCACTAACAAGAAACAATTAGCAAAAGCATATCAATATTGGATTTTACAGGTGAAGCTATAAAAGGAAGAAAGAACACACATCCTTAGTGTCAGTCCTCTCAAAGAGAACCACGCGGCCTCCACGGTCACCAGTAGCAAGATGATCACCAGATCTATCAAATTCAATAGCTGAAATAATATCAACTGCGGAAAGAAACACAAAACAAGATTTGAGGAATTTTATCACATGTCCTGCCATACAGCTGTGAAGAATATTATGTAGCAAAAACGAAATATATGATCTTGTTGAAAAGAGGCATAACAAACAAATGAACAAACACATAAGCAAAGAACATATGCAGCATGAAAATAAGAATAAGAAAAACCAAAATCGTTATCATTGATGCCCAGATAAAGAAAGAAGCTACGGGCTCTCGATGAGCAGCAGATTGGAACAGGATCCAATAGGACACCAACACAACTCCTAGGATGGATAGCCCTTTGCACTTGCTGGAGGTACACAGTATGGTAAGCATTTGTTTGCATAAACAAAAGATAATATAAGAAATAATTTAACCTTTTCTCCCAATGTTGCAGAATCTTTTGCTAAAATTCATTTGTTCCGGCAACAGATAACCAAACTCAAGACTCCACCACATACAGTTGTACTTTACAACCAAACAAACAGCCATTCTATTTCCCTGAGCACCAAACAGAAAATTCACAAGGGCAATAACAATCAAATACTCAAAGTATAACAGTGATGGCACAATTCTGCAACTCCATCCTTCTTGAACCAAAAGGAGACATCAAAGGTAAGTTTCTCGAAAAAGTCTCGTCTGATGAAGTCATGCTAGAATCAACATCAATCTTTTCCAAATGAAATAAAGTAGCTTTGAAGACCACTCTGTGATGGAATCCTCCTAGAGAAATTATAGTGATTTCTTAGGTAGAAATACATACTTTCAGCAACAAATTGTCAGCGTAAGTCCATACTCCCTGAGCACTGAACAAGACTCTCTGTTCCTTGTTTAAATAAGGATATACAATCCTATCTTCTACATCAAGTCCTCAATAGAAGAAACTATCAAAAGGAAACATCCATTTCTCAAGGTCACTCTTTACCGAATTACCTCAGAGTCATAAACCTTGGCATCCCAACTGCTGGCAGTCAGCTTTGGCACTTGCTACTGGTCATTATGTTTATTCTTATAGCTCCATCATCTCATCTGCAATGTAATGAGTTTTAGACATGCAACCGTCATGGAAAACATTGCACTCTTCAAAGCTACAGTTCATGCAAAGATGCAAGTCAAGACTGTTCCAAATGTTATTTCCCAAAATCCTGCTTCAGTGGAAACATAACTGGATTGCTCCTTCATTTCATCTTAATTTAAATAACTTCTAATAATCCTTCTTCATGTTCAAAGATTTCATTCCACTTCAGCAATGAATGGGACACAGGATCCCCACAACCTGCCTCTTTTCATACCCTCTCGAGCTTTAAAAATTATATACATGTTCCTTTTTTCTGGAATTTCATCCATCTCGCCATCATCAGATTGTATCCAAATTCAATAACTCATTATATAGTGATATCTCTTGACAAACCACCAATGACATGTCTTCTATGGGGTTTCTTTCTAGTAAAACTCCTCCATATCTGAGAAACACTTTATTTTAATTTCCACAAGTTTGGAAACGATGCAGAAAAATCCATTCAGTTTAATCTCAAACCTATCCAAATCAAGCAACATCCAGGGACATTGACGCAAAAATAAAACTAAAAAAACTAAAGCTCTATTCAACTCTAAAGAAGTCTCTCCAGATCTCTACAAACGCTGTTCTTGAACTATGAATAAGAAGACAAAACAACAAAACATAAGTCTATCACTGAACCTGCCCTACTCACATGTATGCATATGTAAAATGTATCAACTATCAACCGAAGAAATTACTATCCACATAAACATAAAAATCAATACATTTCACTAAATCAGACATATCAACCATTGGTTATACAGTATCATTAAGATCCAAACTATAACCATTAAGTTCTCCACTCACTTCACCAAGCTCACTAGACTACTACTACTACTGCTCGATTAATTAACGTATAAAAAAATTGGAATCAGTAACTCTACTAGTTCAAATCACAACAAAAAATATTCATTGACCCACTACTCGATTAATTAAAGTATCTCACAAATGGGAATCAGTCACTCTAATTGTTCAAATGACAACAACAAAAAAACAACTCATTGACCCACAAACCAAAACACAATATCTGAATGACCCCCGATCCATTTCGGATCCAAAACCCAAAAACCAACCCTAATTAGCAAAACCCAAACCAAATATTATGTGGATCCAAATGAATAACATATTACCTTCTTGTACTTCTTCACCGGCTGTTCGTTCACCGAATACCTGAGAGAATTTCCACTCTAGAGGCTGTGGTGGACTTGCCGGAGCTTCAGCGACTTCATCGCCACCGTTCATTTTGTTTAGACGATCAGAAATCAAATAGACCAGATTAACTCTCAGACCCAGTCAAATCAACCATTCAGTCAGTGAGAATTAAAAAAAAAATCGCATCTTTCAACTCAATATTAGAAACCCACCAAAACCCATCCTCGACATTTTCATTTCTTAAATGAGAGATGTATTTTGTACTAATAATAATAGTTCAACCATTGAAAGAGAGCTCTCTCCCATTCGCCTCTCCTCTCTCTTTTTTTTTTTATGGTTGGGTGTGGCTTCTTCTTTTTTTACCTTTCTATTTCTCTGCCTAAATGAGAAAAATAAAATTTCACACTCTCTCTCTATATAAAAAATTATATATATATATACACACACACACACCAAAATAAACAAGAAGAAAGAAAGAAAGAAAAAGGTTTGTCTTTGTTTGTAAAAGGAGAAAATGGGGATTTTAGTGGTGTTTATTTAAAAAAAATGAAAAAAAAGAAAAAAAAGTGGTGGTATAAATTGACCAGGGAGAATAGGAAGCATGACAACCAAATACTAGGCTTTGATATTTGTTCCTGGGACTCTTTTTATCTTTTAGCTCATTGAGACTTTCAGCAGATCATAGCATCAAACGGTTGTGATGAGAAATAGCACCGGAAAAACCTAACTTATGACCGAGGTTTGTTGGTTTTGCCAAAAACTGGTGTTGTCTTTTCTTCCTTCATTTGGTTTTGCTGTTTGACTATTGAATTACTTGTTTGTAGCCCACACATTGCATGGTTAATTGGTTATTATTATTATTATTTAAAATAATATTTCTTCGAGAAGAGACTGTTTATTTTTAAAATAAAATACAGGTTCACTTGAAAAATAAGTTAATATACTATGAACAAAAGAAAAGGAAGATTATATATGTGATTAATGTTATATTGTTATTCTTAAAAATTTGGAATAGAAGTTAATTCTAACCATGAATTAGAAAACAAAAATATGATGACTCCTAAAATAATTCACAATGTCATGATGTAAACAAATACAGTGATGATAGTATATTACAATGATAATATTATAACATGATATCGACAATATTCATAATAAAAACAAGATTAAAAGTAAAGATAATGATTAATAATAGTTGTGTAAAATGATGGTGGTTAAAATTTTTTAATGATATTTTAAATAATTTATTAATAAAAATGGTATAGACAAATGGGGTTTTTCCAAGCCTACACTCTTAGGCTTTTCTTAAGGCCATGCATGTTAGGCCACTCAGGCCTTACACTTGGTTTGGCCTTCTTTTTATATTGATTATTTGTTGAATTTTTTATTTAATTTTTTTTTTAATTTTGAAATTGTTCTTCAAATTTTTTATATCATATAATTAAATAATAAAAAATTTATTAAACCTAATGAAATCTATGACCTAGTTAATCGATTTAGCGAGTTAACCCAAGATTACTCAAATCAATTCAATATGTAGACGTCTCAATATTTTTTTAAACATCTCACTTTGGATTTTTTATTAAAAGCCAAAAAGACATTTTTTTTTGTTATTTGGTTTTTTTTATCCTTTGATTTTTTTTCTTTTGACCCACTAAGTCAACTGAGTAATGTCAAAACAACTCTCACATTACTTAATTTAAATATAAGTTAGGCAACGAGTCGGGTTAAGAGTTATCAAATTTGACCCATTAAACTAGGTTTTAGACAATATTAAAAAGTTTCTTGTAACTTAGATATAATGTTTTTACATTAAAAAAAATTAATCTAACTCACAACATAACCCGCAAGATTTAACCTCATAAAAATCTATTGATGTAGACTAATATAATGAATAGTTAAAATACCTAGACAAATCATATTTTAAGGGAGCCACAGTTGAAAACATTGTTTGCACCAAACTTTAAGGGACCAAACTCTATCATCTTTATATATATATTGAATGGGCTTGGGCTTATGGCTTAAAAGGGTGTTTTTACTTTGAGCCTTCTCATTCTTAGTCTAATAGAATAAACAGAAAGATCAAGCTTAAGTGTTGTATATATATAAGGGTGTTTTTACTTTGAGCCTTCTCATTCTCAGTCTAATAGAATAAAGAGAAAGATCAAGCTTAAGTGTTGTTTATATATATATATATAATTAACATATGTTAAACCTTGTGAGAAAAATATTATAGCTAAAATATTTGATAATTATCTTATAAATTATTGTGGTTTAGAGTAATGATTTTTTAAAAATTTTAAATTTGATCCTAAAATGTTTTCATTTCACAATTGAGTCTAAATTAGTACTTAATTGCATTTTATTTTTTTTAAAGATTGAATTGAAAATCAAAGGGCTTGAAAAACGTGGTTAAACTAGGTTGTGACTTTCAAATTTGTTTACAAAATACATTTGAGTCTCTCATCTTTTTTAGCTATTAGATGACCAGACCCTCTAATTTTAGAAAAATTAATTTCGGTATCAAACTATATTGTAGCTAAAATCTTTGATCATCCTCTCACAAATCACCGTGGATTGTAGCAGTGATTTTTTTCAAAATTTTCAATTTCATCCTAAAATGTTTAATTTGCACAATCGAGCCCCAATTAGCACCCAATTGCATTTAAAAAAAAAGATTAAATTGAAAATCAAAGGGCTGGAGTGAAAAGCATAGGTAAAATAAGTTGTGGCTTTCAAATTTATTTGAAAAATACATTTGAGACCCTCACCTTTTTTAGCTATTAGGTGACCAGTCCCTCTAATTTTAAAAAAATTAATTTTGGTATCAAACTTTATTTTCATCATTTTTAGTTCTTTTTTTATGGGAAGAGAAAGAGAGAGGGGATTGCCAGATTCTGGCCTAGAAAGAAAGTTGTTGCGACGATTCTGACCACCAAAATAGTAGATTTTTGTTCTCAATGGTTTCATATGATGAGTGGAGTTCAAATTGGGTATTTTTTTTTCCTTGAAAGTGTCTAAAAATAGATCTGAGCACGGGAAGATTTTGGGTTTCAGGTTAATTTTGGGTTCTAAAGTGATTTTTTGCGCTTTTGAATATTATAGATTGATTTAACAAGGTTTATAAGATGTTTTCTATGTGTTTTTGGTTGAAAATGAGTTTTCAAAAGAAAAAAAACAACCACTCTATTTTTTCAGCCACCACAATAACTAAAATATGGAGATTCTAGACGACGAGTTGTATGCTAAGGGAGCGTCGCGTCGTCAAACTAAATTTGGCAACCCCCCCAGGATGCACACGACCCTTTATTCATAGCACTTGACCTCTTTTTTTTTTTTTTTAGGTTTTCATACATTTGCTTTTTTTATTTTAAACCTTTTTTTACATGTCTTTTTTAAAACAATTTTTTATGTTTGTATTTTACTTCTTTATGATTTTTTTTATTTATTCTTTTTTAAATAGTGATTATTTTTTAATTATATTGGATGTGTTTAATTTTTGAAGAGGTTAGTATGATTCATTTGTAATTGTTTTATATTTTTTATATATTAAATTTATTTTTAAAAATAAAAAATAATTATTTTGATAATATTTTTAATATGTGCAACCTTGTATAATGTCTTTTTTTTTATTTAATAAATTTTACATGCGTGTCGATTTCTATTACAAATTTATTTTAATAAACAAATTCATTAAACACAATTAGATAAATGACTCGTATTGCGATATTAAATACTCAGATCTATATTGTCTCTTGTTTTTTTTAATTTTGTTTTTATTTATCATTAATGACTATTTTTTTTAATTTCTTTACAGAAAGGTTCTTGATTTATTTAATTATATATATGAATAAGTTTTTTAATTTACATTTAGGGTTTTTAATGTAAAAAAACACATTGGAAAATTCTACAAGTTCATTTTTTTCTTATCATGTATTGATGTTTTCAACTTATCCTTATTTTTTAGATTTTTTATTTTTTACCTTGACCCTTCTATAAATTTGTTTTTAAATTTTACCCTTCAATCCAAGTTTATATTGTGTTTTTTTTTTCATTTTGAACCTCATTTCTTTTCTTTTGTTAATGTTTTTATTCTTTTCAATTTAACTCTCAAATTGAAAATTTATTGTTTCCCTTTAATTTATTTTTTATTTTAATTTTAACCCTCATTCTTTTAATTATTGGTTTTTTTTTTAAGTTAAGCCATGTTTTTATTAGTCATCAAGATTGCATTTGGACCCATTAAATCAATCGATTTAATTCGGGTTAGCTCCCACGCAGTTTAATTGGAAACTTAAGTTAAACAAACAATGAGTCGAAAGTTTCAAGATTGATCCATTTGACCAGGTTTAATAACATTGTAAAAAAAAACTCTTAACATTTTTTTTTTACATTTTTAACAAATTGTTCCGACCTGCGACGGAGTGCGGGCCAATGGACTAGTAAGCCTAAATGTTGTTCTTTTTTATGTTTTGAGTATTTTAAGCGAAAATTTTAGCTTTGACTTTATTAACAAAAAGCTAAAATAAATCAGTGTTTCACTGTGAACACTAATATAAAACACTATGGAATGAAACAATATAATGACTATTTTGTTCTTCTTAACAAAAAAACAATGGTCTAGTTACTGAGGCTAATACAATCTTTTCGCAAGGTTTATTAGTCATTACTAGATTGAACAAGGACAACACGGTAAAATGATTAAATTACTCGTAAAAGAAAAACTTATTTAACTGATTTCTAGGGGCTTTTTTAAATTTTTACTTTTTAAAGCATATTAAAATGACTAAATTACTTTTAAAAACAAAACGTTTTGAGTTAGCATTCAAGGAATTTTTTATATTTTTCATTCTGGTTTTTTAGTTATGATGAAGTTGACTAAGGAACAATTTGATTTATGAATAAATATAAAATACTCTTTAGAAACCAAAAGTGGGATATGCCATGTTTTTAAGAAGAGCGTGTGTGGCATCATCTAATGGCCTAACCACGACTTTCATAGTGGTGTTCAAATTGTCTCAGTGTGTGTGGCTAACAGACCTCCGGTTTGGCGCCGATGATGTTTTTTTGCACATGACCATCCAAATTTTCAAAGTAGTTATTCAATTTGTTCTTCCATCGAAGATGGTCTTCGTTCTTTTTATTACTATTTGTTTTATTTGAAATAATTTATAAAATTATATTTTTTTTCAATTTCATCCTCCTTTAATTTCTTATCTATTAGATTTAGCCCCTATTCTTTTTATTTCTATTTGTTTTATTTGAGATAATTTTTAAAATTAACTTTTTTATGATTTCATTTTCCTTCAATTTTTTTCCTATAATATTTTTTCCTCATTATTTTTACTTTGGAAAAGTTTTTAAATTGATTTTTTTTTCAATTTCATCCTTCAACATAAATTGACTAGGAATTAAGCTCGGACTTGGATTTCACGGGTTGTGAGTTTAGAAAATTAACTTAGATTTAGAAGATTTGCCCTGGTTTGCTTGTTTTTTAAGCTCGTGTTTCTTCAGTTTCATCCTTCAACATTTATTTAATTGGAGATTGGGCTCCATTACTTTTTTATTATCTTTCTATATGATTTTTCACTAATTTTGAAAATGACATGAGTTATCTCAAGTCTTTTTATTTATCATTCTTTGTTAATTTTAGCTTTTTTTAATGAAATTTTAATTTTGAATTAAATTAAATTGATTGATTAAATATAAGCATGAGATGTTCACATCATGGTATTTTGTTTAGTTTGCTTTCTAGGTTGTTGCCTTGACAGCACGCGCAACCTATTTTGGTGTCGTCATGGAGCCTTTTGTAATGTTGTTAGAACAATTTCAATGATCTCTTTATGGTGGTGATTCGATGTCCATGACAAAATGATATGAGTCTCCATAGGCTTTTTTTTCTTCCTCTCCCATGTATGATATTGGTAGCTCATTTTTTTATAGTTAATTATTAATGATTTTTTATTGTTTGCTTTATTTACTATTGATGCATTTTTTTAATCATACTATTAAATTAACCGAGTTTATGAAACACAATCAAGTTAATGACCTAGACCTCAAATTTTTCTTGCTTCTTTAAAAAAGTTGGCATTGCCTAAACATTTTTTTTTTTTACTTTAGGAAAAAATTGATTTGGCCCATGACATAGCACCACCTATCTAGTTCTAAATCTAAATCATATCCAAATTAAGTTTGGACTTCTTATTCAAAATAAATTCTTCTTTATAGGTTGATGACATGATATGCTTCTAAAATTATTAGACTCTTCACTTATTGTCTGATTCCTTTCCGTTTAAAGACTTTACAAAACTCATAGAAACACAAGTACTGTATGAACATATAATAAAAATCAAACAAATCTAAGAACCTCATATTATCTTGAAAATATATTTTAATATTGCAAATCATTTTTCTATTTTCCCTTATAGATAAGGCATTTCGTCTAATTAAATCCTTTTTAGTTCCTAATATAGATGATTAAAATAGGTCATGTAAATATTATAGATCAAAAGATTTTGAACATGGTACAACAATCGGGATTGATATCCTCTATATAAGGTTTGGATTGGATGGAGAGAAATAACTCAGTAAAATTAAAATCGATAAGCAAGGACATCATTTAAATTGGGCAAAAAAGTTTAGCTAAGTTTTTTTTTTTCCTTTTTCTTTCCCATATTCTCTGCCATCAAATTAAAAGTCTAAAAAAGATAAACACTAATTAAAAATAACTGATTTTTAGTGTTTAATTCACAATAGCTAACTTTTTTTCTTTTATAAAAAAATTGATGTCCCGTATTATCATTAAAGTAAAAACAAACAAAATAACTCAGCAATAATGAGGGGTTATATTAGTAAGATTGTGAACTATGAAATGAAGTGCGAGTCTTTTATAAATATAAAAGGAATAATTATCAAAAACCTTTCAAGATTTGAACATGGTAATACTTTGTTTTCTCCTATTTAAAAAATTACACTTGAATACATAATCAAAGTCAACTTTGAAATTTAATAGGATTAAAATAACTTTGTCTTGAATTTTTCCCCTTTCCCTTTCCCTTTTTCTTTTGTTTTTTTTCTTTTCTTTTCTTCTCATTCCTTCTCTCTTTCAATCTTTATTATCCACCATAATCATCTCAAATTAGAGGTTGTGATCTCATTCATTAAACATTAATGAAGATTCCAAATCTTCATTCACTTAAATTACTCACAATCTCTTTCAAAATTCATAAAACCACTTTCCAACATTAGCCAACATTAATTTAAATACTTGGTTCAGCACATACTTTAACAAGACCAATGACTATTCTTGGGACTCTCTTATTACCAAGTCGGTTCATGATGCTGTTGCATACGTGTCTCTTTGTGCTTTCTTTTTAATGTGAAAGTTTGATATTAAATTGAACCGCCCAACTTTCCCGTGCACAATCAAATAATACTCTATTTTGTTTGATCTTATCTCTAGAAAACAAATATACCAACAAGCTTATGTTTGTATCATCAATGTTGATTAATATGTACTCAAAATTTGAGTAGTTAAGTGATGCAAGAATAATGTTTGATTAAATTTCTTAGAGAAATATTGTCACATGGACTTCTTTAATAACCAAGTGTGTTCAAAATAATGATGCCATGAAGCATTAATGGTTTTTAAGGAGTTTTTTTTTTATTGAAAATAGTTTGAATATTTTATTAATTCTATGAACTGGTTGTATTGTTGGTGGTTGGCATTTGTTGGATGCTTTAGAGTTGTTGGGTTGTTTTCTTAGTTGATGGCGTCTGGTAGAGGCATTAGTAGCGATAAAGTTGATGCAAACCTAGATAATAAGAACCCTAGAACTAATAATCAAGAATAAATTCTAACCCAAGAAAGCCAACAATAAAATTTGATGAAACCTGACCTAGTGATTACCTGCACCAAAGAAAACCCTAACCATGTTGATACTACTTTTATTGATTGTTTTTTAGATTATATATGGAGTTATATAACTCATAATCAATCAGTACCAGTTCTATTTGAAAAGTAACATCCATATCTACAATTTTTATGAAAAAACATACTCATATTATATCGTTTTCAAGTTCTAATTTCAACTAGAAGTTGGCTAATAAAACTTTCAGAATTTCAGCTGCATAAAAGATAATTTGACAAGCAAACTAGGTACTTTCATGCATCACAACATCATTCAAAACTATCTTCATACATGTTTTTTAACACAATCCAAGTGTTATTACTAATATAACATAACAACACTTTCTAAAATAACACAAATACCACATCGATCTAAAGCAACCATTTCATTCCTTCATATACTTAGTTTTTACCAATTTCTATTTCAAAAGGAACATAAGTTCCTTTCATAATTTTCATGAAATTAGTTTTATGACCATTCTTTAAACATATCACAATTTAATGAACGAGTATGAGATTCATTACATGAGAAATTGAAGAAAAACAATTTATGTTCTCTTTGATAGAGAGTTTGGTCTATGCTAAGGAAATAGGGATAAATTTTTTTTTCAAAACCAACACATCAATCATAAAAAAAACAAAAAGAAACATGGTAATTTTCTTTTTTACTATCAGTGTCCTGGTTTGGAATTGGTGCTCTGTGAATGGGCTGTTAGTTGGACACGTATTCTAGAATGAAACTGGTGCCCTGTGAATGGGCTGTTAGTTGGACTCGTATTCTGGAATGAAATTGGTGCCCTGGGAATGGGCGATCAATAGAATTAGTTATTATTATACAAGATTGGTGTGCTGACATGTGGGAAATTATAGAAATTGATGATAAATAAATTAAAAAGTAAATTGTTAGTGTAATGAAAATATACTTGATCATCTTAATTAATTTTCAGTCAATATAACATGCCCTAAGTTGTGTCCAAAGAAACAAACTACGCATAAAACCAAGTTCTATAGCTTTGGTTATACTCAAAATACTAAACAGTGTTTGGAATCCTTTATGTTGAGCCACCTAAGACTTGTAAATTGGTAACTTCTATTTGGAATTGTTGTTTTTATTACAAAATATTGAATTATAGAGGCAATACATATATGTGTGCATGTGGTTAAGACTTGAAATTTAAATTAGTGCAACTATTGGTACAGGTGAGATTATGGGAAATAGACGAGAGTAAGGGACAACTAGCAGAGCACAGATTTCAGGTAGGTGTCTAATGTTTAGATCTCTAATTTAAAGTCTCATTTAATTTTTTAGCTTAGTTCCTAATAAGATGTAGTTCAAATTTTAGTACTTATATGTAGTGTTTGAATGATGGTTGAACCAGTTCTTGGTTTGGGACTGGCGCCCGGTGAATGGGCTGATGATTGGACCAGTGTCCTGGTTTGGAACTAGTGCCCTGATATTGGGCTGATGGTTGGACCAGTGTCCTGGTTTGGATCTAGTGCCCTGATATTGGGCTGATGGTTGGACCAGTGTCCTGGTTTGGATCTGGTGCCCTGTGAATGGGCTGATGGTTAGACTAGTGCCCTGGTTTGGAACTGGTGCCCTATGAATGAGCTGTTAGTTGAACCCATATTCTGGAATGGAACTGGTGCCCTATGAATGAGCTGATGGTTGGACCAGTGTCCTAGTTTGGAACTGGTGCCATGTGAATGTGCTGTTAGTTGGACCCGTATTTTGGAATGGAACTGGTGCTCTGGGAATGGGCGATTAATAAAATTAGTTATTATGGGACAAGATTGGTGCGCTAACAGGTGGGAAATTATAGAAGTTGATGATAAATGAATTAAAAAGTCCATGTGAATGGGCTGTTAGTTGGACCCGTATTCTGGAATGGAACTGGTGTCCTGGGAATAGGCGATCAATAAAATTAGTTATTATGGGACAAGATCAGTGCGCTGACAGGTGGGAAATTATAGAAATTGATGATAAATGAGACAGGTGGGAAATTATAGAAATTGATGATAAATGAATTAAAAAGTAAATTGTTAGTGTAATGAAAAATATATTAAATCATCTTAATTAATTTAATTATGTTTATGCAAATTACTATGCAGGTTCATCTCAGCAGCGTAACTTTTAGTTGATGCATGGATGTTCCCTCTGTATAGTCACTTAAGTTAATAGGAAAATAGAAGAATTTTCTTTTAGGTTGTATTTATCAATACTTCTAATTTGCATGTATAAAGTTATGTAGTGCTATTTTGTTAAAACTTTAAGTAGTAATTTGAAAATTTGAATTTTCATTACGCTAATGCATGAATGCAATTACGATGGTTAATTAATGGTTATCTCTTAATTTAAGGGGCAAAAAAAACTTCTTGGGATTCTTCTCATTTTTATAACTTGATAATTGTGTGAATTTTATCTTAAAAGTTTGGGGTGTTACAGTTTGAGACTTGGAATGATTGGAATGTGTATGAACAATGAATACAGGATGTGTACAAATGATTTATCGATAACTTGGGACCTCTCGTATAGGAGAGACATGGTAAGACTTGAAATTTAAATTAGTGTAACTATTGGTATAGATGAGATTGGTGACAAGATTGGTGCGCTGACATGTTTTATTGTATTTTACTCAATCAAGATGAGATTATTTTATCCGATGGTTTACATTATAACATAATCAAACAAAAATTTAATATTAATTTAAACTAATTAAATCCATCCTCGTATCTTTCTTAGGCCTAAGAGAATGATTTCTTTTCAATTTCTTGCAATTAATCATGTACCTAATCGTTTTTCATTCCTAGCAACACTCTTCAAATGAGTTTACAAATCAATAACATATAATTCCCTCAAACCCTAAGTTCCATAGTGCAAATTTAACATAACATGCATTAAAACATATTAAAAACTTCAATAAATCATTAAACAAGGTTTTTTTTTACCTCTTTCTAGCAACAAATCAATGAGTTTTATGCAAACAGCACTCAAATTTTTCCTTCATTTCCTTCTCTCTCTCTAGCTGAAACTTTCTCTCTATATTTCTCACAAATCCTAGCCATTTAATCCTTCATCTCTTTTCTTCCATGATCTCCCTATATCTACTCATTTTTGGTGGATTTTCAAGGAAATCTCAGCACAAAAATGAAGAAATTAGCTCTCGCTATACCTTCCATGACCGGCAACTTATTTAGAAGAAGAAGCCCTAAACTGACTTAATAATAACGAAAAAATCATTGTAAAAAGACCAAAAAACCCCTTGACTCTAGACTTATTGTTTTTTTCTTTTAAGGACATTTTAATTGTCTCAATGTGCTTTTTCATTTTTTTAATATTATTTTATATTTGGTCAAATACCAAATTGCATCTCCACTAACATTATAATAACAAAAAAAACTTATTGTGCAAATATAAAAATGCTCTTTAATGTTAGTTTTAAATTTTTTGTTTAAAAATTATTTTAGCTATTTTACTACATAATTAAGATGTTAAAAGATTTATTTGTCCTGTGAAATTTTTTTAATGTTCTTCACGGCTGGTGTTAAGTTTTTTTTTTTTTTTTGATGAAAAGACAAAATAGCTATTACTAACAGTGAATAATAAGATTAATTGGTGCATTTCCTTGTCTAGGCCTTGCTATGAACAACGCTGACAAATCACAAATCTTGCATTTGAAATTTTAGACCCATTTGGTTCCTCGTGAGCTCTTTCTTTCTTTCAATGTCAATTAATAAGTAAGTTATATTTTGTGTGTTACTACGTTCTTTCCATGTCAATTAATAAGTAAGTTATATTTATTTTTAGGGTTAAAATTTTATTATAAATCATTCTCCAACCAGAATTTTTTAAAATGAAACACTAATATGATTAAAATAAATTATGGGTGATAAAAAATAAATTTTTAAAAACTCATGATTGATAAGTTTTTTATGAAACTCAAAACTATCTATTCCACGTAGAAAAAATACAAGATTGTCTTGTAGTTTATATAGTAAGATGTTGAAGGGTCATATCTGGGCATGTACAATATAGTTTAGGTTTATCCCACATGTGCACGCTCAGCTCTGTTTAGACATAAATTTTGAGTTTATGTTTTATCACATATTTGGTTATTAATATGTAGAAAAACTTTTTTGTTTTCCATGGTTGATTTATTTATTATCACAAATCAAATTAGAAAACATATTTAAACTCAATGATTAATGTTTAATTATCATTGAAGAAATCTTCTAATAAAACATATCTAAACAATATAATCTTCTATTGATTTGCCTTTTATTTTTCAGAATTGATTTCTTTTGTTTTCTTAGCTTTCTAAGCTTTTTTGTTTTTAGTTATTTTAGATCATATACAAAATCCCCTTTTTAATTACTTATTGTTTACATTTCATATTAGTTAATTTCTTCATATTTGTATATTTAATGCATCTTAACTTAGTTTGCTTTAATCTAAACTTAAATAGCTTATTTTGATTGAGTAATTAAGTTCTAATACTTGTATTCATGTAAAACGATACCCTTACTTTATATACTACAAATCATTAATTTTAAGAGTTTAAATTCGCACAACTTCAATACTAGTCATATTTAGTTACTTGTTATATTGTTTAGTTTGTGATTGTTTTTCATTTTTTAATTTAGTTATTTTTTATTTGCATTCAAGAAGCTAAAATTGTTTATTTAGAAATAGGTCATGTCTTCTACTCAAGAAATGGTTACCACAAAAACTAATATTGCTTCAACAAGTACTACTTCGATAAAGAGGATTTCACCATCACTTTATATGATGCATGGTGAGAAACTTAAAAAGCTCAATGGATTGAACTTCAAGAGATGACAATAGAAAATGTTGTTCTATTTGACCACATTGAACTTGATAAAGTTCTTGTCGAAAGAAGCACCAAAGTTGTCTAATAATGAATCTGATGCTATCATTATAACAATTATGAACACGTAAAATCATAGCAATTTTGTGTGCAAGAATGACATCTTAAATCAATTGGACATATATATATAGTTTTCAATTATAAATGCAAAAGCACTGTGAAAAGCTTTAGATAAAAAGTAAAATGCTGAAGATGCTGGTATAAATAAATTCATAATTGATAAATTTATGAACTTCAAGATGGTCGCTTCAAGGACAATTATAAGCCAAGTTCAAAATTTTTAGCTCATCTTATATGATATTTATATTGAAGGAATGATTTTAAGTGAATCTTTCCAAGTGACTATAATTATTAAAAAACCATCACCATTATGGAAAGACTTCAAGAACTATCTTAAATATAAGCACAAGGAAATGAGAGTTGAAAACTCATTTTAAGATTAAGGATAGAAAAAGAGAATAAGTTATCCTAAAAAAGAGCCAATTAATTCAATATAGCCCCCAAAGCAAACATTATAGAACAATTGGTAAAGACTCACAAAAAAAAAAAAAGCTTATTGAGAAAAAGCTTATTGTTAAGGGGTAGGGGATTGCTAATAAATTTAATGACAAATTCTTTATCTATAATAAGACCGGACACCAAGCCAAGGAACACAAAAATAAGGTCAGGAAACCTTAAGAAAATGATTGTTTATGCCAATGTCATCGAGATTGATCACCTCATAAATAAAGTTTTAAAATTGAATATATTTGCTGTTGTTTTCAAAGTAAACTTGATCAACAATTTCGAGTAGTATTGTGATGATATTAGTGCAACAAAACATTATATATTGAGAAAATGATGTTTTTCACTTATAAAAAATAATGATTAACACTTGTACATAGGGAGCTCATAAATCTACATGGTACTAGGCATTAGAAAAATCATATTGAATGTCATGACATTTTCACCCCCCAAAAACAAAAACAAAAGTTTTTCAATATTTCTGAAAATCCTCAAAATTTCCCAAAACAATTAACTCCTTAATCTCCTAAAGAAAATTTTTCATGAAATATATGTTTTTTTAAAAATAACAAACAAGGATTCAGTTAACAACTAGTCAAATTTATCATGGCTATAATTTGAGGTTTGATTGAAGAAAAGCAAAAAAAAAACTGAAATTACATTAAAAAAGGACTAGATTGTAAAAAGATCAAAACTTAAATGGCCATTTTGAATAAACTTCTTAAGGGTTTGATTGAAAAGAATTCTTAAAAATTAATGTAAATCAGCTAAGATTTGAGAAATCAAAACTTTAGGAACTAAGTTGAAAACTAATAAGAAAAAATGAGTTTTAATGAAACAATGAGTTTCATTGAAAAGAGAAAAAAGGTTTGATATGGAAAAGGCGTTGTTATGATTGAAATAGAACCCTAAGGATTGAATGACTTGACATTGACCAAATTCCTTAAAGTCTACTTCCCTAAAAAGGAAGATAACATGCGTGGAGATGGAATTTTGGCGACTTCTTTCCCCTCTACGAAGATAAAAAGCACACCCCCCTGTAATTTTTTAGAATGTGATTTTTTTTTAAAGTGTTTTTTATTCAGTAATGTATAAAAATAATATTTTTATTATTATTTTTCAAAAATCATATTTGATATCAGCACATTAAAATAATCTAAAAATACTAAAAAATATTAATTTAAAATAAAAAAAATAAAAAATTTAAATTTAAATTTTATCAAAAATATTTTTAAAACACAAAAATAAACAAGATCGATGTGAAACTGGCCTAAAGACCTTTTGCAGAACTAGCCTTGCCAGCGAGTCTTTATATCGATGGCTAGGATGGATAATGAAGAATCAAGGGTCATGATGCAAACCCCAAGTACTATATCCCCAGGCCTCTATAAAAGGCACCAAGTCCCAGCTTGGAGGAAGAATGAAAGAAGAGAAAAGAGCAAGATCAGAAAACAGAATGAAAGCTAGAAGACGAGGGAATAAAAGTCAGTATATATTAGATAGAGAAAAAAGAGTAAGGAAGTAGTAAAGAGAGGATAGAAGAAAATTAAGAAAAGGAAAGATAAAACCCACAAATAAAAGATTCTAAAATAAGAACAAAATACAGTGAAGAAAAATGGTCAAGGAAGACTAAAAGAGGGGGCTTGAAGGAGGAGCAAGTGAGCAATCCTAAGGCCATTCAAACCTTTGGCCTCTAAGTAGACAATTCCTATCAAGCAACTATCTTTCTCAAAAGGGAGGAGGTTGGTGGCAGTCGAAAGCAAGAAACATCAAAGTTATCACTGTCGTTACAGGTAGGATTTTGTTTCGTTTGATTTTCTAGATTCATATCTTCTAGTTGTTTTCGTTCTTTTCTTGGTTATGCTATATGAATGTCTTTCCATATATCATGCTCATAATAAGGTACCGGATTTAGATTTAATGAGAACCTTATATGTGTTCATGTGGGAGAAGAGAGAGTGTTTTGTGCATGCATGGGGATATTTACATGTTGTTTCCTTTCACTGTGCCAACCTGTTGTTTTTGCTGCAGTTTTTAAGTTGAAAGCTTGCCAAACATGTGGCTTTCTCCCCTTCTTAGATATTTTCATGCACTGCATTTGTGGTTGTAAACTCTGTAATGAGGATGAAGAATTGGCTAGTAATCATCAACATCTCCTAGATCTTGAAAGAAGGTTGCAACAAGGTCGACTAATCAAGATCCAAAGGATTCAACATCTGAACACAGTGAGGAAGGATGATGCAAAATCACACCTTACCAACAAAATAGGTTTGGGAGTCGAAAAAGACCACTCATTTGCAAAACAATCAACAATGACAAATATTAGTCAAATTACTAATATGTGGTGTCAATAATCGATCATAATTGTGCCTAATCCAACATAATTATGCAACAATTGATTTGAGCATAAAATACAAATCAATATTCCTTTATTAATCCAAACAAGAAATATTGGGAGCATTGTTTATACTAAAAACAATTAAGTGTCTTTTGATTAACAACATTAGTTCACTTCATAAATCAATGAAAAAAGATGAATGAAATTGACCGTTAACCAATGAAGACAGTTAAGATCAACAATCGATGAATTCACATTAACAACAGGATTCTTTAATAGTTAGACTAATAGATATATCAGCATAACAAAAACACATACAATTGCCAAAAGAATATGCACAAGGATTTGGATTGTAAATCCTTTATATACCATAAAGAGTTTGTATAGGATTAAGATTTTAAGTATGTGTAAAATTTTATCATTGTAACATTATATATAAATCTAGTTATTGAAAACGATAACCAACCTCATATACACAACTTTTTTATGCAATTTAAAACTTACATTTTTTCTACAATTATCATTTTTCTTTAAATCCCAGTTTGTTTACTTTCTTTTTATCTTTTTCCTTCTCTTTTCCTTAACATTACAAATGCTTAGAACATCTAGTTTGGTTTCCGAGGTTGCTACATAACTCCACTTGGGATTCAGTTTCTAAAAAGAAGGAATAAAAAATGAATAGCATAGTAGTTACTTCAAAAAAATATCTAACTGATTCTTTTGGCCACAATTAAAATTGGAAGGCCTTATTATCATAGACGATTTTAAAGTCTAGAAAGAGCAAACCCCCCCCCCCCCCAAAAAAAAAAAATAATAATAATAAAAATTAAAACTACAATTAATTTAAAACTTGATAACTAATTATTTGTGATTCAATAGAAGTTGTTGACCATATTCATGCATTTCTTAACAGGACAAATGAGAATTACAACATCTGAGCTCTGATTTCTGATGAGGTTCTAGATAACTAGAAGTCCGAAATCATAAACAATGAGCCTATGCCATACAGTCATAACACATGCATGAGACATGACAACTCCTATAAGCACAACAAACCCAATTCTGTAAAAATCTACTGTCCATTTTACAATATGGATCTACGAAGAAATCCAGTGGTGACTTGAATCTAAAAATGATGGGATTAGAAAAAATTACATCGGGACAGTTCGTGCCTTGTACATGCAAATGTAAGCCATATGCCAATCACCTAAGATCAAAAGATAGAAATTCATCAGAATAAACAAAGACAGTTTTCACTTAAGAATAAAATGGCAGTCGTTGATGGGAATGTGATTATAAAAAACAAAAAAGCAAGAATAAGTTTGCAGAATTTTCCCACCACACAAGCCCATTATCCAATCAGGCTAGCTTACCTCCTCCAGAGAGCTTAGTTATATCTTCCTCCCGTTGTGGAACAGGATTATCATCATCAAACTCAATCCATTTCCCTGGGATAAACATTGAGAATTCATCCGTTGAAAAACCCAAGTCGGTCCAAATAACATAGTGACAAAACACTGAACAAACTCGTTAGAGAACTTACCACTTTCTTGCTTGACCCATGCAACATAATGCCCTGAATCAGCACTCCTTCCCTTATGGGTGAGCACAGCTACCAAATCATATATTCCAGTTAAATGTGACTTTTTATCTGTAGTGGAAGGTCAAGTATTAGCACTGGAAACTAGGTGCATTCCCCAGTAAAGACAACTTTGGGAGAGGAAAGTAGCAAATTAAAAATCAGTCATTTATAAATACAAACAGTTTGCATTATATTTAGCATCTCCAAAAAAAATGCAGCAATGGTAGAGTTAACTTTGAAAAATTAAATACAATGAAGGCCGCAATATCATCTTATATGCACAGAAAGCATCTCTGGCCCAAAATCTTTCACAACATCCAGGAAGCACAGCCAGACACAATAGTAACAAACATTATCAATACAAACTGCAAGTGCAGTCCCCTGGAAGTCAAACACAAAGCATCTCCTGGAGACCCTCGATAAAAGAAAAATAGAAATACCAAAAAAAGATGCTTCAATCACAAGCAGGAGAAATTTAGAAGTTTTCACCTTCTTTGGAGGTAGGCTTTGATGATTCTCCACTCTCATTTGATGGCCTCTAAACAGAAAACAAGAGGGTAAGATATATCAATAATATCCATTGGTCTTATCTATTTGTATTTGCATCCACAATTCAACAATCTACTCACCTCCACATCAGTCATCTTGACATCATTGTCTTTTGAACCCGAGGTCTTCTCCTTGGCTTTCAAACCAGCCTTTTTACCCTCCTCATCTCTTAAAATCTGAGTTATGAGATGTAAAGAATAATCATAATCATCATCAAAACTTTAGCACCCTTACATACTGAGCACTGAAACAAAAGGATAAAAATATACCTGGCGAGGTGCTTCTAATTTTTTGCAAAGATCATCAGAGCAAAAATCGTAGACATCCAGTTGTAATGGGTAATCCACTTTCTAAGAAAGACAGTAATTTTAAAAAGGTTGTATCATATAAACATTAAAAAGTACGGCTTTTATTAACCTTTTTGGGCATGCAGAGCATCCAATCCCTTAAATTAAACAAGCCATTTTACAACCACAGAAACAGAACTTTTGAAGTCACTTCTCATTTGTAACAGAATGAAAAAAAGAAACCCCTATTACCCGTAAAATCTTGGCCTTCTGATTTGATTCCCTCTTCCAGAAAAAACGAACAAACTGAACAGTTAGGTACCTTGAAAACAAATATGTGCCATCAGAAATTTCATTCTTTTAAGAGGAAAAATTTATAAAAATAAAGAGAAATAACAAAGTTTGAAAAAGGAAATCACAACGTAGAAAAAGCCAAAATGGAAGGTTATTACCTTGGCAAGGCATTGATACGGGACTCTTTCAGGTAAATTGCACTACGACCCAAGCAGGGAGAAGCCTTCTCCAATTCAGACTTCAAACCCTATAACCAGTAAGATTAAGATATTACTAATACAGGGCATTTAATGTGTGCGTGTGCGTGTGTGCATGCATGTGTATACTCTCACACACACAACACAACACAGATATTATTTTCAAGTTGAGGAGTGGGAAGTGATAGGTAGTGAATCTAGTGATGCCACATAAAAATACAGACCGGCTAGTGAAATTGTCTCAAAAGAGAAAGCAGGTTTTATGAAAAGAACCAGAGTAATCAGCTATATTAGCTGCATTTATAGGTTAGTCGCTAACTTGTGAATCATTAGCCACTAGTTGATAAAAAGCATTTCTATTTATTTTGATTTAAATATTCAAGTAATAGTCCATTGTAAGAATTCTACCGTTTATTGTAGTTAAATACAAAGATCTCAATTCTCAAGAGTCTAGTATTTCCACATGGTTGCATTGTCTACTAAAAGCCAGTTTTTTTACCTTCAGATGATAAGTTGGCCATGTTAATCATGAAAAGTTCCTCGGCGATAAGGTTAATACAACTACAAATGCAAGCACAAGCAATAGCTATGAAGCTTTTCTTTTCTACTGTGATATTGTGGCAGATTCAATGTACTATTGTGTGAAATGGCGCAAAAGGACCCATAGCCAAAACAATTAGTTAGGAATTGAGGCCTGGTTGACAAGGTATTCTATTTGCCAAGGTGGGTGCCTAGCACTAAAATGTCTTTAACTCATCTGTAAGGTAGAGACCAGAGGACTGGCATGCAGAACTTGTGCAAGAGAACACTGAAAAGGCAAGATCCTAAAATTGAGTACTGTTGTTATTTATCAATAAGCAAAACCTTCTATAGTCACTATCCTCCAGCACATGGACAATTAACACTTGATGTAATGACATTGTGCCTATACAAATTATTGTTGCAGTTCACAAAGACAAGCAGCAGGGATTGCGCAAGAAATTTTCTTGGGTTACAGGATTGAGATATCAATAATTTAACAATTTGCATGCACCAATGCATAAATGTTTTGGCTGCTCATTTTGTAAAAATAGATATGAGTATTCTCCTTCCAAATATATATGCCTATTTTATCTTAAAAAAAATATTTTTGAAGAAACATTGTTTCATTATAAGTTTTCATGCCAATATGAGCAAATGCAATTGGCTGCTACAGTTGATTTACTTTAAATAGGATGACATCTCATATTTAACTTAGATTGATTGCCTTTCAATTGCTAAATTTCCATGTTTTTTAGTTTTCAGGGTACATATGATCAGGGGATATATGAGTTTCTTAAAAGTTTTGGGGGAGGCCATGGCCACTGAGTGGCCTTGTGCCTTGCATTTGGGTCTGTGCAATTGAGAGACAGAGAAGTGGAATCAGATTCATTTTGCAAAAGCTTCCAACAAGACACATGATTATCAAGAGCTAGTTAAGTGCAAGCACAAACCAGACTATTGCAAAGGAATACACAAAGCATTCAACATACCAAAATCAAATAAAAGGAAAAGAATGAAATCCTGGTAACAGAATAATTAGTAAATCTTACATGCTTCAGTCCTTCATGCAAATGGTTCACCTCTTGTGATATGTGGCATTTAAGTGAGTAAACTGATTCTGTCTCTGAGCTTTCTTCACCACTTTCTTGGCAATGCACCCTAGCAACCAATATCACATACAAAAACTTTGTCAAAGATTGTAGTCCCTAGCCAAATGGAGACGCTCATAATCATTTAAAATGCATCAATGACAATCCAGCAGTAAAAGCAAGCTTAGAAATGTAGCACTTATTCTTTTGCTAAATGTGACTTTAGCTACAATCCAACTGTTATGAAAACAGAGGTGAAGATATCCACCTGCTTACAAGTTCAATGCCAAAAAGTGCCTTGATTGTATCTGGATTTTCACTGCAGGTTATAAAAGGTCAAAATCAAGAAGGTAAGTATCCATACAGAAAGCAAGCATTCTGAATAAGCAACGATATTTAAACCAATAAGTTCTATATAGGGAATTATACTTGTACAAAAACAATCTCCAACGAATTTCCAAACTGGAATGGCGTAAAAGTTTTGACTTTTGATGACATCCACTATAGAGCAAAAGCATGCTTCTATGGTCTATGAAGCTCAATTCAACTAAGATATGTGCATGGACAATGTTTCATATTCAGAAAAACACAAAACAAAACTACCTGAAACTCGGTGATCCAAGTGATTGTGAAAGGGTGTATAAAAGTTGTGTCCAACATTCTTCAGCATCCTGTTACATTTCAAAAATGCATAGATCAACATTACAAGAAATTATATTGTTACAACTGTTATGTTAGGCATATTGATATTTGGAAAAACCTGCTGCATGTAGACTCCATTATGCAATTGACCAAATTGCGGATACTTTTTGCGCAATACCTGCAAAAGTAAATGGGTAAAGTAAAATGCAGTATGCGTTTTCCCCTGTTTCCAAACAATCAAAGCGCAATAATGCAACAACAATAATTTCAAGGTATGCCAAAATTCAAATATAGGCTTATCATGGTAAACATCAATTGATGGACTGCAAAACTGAAAACCTAATGATGACAATAATGTGCAAGAGTTTGCACTATTAAAGGCAGATAGTTTTGTACATCATTAGGAACTAAACCTGATTATGCTTGCACGGTATTAAGCATGGAATGGGTAATATGAAACTCCTAATAAATAAGATCAATGTTAACATCCATATAATCAGAGTTCTTTGCCCTGCAACATTCTAGTTTTCTGGAATACATTTCTTCAGCTCAAATCAGTAAGACTCCACATATGTGACAGCTTGTTAAACAATAATATGTTTGAAAAAGGTGCGTCCAACATTCATAGTGAGACTTCATCCCATTTATATGTTGTATTACTAAAAGCTTCTCAAATAGAAAAGATGTCAATAAATGCTGCAAATAATGCAGGAGCAGAGTACAAACCATCCAGAACTGCATAGGTGCCACAGGCTTTACACTTTTATCGAGCTCATTAAATAGTTCTCGAGTCGCAGCTGTCAGCATATGAGACGTATGATCCAAATCACTGCTTTTTTGAGATGGATAGCTGCCCAAATTTCACATTGATAACAATATTTCAGTCATACAAAAGTATCCACATTTGATCTGCAACTTGAAAACTAGTTTCAGAGACATTCACAAAGGAAACTCACCTGACTAAAGCAGACTTCAACTCTGGAACAGAATGCAGGCATTGTACTGTTGAGTTCATGTAGCAAGTGTTCCCTAGATTAAAGAGGCCAGCAGTGTGACCCTGTCAGCAGAAACAAATTTAGCATAAAGTGAAACAAGAATATTAAGTGAGAAAAGATCATTAAAATAAAAACAATATCTGGTGACATTAAAGAGGGAAAAAAGAAAACAAACATCCAAGTACTAGATATTCCTAATAAAGGATTGATGAAAATATATATAAATAGCATTTACAATGAAGAATCTAGAAAAGTCTGATTATCAAATATTAATCACTGATAATAGCATAATCCAGAATTTCACTTTTCCATTCCACCAAGGCAATGGCATTCTAACTGAAAGTCAATCAAAGGTTTGTCCAGGATGCATAACCAAGGATCATTGTAAATTTGTGCTCTACAAATTGGAGAGAGGGAAGAACAGGTATCAGCACTGTCTTTTTCCATGCATGCAATGATAAGAAAGTAGATAATAATAATAATACTCCGTGTGTTATGCTGACATATTAATAATAGCTAATAAAGCATATGCCAACTCATCCATTCTTTTTATTAACTTTTCAACAATGTCCTTTTAAATGAAAAGTAGTTGGAGAAAAAATGTTGAATATAGTTTTTATTGAGGGAAAAAATAAAAAAGAGAATTAATGCTTTAAATTTTGGATGATATACAGATATGCTACGACTTAGCAGCTAGGAAATGACACTCTTTATGGGACCGACAGATTATAACTTTCAAATTGTAATTATAAACTTGAGTTTATAGCATGCCATGTTGAGTTCTGTGCTTTAGTTCAAGTTCAAGCCCAATGAGAAAGCCTGGAAACAGGTTTAGGGTAGAAATTTGATGGCTTGACAATACAAAAAAGAATAATTGGACCTTGCATACATGGAGGCAATGACAGTGAAAATGGACATGTTGATCACAATAAGAGTCTTAGGCTTCCTAGAAGGATTATTTGTATGCGTGAGCCATTGATGAATGAATTTACAGGCATATGCCAGCTCATCTATTTTTTATTAACTTTTCAACAATGTCCTTTTAAATGAAAAGTAGTTGGAGAAAAAATGTTGAAAATAGTTTTTATTGAGGGTCAAAATAGAAAAGAGAGAGAATTAATGCGTTAAGTTTTGGATGATATACAGATATGCTACGACTTACCAGCCAGGAAATCACTCTTTATGGGACTGACAGATTATAACTTTCAAATTGTAACTAAGAACTTGAGTTTATAGCATGCCATGTTGAGGTTCTGAGCTTATTCAAGTTCAAGCCCAATGAGAAAGCTTGGAAACAGGTTTAGGGTAGAAATTTGATAGCTTGACAATACATAAAAGAATGATTGGAACTTGCATACATGGAGGCAATGATGGTGAAAATGGACATGTTGATCACAATAAGAGTCTTAGGCTTCCTAGAAGAATTATTTGTATGCATGGGCCATTGATGAATGAATTTACAGGCATATCCAAATAAGTCATGTTCTGGTCCACTTCTCTCTCCTTTTTTTTCTTCTCTCTTTTTGTTGATCTTATTTCAAAGGAGCTGGAAGCTCTTCTCTGAATTGCCTTTCTCTCACTTTTCCCTCGTCATTGGTGAACAAGACTGCAACTTACAGTCCAGTAGAAAGGCAAAACTGTGACATATGATTAGTACAAAGCCACACAGATAAATACTGGCTTGGGAATGGAGATGAAGCATGACTTATTTCTTGATAACACAACTAGGCCAAGCCTAGCCAAAGGTGCAATTGGTACAGCTCCGTTTGCTTTGCTTGGACCAGGACAAAGCATGGTTTTGTTGTCATTTATCGGTCAAGGCTCAGCTTGTGCAGCAATTATCTGATTGCTTGGAACGCTCACAACTCTCAAAAAAGGCAGACAGATCCATGTCATTTCTGTGGATCCTACAATCTAGGAGCTTGTTTTATAACATAGAATACAAGGGGAGAACACAGGAAAAGGTAGCAACAACTGGAAAAAAGAATGAATATATATATATATATATATATATATGCATGCTTAATTAGTTTGTGTGATATCTCCATAATCAACTACTTTTATGGAAGGCTCACATTCACTTCAGAACCTAATCATTTAGAAGCTGTTTCATTAACCTCCGTTAAGTTTATCAAATTAAAAAATGAATAAAAGAGAGAAGCAAAAAAAAAATCAATAATTCCTTAAGGGGTGAAAGCTAATAAATTCCATTTGTCAACAGTTTATAACTTCTGATGTCAGTTTTCTACATCGATTAGAATGTTATTATATAAATCAACAAATTCCTTAAAGTGGCACGCCATGAATTCATAGATCATGTGTAGAAGAAAAGGGTTGAAGAAAAATACCACAGCAACCATTTGTTCTTCTTCTGGAAGATCTTCCATAAAAACAGGGCCTTTCTCTGGGGTCTTCACAATCTCATCTGCAGTCCCCATCATCATCAATTTTTGACCCTAAAATTTTTTTAAGAATGTACACCATTATTTAGCATCATGTCACACAAGAATAAGAGTTGTGTAGCAGTAAAATAATCATAAAAGACCATTACCTCCTTCACTCCTAAGGTTGCCCAATTGGCATCATCCTGCATTGTCCATCAATGAAGTTAAAGAAGGACAAGTGTATTAAAAGGCAACAAATTCTTAATAACACCTAAAAAATCACAATTAAAATAATATGAATCAAATTGACCACTGCAAGTAATGGATACTTTCAGGTACATTTAGAAAAACATCTAATTACCTTCAGCAAACCACCCTTAACCATAATCTTCTGCCTCTCGGGGGGGACTCCAGTCAAACCATGCAACTGACATTTGAAAACATAAGGGGGCTGGCTAGTGTCAATTTCCACTTTTGGGAACAGCTCCTTTTGCCATTTTACACTCACTGTGCCAATTCATTGGAATCGTTAAAAGAAGAAGAAGCACCAAAATTCTAAAACAATTAGACAAATGATAACTGAAAAGGGACAGCTCCGATTTTTCTGCTGAGCTTGAGACATTCTAAAAATGAATTAAAAAGACAAAAAGGAAAACAGAATACACACTGTCATTGTATAAGATCCGCCGCAAGAACTATACGGGTGTTTGAGAGTATGGTAGCAGTTGCTTTTCAAAGTGTTTTTTATCTAGAAATGTATCAAAATAATGTTTTTTTATTTTTAAAAAATTATTTTTAACATTAGTACATCAAAACGATGTAAAAATATAAAAAAATTAAATTTAAGCAAAAACAAAATTTTGAATTTTCGTGGAAAGCGGTTTGCACCGCGTTAGCAAACGGTGTCTGAGTGATAACATTCAAAACCGGGACCCACAAATGGCGTCTACACAAAACCAATTCGACTGAATCTCCATCTAAAGCTATTCGGAGTTCTCTATGCCGATCCTTTTCTTGCATTCTATTTTGCTTAAAGAGCCAAACTTTCTATAAGCTGCTTGTTGTAACCTCAATTTTTTGGACAAACTCCCCATTTCATTAATCCTACTGCCAGATTTCTAGCAACAAACACTAATCACTAACTACAAACGTAACCCAAAAATTAATCACTTATTACAAAGAGTTCCACGATTCTCATAAATTGCCAGAAAAACAAATACTATAGCTATAGCTATAGCTATAAGATATTCTTTCTTTCTCTCTACCCAAAAAATCATCAGAAAAATAAACGAAAAAAAAATAATCAGCGATTACCCAGTTCATGAAATTCAAAAATAAACCCCAAAAAAATAAAAAATAAAAATCAAGCGTCAGAATAATGTGTTTTTTGAGAATATCGAGAAATACCTGTCAACATGATTGGTTGGTGAGTTTTTGATGGATGCTTGGTTTTTTATTTTCGTGTTTGCTTGAGCAAAAGGAAATCTCTCAGGCTCGTGGATTTTAAGGGGTTTTCATTTCTGGGTTAATATAAGGAGATTTCGGGTCTGGATTCAAATCCGGGTTTGGTTCGATGGACAGCCACTAAGGGTATAGTTATCAAACCCGACCCGGGGTTAACCCGGCCAAGGGGCCGGGTTCTGGATTTTGTAGGTCAACCTAAAAAAATTAAAAAAATATATTTAAAGTTTTAATATTTCATATAAAAAAATTAAAAAACAATATATGTGAATATAAGTTATATATATTATAAATAATGAAGTTTAAAAGAATATTTTAAAAAGTTTTTTTATCTCACGTTAAAAAGATATTATGTTATTGAAAAAAATTTATCTCATATTAAAAAAACATAATTTTTTTCTTCTGAATATAGAGTATATATATTAAAGGGCTTCAAATCCTACATTGAAAAAATAACTTTTTTCTTGTGAATATAGAGTATATATATTAAACGGCTTCAAATCCCACATTGAAAAAATAATTGTTTTCTTATAAATATAGAGTAGATATATTAAAAGGTTTCAAATCTCATATTGAAAAGATATTATATTATCCTTTTAAGTTAAAGTATTTAAACCAAAAAGTTTTTTATCCCGTATTAAAAAAACTTAATTTTTTTCTTGTGAACATAAAATATATATATATATATATATATAAGGCTTTAAATCCTAAATTAAAAAAATAAAATATTTTTCTAGTATTAATATAGTGAAATTTAAAAAGTGTTAATAGTCAACTAAAACAATATGAGAAAAGAAAGGTATAGAAAAAAAACCACATTTAAAAGAAAAAAAACTAGGTCTTGTATGGGTTTGTCCAGGTCGACCGGGTTTTGTCAGGTTATTATACTGGCTGGTTTTTTATTTTACTCGAACCGATTCAGTTATCAAGTTTCAGGTTAATCTGTCAGTTCAATCCGAGTTTAATAACACTGAAGGAGGTTCTATGAGAATAATTTTGTTATTTAACATATTTTGTTTTTGTAATTTTCAGGGCTAAGAATGACACTCGGTAGCTTTTTTATTTATTTATATATGGTCCAGTTCCTGTCAAGTCCTTTGGAATATTTTGACTCAAATTATACCCCTACTATTAATTAAATATGATTTTAAATATTTTTAAACCTTTTATTAATTTATTAGCTTTTGTTAATTGATTTGAATATACTAAAAATAATGAATTATGTTTGCATATACAAACAAGATTAAAAATAAGTATAAAATATAAAATAATTTTAAATAAATTAATATTGAATATAATATTTATTTTCAGTGTTAATTAAATATTTTAGAATAAAATGAGATAGAAAATCATGAAATGAAAAATGACTTCTTGTTCTACATATAATATTAGAGTAAAAAAACAATGCCTAACTTCAGCAAACACAACTCATCAACAGTTACCATGACTTATCAACATTATGAAATATACTTTCCTAAACTTTTCTCACTATAAATAACTTAACAAGTCTCTGGTACCTTTCATTTACAGTATCAATAAATAAAAAGAATTATCATAAATATAAGGTTTTTAAAAACATTAACTTTTATTCATGAAAAAGATTACATGAAGATTATGAGTAGAGTCAGCACATAAAATATATTATTGTTAGGTTCCTGAATATCACACACGCAGCGGAAACAATAAAATAAAATTATTCGAAAGTTCCTAGGATTTCGTTAGATAGATCTAGAGTTGTTTAGGGATTTATTACCTCAAGATCTGATCTTTTTCGGCTTTAAATAATTCTTTAAAAACTTGTCACAAACCACAAGTCGTTCAATTGTCCGGTCTTCAATGGTTATCCACATGAATCACCAATGAGAAATTTATTAAATCCCTATTTAAGAGAGAGAGTTTGTTATACCTAGAGTTCTAACTCTTTATTTTGTGATTTACGTAGTTTTTTTGTCTAACAGACAACAACTAAAAAAAAATAAGAGACATAACTTACAATTTATAGGGAAATTTGAAAAACTCTATAAATTGGCAAAATATCAATTTGCCCTTAAATAATATTCATATATTATTTAAGGATAATTTTAAAAACTTAATCAATCAAGTCCCTACTTTATTATTCTAGGACTAGAATTATAATCCCTGAATTAAATATATTCTAGTGCTTGATTTCTAGAATTATTTTAAATCAAGTCATACTTGATTAATTATCTCAGTTTAATTATTGACTAATGGTTCTTAATGTATATAACTCATTAGGTTCCTCATATGTTGATCTAAATATAAATTATAATTCTAATTAAATAGAAACAAATAAATTAAACACTTTATTATCAATTCAACAATTGATTAATTTATATTTGAAGATCAAATACATTATTTAGCAACGTGTCATGATCCCCAAATATTAGAAAGTTATTAATGGTTTGACTTAACATTTTATTGACCGGTTTCTCAGTGTAATTAATATACTTTCATCAATAATGTTATTATTTAACATTAAAGCATGCAGTATGTATGCGATGTTAAATCATGTTTGTTTTCTACATAATAATCATTTATCGTTTGAATAAATTTGAAACTCTTTTCAAATCTCATTCCACTTTGACCAATGATTTCTCAATCAATACTATTTGAGAACAAATAAAATATTTTTTTTCTAATTCACCTAAAGGGATGGATCCTCTCTTGATCACTCAAGTACCTTCATATAGTTCATGTTATACCCAATGTTTGCCCCTTCGTTACCTCGATTAAGATAACATGTAACATGATTAAAGCATAACATTCTATATACAAGATAACTTAATGATCTCAAGTCTAAGGATCATTTACACATATGTCATGTGATCCTTTCCATAGACAAAGGTGATTTCTCTATATAAAATTCTCATACAGGTCAGTTCAGTGTACATGTCTTATGACAAGCACCTACATATTAGTTCTAGGCATCCTTTATACCTCAACTTATGAGAATAACCGCTTCCTTTCATAAAAAAAAAAATGTACCAGTCTTTACAGCTCTAATAAATATCCAATATTTAAGAGAGTATTGACTAAGAATATTTTAGGAACAATGTTTTATGCAATAAAAATCTCATAATTATAACAACTTTATAATTTCTTTTGGAAAGTATTTTTGTCTCATGGACCTTATCTTTCCTCTAGATTTATAAATCAAATATTAGATTCATTAATCTAATATTATATAAATATTAAAGATAAATTAAGCCTTTATTAATAATAAATATGTATTTACATTATTATTATAATGCCACATGTAAAAAACCGATTGGCTATACGACATATTAAACTAACAATCTCTCACTTGCACTAAAGATAATCGCTCATGTATCTAATACTAAATTGTTTCATGTAACATTAATGTTTCTGTATGGATAATGACTTAGTAAAAGGATCTTTTAGATTAGATATTATCTTTCATTTCTTATTATATAGTTCATAATGACTTAGTACTTGTTTATGTGATAGTTCATAATAAATTGCGAAAAGCTTTAGGGGTAATGACGACAAAACCAAGTTAGCATTTAACTCATGGTCCATGACAAAACCCAATTGGTCCAATTTCTCAATATAGCCAATCATTTTCGAAACATGGGTATTCATTGAAGAACTCCCTGTCATCTTGCAGTAGAGCAATTCCTTAGTGGTCTCATACCTCTTAGTCCTACTAACCTCATCAAACATTTCTTTGAGATACATAATCATAGAATAGGTATTCATATTCTCATGTTGCCTTTGAAGTTCAGATGACATACTAGCTAATATCATACATGCAGCCTATTCATCATCATCATTATCAATATGATGCAGATGTTCATTTTCCACTCCGTCCACAATCTTTTGATTTCAATTTTTTTAATCCTTTTGTGCAATTTGTATTGGTTTTCAATTTCCTTCCTCGATCTAAATTTATGGTGTTTTTTTTTTCAATTTAACCCTTATTATTTTGGTTTTTTTGTCCTTTTATTAAAGTTTTTTTCTTTTCGATTTTAGCCTTTAATCAAAAAAATCTTGTTGCTGTCTAATTTATTTTTTATTTGATTTTTATCCTCATTCTTCTAATTGCTTTTTTTTATCCTTTTCCATAATTGAATTTTTTTTAATTTCATCATTCAACGTTTGATTTGCTAAGGATTATATTTTGCAGTTTTTCCATGTATGGTATTTCCAGCCTAATAACTCGATCATGAGTTTGAAAAGTTAACACGGGTCGACATACTTTTTTTAACTTATTTCTTTTTTGATCTTATCTTTAACATTATTTCTTTTAAAAAATTGGCTTTGTGGTCTTCTTCAATTTTTTTATGTCATAGCACGAGTCATTAGTTTTGCAGTTTAATCTAAGTTAGCTCGCCCTTTATTACCCAGGTTACATGTCTATCACGCTATCTCGGGTTGACTTGAATTATTTTTTATCTAATTTTATACTTTCAAATTTTTATTTATTTATTTAAAATGTCCTTCTAAACAATGATTATCTGGGGGGAAAGTATATACATGCTGCATAAGACGGGCCAAATCTAGTTAGGCAATTTTTGAAATAATGATCCTGAATTTTTTTGAAACGAGCATCTACGTTTGTGTATGAACGAATTTCTTAAGTTTTTTTTTTTTTTTTTTCAAACAGATCTTACGAAGTTTCTTCTAACACTTGTGCCTCCAAGGGTCTACAAAGGTGGGCACTATTATTAATTTGATAGGTCCATCCTAAACTCAATAACCCGTTTCTTTGCTGCGATCGAGCCATGGCTCGGAAGATGCATGGAGGTGGTCAACAGGTCAAATAAATTGTGGGGGACCTTAATGTAGGACCCACTCCACGTTTCCTTAATTCATTGCAACCATCTGATGTGTTGAATTGTTATTATGTTTTCTTAAGGTACAATCCTGACATGATATCCAAATTCTAATTTCATTTGACCAGCAAAAATCATGCTGTGCTGTACAGTATACATGCATGCATTTCTGGATTCCAAGTTCAGAAAGACGGGGTTCTGATGACCTGTCAAGCTTCAATGTCTATTTTTCTTCTTCTTCTAAGATAATGTCAAATAATAACTCTGGCCATGAATTAAAATTAAACTAAGGATGCATTTTTTTTTAAGTGATTTCTGAAAAATTATTTTTAAAATTTTTCTGTATTTATTTGTCATTAGAAAAATTAATCAACGAAAAATACTTTCCAGTCAACAGAAAATTTAGCTTTATTTCCAGGAAAGTGTTTTCCTTTTATTTTGGGCAGAAAACACTTTTCAGAAGTTGTGAAAAATTTAGAAATATCATATTATTTACTGATTATGTCAAATTTGATCCTCAAACTTTTGATTGCTATATATTTTGTTTGAATTTTTTTTTTTCAATTTCATCCCTTAAAATTTGATTTAATTTGATTTTTATATTAACTTTGGCCATTATTTTTATAATTGTTATTACTTTTCTCTTATATTTTTTTAATTGGAATTTTTTTATCTATCAAATTTAGTCTTTATTCTTTTTATTGTTACTTATTTTATTTAAAATAATTTATGAAATTGTAATTATTATTATTTTAATTTCATCATCTTTTAATTTTTTTATCTGTTAGATTTGATCTCTATTATTTTGATTATTATTTATTTTATTTGAGAAAATTTATAAATTAGATTTTTTTCAATTCCATTCTCATTCAACTTTTTAATTTGTAAGATTTGTTCCTTATTATTTTAATAAACTTGAAAAAAAAACATTAATAAGCTATTTTCCAGCTCATTTTTCATAACATAACCAAACATTAGAAAGTGTTTTCCAACTTATTTTCCATGACACTACCAAACATCGGAAAATAATTCACTTGCCTAGAATTCACTTTTCAAGGAAACCACTTTCCAAAAAGAAACTACTTTCCTGCAAACAAACGGGGCCTAAAAGGCTTTCTAATTTTGGAAGCTCTGCTATCCCATGCCAGCTATTCTTAAAAAATTATACCATAGTATTTAATCTTACTATCATATATGGTATTCTGCGGTCAGGTTTTTCTTTTTAACATAAAAAATATCTTAGTGTAACTAATGTTTTTTTTAGTAGAAAAAAAATTTAACTGTGTAGTAGTTGATTCAATATGGCACGATCAACTTGATAGGTTCAAAAGTAACCAGGATAATTGATAAGAAAATAGTTTAACTTGAAAAAACTCAAGACAACATCCTTTTAAAAAAAATTGAGACAACAACGTAATGTATTGATCTAGGTAACCTTTCAAATCCGCGACTCGGGTCATGAGACCATGATAACCTTGTATAAAGCAAACCAAAGTAAATTATGAAACTCAATTCTCATTCAACCCAATATTAAAAGATGAAATTGAAAAAATAATTAATTAAGAAAAGGACAAAATATGTCCCAAGCCAGTTCAAATTAACCTGTCAAATTCACAACTTGAGTTATGAGGCATGATAACCCTATGTAGAATAAATCAAAATAAATTATGAAATCTAATTCTCAATCAACCTAGTGTTGAAGGAAGAAATTAAAAGAAAATCAATTTTTAAAAAGGATACAAAAAACAACCCGATTCAACTCGTGTTAATCAACCAAACTCATGACTCAGGTTATGAGATTGTGATAGCCTCATAGAAAGTAAACTAAAAAAAAAGAAACTTAAGTCACTCTAGGTTAATCTACCAAGCCCATGACTCTAGTCATGAGACTGTGATAACCTCATAGAAAAAAATCGAACAAGTTTCAAATAAACTCATTGTTGAATGATGAAATTAAAAAAAAATCTAAAAAAAGAACACAATAAAATGGCATGGGTCTACTCGAGTTAACTCGCAAAACCCGTGACTCGGGTCATGAGATTAGGATAACCTTATAGAAAATAAAATAAAACAAACGATAAAGTTTAATTCATAATTAACTCAGTGTTAAAGGATGAAACTGAAAAAAATAACAATTAAAAAAAGAGACAAAAAAATTGAGTCAACCAAATTAACCCACCAAACTTATGACATGGATTATGAGACTGAGATAACCACATAGAAAGAAAATTACAACAAATCATGAAGTCCAATCTTCAATAAATCAGATTTTGAAGGATAAAAAAAAATATTTTTAAAAAAGAAAAAAAGACCATTGTAACGAATAATGTTTTGTAATGATGATTTTTTTTAAAAAAAAACATAGATTAAAAAATATATTATTGCAATGAATAATATTTTGTGAGGCAATGCACAGTAAAAACACCATATTTTTTTGTTTTTTGTTTTTGTTAATGTTAATATAATGATTTTATTAATCACTTGTATGGCAAGTAAATCACATAAGTGCTGCTATCAATTACTTAGTTCTTCTTGTATATGATTTTTTTATTTGTATAGATTTTTCCATCTCATAAAAAAAACATGTGGTAATTTTTATTCTAAAGATAGAGATTTTATTAAATTAAAATTAAAAATATATACTTTGTAAAATAATTTAAAATATACAATTCATTTTTTTTAAAAAATAAACTATACTATAATGGATGAATAGTTTGTTAGGTTTCCTAGAAGAACATAAATGTAGTGAAAATGATAATTTTAATTTTTTTTTAGAGTTTTATGGATTTTGTTAGACAATTTAATATTATTTAATGTTATAATTATCTTAAGATCAATTCTTTTTTGTTTGATTAACCCTTCAAAGTTGGGTTGTGACTTGAATCTTTATATCAAAAATCTTATTTTTTTAGGAGAGCGGAATTGATATACTTAAGTGTTAGCTTTTTCTTTATTTGTACTACAATATTACATCCTATTTCAAAAAATCCAAGGCAAAGCATTTTATTTATAAGAAAACTTAATATCTTAAGATGCCATCACATATTTTATTTAGGATAATTTTTATAAATTTATGCAATATTCAAGTCTCTACTTAATTTTTTAGGTCTATAATTATAGTCTATTGTATTAATTACACTCTAGTGTTCAATTTCAGAAACTTATTTATAATTAATTCATACTTGATTAATCACCACAATTTAATTTTTTACCAATAATTCTTAATATTGTGATCTATTTGGTTTCTAATAAGCTAGTCCAAGTATAAATCATAATTATAATTAAAATAAAATTAGATAAATTAAACAATTTAAGTTATTATTAATTCAATAAACTGATTGTTTTATATTTGAAGATCAAGTTATGCGAACCTTGTAATCACGTGGTCACATAACCTACAATTAAGATTGAGATCTGATCTCAGAAAGCCAAAAGAGGTCTGATAGTTGTGTGACACAATAGAAACTCGCCTCAAGACACCAACATTATTGAAATAAAGTTGAATGACGCCATAAAGCCAGTTAATATTTGATAAGTCAGATTTAGTTCATCCAAAAACCAAAGAATGCAAGAATCTCTCTTACACGTTAAAATGAAAAGTTCATAAGTATTATTCATCAAAAGTGCTGAAATTTAGGCTTTACATGTGTTTAAATAGTTTTGAGAAATTAACTCTAATGAATCTACTCTTGTGGGCTGAATTGACCCACTTACAAAAACTAACCCAAAAACTTTACTAGTAAAGCTTAAACCCTAATCCAAACAAGTCTTGGATCCTAGTTGAAAACAAAGTATTAATTAAGCCCAAATAAGCTTTGAGTTGTAGCTAACAAAATAAAATTAAAGCTCATAAGACTAAGTTTTGTTCTGTTGTGAAAAGAGAAGAAGAAAAGAAAAACATTGTAGGTCTGATACAAGACTTATTTATAACTTATAATGTTGCGTAATAATCCTAGGAATTAAAAGAGAAGTTGTCACCCCTCAGGTTTTCAAGTTAGAACAAGATTTTGATCCCAACCTTGTATTTATCATTCTTTTGAAAGGAAAAAGATGTTATCTTTAATGCTTCTCTTTACCGCCTTTTGGTATCCTTCCAATACTAGAAAATACAATTAAGTTGTTGAATTATTCTCCTTACACAACAATGAAACTTTGCCACCACGTCACGTGTTTCCTAAGTCAGTTTAGATTTCTTTATTTTCTTTGTTGTGTTTTCTCCTCTTTTGACAAGGAAATAAAATAAAAATAATAAATCATAGTATTTAAATGAAATAATTAATATTTTCACACATAATAGGAAATCCAAAACTAGTTAGGAATCCACATAATACATGGAAAAATCACAAAATAAAACTAGCTGAAACTGATACAAAATTGACAGCTTTGTTGTCAAAACTTCATGTCCTATAAAAGGGTGGATGGAGTCCTTCTTGCACATAGATTAAATGTATTAAAATCTTCTCTTAATGCTTCAAAGAATCCCTAAGTTCAGCCCTTAACCGAAACTTGCTCAATCAATCAATTCAATGCTTCTTTCAATATCTTTGCTTTGAATCTTATGTCCTTGGTGTTTGTGAGTTGATCCATATCATTAAATGTATTTGAAATATATAATATGTCCTTGGTGTTTGTGAGTTGATCTATATCATTAAATGTAGCATCCGGTAATATGTCATGATATTTTAAATATTAAAAAAATTATATGTGATTTAACTTAATCTTTAATAATTAGTTTCTTAATATAACTAGTATTTTTTTATTTGAAATGTTATGATTTAAATATTTTAGTATATTTTATCAAATTATATTTGCTTAACATGATAATTTTTAGCAATCCACTAAATGACGCACTGTTGTTGTTTTTTCACAGGGACGAGGCAGACAATTTTAAAAGGAAGGAGATGACACCAATATTTTGTGGCACTATAATGCCATCATAAAACGGCAAATATAATTTTAATAAGCTGATAAAGAAAAAAATAATATATTTTTTATAATATTTTTTTAAAAAGTTTTAATTCATGTGCAAATTGTATAAAATTTGGGTGTGTCCGGAGAAGATGCAGTATTATTATTATTATTATGGAAGCATGAAATTAAAATCAGTAATAATCTCTTAAAAATCTCTTCACTAAACTGCTAGTTGAGATAAATGTACAGAACCGAATAGTATCAATTCTCATGACAATAACAATAAAAAGAAAATACTTCAGGGTAGCTTTACTAATCAGATTTTAAGTTTGTTTTTCAATGTTTATAAATTTAAGTTTTTTTATAATTATTAAAGGCTTACATAATTATTAATTTTAGAGTTTATAAGATTAGTCAATGTGTGTATAAGTTGATCCAAATAATCATATTAAAAATAAAAAAATAAAGAGAAAGAATGGTGGATAAAAAAGGATGAAAATTGCTTATAATAAACTTGAAATTAAAATTGCCGGTTCATTTTAATAAAGAAGTTTGTCCATTTGTCAAAAATCAACGAAACATTTCTAGTTTTTTTTTTTTTTACTGCCATTTGACCCCTGCTCTACCGCCAAGGAAGAAGAAGACGGCTACAATTTTGAGGACATGCCACCTTGGAAATTGTGGGTCCCCAGGTTCAAAAGACTCTCTCTCTCTCTCCCTCTCCCTCTCCCTCTCTCTCCCCCGCGTTTGCATTGCCAGGTCATTTTTTAATACCCTATAATAATAATAATAAACCAAACATTAATTTCTGTCCCTCCCTAAAATAAATAAACCAGCGATTAAAAACCAGAGAAAATTAAATTAATACAAGTGATTACTGATTCGTTTCCTGAGAAAAAACAAAGAAAAAAGAGAGAAGAGAGAGAAGTAGCTGCTCTGTCCCTGAATTTATTGGTTTGTTCTTCCTGATTTTCCAAAGGAGAGCCTATTTTCCTTTCCTTTTCTCTCTTTCTTATTTGATAGAAACAACAAATTATTGTTCCTCTCTCTTAAACAACTTTTCTTTTCTCTACCTCTTAACACTCTCTCCCCTTCTTTCTTGATCTGCAACTATTTAGCTCCAGGTTTGCTTATGCACCTGCTCAAATGGGTCATTGTCATTTTTGCTAAAGATGGACCTGCCTCCTGATTCCAGGTACCCTTTTTTTATTTTCCTCTTGGGGTTCTTGATTTCCTTGTTTCTTGTTTATTGGCCTTTTCTTTCTGTAACGTTCTCGAAGATCATTGGCTTCTCTTTTTTGTTTTTGGTTTTCGTTTCTTGTGGAGTTTAAGGTTGTGCCTGTGTCAAAGATTGTTCTTTTTTAACTGGAAGATTTCCTAATAATTGTTCTCTTTTTTGAGTGTTTGTGGTCAATTTTTTAGATCTTCTGTAAATTTCCTAGCTTTAAATGAATGTGGATTAGTTCTTATGTGTATCCTTATGTTTGTGTGAATATTCATTCATTTCCTTTGGGGTTTCAAATTTGCAAAGTCTGGGGATAAAATATTTGACGAATCCATATTTGAATATGAATGCCCTTTATGGGATGTGGTGTTTTTGAATTCTAACGAATGAAGTATGATTCTTTTATATTGGAGCTGAGTTACAACAATGATGTTATGTACTGTTGCAAGTTGTCCAATGCATCTGCTTTGCAGCTGATTTCCTACACTTTTTTTGTTAAATTAGGCCTTAGAAGAAGGAATTGCCTATAAGCAAAGACCAATTGGTATCTGCATTTAATAAAGATTTTGGGGGTTGTTCTTTTTGGTATATTGAATCAACTTTAAGTGTTTTTGAGATCAAGTTTTGAGAGATGACACGGGGAAGGATAAGAGCAAGGCTCCGGCGGAGCCATCTCCACCCATTCTCTTGCTTAAGGCCAAATGCCAACAACAACGAGGGGCCACATCCATTGTCAGGGCCTGGGTTCTCCAGAATTGTTCATTGCAACCGACCTGATAGGCACCTGAAAAAACCCTTGAAATATTGTTCAAATTATATATCTACCACCAAGTATAATATAGTCACATTCTTGCCCAAGGCTCTGTTTGAGCAGTTCCATCGGGTTGCTAATTTCTACTTCCTAGTGGCCGCAGGTCTTTCACTTACAGCTGTTGCCCCATTCTCTCCTGTGAGCATGATTGCACCATTGGCTTTTGTTGTCGGTATTAGTATGTTAAAAGAAGCTCTAGAAGATTGGCATAGGTTTGCGCAGGATATGAAGGTTAATAGTCGGAAAGCTAGTGTTCATAAAGGGGATGGGGTTTTTGGTTATAAGCCATGGCAGAAGATTCAGGTTGGTGATGTGGTGAAAGTGGAAAAAGACCAGTTTTTCCCAGCAGATTTGCTTCTATTGTCAGCAAGTTATGATGATGGGGTATCCTATGTGGAGACTATGAACTTAGATGGTGAGACAAACTTGAAGGTTAAGAGATCGTTGGAGGTAACCTTGCCTTTGGAGGATGATGAGGCTTTCAAGAACTTTACAGGAATAATAAAGTGTGAAGATCCAAACCCCAGTCTTTACACGTTTATTGGTAATTTTGAGTATGAACGACAGGTTTATCCTCTTGATCCTAGTCAGATTCTTCTTAGAGATTCAAAGCTCAGGAATACAGCTTATGTATATGGAGTTGTGATATTCACTGGTTTTGATAGCAAAGTCATGCAGAACTCAACAAAGTCTCCTTCAAAAAGGAGCAAAATAGAGAAAAAAATGGACAAAATTATATACATCCTTCTCAGCCTTCTTTTACTGATTTCATCCATTAGCTCAATTGGCTTTGCTGTGAAGATAAAGCTTCAAATGCCAGACTGGTGGTACATGCAACCCAAGAATCCTGATAATGATAGTCTCTATAACCCTGATCAGCCCAGCAAGTCAGGACTAGCTCATCTCGTCACTGCCCTCATCCTTTATGGGTATTTAATACCCATTTCTCTCTATGTCTCAATTGAGATTGTGAAGGTGTTTCAAGCAAGGTTCATTAACCAAGACATACAGATGTATGATGAAGAATCCGGCAATACTGCTCAAGCACGAACATCAAACTTAAACGAGGAGTTAGGTCAGGTTGACACGATCCTCTCTGATAAGACTGGCACCTTGACCTGTAATCAGATGGATTTTCTGAAATGTTCGATTGCTGGTACTGCATATGGTGTACGTTCAAGTGAAGTTGAACTTGCTGCAGCAAAACAGATGGCTATGGATCTTGAGGAGCAGGATACACAAATAACTAATGGTTCGAGGTATAGAAAAAGTGCACATAATTCATGGGAGGATAGCAGAGGAGGTCCAGAAATTGAACTTGAGAGTGTTATTACTTCTAAAGGTGAAAATGATCAGAAGCCAGCAATAAAGGGATTTAGTTTTGAGGACAACAAGCTCATGAATGGAAATTGGTTGAAAGAGCCCAATACAGAGGTCATTTTGCTATTTTTCAGGATACTAGCAATTTGTCAGACAGCTGTTCCTGAGCTGAATGAAGAGACTGGTATGTTTACATATGAAGCAGAGTCACCTGATGAAGCGGCCTTTCTTGCTGCGGCAAGAGAATTTGGTTTTGAATTTTGTAAACGAACTCAATCAAGTGTGTTTATTCGTGAAAAATATGCACACCCAGGACAATTGATTGAAAGGTGAGGTTGCAAATTGACAATTCCCTGTTTATATATGCCTTTTTTCCATCACTTTAATAAAAGGTATCTTAACATCTTAAATGTATCCTGGGAATCTTGCAGAGAGTTCAAAATTCTCAATTTGTTGGAATTTACAAGCCAAAGGAAGCGAATGTCTGTCATCGTGCGGGATGAGGATGGTCAAATTCTACTCCTGTGCAAAGGTGCTGATAGGTTAGGCCTGCAACTGTCTCTTACTTGGTCTTTTCTAATCTTTAGCAATCGATTGTTAAAGCATCCAGAACCTTCTCCTGTGGCCTTAATAGGAAATTTAGGGGAAAAAAGAAGTAATTTATTGCATTGTAATGCTTTCTCCTGCTTGAATTATGCAGTATAATATTTGATAGATTATCAAAGAATGGAAGAATGTATGAAACAACCACTGCTAAGCATTTGAATGACTACGGAGAAGTTGGGTTGCGGACATTGGCACTTGCTTATAAAAAGCTTGATGAGTCCGAGTATTCAGCATGGAACAATGAGTTTGTCAAAGCCAAAACTTCTATTAGTGCTGACAGAGATGCAATGCTTGAGCGAGTTGCAGATATGATGGAAAAGGATCTGATTCTTGTTGGTGCTACTGCAGTGGAAGACAAATTGCAAAAAGGGGTACATGATAAGATTGTCTTAGAGACATAATTAAGATGTTCCTTTTTGTTTTGTTTCTGCTTATTTCCATTTTTTCCTCTCAAGGTGCCCCAGTGCATAGACAAACTTGCACAAGCTGGTCTCAAGATTTGGGTTTTGACAGGGGATAAGATGGAAACTGCAATAAACATAGGGTTTGCCTCTTAAGATTCTACATACAAGTTTCTTTGTAATCTATGTTTACTTTATTTCAGAAGCTATAAATTTCTGCTTGTGCATGATGCAGATTTTCATGTAGTTTACTCCGTCAGGGCATGAAGCAGATCTTCATAACTGTAATGAACTCAGATGCAGTAGCCCAGGAATCAAAGCAGGTGAAATACTAGGTGAAAGAGTACAGCATTTTCCTTTTAGGGACTTGATTTCCTTTCATGCCTGAGATTTTTGCAATTCATCATCACACAGGCTGTGAAAGAGAACATTTTGATGCAAATCACCAATGCCTCTCAAATGGTCAAGCTGGAAAAGGATCCGCATGCTGCATTTGCATTAATTATTGATGGAAAAACCCTATCCTATGCTCTAGAGGATGATATGAAGCATCAGTTCTTAGCGTTGGCTGTTGTCTGTGCATCTGTCATATGCTGTCGTGTATCTCCCAAGCAGAAGGCACTAGTATGGATTTTTTACCTTAATCAGTGGACTTTCTTCCAGATTGTATTTTCTTGTCTTGAATCATCAAACTGACAATGCCTTTACAAAGAAATACACATCTCTTTGTTGTGTTTTAATTTATTCAATCTGCTGATATAGGTAACAAGATTAGTAAAGGAAGGAACTGGAAAAACCACGTTAGCGATAGGTGATGGTGCAAACGATGTTGGGATGATTCAAGAAGCTGACATTGGAGTTGGTATCAGTGGGGTGGAAGGCATGCAGGTTGGTAACATGTCTAACTGATTCCTTCGGCATGCAGCATCTACATAATGATATTGCCTTTTTCTCTGAGAAGAAAACTTGGAGACATTCTATGTTTGCTTGCTGTTATTTCCAGCTGTTTCTGGGCAGTATCTGTAACTTTTGTTTTTGCAGTTTCCAAATTTCATGTCTTGCAGATTTTGAAATTGGGTTGGACACGTGTGACATAATACTTGTCTTCCATCTTTGGTCTTAAATTGGAACTGAGATCAAAATATTATGCTGAGCTTTTATTTTATTTTCTGCCTTCCAATTTCACCACTTTCTCATAACTTCTTGTGGTTGTCTAGTGAAGAAACAGAGCATCAAGTTTTACTTATACATGCAAGCTTCTTAATATTCCAGTTAAGCTTATGAGTTTTCTAATGGATTTACAGGCTGTGATGGCAAGTGATTTTTCTATTTCCCAGTTTCGTTTTCTTGAAAGACTTTTAGTAGTCCATGGACACTGGTGCTACAAGAGAATTGCTCAGATGGTAATAATCAAGAGACTATCTCATATTTCCCTTTATCATTCGTATTTTTGTATCCACTGCACTGACATGTGTGCGCCACATGCTTAGTTGATCTCTTTTTGTTGTTTCATTAAATGGGTTCTTTTGCTTTCAGATTTGCTATTTTTTCTACAAAAATATAGCATTCGGCCTTACCCTTTTCTACTTTGAGGCATTCACAGCCTTTTCTGGGCAATCAGTTTACAATGACTGGTACATGCTATTGTTCAATGTCATTCTTACCTCATTGCCTGTCATATCACTTGGAGTTTTCGAACAAGATGTGTCTTCTGAGGTCTGCTTACAGGTTTGTCCCATTAATCACTTGGCTATTTTTATGCAACTTTCCCCATTTACCAGTTATCTCTCTGCCATGATAATAATGTTATTTCTTCATTCTGCAGTTCCCAGCATTGTATCAGCAAGGGCCTAAAAATTTGTTTTTTGATTGGTATAGAATACTTGGGTGGATGGGTAACGGTCTCTATACCTCTCTCGTCATTTTCATCCTCAATATCATGATCTTTTATAACCAAGCATTCCGCGCTGAAGGCCAAACTGCTGATATGGCTGCCATGGGTGCTACTATGTTCTCTTGCATAATCTGTGCTGTAAACTGCCAGATTGCGCTCACAATGAGCCACTTTACATGGATACAACACCTCTTTGTCTGGGGAAGCGTCGCCACTTGGTACTTGTTTCTATTACTTTTTGGGATGTTGCCTCCATATTATTCAGAGGATGCCCACAAAATTTTAGTTGAAGCTCTTGGTCCAGCACCTATCTACTGGTGTACCACCCTCTTGGTAACAGTCGCATGTATTCTGCCCTACCTTGCTCACATATCATTCCAAAGATGTTTCAATCCGATGGATCATCATATCATCCAAGAAATCAAGTACTATAAGAAGGATGTTAAGGATCAACACATGTGGAGAAGGGAACGATCCAAGGCAAGACAAGAAACCAAGATTGGGTTCACAGCAAGGGTAGATGCAAAGATCAGACAACTGAAAGGGAAGCTGCAGAAGAAGTCTTCAACCGTGATCTTGCCAAATCGTATGCCTTCCCCGTGTTAATGAAGTCCATTATTTTTTCTGCTTGCTTTTGGAAAATTTGTAGGGTTTTTTGGCCTTCTGCAGTTGCTTCCATAGCCTTTTTTATTAGTTTCTTAGTAATTCTTTATCCAGTTATAGTGGGTTCGTGCAAGTCCCCAGTTCATTACACAAAAAGCAATCTGAGTATTGTATGTACACTAACTGTATGATTTGAGAAGTTAAACTGCTTGTGACAATAGTTGAGAGATTTAACGCTTTTGCTTCCTCGTCTTCACCCTGTAACTTCCGATATAAAGAATATACCAGTAATTATGCTCTGTGAGTTGATTAAAATATTTGAATCTGCTATTTACTTTATATTTTCTTGACATTCTTTCAACTTATAGTAGTTTAGCAATGGAGATGGCTCTTCGTCATGCTGGTTAATAAATTTGTAATTACCACTGACAAATAAGGGAGCAAGAACACGGGGACCATTAATACAGGTGCTCCTTGCAGGCGAAGAAACTGATGAATAAAATTGATTTAAAGACGCGAAAATCTCTTTTTTAAAAGTGTTTGTTTATCCCATAATTCCCATTAAAAAAAAAAAAAACACCGCCTTTGGATACAATCAAAGGTCATAGACATTCTTTACTACTCGAAAGAAAAGACTGGAACATTTCACTCCTTTACTCACTCTCATACCCTAAAAAGCATGTGGACTGGACTCTCTTGATGACAAAACTTGGGGTTAATGGTTCATGAAGGCATTCCTGTTTGTTTTTGTTTGTTTTTGCGTTTTTGTAAGAAAGAAAACCTCCACACATTGTCTCTCCCCGTCTATGGTCGGTCCATGAAGGCAGATGAAGAGTTAAAATCAAAGAGTCCCACTACGTTGCCATGACAACCTAACTTTTGATAATCAAGTTAAATTTTGAAAAATAAATAAAAATATATTGATCTGGACAAAGCTAAGTTAACACGCGAAATTAATGACTTGAACATGAGATATGTCAAGATTTTATATTTATCGTGCATCTCAAATCATGAGGTCAAGATATTTTGATAGAAAAATAATGACAAAAAATAAAAATAAAATTGCATAAATTAAGAGATAAATATAATTCAAGATATTTAATAACGCAATACAAGTCATTTAACTGATTGTGTTTAATGAATTTGTTTATTAAAATCAATTTGTAATAGAAATTGATAGACACATAAAATATATTGAATAAAAGAAAAGAAAAGAAAATAATATATAAGGTTGTATATATTAAAAATATTATAAAAACAAACTTTTTTAGTTTATAAAAAAAATTAATTTATATGAAATATATATAAAACAATTACAAATAAATTATATTAACCTCATGAAAAATTAAAAATATTCAATATAATTAAAATATAATCGCTATTTAAAAAAGACTAAATAAGCTAAAAAAATGACACAGGAGAGGTATTAACCAAAAAAAATTAAAAATATTTTAAAAACATACATTAAAAAAGGTATTAATTGAAAAACAAATACAAAAAAAAAAAGAGAGAAAAGCCCAGGCCTCGCATTTGATCCTGCTATTGTTTTCCTTTTTGAAAGGGGCCGACGACACGTCGCTTGCTATGGCAAATAACGTGTCGTTTGCTGGCTTATATTCTGGCCACCACTATGGTGGCTGAAAAATCGGGTCTATGGAAAATCTTTTTTCAACTCATTTCAACCACAAAACACCCTATAAACACTCTTGGAACACCAAGAAACCAACCTATCAACCTTTTAAACCTCAAAATACAGTCCAAACCACCAAATCAAACTGAAAAAATATTACATCCTTGACCTAGATTTGGTTTTTTGGGTTACATTAAGGTTTAAAATAACCAAAATAAGACTCCCCTCATCTAGTAGAACTTGTTGGCACCAATTTTAACATGTTTGGTGGTCGGAACCGTTACTAATAAAGAACTTTCTCTCTCTTCGTCAGAATCCGACAACTCCTCTCTCTTTTCTTATGAAAAAAAGACTGAAAAAAAAAATAAAGTTTGATACCAAAATGTATTTTTTAAAGATTAAAGGGACCGGTCACCTTATAGCAAAAAAAGACGAGTGGCTAAAATGTACTTCACAAAAAAATTTGAGAGCGCCCACCTATGTTACCCGTGTTTTTCACTTAAGACCTCTGTTTTTCAATTCAACCTCCCTAAAAATAAAAATACAATTGGATGCTAATTTGGGATAAAAAGGGCTTAATTGTGTAAAGAAAAAGTTCGAGGATCAAGTTGAGAATTTTGAAAAAAAATCATTGCTTCAATCCACAGTGATTTGTGAAAGAGTGAACAATGATTTTATACACATTGAAAAACATCACACACTTTATATTTTGTTAACTAGATTGATGCCCGTGCTTCGCTACAAGTACTCACTATTTTTCTAGTAAAATTTGCCCCCATGACCCTAATCATCATGAATTAAATTGAAAACTCATGAAGCCCTATCCCTAGAAAATGAAACGTTGTTGGTTGACTTGAAACAAAATAGACAAAAAAATCCAAAAAACAATAGTAAGTAAAAGAATGAGGGTTAAAATCAAAACAAAAAAAAAAAATCAAGGGAAAACAACAAATTTTCATTTTCAGAGTTAAATTGAAAATAATAAAAACATTAAAAAAAATTAAAAGAACAAGGACCAAAATAACAATAAAAAAAATACATAATTAACTTTGATTGAAGGGTGAAGTTAAAAACAATAAAACTTTTATAAAAAGATCATAAAAATTAAAATAATAAGGATCAAATTGAAAATACCAATATACGTTATAAAACAAAACTGAACATGTAGAATTTTTCAATGTATTTTTTTACATAAAAAAAATATTAAAAGTAAATCCAAAAACTCATGAACGCATCTAATTACATAAATTATAATCTATTTTGTAAATAAATTAAAAAAATCCATGAACTATAAATAAAAACATAATTGGAAAAATTAAAGGACAAATATAAATCAAGATATTTAATATTACAATATGGCTCATTTACCTGGTTGTGTTTAATGAATTTATTTATGAAAATTAATTTGTAATAGAAATCAATATACATAAAAATTATTGAATAAAATGAAAGGACAGAAATTCTATACAAGGTTGCATATATAAAAAACATTGTAAAAATTATTTTAAAAAATACATCTAAAAAATTAGTAATTTAAAATATATATATATATATATATATATATATATATATATATATATATATATATATATATATATAAAGAAAAGAAAGAGGTTAGGCAATGTGGGCTTGGTAAGCCTGATCTAGCACTTGGTCGACAAAGAAAAGCCTTGCGTGGGCCTGCAAGTCCATACCCATGCACCCCCGCCTTTATTTCTTTTTCAAGTTAATGAGGCGGATAATGCGCTGTCTGTAATTGCCTAGAATCAAACCACTATAGTGGCTGGAAAAACAAAGCTCTTGTTTTTTCAATATAAAAATCTATTTTCAACCGATTTTTGACCGAAATACCTAGGAAACACCCTTGAAACCTTGTTTAACCAATCCATAGCCTCCAAAACTGCAAAACATTCCTTAAAATCCATAATTAACATGAAATAAAAAATCTTTCAAAGCTCATATATGTTTTTTAGGTGTTTTCAAGGTAAAAAAAACACCAATCTTAACTCTCCTTATCATATGAAATCATTTAACACAGAAATCGACTGTTTTAGTGGTTAAAATCATCGCTAACGACAACTTTCTCTCTGTAAGCCGAAATCTAGCGACCCCTCTCCCTCCTCTACCAAAAAAGGACTAAAAAAGATCAAATAAAGTATGGTACCAAAATATAATGTTTAAAAATTATAGTGATTGATTACCTAATAACTTAAAAAGATGAGAGACTAAAATGAACTTTTCAAACATATTGTACTTGTGTTATTCACATAAGCCCTCTTTCTATCAATTCAAACCTCACCCTTTAAAAAATATTCAATTGGGCTCTAATTTGGATTCAAAAGGGCTCAATTGTGTTAAAGCAAATTTCGAGGATCAAATTGAAATTTTTCAAAAATTTCACTACTAAAATCAATAATAAAATATGAAAGGGTGAATAGTAAATTAGCTACAGTAAAAAAGCCACATGTTTTATAGTTATAATTCAATTTGACGTGACATAAAACTAATATCGTCAATTTTTGAGATAAAAGACTAGAAATTGCATATGAATTAAAAACTAACAAAAAAAAAAAAACTTATTGATGATAACTTCTTTATTGAAAATATAAAAAAACCTTCCTTGATAAGAACCAACAACGCACGGTTAAATACAAAAGTTAAATATAGTTTTTAATAAATGTCTATCACTTGGAATGTCTTAGTTGTTGTCACCTTTTTTATGAAATATGTTATTGAGTTTTTGTAACTGTCGAGGGCAGAAAAAGCTAATGCGGTGTAGTTATTGAAATTGCAAATACTTATTCATTTAATTATATAAGGTTGTTAGGTTTCAAGGGGGAAAACTTTTAAATTAAAGCACAATGAAAAAAAAATATAACTATACAAGTAAAACCAAAAAGGGAAAACACATAATTGGATTGAGTTTATAGATGGTTGTAGTAAAAATAAGAAATTCCTCTTTTTTCTATCTACATTCAATGTCCACCTCTTCTTTCCCTTTTCAATTTAGCCATTTTTTTTTATTTCCCTTCTTTTTTCTTATAATATTTTTTTTTTCATTTTCATCCTCATATTATTTAAAAAAAAACATTTGGGTTGTCTTTGGACCGACCAAGTTAACTAGATCATGTCAGAACAACTTTTACATGGTTTAATTTTGAACCCGAGCTAAGTAAGGAGTCGAATCAAGATGGTTTTTTCCTTTTAATTTCATCTTTTTTTTTCTCAGTTTCGTTCTTAGACTTTTTTTATTAGTTGACTAGGTTTTCTTTGGACTACCCAAGTTGATTGATTCATGTTAGGAAAACTCCCACAAGGTTTAATTTTAAACCTAGGCTAGGCAAGAAGCTGGATCAAGAGTTCTTTTGTGAATTTTATCTCATTTTTTTTTTTATCAATTCCATTCTCAAACTTTTTTACTGGTTGGTCGAGTTGCCTTTAGACTTGCCAAGTCAATTGAGTCATTTCGGGTCAACTTCCACACAATTTAATTTTAAACTCAGGTTAGGTAAGAAGTCGGATAAGAGATTTTCAAGGTTGACCCACTAGGCTAGATTTAATAACAATGGCAAATAGTTCTATATGGCCTCTATATATTTTTTATTACGATATAAAAAAAATTGATCCGACCAACAGTGTGGCGCAGGCCTGTGAACTAGTTTTATCTATAAAATGAAGGGAACCCTCAAATTAGTCCTTAATGTATTTATTGTTGGGTACCTGAACATCATACATATAGCGGAAATAATGAAACAAAATTATTTGGGAGTCTTTAGGATCCCATTAGACAGATCTAGAGTTGTCTAGGGACTTATTATATAAAGATCTAATCTTCTTCGGCTTTGAATCATTCTTTCAAGTTAGGTTGTTACAAAATACAAATTGTCAAATTGATCAGCCTCCAATAGTAATCCATACAAACTACCAGTGAGAAATCTTCTAAATTTCTATTTAGAAGAGATGGATTGTTATGCTTGGAGTGCTAGTTCTTTATTCTATGATTTAGTTTTTCTGTTTAACAAACAACAACTCAAAAATAAAAGGCATAGCTTACTATTTATAGGAAAATTTGAAAACCCTATAAATTGATAAAATATCAATTTATCTCTTGAATAATATTCATATATTAATTCAAGATAATTTTAGAAATTAACTTAATCAAGTCCTTACTTGATTTTTCTAGGTCTACAATTATAATCCTTGTGTATTCTACTTTTTAATTTCTAAAATATATTTTATCAAGTCATACTTAATTAAATCATCCCATTTTAATTTCTGATTAATGGTTCTTAATGTGTGTGACCCATTTGGTTTCTAATATGTTGGCTCAAATATAAATTATAATTCTTATTAAATTGATTAAATAATTTAATTTATTATCAATTTAATAATTGATTAATTTATATTTAAAGATCAGATGCTTCACCTAATAATGTGTTATTAGAAAAAATCTTCTCATTCCACCTTGACCAAATATTTCCCAGTCAATACTATTTGAGAATAGATGAAATATTTTTCCTAATTCACCTAAAATGATGAATCCTCTCTTGATCATTCAAGTACATTTATATAGTTTATATCATACTTAATGTATGCCCCTTTGTTACCTCGATTAAGATAACATGTGTAATAAGATCAAAGCATAACATTCTTTATATAAAATATGATATCAAGTCTAAGAAGTACTTACACAACCGTCATGTGAGCCTTTCATAGACATAGGTGATCTCTCTATATGGAATTCTCATGTGGGTCAGTTCAGTGTACATGTCTTATGACAAACACCTACATATTAGTTCCAGGTATCTCTTATACCTCAGCTTTTAAGAACAACTGCTTCTTTTCATAAATGAAATAACATAATATGTATCGGTCTCTACAATTCTAATAAATGTCTAGTATTTAAGAGAGCATTGACCGAGAACTTTTTAGGAACAATGCTTTGATGCAATAAAAATCTCATAATTTTAACAACTTTATAATCTTATTTGCAAAGCATTTCTATCACATGAATTTTATCTTTACTCTAAATTCATAAATCAAATATTAGATTCATTAATCTAATATTATATGAATACTAAAGATAAATTAAGCCTTTATTAATAATAAATATGTATTTAAATGAATATAATAATCCATATGTAACCAACCAATTGAATACAAAGCATATTAAACTAACAATCTCTCACTTGCACTAAAGTAAATCTCTGATGTATCTAATACCATATTGCTCTATGTAGCATTAATGCTTCTGCATGGATAATGACTTAGAGAAATTTCTAAATTCTTTTTGGTGGGTACTCACTCTATCTTTACATCTTTCATTTCATTGATTTATCAAATCAAATTGAATTTTTTAAGTACTTGTTTGGATCATTGATAAGACTTTGGTTTATTTGCTTATACAATGGATCCATTGTTATCACAATACAAGGCAATTGGATTAACAATCCTAAGAACCAACCAAGTTTATTGATGAACTTCTTGATCCAAACAACCTTTTTATTTCCTTAAACGTGGAGGTGTACTCTTATTCAGTTGTAGAATCATTCGTGCTCTCTTTTTCAGGACTCTTCCAACTAAGAGCACTACCATTTAGAGTAAAACATATATTGACTGGTTTTTACTATTTTTCCAACATTTCAATGAAAAATCTTAATTCAAAGAATTTTAAACTTCTAGTTTATTTTCTCAATTGATGGATCCTATAGCCAAGTATAAGATACCATTTTCATCATCTCTCTCTCTCTCTCAATATGTGTCTTAAAACACATATCTTTGGAGGGAGGTGTTCCATGTCAAATATATAAAAATATAATCTTAGATTCTTTCATGCTAAGCTATTTTAGCATCTAGTCTATATGCATGGATTGGGATAATCAAAACAACCTTCTAGATCTATCTATATAGATTTCTATATCCAATATATAAGTTGCTTCTCCTAATTTCTTTATGGAGAAATTCTTGGACAACAAAAAATATACTGATTAAAGTAAAGATATGTCGTTTCTTAATAATAATATGTCATCTATATATAATATTAGGAAAATAACATCACTCCTACTAACTTTTTATAAACACAAGGTTTATCCATATTTTTTATGAAATCAAATATGTTGATTATACTATCAAAATTAGATATTCCTAATCCTTAAAGCTTGCATTGTGTATTTGTGCATTGCCTTTCATGTTAGTCTTTTTCTTAAAAACCCACTTAGATCCATTAGGTTTTATACCTTCAGGTGGATCAACCAAGTTAACTTGGTTGATACATGAAGTCCATAGTTTCAAGTCATTTTTTTAGAATAAATATCATATATTACTTTCAAGTAATTGGTAGGCTCATCAATTATGAGCAACATGTCATTCATAGTTTCCATGAGAGGTCCTTATCTAATTGATGCATGACATGTCATATTAAAATTATAAAGATTTTGTGTTTCTTAAGGTTTAAGCTAAACATCTAATGTTTTAGCCTTGAGAATATATTTTATCTTGATATAGTGTTCTAAGAGGTGTAAAGAATCTCATTCTCTTTTAGATAATCATTGAAATATTTGCTCAAATATTAACCACCTCGATCCAATCAAAGTTTCTTAATACTTATTCCAATATGTATTTCAATTTTATTGTAGTTTATATTGAACCTGAGCATATTAAATTCAGATATATACGAACCATTCGTATAATTACCGAGTCCATAAAAACATCATTATTATAAAAGAACAAGCAAAACAAATAACTAGTTCCTACAACTAATGCGGCAACCCTTGCTTCATTACTGAGTTGTAGGTTCACTTTGCCTTCAACTAATCTTCTACTTTTCTTTAGTTCCTACATATAATTGCAAATGTGAAAACCACATTCAATACCTAATACCTAAGAATTACAATGCAAAGTAATAAGATAGTTTCCAATTCTAAACATACCTGAAGTAGAAGCTTCTTTATCGTTATAGTTGCAAGGTATTCATTGCAATTCTTCCTCGAATGTCCTTCCTTACCACAATGATGACAAGTGCCTTTGTCTTTCTTGATGCCCTAGTAGATTTGTTTGCTTTAGAGACAACACCTTTATTCTTCTTATCTTTCTCTTAGACATTCTAGAAAACTGAACTAGAAGAACTAAGCCTTTTTTCTTCTTAAGAGCCCTTCAACAATCTTAAACATATTAAGCAATTCTAACAATGTATTATCCAACTTGTTCATATGATAGTTCATAATGAATTGTGAAAAGTCTCGAGTAATGACTTCAAAACCAAGTCAACACTTAACTCATGGTCAATGACAAAACCCAATTGATCTAATTTCTCAATATAGCCAATCATTTACCAAACATGGGTATTCATTGAAAAACTTTCTGTCATCTTACAGCGGAATAATTTCTTAGAGATCTCATACCTCTCAGTCCTACTGGTCTCATCAAACAATTCTTTAAGATGCATAGTCATAGTATAAACATCCATATTCTCATATTGTCTTTGAAGTTCAGGTGACATACTAGCTAACGCCACATATACAATCTGTTCATCATCATCATCAATATGACATTGATGTTTATTCTTAACTTTTTCTTCAGCATTCTTGACAACTATATTTGGAATTGGATTTTTTAAAACATACACCATTTTTTCCTACTTGAGAACAATTCTCACATTTCGATGCCAATCTGATGCGAACTTCTCGATCATATGGTCAAGCAACCCCTAACGAAGATGATACTTCCATAAGAAAGCTAAAAATTAGATTTGAGAAGTGTAACATAATGGAAACTTGTCCCAAGAAACTAGCACTATTGGAATTGAATCAAATAAAACCACAATGTCAGTTATACCTTGATAAGTCAGATTTAATTTTTATCCCATCAAAGATAACATGTTGCATCACGCAAAACACAAGTTTATTTTATAAATTCTTGGCCACTTGTTTTTCATCATACAAAATGCTTATATAATGCTTCAAATAACTATAATAAATCCCTATATGTGGACTGAATTGAGTTCACTTATAAAATTGACTCAAATAAGTAATAATAAATCAAAGACTAAGAAGAAAATAATAAAAATATGAAATTAATATCCTAAATATGTTAGAATCAGATTTGTCATCCCTAAAAAGTCCCAAATAGATTATGAAATCTGATCTTAATGTGGAATTAATTCTGAAGTCTTCTTGCCTTGTTGTTCATGATTTTCTTGTTTTATATGGATAATTAATGAAGGAAATCTCTCTCATTTATACCTGCCAATTTAGTTTCCTTCTTAGATTAGGAGAATCATTAATTAATCCTTCATAACTTAGGAAATCAGATCTAGTAGCCCCCTAGCATCCTTTATTGATAAATATTCTCCTAAATAATAGGAAAAATATTGAACGAAATTTTCTTGAATTTTAGGAGAATATTTTGTTGTTTTGATCAACATCTTAATTAACCCAAGCCAACTTTAGACCCCATGTGACCCAAACCTATATTCATTAATAGGGATAAAATCAGACCCAAAATACACTCTAAATAAACTTTCTTTGTTGCCCAAAAAATCCCATGTATAGTCTATCCTGATCTGACCAATTTACCCACCAAAAGAATTGGGTTGAACCCATCATCCATAAGAATCTCAATCTAACCGAATGCATCCCTAGGTAAAAACCCATCATGAAAAAACCAAGGTTGAACCATATACTAAACCATATCAACAACCAATCTCAAACACATAACCAAATGCTTATTATAAAAAATCCAAGGCTGAACCTGAACCGTATCATTCCTTCTTTCTTCAAGAAGATTCACCCTCGAATCTTGAATAGGATTAGTAGTGACTTCATTAGCTTCTTGTTTAAGCCTTCAGAAATCCTTTATTGCTAACATCTTTTTCCAACAACACTGTATGAAAGTAATGATTGATAAGAATTTCAAATAAGCACACCGTACTAACCATTTATATACATACTTTTGAATGATAATCATAGCGGCTCTCCTTCATCTTTCATTCTTTTAACGTTGTACCTCCTTTCCCATGAAGCTTGAAGTTCACAGAATAATCTTTTACACTTATCAATTTTCCCTTTTAGAATACAAAACGCTTATATAATGCTTCAAATAACCCTAATGGATCCTCATATAGGATTGATTTGAGTTCACATACGAAATTGACCTAAATAAGTAATAATAAACCAAAGACCAAGAAAAAATAATAAAAATTCAAAATTAATATCCTACATATGCTAGAATCAGATTTATCACCCCTAAGAAGTCCTAAATAGACTAGGAAATCTGATTTGAATGTGGAATTAATTTTGAAGTATTTTTGCCTTATTGTGCTTGGTTTCCTTGTTTTACATGAACAATTAATGAAGCTCTCTTTTATACCTGTCAATTTAGTTCTCTTTCTAGCTTAGAAAATCAGATCTAGTAGCCCTCATAGCATCCTTTGTTGACTAGAAAACTTACTCCTTTGTTGATAAATATTCTCCTAAATAATAGGGAAAATAATGAACGAGATTTCCTTGAATTTTAGGAGAATATTTTGCTAATTTAAGTCCTTTTAGAATTAGAAAATCAACCTCAAATAGATCTGATTTGATCCCAACATCTTAATTAACCCAAGCCAACTTTGGACCTCAAGTGACCCAAAGTCATTCATTAATAGGGACCAAATTAAACCCAAAATACACTCCAAATAAACTTTCTTTGCTGCCCAAAACATCCCATGCATAACTTGTCCTGATCTAGCTGAATTACCCATCAAAAGAATTGGGTCGAACCCATCATCCATAAGAACCTCAATCTGACTGAATGCATCTCTAGGTAAAAACTCATCATAAAAAACCCAAGGTTGAACCATATACGAAACAATATCAACAACCAATCTCAAACACATAACTGAATGCTTACTATATGGAATCCAAGGTTGAATCTGAACTGTATCACAATCCAAGAAATTTGATCTATACAATATGTTAGCATAAAATATAATTTATAGGGATATGTTACTACTCATTTTGATCTACCAACCTATTTATATAAGATAGAGAGTATTAGTTTCATATATATATATATATATTTCAAATTTAGATAAGGTCTTTAATTTTTAATTTTGTCTCCAACTATTTTCTTGCAAATTAATATCTCTCGATATTAATTCAGAAAATCTCGCTTAGATTTTTCTAGTGGGCTAGGATCTCATTTAATTCATCCAACCTTGAGTGACTCAACAAATTAAAATAAATTAAATTAGATAATAACATAGTTTATCAATCACGTCTCTATGTGACTCCTAGATCAGTTAGGTGACAACTCTTTATCTAAACATATCTTATATGTTATGCCTAACCCATGCCTCTAACCTCCTTATCTAACTTATGTTGTACCTGGTGAGGCAACAACGATTGCTGCCTTTCCTACAATAGCAAGCACTAGCAACTTTGGCACCGCCGTTGGTGGTGTTGCCACCTTTTGTTTTAGAATTCCAGCCAGAATACTAGATTCAAATTATCTAGGCAGATCTGGCCGAAATAGTAGCCATTCTTTTTTTTTTTTTTTAATTTTGAAAAATCATGAGAGAAAAATTAGTTTTAGGAAAAATAATTTTTACACATAAAATTACTTCGAAATTAACACCAATAACAATTAAAACAAGTAATCAACAACTCTAATTGTCTAATGATGACTCTGTTACCATTGTTAGGTTCTCAAATATCATACACGCAGTGGAAACAATAAAACAAAATTATTTGGGATTTCTTAGGAACCCATTAGACAGATCTAGAGTTGTTTAGGGATTTATTACATGAAGATCTGATCTTCTTTGGCTTAAATAATTTTTTAAATGCTAGGTTGTCGTAAACCACAAACCATCCAATCATCCAACCTCCAATGGTAATCCATACGAACTACTAGTGAGAAATCTTCTAAATCTCTATTTAGGAGAGAGAGATTGCTATGCCTATAAACAACTAGCTCTATATTCTATGACTTATGTAGTTTTTCTATCTAACAACAACTAAAAAATAAGAGGCATAACTTACTATTTATAAGAAAATCCGAAAACCCTATTAATTAGCAAAATATCAATTTGCTCCTTGAATAATATCCATATATTAATTCAGGATAGTTTTAGAAATTAACTCAATCAGGTCCTTAATTGATTTTTCCAGGTCTAGAATTATAATTCATGTATATTTTAGTCCTTAATTTCTAAAATATATTTTAATCAAATCATACTTAATCAAATCATTCTAGTTTAATTTTTAACTAATAGTTCTTAATGTGTGTGACTCATTAGCTTCCTAATATGTTGGCCCAAATATAAATATAAATTCTAATTCTAATTAAATAGAATTAAATAATTTAATTTATTATCAATTCAATAATTGATTAATTTATATTTGAAGATCATGTGTCGTCTAGAAACGTGTCATGATCCTCTAAATATTAAAAAGGTCATTAGTGGTTTGACTTAACCTTTTAGTGACTAGTTTCTCAGTGTAATTAATATCCTTTCATCAATAATGTTCTGATTTAACATTGAAGCATGAAGTTTGTCTGTCATGTTAAATCATGTATGTTCTTTACATAATAGTCATTGATCGTTTGAATAATATTTGAAACTCTTTTCAAGTCTCATTCCATCTTATCCAAGGATTTCTCAGTCAATACTATTTAAAAACAGATGAAATATTTTTTCTAATTCAACTAAGGCTCCGTTTGTTTGCAGGAAAGTTGTTTCCTTTTGGAAAGTGAATTCCGGGGAAAGTGAATTCCGGGAAAATATTTTCCGATGTTTGGTAGTGTTATGGAAAATGAACTGGAAAACACTTTCCAGTGTTTGGTTATGTTATGGAAAATGAACTGGAAAATAATTTATTAATGAATTAAATTTTTTTTTCAAGTTTATCTAATATATATAAAATATTTAATATAAATATTTAATCACTTACAATAAAAGAATGAAATCTAAAAAGTATAATGATGAACTTTTTTTATTATATCTTATATTCATACATAGCTTATTTTATAAAATATAACTATATATGTCATATCATATTATAGAGAAATAAGCTTGTGAAATATTTTTTAAGTTACACCTATTAATATATTTTTTTTCAATTTTAAAAGCTTAAAATAAGTTTTTTTTTTCATATGAAGAAAGCCAAATTAGTTTATGGTAAGAGTTATATATTTGGGTTTTTTTTTTGGTATGAAGAATTCTCTCATTCCACTGTCATTCCCCTCTCCTTCCGGTTTCTCACAAATTCTCCTCATTCCACTGTCATTCTCCTCATTCGGTTTCCCCTCATTCCCCTGTCATTCCCCTCATTTGGTTTCCCCTCATTCCCCTATCATTCCCCAGTTCATTCGATTTCCCCTCATTCCCCTCTCATTCCACTGTCATTTGGTTTCCCCTCATTCCCCTCATTCGGTTTCTCAAATTCCCCTGTCATTCCCCTCATTCCTCTGGGTTTCCCCTCATTCGGTTTCCCCTCCTGCATACCCAGTTCTCTCTCGGCTGTTCTCTCGTGGCTATTCTCTCTCGGCTCTCTTTCTCTTCCCCTGTTCTCTCTCGGTTCTCTCTCGCCATTCCCCTGTTCTCTGAAGAAGCAAGACAACATCACAGATTCAAGGGGCAAGGGGCAGGAGGGCTAGACCTCAAGGATCTGCTCCTCATTCCCAGTTCTCATCCCTCTCTCCCCCGGCAGTTTCCCCTCCTGTTTGCGTCTCTCTCTTTGTTCTGGATCCGGTGACAGGGAAACAGGGTAGGGACTGGTTGGGGAAGCTGCCGAATGTGCAAGAAAAATTGTGTTTTTTATGACTTGCTTGTGATGAATTTGGTTGGGTTTTTCTGTGAGCTTGTTTGAATGTGACGAGGAGATGAAGAAGAAAACTGGGTATGGGAAAAAAATTGACAGGCAGCTTCCCCAACCATGATGGATTGTTTG
>Ga0307515_10000622_pt1 | contig 82839 bp, 82 predicted proteins | sample 17_EM_MG_FD_194513 | JGI IMG/M metagenome (GOLD analysis project Ga0307515, IMG submission 194513) | Populus trichocarpa ectomycorrhiza microbial communities from riparian zone in the Pacific Northwest, United States - 17_EM | ecosystem: Host-associated > Plants > Roots > Unclassified | place... | reverse complement strand
GACCCATCGCCTGGGCGACGGGTAGCGTGTAATTCTCCGTCAGAGCGTACGAGGTTCCGTCAGAGCCGTCAGAGCCGTCCGGAACACCCGGGTGTTTCAGACGGAAATTAGGGTCGTTGCTGATGTGCTATAGAGTTTAAAGCATGGAAGAAACAGCATAGAATCACATGGGTGACCATTCTCCTTGGAATGGAAAGGTCATCTCAATAGCAGTATGGTGTTCAGATAGACATAAAGGCACTGTCAAACTAGCAGGAGGAGGACTACAAGTTGAAGCTGATGCTGAGTGTCTCAGCTTTAAGAGATGTGATATCAGTAGAAGAGTTGAGTGATTGCAAGAATGTACAGGAGTATCCATCAAAAATTCAGAGTTGTTTAAATCTCTTCAATCCTGGCACCAATACCAATAGCCTAACTACTGGTTGTGGTACAATGCATCAGCAAAGAATAATTCCGTCCGGGCGGAATGGCTCCGTCAGACTGGACGCGCTATGTCAGAGCCATCAGAAGCACCCCGGTGGCGGCTCACTCCGGGCCCGGCGTCAATACCACGCGTCGCGTTGCATATCGCCCTCCCATCGCAGGTTCACCGTTTCTTCTCGCTCTGTCGGTCTCCTATTTTAAACGAACACTCTGGCGTTGAAGGCTAACTGTGACCATACGTAGGAATGGGTTCATTGGGCACGTGCTTGCATCGGGATTGCTATGCGATGTGTGACACTGCGAAAACCTCTCCTCATGTTCCTTCTACCTCCGCGCAAAATGCAATTTTCTCTTTACTAATTATACACATCATTCCAGGTCACCAGATCTATGTGGCTATTGACAATCCATCGCTCGTTCCGTCCATCTCCTGTCTTACTACAAGTAGCTATCTGTCGAAATACGTGCACGCAGCCGACTACGTTTCCCACGCTGAAAACTTGCAAAGCCACCTCTGCTGGTCCTTTTCACACTTGTACAAATTTTGAGATGGGATCCAAGTTACCTGAGTTTTCAGGTATTGTGGTGAGCGCCAGGGCTACCCAGAACTCAATGAAAGCTCCATCCTCGTTCAGGAGCTTGATTTTGAATAGTCGTTGCAGTTGCCATGGGAGACGACCATTCAGTGCACCATAACATCTCCCTGGGCGTTGCTTAACCTACACCCAGTCGTTCCGTCGGACCCCTTCGCGCCAGCTCTGGCTTCCGGTGCTTCGACAAATCTGAGATATGTGTTTACCTTCTAAACCCTCAACTTGAACCTTAATGCCATGGTAAATACAGAGCTCCATTGCGTGCAGTTGTTCATCCAATATATACATCTTGTTACGACGCGTATGCTTGAGCAACTCCCGCGTGCCGTTGTATATTGTCACGCTGTACGTTGAGTCTTGCGTATTGTTGAGTCATGCTCCGAAGTCTTTGATCATAGCGTCAGGATGCGTTCCATCACGGCAGTTTTGAGGTCCCATGAATTCGGGCTTCGCATATGACTGGGAGTTCAGGGGGGCAGCCAGATCAGCACCGGAAGGGACGACTTTGCCGGTGGCACCGCTGTTCTCTCGACGCTGAGCGAGGGCTTGGCAATTGAGCTCTCAGATTTCGAAGCAGAGAATGCGACGCTGAAATGTCATTACTTGTGGCAGGTAGTTGAGATTGTGATTGGAGGCGTTCCAACCGTCCTTGATATTTGTTTTATGTGCGTGTTCATGTCTCTCGGCAAAATACTGTTGCAAGGCTCAGTATCGACGAATCTATTTGACCCAGTGATACATCGAATGGATCTTTGGAAAGTTGAAGTCGGCATCTAACTCCTTCGAAACATCTATCTCGTGGCTGATAAAATCCCGCCGGGCGTTCATTTCGCGCCGCATCTTGGATGGCGTCCATGATTCAGCATTTGTTTCCTCGTCTACCCTTCGCTTCAGCACGAGCTCCATTCTCAAGGCATTGGCTGTGGCCTTTCCCTTTTTGCCGGCCCTCCCGAGATAAGAAAACATCTTTGAACGTGTGAAAACAACACAAGACGTCTTCCATGTAGCTCAATGTTGCATCATCGTGAGATTTATATTGAGCATACATATAGAAATTCAACAATGCCCGTGTGCACTCAATTGCACGATTGGATATGGGACTCTGAGCGGGGCTTCCTCCTCGTAGAGACTGGGTTACAACTCCAAGCAGGTACCGGCTCATTTCCTTCATCTCCTTGCCATTTAATTGAGAGCCTTCCTCATATGACTTAGTTTTCAGTGTGTGGTCGTGGTAAGCAGGCACGGATAACCAGATTGCATTGTACTTGTCGAGCCGTTCGTGCGTCTTCATTAAGTGGAAAATCCACTTCTGGAGGTGATCAAGCATGCCGATCTGAATTGTATGGAGGAGGTGGGGCTGCGGGAGGTCGCCCACGATACAGGGAATATGTCGAAACAGATTGAATCCTCGGTAAACATGGCGTGACGAGAGTTCGGCATCGACTGCCTTGGTGTTGGCATCGCTGAGCGTTTGATATAGGTTGTGATCCCACCGGGGGTGTTGCTTGTCAGGAGGGACATCATCTCCAAGTTTGTTTTTTGGACACTCGGACCGAAAACAGACATGTCGCTCAAGATGATGTAGGTCGCTATATGCAGGGCAATCTGCAAGCCATGCTGCTAAAACCGGTTTGCAACACCTGAAGTTGCCATCTGCACAGAGAACGTTGTAATACCCGCTCTCGGCGCTGGGATGTTTTTTAAACGTGAGAGGGTGGAGTTCCCGCCGGAGTACCACGTTCAGCACCTCTTGGTTTGTTTGCCGCTGCTCATCCAGCCGCTTGTGAGGAATATTGCAGTTCTTGATCCGAATCGGCAGGAGAGCGACCATTACGACGCTGTTCTTTGAGGGCATCTGGCGGAGCTTCGAAGATACATTGCCAATTGTCATGTATACAGGCCACTCTTTCTTGTTGCCAGCAAAATTCGAGAGATGCGTTCCATCGGACATGAAGCTCAAGGGAACCAGTGTATCCCCCACTCTGAGTGTTGACTTAACGTTGGTTAGCACGTCATCAAACTTGGGTATCTCTCCTTACCTGTGTCTCCCACCACCAGTCTGCAGTGTGAATTTCAGTATAGAGGCGTTTCAGTGGCGTATCGCTGTTAAAGCAATGCTGAGGGGCGTAATTCAGATGCTCGGCGTACGCTGGCTGCCACATCAACCATCTCATGCTTGTGATGATGTCTCGACTCCAGTATTTGATCGGGCATTGGTGATTGTCATTCCATTTCATATCCTCGAGAGTGTGTAGTTCCCACTCTGTGAGAGCCAGATCATCTGGCATGCTAGCCATGAGCTTCTGGACGCCATACCCGTTTTTGAAGCTTGGGAAACGCAGAGTGGTGTTTTCTTCCTTCAGCACGTTGTCATAGTACGTCTTCATGCCCGTCATCTTGATCCCACACTGGATATCTTTGTACTCTTCACGCGTTGCAAATAGGTAGTAGGGATTGTTTTGTAGGTTCGTCTCAAATAAACCCTGAGCGTCGCATTCCCATGGCTCAGCAATGTCATTGCTCAGCGGAGCACCGGCGCCGGGGTATGATTCCGTCCGCGGCAGAGGTGGTAGCGGTGGTTGAGACTCCGAGTCTGCGATGTTTTCAAGGTGTTTGAGGTAGGGAAACGCGTCCAAGTCTTTGACTGAATCTTTGTTATCATTGAATTCACGACGCTGAGCGGGTTCAACGCGTCGGGGCGCGCTGCGAACAGTCAGATTCTTCTGGCGTGCAACTTGAAAGTGTTCTGGATGGTGTAATTTGATATGTTTAAGTCGCCAGCTGTCTGGGGTGAACTTCTTTCGGCATGAAAATTCGGGGCAACAGAAAGGGGTCTTCTCTGGCATTGTCGACCACACGCGAGGAGTGGAGTATTCACTGTAGATAGGGACGAAAGTTGGTGCTGGGCCTGAGCAGAGTGGTGGGGGTATAAGCTCACGATACTTGAGAGATTCATTGAACCTCCACACCATCACAAGGAGGTTCCTTCCACGCCAGGAGTTGCAAAAACACTGCATGTGCAATGTCCCATAATACTGTGAATCAATAAAACATAAACCCTGAGCAATCCAAATACCTCGCGACGCGTGTAATAATCAATGCCTGAGATAAATAGAATAGAACAAAGGAAACGAACAATCCCACAACCCTAACCAAAAAGAACAAAACACCTCCACGCGTGCCTTAATCAGTGCCTGAGATGAATAGATTACAGCAAAGGAAACTCACAAGACCAGAACCCGACCCTAACCCGAGCACATGCCACCACTACCACGCGAGGACTGGTTCACTCCTCGCCTACCGAGCCATCTGGGCGCGCCTCAGGGAGAAGGACATCAGGGAGAGGGACATCGGGGAGAGGGACATCAGGGAGAGGGACATCCATGAGAGGGACATCGAGGAGACTGTCGCCACCTGCTGATCCGCCGAGTAGCTGCTGATCCACATCAACATCCGAGGTGTTTCCGGCTGCCTCAGCTTCTCGCAAAGTTGGCGCCGCTGCGCGAGGTTTTTGCGGCATCACAATCCCCAAAAACTCCAGCCCACTGAGGGTATGAGTCTCCGGAGTTCGTGGTCGTGGGCGAGGCTCCGGGGTTTGGGGCCTTGGGGCAGGCGCCGGAGGTTGTGGCTGTGGGGTATGCTCGCGCATTTCCTGGCCTTGCTCAGGTAGCATGGTTGGCTGATCGTCTACCATGGTATCAGCATGGTCAGTCGATGGATTTACCATCTCTCCCTGGCCAATCGTCCGAGGTTCTTTGCCATTATCCTCATCCTCATCCTCATCCTCCTCCTCATCCACCTCCTCTTCCTCCTTCTCATCGTCCTCCTCCTCATCTTCCTGATCTTCACCGTCCTTTTTCATGTCCACATCGCCGTCCGAATCAACGCCGTCCGGTGCGTCCACATTATCCTCCATGTGCATATCCACATCAGGATCACGTTCAGAGTCATATTCGCCGTCCGACTCGGTAGAGTTGGCATCATCATCTGAGGAAATTGACACTGCGGGCGATGCTTCCGGCTCTAAATATACCCGCTCTACTTAGCCCTCCGTGTCTAAGTCTGCCTCTGTCATTTGCTTCTGCAACTGCAAAGCAATGGCACGAGAGATATCACCTCCCCCTGGGGTTTGTTTAACAATACCTTTCCCTTTACCGTATCCCTTCACCTTCCCCTTCCCTTTCCCCTTCCCGTCCTCAGTTGCCTTCCCTTTCCCCTTCCCATGCTTTGTTCCCTTCCCTGTCCCAGTCCCTTTCGGACCGCCCTGCGTGTCCTCCTCACCCTTGCCGTCGTCATTGTCATTGTCATCGCCAGGACGGCTACTTCCACCGCTCGGCGCTCAAGGATCCGCCCAGTGCTCATCATCATCATCCTTGTCGATTATCTCATCCCAATTCAGTGGTCCAACGGCAGGAAGTCGCCTGGTTCATACTGCCGGCAGCTTGGCGGCTCAATCATTGCCCCGGGATCATTGCTACCGTACCAAGAGAAACGCTCACCGGTGCGTTTAACCTTCCCCGAGCCGGTTGTCTGCGGATTGGAGCCATCGACTTGATCCCCAAAGGCACGGGGGTCATTCCACCTCCAATTGTTCATTTGTTCGCGGGTTTTGTCAATCATTTGCCCCATATATGAGCGGAAGGCAGCCCACCACTCCCGAAAAGGCGAACTCCTGCTCCTGCGGTGCGGCCACATCAGCTGGAATTGTGAAAAGTGGCAAGTCGTGACTGGATCAAGAAAGATTTTATCATAAAAGAGGTCCCATGCCCTCACGTCCTTAACGCCGCAAACATTGTATATCCGAATGAGTCCACGCATGTGTTCGGAGATGAAACCCTGTATACGGTCTCGATCCAATGACAAGCGTCAATTTATAACTGATGTCGGCATCTTTGCCCTAGCCTTCCCCTTTCCTTTGCTGCTGCCCTTTGGTGCCATCGCTGTGAGTTGAAAATGAATCTACATCCGAAACATTATCATTATGATACAGTTGCATGTAGCGGAAGGAAGCCCAGAGGGAAAGTACAAAGTTGTGAGGTTATCGGGTGTGTTGTGGAACGAGAGGCGTTGTTTTGTGCAAGTCACGTGATGTCGAGATCAGGATGCTGTTGGTGTGTATAATACGGGAGGAACAGAGTGAGGAGGTTTAGGCAGGAAGAAGGGATATATTTACTGGAGTTCCGGCAATTTCTTGGTTCAACTTGTGATTTTGTTGGTTAACGAACACAAAACGGCCCAGCCTTCATCTTGCAGAACCACCAGGCACCTCATGAATGACAAGCCTCGAGACGAGATTCAGTACTCGTGGAGAGGACAGTTTACGTCGCCGGGTGTTGCGTTTGCATCACAAATTATTTTCACCGCTCAGACCCCGTGCATCTCGGAGCTAACTGAGTAGTTCTCAGGTTGTCCCAACTGTGCAACCATCCAACACGGCTACCAACGCCTAGCAGGGGAAAACGCACACGCAACTGATGTCATAGGATAGAGACTACATCACTGTTTGCTCTGCGATGCTTTTAGCTCTGCCAAAGGGGGATTTCCACCGGGAAGCTGAAGATATACACAATCGATGGTTCGATGTATTGTGCCAAGAACGAGTGCAATACGATGATAATCACGCCAAAGAAGGCATAAACACCCTTCAAGTGGTGCAAATAGACCTTCAGACGTTGCTGTAACAGTGAATATCAATGCTGAGTTTGATCTGAGTTCAATCTGATGGCAGTTAACCCCATAAATGAATGCGTGTGAAGGGATCCCGTCCACGAGTATTGTCAGGGTTTAGAGTCCAGCACGGGCTACACTGCGCCTCCCTTTTTTGTCGAATCCGTCCACGGTCAATCAGATAGGAGTCTACCTCGCCTGCCGTTGCATATGCATGCAGAGGATAGTATATCTACCTTCTTAAAGTCGAACATCCATATCGGACGATGCCTTCCCAAAGCTCGCACCCTGTCACGTCTCCAGTCATACGAAATGTTCGAAGTCGTCAAAATCAACAAAAGCATGGGTCCTCGGGGAATTCATAGCCTCCCCCTGCTATGTGACGCGTTTCCGTACCAGCTGGCAAGAGGGATTCCTCTGAAGGAGGGAGTTCCGTAGCCTCTACAATCCAAGGTCAGAACTCCACCCCCTCATCTTCGCTGAACGATTCTAGCGTTGCAGATATCACCCCATCTGCAACACATCGACGGTCAATAATTACTCCAACCGCCACGCCGGGTACAAGCAGTCATAACACACCAGCACCCAGGGGAACCTCACAGACAGAATCAATGCGTCGCGTTGTATCCAGCCCTGCATCCAGCATTCCTAGCACACCCACTCCTCTCAGTGGTCTTCAAAACCTGCCTACCCCCATCTCTAATCCAGAAGCCCGGGCGATCATTACAAATCCACTGCGAACGTGTGTTACAGAAAGGAATCAGAGACCGAGGCAGTGGCAATTACAAACGCAGGCGGTGTCTACACCTCGATCGGTGGTCTCCAGCAGTCGCACCATCCATCGATTTGGTCACTCCGATATGACAAGTCTTGTATTTGCAATGGGCAGACTCCTGGAGCTCTACATGTAGAACAGATGGCTGTTTTTGGGTGCAAGCGACTTGGAGACGGTAAGTTATGCAACGCGACGCGTTGCGAAAGCATTAGCTGAAGCCTTACACCAGTCGATAATAGCGACATACCGGAACACCTCAATGCAGCAAAACAACATTTGGTCCATAGCATTTGAGGCAAGCACAAAGGAGATCTTGAAAGAGGTATGCTGAATCAACGGCCCACGTGGAATATCACACGCTCAAACCGGTGTAAGGTTCGCGCACAAGTCGATAAGGTTAAATCCCATTTTATTCAATCAGGAAGGGACAATATAGCAGAGCTGTATGATCTCCACCGATTTGAATCCAACGCAGAGCGTTCGGAATTCATTGATTCCCTTCTGACAGACAATAAGTATCTTTTTCCTTTAGCAGAGCGTGTGGAAGGTGGTGTACGCGGTCCAAATCCAACGCAGAGTGTGTCGAAAGCTGCAAACGAATGGCCAGGGTCCACTTTACTTCCTCGCTGAGACAATCCCACGGTTTATCTACATCAAATTTCATCATCGGGCGAATAACCGCGGTAAGTATGATGATGGATTGTATAATTCCATGATTGACAACAAGGACGGTCATATACCCTCGCCACTAATCATTTTTACCTGCACGGCGTTGCGCCATGCTCTCCGGGAGTGGCAAACGAACAAAGGCGTTCATCCGAAAGCTTCCAAGTCAAAGCTGAATGCGGACAAACCTCATCGCTCGAACTACTTCAATTACAAGAATGACGGTGGTAAGAACGCATCCTGCTGCGCTGCAACGGGTCGCAAGTTGTTAACCTTGCCTGGCATTGCAGACACATATGCATTCTTGATGAATACCTGTAACACACTACCAGAGAGCTACCAACAGAGGGTGTATAACAACACTCTTGCTACAGTCAAGCGTCAGATCCAACAGGCGGAGAACCCAACGCCTGCCGTGGTGATCAGCGTGGAAGCAACGCGGATTGACAATGCTATTCTTGTTGATTATTTGATTTCCGCAGTGGTGCTTGAGGAGCCTGAGATCGGAAGCACTGACCCAAACATCCCAATAGACAACAATTGCACGGATGACGAACTTCATTTCGGGATGCCAGGGGGCAGCGGGGATTACGAAGATGAAGGTGATGAAAGAGACTTGTGCGATGCCATCCCCACCGCCAGCTGGCCACGACGGCCCGTGACGGAACTCGAGAGGTTTGACCTGTGAACCAGTGATATTGACGAGTATGAGGGCGAGGATGGCGACAATGGGTATCCGGATGAGGAGGAAGAAGCATCGCAAGCCGATGATGGATCAACGCAGAATGTGGAAGACTAAGGGCATAGTAGATTTGACCTGGGAACCAGTGATGTCGACGGGTATGAGCGCGAGGATGGTGGCGATGCATTGCAAGCCGATGATGGATCAACGCAGAATGTGGAGGACAAAGGGCATAGTACTAGAGAGTGTGAAGATTAGACTGTATATTTCAGACCTGTAAAATACAATACTGGCGAAGCAAATGCAACGGCAAGCGATGTATCCGAAGCGAAGACTGTATTGCAATATGTGACAAAATCTCAAAGCTAAACATATATGGGGCGAGTGCGGCATCCGATATATAGCTATAGCAATAGCGGAGAGATAAAATGTGGCTATTGGCCGAACAAAGGCATAAACATTGCCAGGCGTTGTGTGAAAGGCTACAGCATAACTGCAGCCCCTGCGAAGAGTGTAACACACGTGTCGTTCTGATGGTGCGTATACCAGGCGCAAAGTAATGGATGTAAGTATGCAAAGCGACGGGTAGCGTGTAATTCTCCGTCAGATGGTACGAGGTTCTATCAGAGCCGTCAGAGCCGTCCGGAACACCTGGGTGTTTCAGACAGAAACTAGCGTTGTTGTTGATGTGGCAAAGAGTGAGCCCATTACTTATCTAATCAAGGGTATAACTGGGGATAACGATTGGATGATTTAATACATATTAATTTGTGACAAGATCAATGCCCTCATCAACAGACCAGACAATGTTGTTTCGAGGATACGAGCCAACAAAGTCCAAGTACTGATCGACATCACATTCAGGGTGGCAGTCAGATTCACAAAGTTTGAGATAAAGCACAAGATGTGGAATTCAACAATCAGTCAGATGTCCCAGATATCCAGTGATTGCGGCAGTGGGAGCCATGATAGCTGATTGGATAATGCGAACTCTGTGAGTGGCAGCACCAATTGGAGGGATACTCAGGAGTGCTACAGATGCCATAAGGTGGGGCACATTGCATCGTATTGTCCAAGCACTGAATGGGTAGAGAGTGCAGCACAAACAGCAGTAGTGGCAGCAACAACAGCAACAATGACATCAACTGAGAACTATTGGATGACAGTTACTGGTAGATTCCCTGAGATGGAGTGATGGTATGAGGAATGTGTCACAACTACTCACATTTGTGAAGAACAATGAAATTACAAACTGTACGCACCATATATGAATACAGATCAGCAGGAGATTGGCAACCTTGGAAGCAGGGTAGTTGGCAAGGACAGCAGGCACAGAGAGGATCACTCGAACCTTTGACTACCTGGAGGCTACTTGGCAAACCTGGAGTAGTGGCGAGAAATGTCCTGCATGTGGAAGAGGCTCACAACTCACTTTCCCAATCACAGTTAATAGTTTTGAGAATACAGTTTATCCCAGTCAATGGCTATGGAATCAAGATATATGACACATTCCCAAGACACATCACTAGACGTCAAAGTCAAGGTCAAGGTCAAGGTTGAGAAAGTGGTCTGGGTGTGACACTCCAGACTGGTGAGTCATTGTGGCTGGATGGGAATGTTGCAGAAAACAGATACCAAGTAAGGATATAATTGCTTTGGAGGAGCTCCACTCATGGTTGATTGCTTGGGAGAAATTCTGATCTGCAGGTAGTGTAGGAGAAAGTTCAGGCGAAGCTCAATCTTTGTTATCTTTACAGTCTAGCTCATACAGCCCTGATACTGCCATGGAGCAGTGTGGTAAAAGATTGGAGTATGGGCATCACCAGGGTTGGTTTATAATTGAGTGAGGCAGAGTGGGACGCACTGTAGCTCTTGTGTAAGTGTCAATTGGAAATAGAGATTGTCTGTGAGTTTAGGTTAATAGGGAGAGAACTAGCACAGCAGACATGAAACAACAGAAAGCAGGCTCTGGTAGTGTAGAGCTGGCGAATGTATCCTACATGACAGATTTCTTTCCAGGGAGTACTGAGGGTACTCGAGATGCACCAAGAGATGTTGGCCCTTGTCCTCTGTACTGTAGAGAGAGGAAGATTTGAGGTGCACTATCACCACCTTGGGGGATGACATATCCTTGCCACAGTGGCCCACATCTCGAATATCCTGGGCTCGCACTGGTGCCTGCTTGCAATATTGGTGTTGTGTTCAATAGAGAACAGTTGGAGAACTGTGGAGTACCTGGGAATAATTGATGAGAAGGAGGATAACCACTCACTGGTGGCTAAAGAGATTGATCGGTGTGTATCCCAAAAGAATGGTTCGTGTTATCAGCATTTTGTGAACAGCTATCTGCTAATCCCAGATTGTCATCAGGGCATAATGGTGAGCCAAATTCGCAACCCAACTGAGCCAGGATTGCGTTCTCAAGTAGAGATCTGTTAATCGAGATGGTCTGTAAAGAATCGATGTTACAAAAGACATATGGAACTGATACTTGATATATGTTAAATGAGAAGTATTGTTCAGTATATTGGTGGTTGCTGTGACATTCAGCCAGATGAAGACCTCTTATATCCCAATCTGTCGTCAAGAACTGTTGTGTGTCACTTTGTTTCAAATCCATGGAAGCAGGTTGAGAAACAGACTTGTGAATTGCATACAATATACCTTTCTTCATTACATGCTTGAATTGGTACACTAGCATTGTTGATATAAGCTTACCATAATATCTTTCATAACAGTAAAGATCTTTGCAGAGATACCATTTGATATCTCTAGAAACCTGACACCAATGAGATCAAGCTTCAAGGTTATCAGAACGTTTGATGTTACACATAACATTTGTACTTTAAATCTGGAAGTAATCTCAAAAGCAGGCTAGTACATTGATCTGCAACAGTGAATGCGTCAAATTGATTACAATCTGAAAACTGTGTTTATCTACTTAGAATCCACCAACGGTTCCAGGATTATCAGTTACATTAATAACCAACATGCTGATCTGGTCTCATTGATCATCGTGTGGGCATGCTGCCAGCTAGCAATTTGCATCATCAATATGTTAACCCGATGAATATTGTTTATTAGCTGCTCGGAGGCTCAAACATAGTGATGTATACATTACATTGTTTCATTGTTGTAGGGTTATGCTGGTAATTGCAGCACCATCTATTGAAGTATTGAAATGTCGAATGTAGTAATAAAAATGAAATATTCCCTTCTCTACTGATGATTGCCAGCAGAAGATGTGCATGAGTATAATGCAGGATATGATATATAGGTAATGGTGCAGGAGAAAATCAGATCATAAGGTGACATTGTGTTACACATACTCTCCATTCAGCAGTAATCATTTTGGCTGTGATTGTGATACACAAATCTCAGTATGCTTGCTTTCAAATAGAAATCCCAGAGGCTCAAATTTTGCGACTGATGGTGAACCACTGATGTATCTTTGAAATGTGTCTGAATTGGTACTCTAAGTACAATCTAAATATGGTCAACATTTACCAGATTCAGGCAAAGTGTTGTTTCTGCAAAACAAGACTACTCTATGAGAACAGAGTGGAGGCTTACAATTGATAATATCCCACCAAATTTACCAATGATGGGCTATTACCTGGAGCCATTTTACAACCTGTCAGCCGGGATCAACTGATGCCTTTATCATGTGACTTCAGTGGGTGCACCTGCATGGTTACCTATCAGCTATTTATATTTCCCTTACAATATCAGTCTACCTTGGATGCCACCACATGAAGGGCTGCTCAATGAATTCATTATTGACTCCTGAAGCCTGATCTGACAAGTACCGCTGCTCCAACAGAGACCATGGCTCATAGGGAGGTAGTGGGAGTGTTACATGTGGGGGAGTGGGGGGGAAGTATATTGTGTAGCATCTGAATTATACAACAAGCATTGCTAGGATCAGGAATGATGCAATCAATGGCATCTGTTTTGGTCTGTACGGGACCTTCAACAGCCAGAACATAATCAGGTTGCAAATAACAAGCTGGATGGGGTAACTCCTGAGGCATGAATTGGACAATGTCAGAATCGAACCATTTCAATCAAAAGAGGCACTACAGAAGTACCTCTCGGAAGTGTGTTTCTTGTTTCTCTCCATCTGTTTGATTGATGACGATTTCATTTCTTGGGAACTTGATACTTCTGGGAGAATTTTAAATGGTTCCAGTTTCTATAAACACACATCCCATTTCAGGTACACTGTGATGTTGAACTGGTGCACCTTTGTATTCCAGCAAGTTATTGAATATTCTGCGAGATGAACATAGGTGACTAGCAGTTGGATAGCCAGAATTAACTTCCTGCCAGGGCAACATTTGTGGCAGTCATTTGTACATCAGATTAGACTTACTTTACTAACATATTTGGTGATCAGCATGCATAGTCACTATAACTCACAAACTGTGATATTGGTAATGACATCTGCCAGACACCTGATAAAGTGCACCTGGATGCTTATTGGGTTGATCCATTCTCCCTCTAGAGGTGCCAAAAACACTGACAATGCAGGGCATAATGCAGTGGGTGCTGTGATATCCTGGGTCACAAATATTGACATATCTAGTTCTCGATTAGAACAGAACTTTGCTGATTCATTGGCGAGAGAATGTTACAGTCTGTTGGCTGCATGGGTTGTGCATCATCCAGATCAAGCCATGGTTACTCCAGTCTAATATGGCGCATGCATGATATGTAAAAGTCTAATAGACAGGCCAATTGGGTATTCTACTTTCCAACCACTTGATATCTCAAGTGATCAGTATGTTAACTCAGAGTTTCAGGAATATACCAATAATGATGCTCTGCAGACTCTAGGTGTGCACCCAATCTGCGACCAGTTCTGGCGATGCCATCTATACAATGTCTATCATCGTTGGCTATCAGAAAAATTGTATCAGCTGCTTCAGGGATTAGTTCCGAAATGACTGAAATTGCTACTTGAATACAGGAAAGCTAGCAATGGAAGTGATCAATTTGACGATTAACTTACATTGGTTCTACAACATCTGGGCCTCAGGTATATTTCTTAACTATTTAATTTATCGAAAAGTGGCACATTGCACGGAGAACAGATACCTGGAATGATCAGAACACTGGCTGTGACATCAGCAAAATGTATTTTTAGTCACTGGGAGCCTCCAGGAGTGTCTGAGAAGATGTGGAGTGTAAATTTAGAAGCGTGAATTTCAGGAGAGAATCAGACCCTAGGAGAGGATTCTGGCCAGCCTTGTGAGTAACTGTGATTTCTGATGACTGGTAAAGGAGTACCATGGGAGTAATTGTGATACGTTTGGGAACACTTCAGATTGTGGGACTGATCTTTGGCTGCACCAGGGAGTGTCGCCGAATCAACATGGGAATCACTACGAAACTCTGTGAGGTTCATTGGTTTTTATGGATCTTCAGTTAGAGAACTGCAGGTGGTACCTGATACTGTCTGGATGTGCACGAGCAATCGATGTCCCTCAACGGCAATTATGATGCATGGATTGTTATCAATGATCACTTCTGCAACATACTCGCTATAATCTTCTTCAACATTGTATATTTCATCTTGCTACATTCAGAGGCCAAAGAAAGATGTGAGCGATCCAAACATCAATTCAGCTATACCGAAACAGTGACCCGACTACACGATTGAATGATATCCATCATACAAGGTGTCAATGTTATCCACCCTATCCCCCATCCGTTCAGTGCCGACGAAAGCAGGAACAAAAGATTCATCAATGCCGTGAACAAGCTGGAGGTGCTTCTTGAATGGGTAGATCATTCGTACCTAGCAAGTCGATGAAATTGAATTCCATTCATGTTTTGCTGGATTTGTGATATCTAACAAAGCTGCAATGAGATGTTAGCAAGCTGTGAATCTAAATGTGCATCTGAAAGGCTATGATATATTCGAATCAAAAAGGGGAGAAAGTACCGGGAAATGAGAAGAGCCCAATGTGGAGTGCTCTGTGGATATGAGGAGTACAAACAAAGTGGTGCAGAAGCATAGAATCAAAAAGAATACCAAATCTAGGCTGAGGAGCGCCAACTGGGATTGAGGAGCGCCAATACTAGTAGAGGAGCATAAAAAGGGAGGATTAAGAGGGCGGGATAAATTCTGGACCACCAATCCAGGCAGAGAAGCACCGATGGGGATTGAGGAGTGCTTGCCTAGCTGAGAAGGGCAGACAACGGGGGGGGGGGGCGCGGCGTGGGGGGAATTCAGTATAGAAGTGACATTTGAGACTGACGTGCGCTGGTGGGAATTGAGGGGCTCCCATCGCAAACTGAGGAAGTGCGGTAAGGCGGGTCTAGGGTCTAGAGCGTGGAATGAAATAGAGGAGCACGAATCGAGGCAGACGAGCACCAATGGGGACTGACAAGCGCTATCCCAGCGGAGGAGCGCTGATACTGGGGTCGGGGTAATGAGTGCAGAATTCAGTATCAGGACCGACAATCCTGACTGAGGTGCACCACTTGGACTTGGGAAGCTGGCGTGCCTATCCGTGGAGGGTGGAACGGAGCTTATACAGCGCAGAATGAAACAGAGGAGCACAGATCCAGACAGGGGGTTATGGAGTGCCTGTCCCAGCGGAGGAGTGCGGAAAGGGAAGGAACAGAATGTGCAATGAAATAGAAAAGCATCGATCTAGGCTGAGGAGTGCCTATCCTCACAGAGTTGCACCGCAGGCGGGTTATCAAGTGGCCCACTGATGTGCAATTGATGAGCGCAGTGGCTTCCAGAGTAAAATTTATCACAGGGGATGGGAATTATGTACCTCGATATTCATCTTGAGAAACCATCACTGTGGCCTTCTTTCCACTCACATATTCAGACCGTGCCCAATGAATAACTGCTGCTGCCAGCGCTGAAGTCAGCAGAGCGAGAGGTTGGAAATACTGTGATGTACTAGACCTGTGCCAAAGCTATTACCAGTGAAGAATAATTGATGGACAATTCAAATAATCACTTCCATTTGGGTGAACAATGATATCTTATCATCCACGACCATTGAGAGATATGTATCATCAAACAGGAGCTCCTTAACCTGATCCAAATCTCAGTCTCAGAGCGCAAATGAAACTGGTAACCATCGAAAACAGCTCGACATGCCCTATCTCCCAACTCTCCTTGAATGGTACATATCTGTAGTTTTAACTGTGAATATTGAGCAGGGTCGTCAATATCATAAATCTGATAGAGGAGCATTGATCATAATCCAAGACATACAGCTTCTCGTGTGTTTGGACCGATTTTGAGTGATCGACCCCTGCCCAATAGACACACAGATGTCATACGTAATGTAGCACCAGCCAATGCCCCCTGATGATCCTCAGCTTCAATGGCTGGTTTCAAAGCTTCTTCCCACATCGACTACCAGTCATCAAATGAAATTGCACACAGAGTTGTCATGAATCCAATTGCCTCCATGAACCTTTTCACTACCTCAAAAGTAGTCTTTGGTATTGGGGACTGTTCTGATCAACATTGGCCTTTGGTTGTGCAACATTCTGATCTCCACTAGACTTGCATAGTGGCAGCGCCTGGTTGGATGGTGGATGGTCAGACTCAGATAATGTGTTGCGGAGGGTTGACCTTTGGCATTCAAGCAGTGGTGGTGCCATTGCCCCAGCTGGATATCGAGAGTTTGAAAGTGGAGGGCATTCAATGACAGTGTTGGCATGGCTCCATGTGTTTGGCAGTACAACCCTCATTGTTCTTTATAACTTGTCCTGGCACCCCTGGCCAAGTACCAGGACGAACTGTTGGTGATCAAAATCATCTTGTTCAATGTTGGATGATCAGGTAGACTCTCTGGTGTCCTCAGTTTTGTCATCACTGATCTCCTGATTGGTATTGGTATCCTCCTTCACTAATAAAATCAGGGGCATTAGTCATCTGCAATACAATGCATGAAGGGAGATGATTCCCAACCATACAGCTATTGGACAATGAAGAGTGGCTGCTTTTTTGAATGCGAGTGCTGTCTCAAGGTGTGCTTCTAGATTCTTCTGTGAATTGTGATTCCTCACCTGGCTGGGCGTAGGTTCCATTTGTGGCAATGAAGATAGAAAGTTGCGGAATGTGGGAGAGAGTGTATAAGTAGTAAACATATGATTCAGTTCAATAGAATCATGGAAAAATTGGTGCAAGCAGTTGCATATACTTGAGGAGGATGTAATTCGAGGCATGCCAGGAATGGTTCAGAAGGGACGACTTCAATAGGTCATATTTATATCGAGGATGGCAGTCCAGAGTTGCAATACAGGATCATGTTATGCGCACCGGAATAGATGGATTCCTAATGCCAAATGTTAGCAACCCCAATTAACAACACTCTGTATGGATTCAAGAATTGGAGGTTGGCTAAAGCCAATGCACAGAAAATGGAACCAGACACACTGGAAGAAAACTCGCGACATCAACGAACCCTTGGTGCTGGCTAAGTGTTGCACTGAGAACCTGAATGAGAACATGCGCCTCTGCATATGACTCGTCAAAACATAGTAGTTATGTGTGACTGTTCAAGCATTGGAGGTGACCTCATGGCGTCGAATTGGTGCAGCATTTGGAATCTGCAGAACTCGACAGATTTGGGACCTTGAGAGTTACAGCTGAGTGGCAAAGGTTCATACTGAGTGTGTTATTGAGCCAGGAGAAGTATGATTCTCCATATGTGGTATATCTGCCAGAAGAACAGTTGTATTTTCACGATATTCCATTGTATTACGATCCTGCACCACAGTTAGCGGTCAATCTGGCACCAATGTAAGCATAACTTCCTGTTCAAGTATTCATCTTGGCCGTGTCTGCTGAATATCCTTCGATTCAATGTTACAGATAATGGAGGAGAGAGAGGATTTGGTGAACAACAAAGAGACACAGCGTTAGAGAAAGAATGATAAGGCATGGTTGATGATACAGTTGTAATCGGATTAATTCATCCACTGGTCGATGCCATGATTGCGACCTAATCGGTCCTAAGTTATCACTCACATTCAGATGTTGGGGTTGAAAGCAATATACTACAATGGTATGAATGCATAGTGAGAAGTCATCCAACAAAGGGCGAAGGAATGATGATTGCATGCATGCAGTTCCGGAAATTGAGGAGCACCAAAGTTTACATGGTTATGCTTGGGTTGAATGGCTGTGGATTTGAAGCTCGCCTCACTATGAAAGTTAATTGCACACCTCGAAGCTGGCATTTCTCAACTCAAGCTTTCAAGCTTCTCTCTCTTTGAACTTCTCTCTTGATCGAAATTGGTTCACATAATCCATTTTCATATATGAGTTTTGGTCACCCAAATAATACATTTGGTCAGAATTGAGTGATGTCTGTATTCGAACCATTGAGAACTTAGGCCTCATCAAGTAAGTGCAGTATATGGGTCAGTGGCAGCTGCCGGCCATCTTGCAGAGTCACTGAACAGAATCTGTCTTTTGAGATTGTCACTGTGAAGCTCCAGCTCTTTGCCGGAGCCCAAACTGGCAGAAGCTGTGTTGGGATTTCGAAGCATAGATCCAAACATACTACTTAGTCAATATTGAGTTAAGTCAGGTTACTAATTGGCCAGGTCCGTGCATGTATGGAATAGTTGTGCAGGACTACCTTCCTCCAAAGAACAGTTGAAGCGGAGCTGACAGTTCAAGGCATTTTCGTGGCAGCCTTCATATACGGATTAAGCATAGATCTATATCTCATCAGAGGCGGAGCAAGATGTGCCGTCTGCACCTAAATGTGAAGTGTCTTGAGAGATGACAATCTGTGTCCACAGTATCCACTGATTCAAAGTGAAACGAAACATGCTGAGAATGAAGCAAACGAAAATATAATGTGCATTCCAGACTGGGATACATGCACTTCAGTGGCATATTTGTCGCTTTTGAGGCATGCTTGGGCCGGAATGATCCATTCATAATGAGTCACAACTTGTCAAAGTTGGCTTCATACATAGCCAAGAACCTCATTCTGGACTGGATTGCAGATCTCAGTTGTGCCTGAACTTCAATCATAGGCTAGGTAATACCCAGCAGCAAAAGCTGCAGCCTAGCCAAAAATTCCTGAGCCATGTCTCAGTACCCGACACTCTGGGATGCGGATCTGAGGTGTGCCCAAACCTGAATGATATGCCAGCAAAAGCTGTGGCTTTGCTATGAATAAGTGAGCCCATGTCTCATATTCTGACTCAAGTAATCAATCTCGCCTAGACTGACTGTATTGCCAAATGGGATTGGCAAATGTGCTGGGCTGGATCTGTCATTATGATATGCCCAGGATTCTCTGGTGCACCTGAACTTTGGTCATAGGCGAGCAAAAGTTGCGGCTTTGCCAGTAATAAGTCAGCCCATGTCTCATATTCCAACACAAGTACTCATCATTGCCTTGACTGACTTCATTGCCACTTGGATTGGCAACCATGCAGTGATTGGTCAGTCATAACAATATATACCCAGGACTCTCTTGTGAACCTGAACATGTATCATATGCCAGCAATGGCTGTGGCTTTGCCACTAATCAGCAAGCCGTATCTCATACTCTGACCCAGAAACTGCATGTTGAATAGACTGACTCAATGCGAACTGCAAATAGCAAGTATGCTGTGCTTGATCTGTCATCACATGACCCAAGGCGTAGGCTGAGGATCCTCTGCTGCACATGAACTTGGTTGTATGCCAGCAAGTGCTGTGGCATTGCCACAAATCGGTGTGCTGGTGTCTTGTATTCTGACCCAGTAACTCAATGTCCCCTAGACTTTTGTCATTGCCAAATTCGATTGGCAATTATGCACTGCTCAATCTGTCGTATCAAGACTCATGTCAGAGGCCGAGCATTCCCTGGTGTCCCTCAAAGTGGTTGAGTTTTTCTGTTTTCATTCGTTTGACTTCGAAATGCATGCATGGCCTCAGGTTTGCAACATACTTCATATTGACTACTGACACATGATGCGAATAGCTTCACTGTATTATGCTCAAAATTCAACTTCTGCCATTTATCATGAGATTGGCCAGCCGGGAACTGTAATGTAGCTTAACAATTGACTCGATCTTATATTGGTCATTATTAATCATCCAGAACTCCAATTAAATCACTCTCTAACAATTCCAAAATCAGATATTTGATTAAATTCAAAATGGCAGAGAGAAAGGATTACATTATGCAGTATAGTGTGCCTTACAAACAACCTTATTGACTATTGGTATCAGTTAAGAAGATTATGTTAGTTGACAGTCTGAAGGGGCATACCTTGATGAAGCTTCCTAACAATCTAAGATGATAGTTCATCAGACTGCAATGTCTTGCCATTCATTGTCAGCCTCTTCAAATGGTCCTCATGTGAATCCAGAATCAGGTAACTGTTCAACGTTATAATGGTCTGTTGACTCATTAAGCCATTCAGGACTCGCATCAGCGCCACTTGAGAGTGTTGTTGGAGATCACTCAAGTGGTTGTCATAGCCACCAAGACACGTATTCAGGAAACATTTGTGCCGTACCATGATTTGCCCTAGCTGGACAACTGATGCAAATGCCTACCGCTGTTCATTCAACACCCAGAACATCAGAGTAATTACTACATGGTTTGCTGATGCAAGATTGAGGCCTGTCCTTCCCACTTTGGGTGTAGTTATGAATACAGAGAGATTTCGTGAATCCTGGAATTTGAGCTGCATTTCTGTGCATTCTTTATTGGCCATTTCTGTCAGACCGAGTCTTTGTAGAGTACGTCATCACGTGGCTGTGGGTTAGGGCTGCTAGCTACTATATAGTCTACATGTCATCTTGAACTTAGACTCAATCAATCAATCATGTGGACAGGTTCATCATAACAGGTTATGAGCCTGGGCGCGACCACGATCCGGATACCATTTTCGACAATTATCAAGCGATGACATTCGAATGGTGAACTATCAGACAAGCGATGCCGCATGGTCCCTGATGCGTAGCGAACGCATACGGGATCAGAACACCCTACGGACTGAGGACGACGATTCAACAATGGAAAGGATGATGATTCCTCCTCTCGACGAAATCTTACACTCAACCGCTTAGAGGCCTGCGTTGGCTGCAATGGCCGCGATGGTTGCGATGGACACAATGGCCGCAATGGCCGCAATGGCCGCAATGGCCGCAATGGCCGCAATGGCCGCAATGGCCGTGCTGGCCGCGATGGCCACGATGGTCACAATGGCCGAAATCGCCACAATGGCCGCGATGGCTTTGATGGCTTTGATGGCTGCGATAGCCGCAGTGATGAGTTCTACGGGTATCGGAGATTAAGGCAACCGAACAATACGTCAACAGGACACGTTCGGGATGAGTACGGAGAGCAGTTTGGCAGGAGTTTAGGTCAACATCATGTCAACACCCTCGGAGGACATCGTGTCAACACCCTCGGAGGACATCGTGTCAACACCCTCGGAGGACATCGTGTCAACACCCTCGGAGGACATCGTGTCAACACCCTCGGAGGAGCTCGGGACAACACCTTTGGATCAGTTCAGATAACATCGGAATGTGTTCGAAGCGATTTCGTAACAGGTCAACCGGCTGCCATCCAAGCAAATCGACATACAGTATGGTATTTGGATAGTGTATGAGAAGTGGGCGGGTAATAGACTGCGGATACTTGGGAGATGTTGGCAGATCAAAACTCCCGTGTAGCACAGTGGTTGGTCCGCTACTGTGCGCTGGGTATAGGATTTGGGCAACCCGAGAGACCGGCGGTGGCAATTGTGGCCATGAATCCATGAAGTCTGTGGACTCCTCCACTATGAGGACGAGAAAGCTTTGTTACCTGTACAGTGTGTACCTTCACCCTAAACCTTCAATGACGACAACCCCTCCTCCACCCGGGAGGCTCAGTATGGGGATCCATGATCTACGGGAATGAGATTCCTAGGGCTAACCGAGGAAGAGCGATCTACGGAGAAGCGTCTCCAATCCGAATTGGAACTATGGGGAGGCGTCTCCAATTTCGACATGACACCAACACCAACACCAACACCAACACCAACACCAACACCAACACCAACACCAACACATACCCGACTATACGAGCATCCAAAACGGAACCGGCTATGTTCAACACTTCCACTTCATTGCTCGAGCGGAAGCTTACATCGCCACGGAGAAGAGTCTCCAATTTCGACAAAACACTGATACATACTCGACTACGCGACCATCCGCCACCATACAACCGGCCATGAGCCCCTGCATTCAAATGGGAAATGATGATCAACACTTCCACTTCGTTTGTCGAGTGGAAGTCAACATCGCCACGAAGAAGCGTCTCCAATTTCGACACTGACACCACAACTTATGATTAAGACCGAGAGGCTGCGTACGGGAATCAGTGACGCTCCAGCTGGACTGTGTGTCACCTTCGGAGGAGCGGTTGACTGCAAGTCAAGACAGCTGAAGCCGACAGCACAATCAACAACCGAGCTTGGAATTGGCATATGATTGACGCCTCCAATGGCATGAGCGGGAGAATGGTCCTTTGCGAGGACCTCAGGGCATGGCATGATGTGGCTTCTGTCGTCTGTTTGTTTTTTGTCTGTGTTTCAATCCCTTAGTGTTTGACGGACGTGATAACGCCCTGGAGGAGTGTTAGACCGAGTCTTTGTAGCGTACGTCATCACGTGGCTGTGGGTTAGGGCTGGCAGCTACTCTATAGGCTACGTGTCATCTTAGACTTAGACTCAATCAATCAATCGTCTCGACAGGTCCGTCCCAACAATTTCCATATACATGTGGAGTATATCCACATGATCCGCAAAGTACTTGGTTAGCCACCACTTCCAATGACAAACTTGGCTAGGAATAGGACAAAATAGCACCGGTTGTTGTGTAGGAGGTGCACAGGGGAGTACATTTTCATTTCTGTCTTGTTCCGGAAAGAGTGCCTCTCTTGATTCATCTACTTGGTCAGGTTTGGGATACTCCACAGGTTGGTTGATGAGAATGGGCAGAGATGTATCTCGCGCCAATCGGGAAATTGAAGTATCGACCTAAGTATCGAGTGGCCATTCATAATACCGTCGCGTGGGATGGTAATTGCGACCCTTGGTGTCTCTCAACCCCCACGAAAAACATGCCAGCCGCCATCAATGTATGCTCCCTGCTCCTGCAGCACCTGGCGAAGTGCATCTCTGCCCCACAGTCTTGACTTGTACTTGCTTGTCCTTATTCCGCTCAGGATGGATGAGGTGTGTAACCTCATTCGGTATCCGATTGAGTGGTTTCCCATTGGCTTGTTTCGATTCTTACAGCCTCCTCATTTTGCCAACCATTGCAATCTGTATCATGCAGTTGGCCACATCCTGTTGAGCTTCTTCATTTTCCATGCAGATAGCATCCATCAAACTCGTATATCTGGCATACAATGCCTCTGCACCATGCTTTGCCATCACTGTATCGTCCTCTGGATCTTCAGGCACACCTGTAAGCAGCTACATCGTCTGATACTGACAGTGATGGAGTGAATAGAATCCCGGCGGAGAGGTGACATGATGTCTGGATTCAACTATCGCTATCTTTGCAATTTGCCAGCCTACACTGTTTTTATGTTATACCAATGAGAATCATCAAAAATCAAAACATGCAGTGAACTGTATGACTGTTGACTGTGGCTTGAAGGTTTAGGTCTGAATGTTATGGAATCATATAAACCAAGGTGGATATTCCATCGATTATCCGGCTTGTCAATACCCGTGTTCAGATCCTCATGGGTTAGATATGTATTTTCCGCCTGCAGCCAGTTCACCAGTTTGAAATTGGAAAATATGTCATCTTGTCAATGACACTCTTGATTCGCACTGCCACTCCAGGCATTGGGACCACCACGACTCATTCATGGCCTGAAGTCTGCGCTGGCTTCGCCTCAGGTGGAGTCGTATGGATCTCTAAATGGTGGCGAGGCACTAAATGCAGTCTCTGCAACAGATACCACTCCTGTTCTTCACCAAAAATCCTGGGATAGTCATTCTGTGCCATATTCACCCACTTTTCAAGGGTATTCCCCCACAATATTGATAGTGGTAACCCCACAACAACCTTTTCAGCCAGGAATTTGCATATTACAGCCGCTGACACCAGGGTAGAAGTCTTGCCAAGACCCATTTGGTCTGCCACCAGCGCTCCTGGCATATCTGAAATCCAAACCCATCTCATCACAACAAACCATATTGCCCAAACCTGGTACATCGGAAGCTTTGTTACGGGCAGGCCTGGAATTGAAATCTCATGCCAGGAATTCAGTCTGCATTCAGTTGCCAAATTGGACGGGCTTGCAGAAGCCTGCGTGCCCAATCAAGACACTTTTATTCAAATTTGTTGTTGATTGTACTGAGCACAGTAGTCAATACTGAACTGCAATTATCTGGATCAAGAACCTCCTTACCATCATCCACTTGCTCCTCAACCTCCCTTCCACGTTTGATTCTTTCCTGATCATCCTGAAACATCTCCCTCAGTTGTTCCAATGTAAGCCAGGCGGATGGGCTCAGACTCTTGTACTCATGTAATCCATCGCAGTGTTAGGTATGTCATAGTGAACCAAAAATTGGAACGAATATATTGTGATGGAATTCTATGGATTCAATTCTTTCAATCAGACCTTACATTAATACCGGTATTGTTCTCTTGCCCACCATCATCATCTCACTCCTCTCTTGCACTCTCCTCAGAACCTTCCAAACTCTATGTATAATGAGTAGTAGTTGACCAAATCTAGCCTTAACACGGCTAGTGGGGATTACATCGACCCGTCTAGTAATATGCTTGGCAATCTCCGTCCATGTATGTGTCATGATTCGGACCAAACATATTTTCGGATTGTGTCCAAGTTCCAACTACAATGTATTTGAAAGGCAACAGTTGTATGAAATCTGGCCATATATGGGGTCAATTATCATTTGCCAGTTTGTATATCATCCCAAACATTCTGCTTCCAATTCGTCCTGCTCCAAGGTGCAGTTGAACATCAATGTTGGAAGGTAAGGCACTTTGCGGCCTCCGTTTGTGTTGATGAAATCAATCATCTCCTCCCAGTGCCTCACATCTGTATACAAGGCTTGGAGATGTTTGGGGGACATAATGATATCGTTGCCATTCGACGCCCAAAGAATGACAACTATGGACGTTGTATTTGCTTACTCCGGTGGGTAACATCTCGCTTTGTTATCCACGCACTCGCCCACATCAGTTGCCAGCCACTTGGTGCCTCACCATTACGTAATTTTTGTCCGCTGAATTTCGCGTGCACATTTCTTCAAAAACATGACAACCCACAGCCACCGAATTCATTCAGCATTAATGAAAATATCCAACAGCAGCCAGTTCTCGCATGTTGTCAAAAAATCCCCAACTGCAGTCTCCCAGGGCAGAGGTCAATTTTGAACAAGTGTGAAACGGTTCTGCCCTCGGATAATGGAGTGATGCTTTTTCTCCAGCACACCAGCCACCCATACTTTTACTTTCACCACTTGTTGAACACACGGTAATTGGCCTGCCCCATCCATTTGGGAAATAACTTCAAGGAGAATTCAGTTTGCTTCAGGCTGATTAGCAGTGTGCCTTCTGCACCACCCAAGTCCGATGAATCATTGCTCTCAACATCTGCATCATATTTGTTGCAGAAAATCTCCAGCAATGGGGGCAAGGCCGCAATGCTTCTGACATCTGTATTGAGTGGTTTTGCAGGCGGCTGGAAGAGGTTCATTTGGAACCTAATTGGGGGTATTCCAGGTGGGCCGGAAGGATGTCCAGGTGCGGGATTAGAGCTTGAAGATGTTGACCAATTGACTGGATTGTTTTCTGGCAGTCCTGGAAGCTCTCTTGGCACACCTGGAGATGACAGCCCTTGTCATGGAATCCACCAAGGGGAGATCATTTCAGACCCACCATACCCACCTTAGTGGAGGTCATATTCTTGCCACTGTGGCCCATAACTTGAATATTCTTGGCATGCACTGGTGGTTGGTTGCGACCTGTGTGTCAGGTTGAATGGAGGATGGTGATTAAACAGCAGAACGCCTGGAAATGGCTGCTCTGAAGGCAGATAACCATGTCCATGTGGCGGATGGATGATATTGATTTGTTTGTTTCCCAAATGAATTTATCTGCAAGTGGCAGTTCATGAACTATTATGTGATGATTCTGAATTATCTTCACAGTGTGGTTGCGTGCCAAACAGTCCAGCCGGTGGAGCCATATTCGCGGTCATCTGTGGAGATCAGTTGGTCGACTTGTTCTGTGCACGAAGAGTGTAGTAAACAACTATAGATGTGAGATCAGGTATAGAATGAATTGGAGTATGGATGAGCAGATTGCAGTCAGCAGTGACCTTGAGTGGAATGAAGGCCTTCTTATATCCCATTCTGTTGTCACGATCTGTGGTGTTTCACTACACCTTTGAACTAAGAAACGAACCCTACTGAGAAAAAGCAACCTCAATCACACACATTCCACCATCCTTTGTTATATGCTCAAATTCATATACTAGAATATTGGTTAGCTGCTCACCTGCATCTGCTTCCATGACTTTACAGGTCACAGAAGGGATATGATATGATATCTCCAGGAACCCTGCAAGAACTATATCCAGTATGAAGGTTAGCACAACTAGGAATATTACACATAAGTTGTGTGTGTATGACCTTGCAATCTCATTCAATAGGAGGCCTGTGAGTCAAACAGCAAATGTGCTTGCTTTCTATTTAGCTCTTTGTCTAAACATCATTGTTCTCCTCAGGATCCACACTCCAGTCAAGGATCGTTACTGAAGGAACTGTCCTGCCAGCCTATCAGTTCTCGATGATTATTGCGCGGGCATACAGCTAGCTAGGAAACTCACCAATTCATTGTATTAAAACAACGTACGTTTAGTATCAGCTGCTCGGAGGCTTGAATGTAGGTATCACTCACAACGCTGCAAGCATGGAGTATAAGCCCCATCACGGTGATTGCGGTGATGACTAAAGAAACCTTCACTTCTCTACTACCGACTTTCGCCAGATGATATGCATGATTATTGTGCGGGTCAGGATATATATACCCTGGTTTATGAAGAAAGCAGATGATAAGGTGACTATATGTTACTCCTCCTCCGTATTTGGCGGGGTACAATGTGGCTGTGAATGCCATATGCTAATCTGACTTAGCACACGTTCAAAGAAATCTCCTGAATGCGCTGAGTCACCATTTGAAGCATCATCGAGATTCATCCGAATACATGCTCAGTGACCATGTCTTGAATGTGGTCAACACCCGCCGGGTAGTGTTACCAATGGGGTCAGGTATGCTGCCCGCAGTCTGGGTTCGGACTGCAAAACCAGGTTGGTTCGGGTCCAGTCCTGTCCAAAAACCCCACAGGCAACATCTTGGTGGGCTGAACCCTGACCGGTACCCATCAACCCGGGGGTTGGGCTGGGTGTCGGTAGACCTGTCATTTCCAATCACCAGTTCAGGTTATTGGGTTTCTCTATTTCTGGTCCCACTCAGATATCCTACTGTCAATAGCGACATGTCGACTTGGGTACATCATTGTCCTTTCTGGATGCTTTGGCCACCATTATATTCAACACAACGAGACACACACTCCCTGCCTAATGCTGAAGTTGAGAGTCAACAGAGCGTTGATCATTTGTCGTCCTGCATCTTGGGAAATCAGAGTGGCGATCGGTTGCAGACATCCATATATGACATATATGCCCCCATTATAGTCAAGAGAGAAAGGGACACACTCCCTGTACCATTCTGAGAATGAGCGTCAACTGAGCGTGGACGATCTTTGGTGTTATAAGTTGCGTGAAGAATCAGAGACTTGGTCGCTCTAATGCATAATGAAAGTATTTGCAACCTGTATAGGTAAAAATGTGAGCGATGTCATCGCTACTATCTTCTAACACTCAGCGTCAACGATGTGTGGTCATGTAAGTCAGGTAATTGAAAAGTGACTTGGTCGGTGTCTTACATAAATGATGTAATGGCCTCCCTTATGGGCAAACGAGACAGCGACACACTCCCTGCAGCATCTTGGAACTGAGTGTCAACGTAGCGTCAACGATTGATGGTCAGGTAAGTCAAGCAATTACAGAGTGATATGGTCGTTGTTGGACATAATCAAAGTATTGGCCGTCTATATAGGCAATAGAGATAATGACACACTCCCTGCCCCATCATTAAAATGAGCGTCCATGGAGGGTCAAAGATTTGTGGCCTTGCATCATGGATAATCAAAGCGCGATGTAGCCGTGATTGTCTGTATACAAAGTTTTGGCCGGTTTTATAGGCTCAAACCTTCATGAACATTGAGTTTCAGCTTTGAATATGAATTAAATTTTGATTGTCTAGAAAGCAGTTGTGAGAATATCTCTTGCTTATCTGCCCATACAGTCTGCCAACTCCTTGTTTGTAGATGTCTGCGATCAAGCGCAACTTAGATTACCCACCAAAAATTGTTGACACTCCGTTGAGGCTCGTCGTGAAGATGGGGCAGGGAGCATTTCGCTTACTCTTTTGCCTATGAAGGTTGCCAATACACCGATTATATATAACAACAACTAAATAACTTGTTAATTACCTAACTTACCTGACCACAAATTGTTGACGCTCTGTTGACACTCATTTGAATGTATTGTCTAGGGAAAGTCTGCTGCCATCAATCTTCGTGTGTCTCATTATTTCAACTTATTAGTTGCCTTCCTACTTGTTTAAGACTTGGCCCTTTGGCAAAGCTGAGCCCAGTAATCAACTTGCATGGGTCGCTCTCATTGAATTAAAATCGATATATCTTGCTGCATGATGCAGTTCACCCGTCAAACTTCTGTTTATCAACCAATAATCACACGCGACTGCTCACAATTCTCCCACAGTGATTCTCTATGTGACATCCTCGAGCAAGCAACATATAGAACCTGGTGAAAACATATTGATCCATTCTGCCCTACTTCGTCTTGTGTCCCTTATTGCTCCTTGTTTCGGTTGCATTGACGGTCATCAACACCTTTTCAGTCTTTCTGTTTGACCTACATGTTGGTCGAATCAATCCAGGAACATTTGGTGCAGCACTCACATTCCGCTTCTCTGGGCTCTCCAGATTCTCCATGGCATTGTCTTGATCTACATCAGATTCATTGTCTGCCTCACAGTCATCTTCGCTCTCATTTGGATTATCCAAGTCACCATTCCAGTCAACCCAATTCATGGTGTTGAAATGCTTTCCGGTGCACAATCCTCATCAGTCTCTGCTGGATGACGGTCGGTTTTTCTGATTTGGCGGACATTCAATATATGAGTTCGTCCTCCAGAAAGGTCCTTTGCAGACAAAGCTGGATGTAAAGGCGATCTTTCTGACCATATAAATGCAGCTGCACCATCATGTTGAAAGTTTGACCAGGATGCTCTGACAATCTCCTCAGTATCTCAAAAGTAACCAACGGCTGTCATTAGCTTGTTTTGAGCGCGAGATTCCTTCTGTGTAGCACATAGATTTGGCTGCCCTGCCACATCTGCACAAAGTTAAGGACATTGGCCATTCTGTGGAATTCGCTTTCCTCCCCCACTCTGTTCATTCCGGTGTAGGTTTCAGTTCCCGTCGTATTGAATGCTGAGTGATTGCCTGCTGATATCACGAGATTGGCTCGAGCAAACTACCTTACGACGACTTTCCTGCACAGGGTCTCACCAGTTGTTTTTGACTGCCTCCAGCCGATAGTGTCTCGCCCCAAGGACAATCTGGACTCCACCCTGACACCATGTGGTATGATAGAGAATATGTTGCATGCCACATTGGAGAGATCCGCATACATTGAGTGTGTTTCCTCTTGTTGACCCCACTATTTGGTGATACCACGTATCAAAAATCTCCATAGGGTCGGAGTGGTAATTGTTCAGATCTGGATCAACTTGGCCTCAGTTCTGTGGCAATTTTGCAGGTGAATTCAAGTAGAGCCTTGTGGCAGTCAATGAGGGTGCTGGGCGATCACTGCATATGGGTGTCATTTCAGCCATCTGTTCAGGCATTAGGTATTCTTCATCATCGCTGGACAAATCATATGGGTCAAAGGATGATTGACCAGATCTAGAGGCCATTGTGGAGGGGAAGAGATTGTTGCTCGGTATTCTTTTGGGTTTTATGATGGACAATCGCCTATGTTTGGCAACGTATTCATTCTCCACATACTTCAGAAGGGCCACTTGGTACTGGGTAGTATAGGAAGTCACGTCCTAAGGATAATTATTCATTCCCTTGTCCCACTTTCTGAATGATCGCAACTTCCGGGAAGGATAATGGGTCTGTGCTGAGATGAGATGCATATCAGTCGTTGGAGCAACTGCAGCATGATATTTGGACAGCTTCTGTCGCGCAAAATTCAGGGGGAAGTATGAGTCTTCCTTCCGTTGAGTCGTCTTCTTTGCTAACGCTCGGATAATGCCATCAATAAAATTGAACATATCATTGTACACAGTGATAGCGTGATGCATCCATGTGATTGAACATGTCATTGTACACAGGGATAACGTGATGCATCCATGTGATTGAACATGTCATTGTACACAGGGATAACGTGATGCAGAGTAACTGTATGCCTGTTCAACACCCACAGGGTCCAGAATCAGATTGGCCTTAAAACTTCCATGAGGTACTTGATGATGGTCCATTCATCCTGTGTTGGGAAGAGTGGCCAGTCATCAGTGTATGTTGGATTCTTTAGCCACTTGCAGGTGAATTCTCGTAATCAGTAGGCTCACTCAAGCAAGTACAGGGTCGAATTCCACCATGTTTTCACATCCATAACTAGCAGTACTGCCATTCAACTTTGGCTTTGTGACAGTGAAAGAAGTTTTTTGATGGCCAGATGTCAGAGTTAACAATACAGCCAGCATTCGCTGCTGTATCAAGGTCAGTTTCAGGATTTTCAAACCATCTTGAAATACAGAATCTATCCATTAGCTTTGTCAAACCTGGTCTCATGGCCAACACCTTGTTAATTCTGGCATTGCCCTCTGTTCCAAGTCTTTGACTGTTCCCATTGTCTATGCTTTCATTCTCCCCAAAGTGCTGATCGCGCTCATGGGCTTTCCAAGACTGTGTGTGGCCTTGGACACCGAGGCTGCTCACGAATGCACCCAACGCAAGCTGATTGACGTGTGCCATACATCGCATGTGGTTGCTGAATGCAGGCCACTCGATTCCAGAGGCCTGAAGTGTTGATTGTAGTTCCCAAGTCATTGAGATGATGGACAAGGTGGTATCAGTCGTAATTCCAAGCAAACGACCATTGCTAAGCTCAAAACGATCAAGAACTTCCTCCAAATGTATGCTTAACCTTGCTCTAGTATGTTGACCCTTGACCTTCGATCCTTAATTAGCTTTGGAAATGGGATAATAATAGGCTATCAACATCATCGAATGCGAGTTGTACTTTGCGCAATGCCCAATCTCAATCCATATAGTATGCAATGACTGACGGAATGGCTAGTTTGTTCGTTGATGTCCACCCGTCCAAAGCTAAACTCAATGTATCTCTTGATGGCAACTGCTTCTTAATTGCTTTCACTGTCAATGAGAATTCCCTCCAAGAAATGATTCTGAGGGTGCTGGCGGACTGTTGCACTAGCTCGCTCCGTAGTGCATTATATGACCACAGTAGCTCCAGGTTTGATATAGTGTTCCAGAGAATATGAGCTGGAATAAATCCTAACATGAGGTAACGATTCCAGGTGGCTTGGTGAAATTCGGCTGTTAGGACATCTTTAGATGACAGTTTGGAGCATTTTGTCTGTCAATGCAGTCAATATAGATAGGACTTCAATGTCAAATATGAATTTCCTTTACGAACTTACTATTGTAATTCCTCAACTTTCCTATCTCTTCAGTATGGCCAAAGCTGTTTCATCAACAGTTCAAGTTGTCAATTCTGTAACTTCTGACGGTGTTGATTCATTTAACATTGCGATATGTGCTTTTGCCAGTAAGTGTTGCCCCATTGAGCTGGTCCCATGTTCTGATGGATGAGGAAGAACATGATGACAAATGATACATATCATGCCATGGATGCTGGTCTCCACAATTCTGCTATGCAAATAGAATCACCATGAAGGCGCATGTCTAGAGTTATTCCTATCTATCCGACTCCTCAAGCCTACATCAATTCAGGCCCACCAAGCATCGAATATGATTTGAAAGGTAAGGTCTCTTAAATCACGAACAAAGAAACATTCATGTTTGGAAGATATCATAGCCTCTGGCAATTAGTGTGAGCAACAGGTCTGGGTAACCCGCCAGAGGGCCTGTTTAGGACCGCAAAAACGGTTTCGTTTGGTTCCAGAAATGTCCAAAAACCCTACCTGCTTCTTCTTGGCGGGCCAAACCCGGACCCATACCCGTCAACCCGCAGGATTTGCCGAGTTTGGCTAGATCCGTCAGTTCCAATCTCCGGTTCTGTGTTTCAGGTTTTTCTATTTATGGTCGCATTTAGATATCTTACTGCTAATCGCGAAAGATTGACTTTGGTACATCATTGTCCTTTTCGGATGAAACGGCTGCGTTTATAACTAAAAACCAGTGAGACACACTCCCTGCCCCATCCTGAACATGATACTCAATGGTGTGTCAATGATTTTTGCTCTTGCATGAAGGGTAATCGAGGTGGCGATTGGATGCAGACAATCATAAATGAGGTATTGGCTGTATTTCAACGCAACAGAGAAAGTGAGATGCTTGCTGCCCCATTCTGAGACTGAGCGTCAACAGAGTGTCAACCATTTTTCGTCTTGTAAGTCAGGTATTTGAAAAGTGATTTGTTCATTGTTATGCATAAGTGTAGTATTGGCCGTCTTTGAAGGCCAAAGAGACTGTGACACACTCCCTGCCTGATCCTGAAAATGAGCATCAACGGAGCATCAATCATTTTTGGCCTTGCATGATGGTAAATCAAAGCGCAAGATGGCCGCTAATGTCTATATATGGAGTTTTGACTGGATTTATAGGCTAAAATGTTCAGGATCACTGAGTTCCAGCATTGAAATTGAATTATGTTGTGATTGTCCGGGAGGCTGTTGCGGGACCATCTCTTGCTTATCAGCCTATAAAGGCTGCCAAAACCGTGTTTACAGATGTCTGCGATCATTTACCACCAAGATTACCCAAGATTCAAGACCAAAAATCATTGTCACTCTGTTGACGCTCATGGTCAAGATGGGGCAGGGAGAGTGTAGCATTCTCTTTTGCCGATGAAGGCGGCCAATGCAATGATTATAGATAACAACGACTGATTCACATTTTAATAACCTGACTTACAGGACAAAAAATTGTTGATGCTCTGTTGATGGTTATTTTGTCATAGGCGGATCCGCATTATGCAACCATTCACTCTGGCATAGAACATCAATTACTGTGTTTTGGTAGTCATTGTATCCTCTTCATGTACGTTTTCATTTATCACTACATTGTTCTTTAATTGTGCATATAAATTTATCCTTTAAAATATCCTTTAAAGTGTCCGCTAATTGTAGACGCTCATTGTCAAGATGGGGCAGGGAGAGTGTAGCATTCTCTTTCGCCTATAAAAGTGGCCAATACAATGATTATAGATAACAACGACTAATGCACATTTTAATAATCTGACTTACAGGACGAATAATAGTTGATGCTCCATTGACGCTGATTTTGCCACAGGGGCATCCAGTGATTACTTCAGCCCGTGAACCAATCCTTGTGGTCACACTACCCAAAGTGGCAGATGCATTCAAGGGTGTCATCAACAAGAAAACATATGGAACTGATTCCAAACTGGTAAACTTGTTGAACACACATAATGTGAATCTCACCCACAAGGATCTGAACACCAGTATTGAAGAGCCGGAAAACCGATGGATTATCCACCTTGTTTGATATGATACTGGGCAATCCAAAGTGGAACCATCAAGCTACAGCCAACTCTCATACTTCTCATGGAGTTTCGGGATTTTTGGTATGTCCCATTGGTAGAAGGCTAAACCTGGTGTGGGCTGGCAAATTGCGATGAAAGCGAGAATTGGATTCAAACTTCAAGTCACAGCTATGCTGGGATTCCATTCACTCTATGACTGGTGCAATCAGATGATGTGGCTTTTTTCAGGTGAGTCTAAAGATCTAGAGGATGATACTGTGATGGAAATGCATGGAGCAGAGGAATTGTATTCTGTTGTGAAGAGGTTGATGCATGCAATCCGGACTGAAGACGAAGTTGTTCAACAGGATGTGGCCGACCGCATGATACAGATTGGAAAGCCATGGACAATATGGATGTGGTCAGAATTGAAACAAGTGAATAACAAACCACTTGTTCAGGTACCGAAGGAGGATGCACACTGCATTGATCTTGAGTGGACTGCGGGAGAGCAACCAAAACTGAATACCCTTGTGACAAGACACACTTCAAGGGGTGTTTCAGGAGCATGGATGGTATATGGATGGCGGTAGGCATGTTATTTGTTAGTGGTGGGAGACACCAAGGATCACAACAACATATTTGGAAAATGGTACGATGAATGGCCACTCAATACCTAGGTGGAGTCTCTCATTTTCCGATGGCTGAGAGAGATATTTCTACGAACGCTTGCCAATGACCATACAGAGTATACCAAACCTGACCATGATGACAAATCACGAGAGGCGCTTCTGCCGGAACAAGAGAGAAATGAATGTGCACTGCCAGGTGCACCTCCTCCAGAGAAGGTGGTGCAATTTTGTCATCCTCCTGGCCAAGTTCGTCAGCTGAAGTGGTGGCTAACCAAGTATTTTGTGGATCATGTGCATATATTCCACATGTATGCAGAAATGGGCAATGATAAATGCACAGAAATGCAGCTCAAATTCCAGGATTAAGGAAATGACTCTGTATTCATAACAACAGCCAAAGTGGGCGGGACTGGCCTTAATCTTACAGCAGCAATCCATGCAGTAATGACTCAGAAGTTCTGGGTATTGAATGAGCAGCAGCAGGCATTTGCACAAGTTGTCCAGCAAGAGCGAAACCGAGTACCACACACATGGTGACTCAATACAGGACCTGGTGGCTATGAGATCTGCCTGAGTGATCTCGATCAACACTGTGGAGAGGCCCAACACAGACTCCCACACGGCTTCATGAGGCGACCAAACATCATGGCATTGATGAATTACCAGATTCTCAAGTCTGCTGGGGACCATATAAAGCGTCTGACCAAGAATGGAGACACAATGCATTCTGATTAACCATCATCTATAATTGTTTGGACTCTATATCAAGGTATGCCCCATTAGACATTCAATCAACATAATCTTTGTAACGGATACAACTAGTCAAAAAGATCATTTGTAAGGCACACTATGCCGCATAAAGATATCCTTGCTCTCCGTTATTTTGAAGTGAATCATAGTTCTGACATTAGAATTGTTAGAGTGGGATTACATTAGAGTTTGTTTTTGTTTTAATCATACTGTATTCACTCTACTTGGAGTATGACAGTCCCTTAATCCCCTCCTCCTCCGGGCTGGCCGGCTAGATGGCAGAGCTCCCCTCCTGCTACCCGTCTGATTACATTGGAGTTCTTGAATAGTATTAAAGACAAATGAGATAGAGTCAACTGAAAAGTAACATTAAATGTTCCCGGCTGGCCTAGCTCTCGATAAATGGCACAAGTTGAATTTTGATCATGATGCAGCGAAGTGCTTCCAATCATTTGCCCATTGCAAAATTTGAGATCCACTGGAAACATGACACCACACATGCATTTCGAATTCAAAAGAATGAACTGAGCATATTTCCACCACATTCCGGTGCAGAGGGGAATCCACGGCATATGTCATCAGTCTCATTACGCGAGATGGAGCACTGCATCTTTACCAATCCCATTTGGGAATGAAGTCAGTGATGGCGATATTGAGTAGCTGTGACAGAATACGAGACACTGGCTAGCTGATTCATCCCAAACCTGCAGCTTTTTACTGGCATATGATCTAAGTTCAGGGGTACTGGAGAAACCACAGCATGTGTCATCGGTTGTGTTCTGACAGATTGAGCACTGCGTATTTGCCAATCACATTTGGCAGTGAGAAAGTGAATGACATATTATTTACTTTGGTCAGAATATGAGACACGGCTCGCTGATTGGTGGAAAATCTGCTGCATTTGCTGACCTATTATGGAGGTTGAGATGCACGGGAGAGTCCTGGGCACGTATCGTTATGACTGATCGATCACTGCATATTTGCCAATCCTAGTGCTGATATAGACAGCCTAGCTAATATTGAGTACTTGTGTCAGAATATGAGACACCTGCTCACTTATTGGTGGCAAAGCCGCAGCTTTTGCTGGCATATGATTGAAGTTCTGGTGCACTGGAGAATCCTGGGCATATCATTATGTCAGATCCAGCACAGCATATTTGCCAATTCTATTTGGCAATAAAGACAGTCAAGGCCATAATAGGTCGCTGTGTCAGAATATGAGACACAACCTCACTGATTCGTGGCAAAACCGCAGCTTTTGCTGTGATAGCATTGAAGTTTGGGCACACCTTAACTCCACATCCCAGATTGTCCGATACTGAGACACGGCTCGGGGAAAGATGGGTAAGCTTCACCTTTCACTGCCCTGTAATTCCTGGTCTATGATCGAGGCTCAGAGACAAAGGAGATGTGTATTCCTGTCGAGAATGAGGTTCTTCGATTTGTATGAATCCAACATTGATCAGCTGTGACTCATTATGGATGTATCATTCAAGCCCAGGCATGTCTCAAGAGTGACAAATAGGCCCACACAGCACATGTATCCCAGTCTGCAGTGCAGTTTATATTTTCGTTTGCTTTGCTCTCATGATGTATTCTTCGAGTTTGAATGAGTGGACACAGTGTACACAGAGTGTCATCAATCAAGACACTTCACGTGTAGGTGCAGGCGGTTCATGTCGCCCGGCCTCTTCGACTATCTTGATCTATCGTGGATTGGTAGGTGAAGGCTGCTGCAAACATATCTCGAACTGTCAGCTCCATGTCAACTGTCCATTGGGGAAAGATAGCCCTGCACAACTAAACCATCAATGCACAGACCTGGCCAATGAATAACCTCACCTAACTCGATATTGACTGAGCAGTAAGTTTGGCCCTATGGTTCGGAACACTAAAATAGCATCTGCATTTTTGTGCTCGGTGAAACGAGCTGGAGTGTGAGATCCAGAATCTCCAATGACAGATTTTGCTCTGCGACTCAGCAAGATGGCCGGCAACTCCAGCTCACCCATGTACCGCATTTACTCAAAGAGGCCTAACTTCTCAATGCTTTGAATGCAGACATTACATAATTCTGACTAAATGTAAGTTTGGGCCATTACAACTCATATCTGAAAATAGATTATGTGAACAGATTTCCATCAAGCGAGAAGTTTGAAGAGATACAATCTTGAATGCTTGAGTTGAGAAAATCGAGCTTTGAAGAGTGGCATTAACTGACAGAGGATGGCGAGCTTGCAATGCCCAGCCATTGAATTCTGGCATAACCATATAAACTTCGGTGCACCTTAATTCCAGGAACTGCATGCTTGTATTCCTTATTCCTCTGCCCACTGTGAGATGACATCTTACTATGGATTCATACCATTGTAGCATATAGCTTTCAACCCCAACATTTATTTTAAGTCAACATTGTAGTGGTGAGACTCACAATGATTAGGTGATTTAACAGTGTGCAACATAGTAGATATTAGGTGCAAAATCAGAATGTGAGTGAGTATTTATGACCCATTTGTTAGCAATCTTGGCATTAATGAGTGCTTGGATCAATAAGATTACCCCTGATTCATCCATCATACCTTACCATTCTTTCTCTACACCTGTATCTCTCCTTTGTGTTCCAAATTCTCTCCTTCCTCCAGTAACTGCAACATTCATTGTTGTGAAGGACAGTTCACAGACTCAGCACAGATGAATGCATGTAAGGGAAGTTATGCTTACAGAATTACCTCATCAACCGCTTACTTAGCTGCAGCATCCTAATACACAAGAATATGTTTAAAACACCTGTGTCCTTCCGGCGGATATACCTCATACAAAGATTCATATTGATCGTCGATCAATATCAAACTCAGTATGAACACTTGCCACTCAGCCTTCACTCTCAGGGTCCCAGATCTATTGAAGGTCTGCTGATTCTCAATGCTGCACGACTTCAATACTGTGCAGTCACTTCACACGCTCGAACATTCACGCAAAATTATAATGGTATAGGTGTCATATGCAGGGGCACATGTTATCATTCATGTCCTCAGTGCTCCATTCAGCCAGAACCAACGGTTAGTTAAGGTCGTGAGTTTTCTTCCGGTATGTCTGGTCCCGGTGCCACTGGTACAGGTGTGTCGGGTTCAGGTGCATCTGGTTCAGGTGCGTCTGGTTCAGGTGTGTCTGGTTCAGGTGCGTCTGGTTCTATTCTATGTGGGTTGGCTTTAGGCAACTTTCAATTCTTGCATCCATATAGAGTGTTATGGATAGAAGTTGCTATCATTCAGCATTAGTAAGCCATCTATTCTGGCACACCTGACAAGGAATCCATCTATTCCTGTTCAGTTGACAACCTCGGTGATCGCAACACCGGACCTGCTTCCTCGATATCAATACAAACCATTGGAGTCTTCCCTCCTGCTCCCTTCACCATGCGCCTCGAGTTGCATCCTTCCTGACTATGTGCAACTTCTTGCACCGATATTTCTGTCAATCTATTGCACTTAATCTGATATTGACCACTTATACACTCTCTCCCACATTCCCCAACTTTCTATCTTCATTACAGCGAATGGAGCCTATGCCCAGCCTGGTGAGGAATCACATTGCAAAGCAGAATCAAGAAGGACACCTTGGGAGAGCACTCGCATTCGAGAAAGCAGCAAATCTTCATTGTCTATCAAATGTATGGCTTCCAATTATCTGCCTTCATGCATTGAATTGTGGATGACTACTGTTACTTATGCATTGATGAATTTGAATGACGATACTGATCAGGGGATCAGTGAGGACGAAGGTGAGGACATTGTAGAGTCCACCATATCATCTCACACCAAAGTAGGCGATTTGGATCACCAACCGGAGGTCCCACATCTGGTCCAAGCAAGTCAGGAGAAGTCATTGCGAACTAGGAAGGTTCCGCATCGAATAAAACAGAGACGTGCCGATACTGTCATTTTACGCCCTCTGCTTTCAATTCCCGAAATTCAGCTGGGGCAATGGCACCACCCCTGCTCAAATGCAAAAAGTCAACTCTTCTCAACAAATGATCTGGGTCTGACCGTTCACTATCTGCCCAGGCCCTGCCGCCCTGCAAGTATAGTGGAGACCAGAATGTTCCACAACCCAAGGCCAGTGGAGATCAGAACATTCCCCAACACCAAAAGGCCACATTTGAGATAGTGAAAAGGTTCATGGAGGCAATCATATTCACGAAGACTGCTTGGCCAATATTACCTCATGACAAGCCTGGAAGCACCTGGGAGCGCCGGGGAGAAGCCTGGGAGCACCTGAAATCACTGTAAACCAGTTTGGGAAAAACAACATCTTCTTTGGGAATGCTGCTGGTGTGCCTTGAAATCATAGCTACTACTTATCATTCAACAATTGTTAAAACTCATGTATTCAGTTTGTTTTCTCATCTATGTATCTATATAGCTATCCATCTACACACGGTATATCTGGACTGGCTGAGGGGGGAGCTTGAGAGCAATGTGAGGTGCGCCTGAAAATGACGATCAAGTGAACAGAGATACACTCCTAAACCCGGATTGAGTTAATATGGAGATGCACTTGGGGGCCATGATCGAGCGAGTTTGGAGATACACTTGGAGGTGGTGATAGAGCGAGTTTGGAGATACACCTGGAGGCCATGATTGAGCGAATTTGGAGATGCACTTGGAGGCTGTAATCAAGTGTGTTTGGAGGTTTGAACTTGGAACTGATGATCGCGCGAACTTGGAGACCGTAATCGAGCGAGTTTGGTGATGCACTTGGAGGTCATGATCTTGTGAACTTGGAGGCTGTAATCGAGTGAGTTTGGAGGTAAAATTGGAGGCTGTGATCGAACAAGGTTGGAGATGCACTCAGAGGCTGTGATCGAGCGAGATTGGGGGAGTACTTGGAGGCGGTCGAGAGACCGCAAGCTGGGTCCTGAGACTATCCTCCTCGGTTAGTCAACTCGCAACATGGGAATGTGACAAGGTGACTTTACCTTTGAGCTCTCATGAAGAGCTGGCTGATGGCGGTCGATCGTGTAGGGAGGCACGCTGGAAGCTCATGCCACATTCAGTGGCCAACTCATCATCAGGAGAATGGAGAGAAGACAAACAATCTTGGGTGGATGCTGTACTTGGTATATGCTGTACTTGATGTATGCTGTACTTGGTGCATGCTGTACTTGGTGTATGCTGTACTTGGTGTATGATGTACTTGGTGTATGCTGTACTCCGTGTCCACTCCTGATCTTGGCATGGAGAGATAGAGAGGGATAACTTAACTTTGTATTCTGAGATGATGGTAGATTTGTGAATGGGAAGGATAGAGATGGGGTATGAAGATGACAACGATGTGGAGGATACGAGCGGATATGAGAAATCTGGGGTACAACTTGCCGGGTTGGGTTTGGAAGACGTCCTAAAGATGATATTACACGCCAGATCGGGACTTGTACCTGCCATATCGGGTATGGTCAATTCACTCACAGACAAAATTCTCTTAAGTCCCATTTTCTCATGATGGTTTCCCCCATCTACTCTCTTTCTCATCCTCAACTCTACCATCACCTAAGAACATGAAGTTATGTCATCCCTCTCTATCTTTCCAGGCCATGATCAAGAGTTGACACCGAGTACAGCATACACCGAGTACAGTGTTCTCCGAGTACAGCATAAACCGAGTACAGCATTCATCGAGCACAGCATACACCGAGTACAGCATACACTGAGTCCTGCATACATCACGTGCTGCATCATCCGAAGATCAACTATCCCACACTCCCAGCCAGTCTCTCACCTGTCGTCAGACCATGTTGTTCTCAATTCTCTACCTTCCCACAATTACAAGTTAACCAATGAATGAAGTCTCACCTCCTGTCGCGCCTCCCTGCCCAACTACCACGTGCAGATTGACCGCATTGTGGTTCTCCTCCAATCTCGCTATATTGTGGGCTCCAATTGCATCTCCAACCTCACTCAATCACAGCCTACATGTGAATCTCCAAACTCGTGCGATTTCGGCCTCCATGGTCATATCATCATGGCCTCCAAGTGCATCTCCAAACTGCCATGATTCAGGGCACCACGTTCGCGCGATCACGGCATCCTAACTCGCACGAGCACGGGGTTGGAGTGCATTTCTCTCTTCACTCGATCACGGTTTGGTGAAACACTGGCGCTAGAAGGCAGAAAGCCGATCCTCAACACTCCACCCCACCTTGCATGGCATCTGAGGGGAATTCTTGACAATGAGAGGTTCTGGTTGGAGGAGCATCGGAAGAGAGTGAAAGAATATGAAGGCATTCCCGGCCATGATGAACCACACAAATCGCGTGGATCTATGAACGCTTGGCAGATGTGCGTGAGCAACCACACCAAGTGCATGGATATATCCAAGCTCAGCAAGTGTGCGTGAGACCAAGAGCTGGGACAGATACAGTGTGTATTTCGTATAAGGTGATGATATCTATCGACCCCAGGGTCTCCAAAACATATACTCCCTGTTGCTGAGCCCAATTCCAGTTTCCCTGTATCTCCGTATGTATATGTGTTGAGGGACTGAGATGATGCATCCCATATTATGATCACCGGGAAATATGACCTTACGCAACCCGTAACACATAGAGAAGCTGTTTTTGGGCCCGTAATCCATACCATATTTGATGTGTGGCACTATGACATCCTTTGGACTTGTGAGTTGACTAGATTACTATGATACAGATGCGATTATGGGCGCTTGATACTATACATTATGCTGCATTTAACACAACTGCCAAATGCACTGCATTGCACATGCCCAAGTACGCTCTGAAGTACACTCCTGATTGCACTCGATTGTACAGTTTCAGCCTGCTTGCCTTAAGCTCACAAGTAAGCTCTCAAGACACTCCCAAGTACACTCGGAGTATGCTCCCATGAACACCTCAGAGTATGTTCTCATATACACGCCCGGGCATGCTCTCGAGGACGCTCCCAATTGCACTCCATAGCACACCCCTAGCTTGCTTGACTGTATGCTCTCAAGTAAGCTCTGAAGACACTCCCAAGTACACTCCGAGTAAGCTTCCAAGTACACCTCCATCTACGTTCTCAAGCACACTCCCAGGCATACTTCCATGGACGCTCCGGATTGCACATGATGGCACACTCCCACCCTGCTTGACTGTACGCTCCTATTAAGGTCAGAAGACGCACTCAAGCACACTCCCGATCACGCTTTCAACTACACTCCCAATCCCACTTCACTATAAGCTCCCATGTATGCTCCTGGGTGCCCGATGCAGAGACTTGCTGAGTTGCAGGTGCCAGGCATCAGGAAGCTGGTGGCCAGTGGCATATGGTGGCCGAAATCATCACATCGGTCAATTTTATAGTCTGAACCTTAACTTCAGCGTGCCAACCGTGATGAGATCTCATGATGCCTCATAGTCATCGTGTGGACAATTGCAGCCTAAGAAGCTGCGGGAATGGTATACAATTGGATATTGGCAAGAGCAGATCTCCGACTCAGATTTTCTGGCGGAATCAGCCACCCCCTTCCCCCTAATTGTGGGTGTGGGTGTGGGCATTTGGTCCGGGGCTGATGGCAATGGTGATGAAGGCGCTGGTGATGTTAGCGATGGTGATGTTGGAGATGGTGATGTTGGCAATGGTGATGGTGCCAATGGTGATGTTGGCGATGGTGATGTTGGCGATGGTGATGTTGGAGATGGTGATGTTGGCAATGGTGATGTTGGAGATGGTGATGTTGGCAATGGTGATGTTGGCAATGGTGATGTTGGCAATGGTGATGTTGGCAATGGTGATGTTGGCAATGGTGATGTTGGCAATGGTGATGTTGGCAATGGTCATGTTGGCGATGGTGATGTTGGCAATGGTGATGTTGGCAATGGTCATGTTGGCGATGGTGATGTTGGCGATGGTGATGTTGGCAATGGTGATGTTGGCATTGGTGATGGTGTCACTGATGGTGATCATAGTATCAGAAGCATTTAGACAAGTTTGTTGGCTTCGTCAACGTTAGCGTCAAAGCTTCCACAGACCTAGAGCCTTCCATTCGCCAATGCTTCCACAAACTCAGAGTTTTCCATCGAACAAAAGCTTCCTGTGGAAAACCCTACTCCTTCCGAAGTGTGGCTCTCTCAAGCAGGCTCTCCAGCAGGCTCCCTAGCAGGCTCCCTAGCAGGCTATCAAGCAGGCATTCAAGCAGGCTCTCAAGCGCTAGCGGGCTGTAATTTACAGCGGACTCCCAGCGATAGTGTGTACAGTACCGGAATACCAGAGAACACTCAAGGCAGAAACGACAGGTATAGGTCCATCTCCGGCCGCCAATCTTATATAGGTCTATAAGCCCGCGCGCACGTTTCTATGAATTTACTTTAGACGAGACTCAGCTTCACATAGCCCAGGGGTCCAGGGTAAGCTTGCTATCAGCTGCGGGTGAGCGCATCTACGTGTAGTGCAGTCTATTGTCGATTTGCACTGTTGCTGATGATGTAGTGAATATTGTGACTTTACCAAAGACGAATATGATAAATGAAATGCCCTGTGGTTTGGGAACCCTAAGAACCGCTAATGTCAGAATATGGCACCAAGTCTCCCACTGCACTTGGGCAGTGATCTCAGCTGCTCTCGAAGTCTTCCACTGACCTGCGCAGCTGTCTCACCTGCTCCAAAATTTGACTATCCTAATAGTCAAATCTTGTAGCATCCTGATTGCACCTCCATAACTGCAGGTGCGTTCAGGAGCACCAGAGAATGCTCGTGCAGAGTCTGAGAGTACATTACCCAGCTCCAGGGGGGGCCTGGGAGCATCTGGAAGTACTTAGAAGTACTGGTGAGGTCTACAGGAGTGTCTGGGAGGTTTGTGTGTGGCTTCTGGACAGATTTACATTTTGGCGATCCATCTGAGTGTCAATTGCCCGGCAGTCCATCTCTCGAAATAGATCCTCAAAGATGGCAAGCTGTCAGTCTTAGATTCTGTTTAATGCTCATGCATCAGATTTATGATATTGACTTCGCCCCAAAGATATGCAAAGTTCAACCTGATGATAAGTACCATTCAAGGAAGGTTCACAGATGGGGCACATTGCACTGTTATTCTTTGTTACCGGTTGCATTTTTGCTCTGATAGTGAGCTTCCAATCCTGGATAACAAACATCTGTTTGACAATTCTTATCCCTCGGAGGTCGTCGATGATGAGAAATCATGGTTCATCCAAATGGAAGTGCTCGATGTAATATACTATCAATCTTTCTTCCCTGCCAATAGCTTGGGGCACCAACTAACTACATCCCAGTATTTCCAACCTCTCGCTCCGCTGACTTTAGCACTGGCAGCTGCAGCTATTCATTGTGTGCGCTCTGAATATGCCAGTGGAAAGAAGGCCACAGTCGTGTTTTCTCAAGATGAATATTGAGGTACATTTTGCCCATCCCCTGTGATCAATTGTACTCGTGAAGCCACTGCACTCATCAATTACACATTCGTGGGCTGCTTGATACCCCCCCTGCTGTGCAACTCCGCTAGTATAGGAGCTCCTCAATCCCCATTGACGCTCCTCAGCCTGCATTGACACTCTTCTCTTTGATTCCGCAGTCAATTCCTCTCCTTTCAGCACTCTTCTGCTGGGATAGGCACTCCTTAATCACCTCTGTAGAAATTGGCACTCCTGTATTACATTCCATGCTCTGTACCCCCCCCGTGCTGCACTCCTCAGTGTGTGATGCCACCTCCTCATTTCACACCGGCGCACCTCTGTCTGGATTGTGGCTTCTATATTGTATCCTGCACTCCATACCCCCACTCCCCTTGTTGGAGCACCTCAGTGCCCATTGGTGCTACTGTGTCTGGATTGTCGCTCCTCGATTTCTTTCTGCAAACTATTTGCCTTTCCACATGTCCTCGGTGGGTGAGCTCCGCAATTCCCATGGGCGCACCTTGGTTTGGATTGTCGCTGCTATATTGAATTCGGAACTCCCTACCCCCCCCACTTTCGGCGCTCCGCAGTCCCCTTCAGTACTACTCTGACTGGATTGTCACTGCTCAATTATGTTCTGCAAACTATACACCATTCCGCATTTCCTCCGGTTGTGAGCTCTTCAATTGCCATCGGCGCACCTCAGTCTGGATTGTCACTGCAATATTGAATTCTGCACTCTTGTCTCCCCTTTTCGGTCCTCCTGCACTGGTATGGAGGTTTCCTCAATCCCTGTCCGTGCTCCTCAGTCAAGAGTTGGTGCTCCTATTTTCCTCGTAGTTGCTCCCATTTTTCATCCAAATGTAGCATATTGCCTTTGAAACACCGATTTAGATTCACAGCTAGCTAACATCTCATTAAACCTTTGTTAGATATCTCAAATCGGGCCAAACAACATTGGAATTCAAATTCTTCCGCTCACCAGGTACTCATTATCAACAAATACAAGCAGCTCCTCCAGCTTCTTTGCACTGTTGATGAATGGTGTGTTGCTGCTTTTGTTGGCCCTGATGAGACAGGTGAAGGAGTGGATGACATTGACACCATGTGTCATTAATATCATTCGATCACTTAGTCAGGTTATTGTTTCGGTGCACCTGCATATATGTTTCAATCGGTTGCTTTTTTCTTTGGTTCCTTAAAGTAGCAAGGCAAAAAATACAGTGTTGAAGAAGATGCTAGCTAGTATGATTCAGAAGTGATAATGAACAATAATACATGCATCATATATGCTGTTGAGGGAAATAGATTGCTCATGTACATCTGTAGAGTCTCAGATAATACCTGCAGTCCTCCGAATGAATATTCAACAGAATCCTGGCATCTCTCAGAGTTTGTTAGTGATTCCTGTGTTAGTTCAGCGAGACTCCCAGGTGCACCCACCGTTCTCCACGGCGCTCCCATATGGTCCCACACAAATCACAATCACTCCCATGGGACTCCTGTACCGGTCATCCGAGATCCCAGTTACACCCATTGCTGGCGGGAATGCCCTCCTATGGTCTGATACTCTCCTGCAATTGATGCTTCTAAGTTTACACTCCACATCCTTGCAAACACTCCTGGAGGCTCCCAGTGACTAAAACACATTTTGCTGATGGATATATCATTGATATACATCTGTAGCAGCCTTTGAGTTGGTAATAGTCAATGTCTGCTAGGTATCAACACTGTTCTAGAGTGGAAATCTGTCTTCAGCTCTGTTGCAGTGCTCCACTATAGTTGACAGAATATTCAGTCTGAATGTATAAAGTAATTTGATTTTGATATTTATAATATGACATGATATAGTAAGTTTCAACAGAGTGCCAACATGTTTCTGATTTAAAAACATTTGAACTATGTAGTTGTTGTCATCAACAAGAATGTATACTTCATAATCCGAAACTTGTTAGACTGAATATATATTGAGTACGTGATTACACAGCTGTTGGTTATATTTGGTTGACACTATGTAAGCTACATGTCATCGGAGATCAATACTGATTGCAATATCTCAACCAGTTCATCCCAATGAGTTTGGAGCCCAGTGGTAGCCATGATGTGGACATCATTTTCTCAAAGACTATCAATGCATCATAATTGTTCAATCAGAAATGTCCAGATGAGAGACCTTGCAATATCCCAGTCATGTTTAGCATGAATCTTTAATCGGGAGTAAAACACCTCATGGACTGAAGACTACAGTTTCAAGGTACAAACAATTCCTCCTCTCAGTGAAATATTGTAGTTAACTGCATGGAGTGCTACTATTGCAGCAGAGACTAGTAAGGCAGGAATGGCTGCAATGGCTGCAATGGCTGCAATGGCTGCAATGACTGCAATAGCTGTAATAGCTGCAAAGGCTGCAAAGGGTGCAAAGGCTGCAAAGGGTGCAAAGGCTGCAAAGGGTGCAAAGGCTGCAAAGGGTGCAAAGGCTGCAAAGGGTGCAAAGGCTGCAAAGGCTGCAAAGGGTGCAAAGGCTGCAAAGGGTGCAAAGGCTGCAAAGGCTGCAAAGGGTGCAAAGGCTGCAAAGGGTGCAAAGGCTGCAGAGGCTGCAAAGGCTGCAAAGGCTGCAAAGGCTGCAAAGGCTGCAAAGGCTGCAAAGGCTGCAAAGGCTGCAACGATTGTGATCGCTTTGATGCCTGCAATTGCCATTGTATTCAGTTCTCTGGGTATAGAAGATTGCCAACACCTAAAAACAGATCCACCAGACAGATTTAAGACAAGTATGGAGAGGAGTGAGGAAGGAGTTGAAGTTATCTTTAGGACATCTGCTGTGATTTAGTAAATAGGTCAACTGGTCTCCAGCAATGTATTTTGATATGCAGTATGGTATTGAGATAGTCAATGAGAAGTGGGGAGAGAGTTGACTGAAGAGATTTGGGAGATTTCAACACACACCCCACACCCCAGGAGAGTACTAACAGTTGACTGTCCTAAGCACCTGACAAGTCTGTAATGTTGAACCACTGACTGAAGATTCCAGTGGTGGCAATTGTGGCGATGAATTCACACAGACTGTGGACTACTGTTGTGTAAAGTCAAAGATGTATCATTAGATGCTGTACAGTGCACACATTCAACCCTGAACTATCAATGACGACAGCTCTATTTGTCCACTAACCAGGCCATGTCAGGGTGATTTACATTCTAAGGGATTGATTTTCGAAAGGGAATATGAGATGCATTTGCAACACTGGGAAAATCATTCCGAATTTTGCTGCTGATATACATCCGCAAATTGTGAATTGTGCTGGAAGCTACACACGAACCTCCCAAACACTGTAGTTGACCTCACCAATACTTCTAAGTAATTCCTGATGCTTGCAGGCCCCCCTCAAGCTAAAGACAGAGCTCTCCGACTCTGCATGAGCATTCTTTGGTACTACTGAAAGCACCGGCAGTTAATGAGGTGCATTCTGGATGCTATCATAACTGACTGAGTGGATAGTCAAATGTTGGAGCAGCTGAGACCTCTGCGCATGTCTGCAGGAGACTTCAAAAGCAGCTGAGAATTTCTGCACAGGTCTGTAGGAGACTTCAAACTTAGTGCCACAATCTAACAGGAATTGCTCTTAGGGTTCCATATCTACATTGCATTTTGGTTGTCATATTGAACAGTATTACAGTGACAAGATTCACTATATCATAATACGGCATGTATTATCTATCTAAGTCTGGCGAGCAGAATAAATACAGTTAATCTGGCTGCAGACAGTATTCAAGCATATGAGAAGAGGACCTGGAGATGGGAAATGAGAGAACTAAGAGATGCACTTGGAGGCTGTGATTGAGCGAGTTTGGAGATGCACTTGGAGGCCATGAATAAGCCAGTTTGGAGATTTACTTGAAGGCCATGATGGTGAAAACTTGGAGGCCATTGTGGCGGGAAAACGTGTTTCTCACCATCGCCACCATTCAGCAAAGCTGAGGGAAGTAGGCAGGGGGCAAATGGAGACATAGGGATAATGGAGATTCGCTGAGGGACAGGCGGGGGGGGCATAGGGAGGTAGCCGGGTAGGTACGATGGACTGAGCAGTAGGGAGTATATATTCGGCAGACCCTGGGATTGACAGCTATCATCTCATCTCATCTTATCATACAATGAAAATACACCCTCTAACTTTCACAACTTCTGGTCTCACTCATCTAATTTCGAGATTTTGTAGATACATGTATTTGTGTGGTTCCTTACAGCTGAGTAGTATCGTATCCTCAAACCCTCTTCCTACACTCTGCGAGGCAGAACCACTCACTCTCATGAGTTCCCATTGGATGCCAGGAGACCTGCAGCAGAGTGTTGATGATTGCCCCTCTACCTTCCAGCTCTGTCATTTCACCGCACTGACATCAGCAAAATGTAAATCGGTCTGGAAGCCTCATACAAACCTCGCATACACTCCAGTGGACCTCACCAGTGCTCCCAATTCCATCCAGATGCTACCAAGCCCTCCTGGTGCTAACTAAAGTGCTCTCTGACTCTGCAACAGCGATCGGAAGTGCTCCTGGAAGCACCTGCGGTTAGTGTTAGCAACGGGTCCAGTTTTGGACCCGGCCGGTTTTATAGATCTGCGTGGCAACGGCCTTACCCCATCAAAAATCGACGATTTTTTAAGCGCACCTTGACTTTAAGGCCACAAATATTGATCAGAGAGTTTAGTGTTTGGTATGTAAAATATGCAGCTCGGTACGGCGCAGCTTTTGGCCGTCTCCGATTTTCGATATCTTCAATTCTCAGCAAGCGGTAGCCCAAAAACCTCGTTTTTGGGCCAAAAATGACAATAATTTCAAAGCTGCTTGCTGAGTTTTAAAGATATCAAAAATTGGAGACTGCCAAAAGATGCGCCATCTGGAGCTGCATATTTCACATACCAAACACAAAATTATCGGATGAATATTCATGGACTTAATTGAGGGAACTGTTTGGCACAAACCCGGACCGAACCGGCTAGGGCCGGGTTTTCATGGAACCGCTATAATAGAAACGGGCCAAAAATGGAACCGTTGCTAACACTACCTGCGGTTATGGAGGTGCATTCAGGATGCGATGAGATTTGACTTAGAGGATACTCAAATCTTGGAACAGCCAAAATCTCCAAGCAGGTCAGTGGGAGACTTCAAGAGCATCTGAGACCTCAGTACAAGTCCACGGAAGACGGCTAGAGCAGCTGAAAGCTCTGCACAGCTCTGCGGGAGACTTGGTGGTGTATTGTCACAGCAGTGGTTCTTAGATCTCCATAACCAAAAGGCATGTCATCCATCATATTTGTCTGTGTTACAGTCACAAGATTCGCTACATCACAATATGGGATGTATTATGTAAGTCTCTCCCAATATATACATGAAGTAGTCGAGCGTAAGCGGAGGAGAACCTGCAGACACCGGGTATTGGAACTCCGTGTTGCACTTGCAGGCCTTTTTGGTGGGACTATCTGATTCTCACTACCACAGCCATTCATTGTGGCATGGTGAAGCCGGTGGGAGCGTACGGAGATAAAGGGATAATTGAGACGGACGGGGCATATAGAGGTACAGAAATAAGAAATATTAACTCAGCGACAGAGAGTATGTATTTGGGAGACTCTGTGGTAGATAGACATCCTTTCATTATATGAAATACACACTCTATCTTTCCCAGCTCATGGTCCCGCACACTCTTGCTGAGCTGTTATTGATCCACGCATTGTGTGTGGTTCCTCACACACTCGTGTGAGCTTTCATAGATGCATGTGATTTGTGTGGGTTATTACAGCTGCCTACCCTTCCATATGCTCTCACCCTCTCCTGCGCCTCAAGCGAGAACCACTCTTTCGCATGGATTCGCTTTGGATGCTCAACAAGGTGTGGCGAAGCGTTGATGATCATCTCTCCTCCTTCGAGCTCTGCCATTACACCAAACTGTGACCATGCAAACATGGAGATGTACTTGGAGGCTGCGATCGAGCGAGTTTTGTGATGCACTTCATCAGCACAATGTAATTTAGTTACTGGGAGCCTCCAGGAGTGTGTGAGAGGAGGCGGAGTGTAAACTAAGAAGTGTCAATTTCAGGAGAGAATCAGACCCTAGGAGGGTATTCCGGCCGGCCTTCAGAGTAACTGGGACCTCTGATGACTGGTACAGGAGCACCATGGGAGCGGTTGTGATGAGTTTGGGAGCACCTGGGACTGTCGCCCAACCAATGCGGGAATCCCAAACTAACTCTGAGAGATGCCTGGGTCCTAATGGATATTCATTGGAAGGACTGCAGGCGCTATCTGAGATTCTCCGGATGTACCCCGACCAATAAGAATACCCTCCACATATGATGCATAGATCATTGTTCATTATCAACTTCCGAATCATACTATAGTACCCAGAAGCTCATTCAACATTCTATTGTTTGCATCGCTACATGAAGGAGAACAAAAGAAAATGGCGAGTGATTCAAAAATGAAAGCCGGAATACTGACACAGTCACCCGAGTAAGCGATCGGAATGATATCAATCGAACATGGTCTCAACGTCATCCACTCAATCTCCCATCTCATCCGGGCCGACAAACGCAGGAACACACAATTCATCAAAGGCGCAAAGAAGCTGGAGGTGCTGCTTCAATTTCTGAATGATTCCAGCCTGGCGAGTGGGTGAAATTGAATTCCAATGTCGTTTGGCTTGCTTTGTGATATCTAAAAGATTGGAATTGAGATGTTAGCTCGCAGTGAATCAAAATGGAGTTTGAAACACAATATGATGAATTCGGAAGAAAAAGAGGTGCGCCACCAGCAAATGAGGAGTGCCTGATGTGGAGTGCTGGGTGGGCAAGGGGAGTGCTGATGTTGATGGAGGAGCGCTGAATGTAATTGAGGGGAGCAAAGCTGGGCCAAGGAGGGCCGATGGGGGTTGAGGAGCACCTATCCAGCGGAGCAGCCTTCGATGCTGAGAGTCGCCGAATGGGGAGGGATGTTCAGAGTCTGAAATGAAATGGAGGTGCTCCAAATGGAGGTCGGAGAGGGGATTGAGGAGCGCCGACGGGGATGGAGGAGCGCCTATTCTAGCGTAGGAGCACCATTGGGGAGGGGGGGAGGGATGTTCACAGTCTGGAATGGAATAGAGGCGCTCCAAATTGAGGTTAGAGAGGGGATTGAGGAGCGCCAAATGAATTATCGAAGCGCCAATCCAGATAGAGGAGCGTCTATTCTAGCGTCGGAGCACCATTGGGGAGGTGGGGTATGAAGCAGCCCACCATGTGAAATTGATGAGTAGTGCAGTGGCTTCTGCAGTAATACAATCTATCACCGTGGAAGGGCAAAATTTACCTCAATATTCATCATGAGAAAACATAACTGTAACTTTCATTCCACTGGCATACTCAGACAGCGCAGAATGTATAGCTGCGGCAACAAGCGCTAATGTCCGCAGTGTGAGTGGTTGAAAGAACTGCGATGTGGTGGGTTGTCCCCCCAAGATGTTGGCGGTGAAGAAAAACTGATGATGGATTAAGTCAAACACTGCCATCGGCATGCACTACAATTTCTCATCATCCATGACCTTCGAGAGATAAGCATCATCAAACAGAAGCTCCCTAACCTGAATTCGAAGCTCAGTCTCTGATCCTAAATCCAACCTGTAACTATGGACAATAGTTCGAAGTGCTCCATCTGCCCAACGCCCTCGAATGGTAATAATCTTTAGTTTTAACTACGCATATTTCTGGGGTTTAGTTTCATCATAACTCCAATCGAGGAGTAGAAACCAGAATATACACTGACAGCTTCTCGGGTTTGCGGATTGATCTCAAGAGATGGACCAGCGGGCAATTGACACCCAGATTGAGTACCAACAGGAGCACACGCTAAAGCTCGCTGACGATCCTGGGTTCAATCGCGAGTTTCCAAGCTTCGTCAACCATTGAGTACTACTCATCAGGAACGATTGGCCAGGGAGTTTTGGTGAATACAATTGCCTGCATGAATCGTTTCGCTACCTCAAATGTTGCCTTTTGGTGTTGAGGAACGTTGTGATCTCCACCGGCCTTTGGTTGAGGAACATTCTGGTCTCCACCAGTCTTGGGAAGTGGGAGCGCCTGGGCGGGTTCAACATCAGACTCGCGTAATTTGTTGATGGTTGACTTTTGGCGCTTGAGCAATGGTGGGGCGATGGCCCCAGCCGGATGCCACAGATTTGGAAGTGAAGTGCGTGCAATGACAGTATCCGCACGGCTCCGTTTCTTTGGTAGTGGAACCCTTGTAGTTCGTATTGTCATATCACGGCGCACCTGGTCTAGATGTTGGACCTCCGGCTGGTTGTTCAAATCGTCTTCTTCGATATCGGATGACAAGGTGGACTCTCCAGTGTCTTCACTGTCGTGCTCGCTGATCTCCCGATCGGTATCATCATCCTCCTGCTTCATAAGAATTATAGCGCGGACATTACCAATCTCCAACACTATACTCAGAAGCTGGGTTGGAAGTTCAAACATTCAATTTGGAATGAAGATTGGCTGTCGTCTTCAATGCACTTGCAAGTGCTCTCTCAAGGTGGGCCTCTTGATTCGTCTGTGAATAGTGATTCCTCACCTGGCTGGCCGTAGGTTCCATGGTGATGATGATGAAGTGAAGTTGGAGAATGTAGACCGAAGTATATAAGGGTAAGTATAGTATGAAGTTTAGTAGAATCAGGGGAAAATAGGCCAGTAACGGAACACTCAGTCGAAGAGGATGCAATTCGAGGCGTGCCTGGAAACAGTGACGCTCGGCGCAGGAGGATGCATTCTTGAGGCTCGCCTGGAACGAGTCCGGAAGACATGTCAGCGGTTCATATTTATTTTGTCAATGCTAGTTCTTTGTTGTGATTTACGAAGCATCAGGTGCACTAGATTATATGGATTGTTCATGCCCCCAATTCCCAAATGTTAGCACTTATATCCAAGTACGCTATTGATGCAAGAATTGGAGGTTGGTTTGAGCCAACATACCTAGAATTGAACCAGACATACCTGAAGATCTCGACACACCTGAAGAACTCCAGACATTACCTGAGGAATGGGTTGATCGTGATCACCTCTGCATATGACTCCACCGAAGGTAGTTCATTGTGACTCTAGATCGAGCATATGAGTGGTGACAGCATGGCACAGAATTGTCGATGTGTTGAAGAATCTTGTAGAACTTGGACGGAGGATAGCGCTGGGACCTTGCTGAGTGGCAACACTTGAAGTTAAATGGGTTCAAACTGAGTTTGTTGCTGATTGAGGATAAATATTAATCTCCAAATGTGGTATACCAGTCGGAAGGACACCCTATTTTGATGATAATCTGTTGTTTTAGGATTCTGCAGCAAAGTTAGTGGTTGATTAGGAATTATCGTGTGCAGAACTTCACTATCAGCGGTCTGAGTCTGCTGAAGACACAATATGTATGCACTCAGTGTAACAGAGGACGGAGAATTTGGGGTTGCAAAGGAGAGATTCAACATAGAGACAGAACGTTAAAGGTACGATGAAGACTCAGGGGTAATCCAATAGATTCCAGTTTCCGTCAATGCCAAGATTGCTAGCGAATGGGTCATGAATTGTTACTCACATCAAGATGTTGCGCATAATATCTTGTAAACACCGCATCATTTAATCAAATGCTCATTATGAGTCTCAATGCTACAATGTTGACTTAACATGAATATTGGGGTTCAAAGCAGTGCATAAGAACGATATGGAGTACGTTATGAGGCTTCATCTGACAGTGGAAAGACAAAAAACAGCATGCAGTTCTGGCCAATTGAGGTGCAGCGAGCATTGAATAGGCATGCAGGATTTAATCTAATGCAATGGCTGGGATTGCAGGCTCGCCTTACTTTGACATTTACTTGGACCCTCAGAAATTGGGTTGTCCCAACTCGAGCTTTCATTACGATTTGATCTTGATCCAATCTTGGGATTGGACGTTGGAGGAAATTAGATATTGTCTGTGTATGGTTTGTCACGAAGTTCGGGCGGGAGCTTGCCAGTCACCGATTGAGCCGCTGAGCAGAGAGTGGCATTCAGATTCTGTATATCTTCGAGCTCTCTTGATGGAAATCTGTTCACATAATCTATTTTAAGATCCAGGTTTTTGGCGGCCCAAACACACAACTTAGTCAAAATGTAGTTAAGTCTGCTGTAGAAGTGTTCTGAATTGAAGCCTGTTTGAGGAAGTGTGGTATACCAGTGAGCTGGAGTTGCCCGTCATCTGTGGAGTTGCAGCGCAGACTGTGTCTTTTGAGGTTCACTCTCTCAAGCTGCAGCTCGATTATGGAGCTCGAACTACAGCATCTATTGTAGGATCTTGGAAACGTATAGGTCTGAACATACCTCTTAGTCAAAATTCAGTTAAGTGTGGATACTTATCGCCCAGGGCTGTGTATCTATGGTACGTGTGTGGTGGACACCTTCCTCCAACGGATGGGTTGACACAAAGCTTGACAGTTATGGCAGTTCAGCAGCGGCCTTCACATCATGAACAAGCATAGCTTCAGATATTTGCTGGGGCCGAGTGGGATAAGCCGCGCTTGAACCTAAAAGTTTGGTGTTTGTAAGATGGAAACTCTGTGTGCTGGCAGCCACAGATTCAACGGATTCAGAAAGGAAGAAATATGCGTGAAATGGAGCAAAATGAACCATTCAGGGGTAATGCGAGGTGGGTATGCACAGTTCAGAGGCGTGCCTGGAGTGGGATCATACGTTAATAATGAGTCGTGGCTTGTCAGAATTGGACATTGAATAGAATATGCATCCGGTGTCAAATCTGAGACCATCAACCTCTACAGGAGAGTGGATCTGAGGTGTGCCTGAATTTCATTGCTGAGCGAGGAAATACTAGGCTGTATGCTTCGGGTAAGCCTGGAGTACGGGAGCAGTGTCTCAGGATACGATACATCAACTCGATATGGCATAGACAGTCTTTCAATCCTTAGATGATTAGAGATATACTGTGCTGGATCCGTCTCAGGTAAGTCAAGAAGTTGATATCGATTCTCTCTTGCAATTGACTGTAAATTATTCAACAGTGTCGATTCAGATAATATCCCAAATTCTTTCAGACTTCTAGTGTTCGGTGCGTCTCAAATAGAGAACTAACTTATAATTTGAATCACACATGGAGGTTCAGGCACGCCTGAAAACTCGAATCCCGGTCACTGATGTAGGTACCACAATTCCACTCAGACAATATACGATTACCAGAGACTGCTGCTTCGACAGCTTCTCACCAAGCGAAATGTATGGCACTGCGGAATTTGACTTAGTCGACCATTAAACCGGCGCACCTGCTTTTCATCACCTATTGGATTCTCCACATCAGGCAGCAGTTCAGTTTACCATTTCATATTCATTACAATAATAATCTAACACGAAATGCAATCGAACTCTAACCAATACTCCTGGTCTCCTCCCCAGCACCTTATTCTCCATACCATTTGACTATTTTGCATCAGTTGATGAGATTGTATTGGTTGAATGTTTAAAGAGGGGTACCTTGACTATACTGCCCTAAGAATTATGATTCATCCTCGCAATCATCTGATGGCACGACATCTCGATACTCCTTAAGCTGCTTCGTATGGTCTTCCCGACAATCCAGAATGCGGTGTATCATCGAAGTAGTGATGTTCGGTCAGCTCATAAGGCCATGCAGGACTCTCATTTGTGCCACTCCAGAGAGCTGGGGGAGATCACTCGCTCTGTTATCATAACCACCTTGTCCAGTGTTCAATAGCCATGTGTGTGGGACTCTGTTTTGCCCTAGTCGGACAACCCGTGCAAAGGCCTGGTGCTGCTCATTCAATACCCACAACTTCTGAGTGAATACCGCATGGTTTGCTGTTGTGAGATTGAGGCCTGTCCCACCCACTTTGGGTGTAGTTACAAACACAGAGGGATTTGGCAAATCTTGGAATTTGAGCTGCATATCTGTGCGCTCATCGTTGCCCATTTCCGCATACATGTTGAAAATAGCCAAATGATCTGCAAAAAACTTTTTGAGCCACCACTTCAAATGACGTACTTGGCCTGGCAGAGGACATAATAGCACAGCATTTTGAGGAGGAGGTGCAGAAGGCAAGGCACGTGAATTACTTTCAGGTTCGTGCAGGAGTGCCACATTTGATGCTTCATCTTTGTCAGGTTTGCGATACACCACAGCTGCATTGACAAGCATTGGCAGAAATGTGTCTCTCAGCTATCGGAAAATCGGAGAATCCACTCAAGTATCAAGCGGCCATTCATTGTACCATTGTTCTCAGATGTCATTCCGATCTTCGGTGTCTCCCAATACCGAGGAGAATCATGCTCGCCGCCATCCATGAACTCTCCACGCTCCTGAAGCACCTTGTGAAGTGTATCTTTCCACAAGGGTCTTTAGTTTTGCTTGCTCTTCCCCAGTCCATTCGAGATCAACAAGGTGTGCATTCTCCATCGGGATCTGAACAAGTGGTTTCCCATTCGCGAGTTTCGATTCTGACCACCTCGTTATTGTGCAGGGCTTTGCAATTTGGATCATCCGTTGTGCCGCATCCTGTTGAGCATCCTGGTCTTAAGTCCAGATTGCATGCATCGAACTCTTCACAGCGGAATGCAGTGCCTCGGTGCCGTGCTTTTCCATCAAAGTCTCATCATCTGGATCTTCAGGCGCACCTGAACACAGCCACATCGTCTGAAAACACCAGTCGTAGAGTGAATGGAATTCCGGCGTTGCAGTGACTTGACGATTGAATCCAATTCTCGCATTCATCGCAATTTGCCAGCCTAGACTGTTTTTTGTCTTGTCCCAATGAGACTCATTGAAAATCCCAAAATTCCATGAACAGTGCGAGAGTTGGCCGTTGCTTGATGGTTTCGGTCTCGATGTTACGGTATCATACGACACAAGTTGGATATTCCATCGGTTTTTTGGCTCAGCCATACTGGTGTTCAGATCCTCGTGGGCGAGATTCGCATTTTCCGCCTTCAAGAAGATAATGAGTTGGAAATCGGTTCCAGATGTCATCTCGTCAATGACACTCTTGAACGTCTCTGCAAATCCGGGCATTGTTACCACCAAGATTGGTTCAAAAGCTGCTGTAAGCGCTGGATGCCCCTGAGGTGGAGTTGACTGGATCTCAAATAGACGGCGGGGCACGGAATTCTGTCTCCGCAACGGATACCACACCAGTTCGTCACCAATAAGCCCGTGATAGTCATTCTGTGCCAGATTGACCCACTCTTCATACTTATTCCCCCATAAAATGGACAGTGGCAACCCCATTGCAACTTTCTCAGTAACCAATTTGCAAAGCATTGCCGCTGCAACCAAGGTGAAAGTCTTTCCAAGACCCATTTCATCCGCCACCAGTGCTCCTGGCATATCAGTATCCGAAACCCACCTCCTCACAATGAACCATATGGCCCAAACCTGGTGCGCCAGAAATTAGTTCCAGGTAGGCCTGGAATTGAATACTTGTGGCCTGGAACACAGTCATCTGTTGATTGGCGAATAGGATGGGCATTCAGCAGCCTGACCGCCTCATCAAGACACTCATGTTCAAATTTGTTGTTGATTGTGTTGAGAACAATACTCAACACTGAACTGCTATGATCTGGATCGAGGACCTCTTCGCCATCCACTTGCTCCTGAACCTCTCCTGCACCTGTGTCAGTCTTCTTTTCATCCTCAATGATCTCTTTCGGTTGCACCGAGGTAAGTTGGGCAGATGGGCTGATACTCGGGCGCTCCTGAAATTCATCGTGATGTTAGGTATTTCACAGACAAGCATTTGGACCCAACAACTATGTGGAATATAATCAATTCTATTCACTCAATCAGAACTTACATTAATACTACTGTCAGTCCCTTTCCCACCTGCTGCCTCCTCATCCACCACTCATTCATTCTAATCGGATACCTCCGAAGTCTAAGTATACAGATTAGCTGTGGGGCATAACTACCCGGATCTAGGTTAGCGGGGATTACCTTGGCCGGTCCAATTATGTGCTCGGCAACATCCTACCCTGTAGCTGCCTTCATTTCTACCAATAACAGTTGCACATTGTGTCCCAGTTTCAACTTGAAGGCATTAGAAAGGGAACTGTTGTATGAAATCTGACCAGATAGAGGGTCATTCAACATTTGCCCCAGTGTGTATAATCCCATATACTCCTCTTCCAATTCTCCCTGCGTCAAGTTGCATTTGTATAATGCAGCCAGACAGTATGGCTCTATCAGGTCACAATTTTTTTCGATGAAATCAATCAGCTCCTCCCAGTGCCTCACATCTGGGTACAATGCTTGGAGTTGCATGCTGGATGTCTAGTCATTGTTGCCATTCGACACTCGACAAATCACAACCATGATAGTTGTATTTGGCAACACTGGGAGGTTACCTCTCACTTTGGTGCCCGCGCGCTCTCCCAAATCCGTCACTGGTGGCTTGTTGCCTCCCCTCCCCTTCTTCCTCGCCTCCCAAACCTCGCTTGCACATTCCTTTGAAAACATCTCAACCCACTGTCGCCGAATCCATTCGGCATTATGGGAATTTTCCAAAGGAAGCCAGGTCTCGAAAGTCTCCAAAATATCTGCAACCACCATCTCCCAGCGCAGGGGTCCATCTTGCAACTGATTCAACCAGTTCTGTCCTCGGATCCTCGACCGATTCTTCTTCTTGAGAAACTCAGCCACCCATATTTTCTTCCACTTGTGGAACGCACTAAAGTCAGGCTGCCCCATCCTTTTGGCAAATTGCTTCAAGGAGAATTCTATTTGCTTCAAGCTGATTGGGGCTTTGCCTTCGGCCCCGCCCAAGTCCGATGAATCGTCACTCTCATAATCTGCATCGTATTGGTCATAAGGAATCTCTGGCAATGGAGGCATATCCGCAAACCCTGCAACATCAGTCCTCTGCAGTTCTGCAGCCAGCAGAAATCGTGTCATTGGGAGGCTAATGGGGGTCCTCCCAGGTGCGCAGGGACATTGTCCTGGTGCAGTAGTGGGGGAAGATGTCGGCTGAATGACCGGATTGTTTTGAGGCGGTGCTGGAGGCACTCGAGGTGCTCCTGGAGATGACAGCCCATGTCCTGTGAATTGCTCAGGGGGGAACATTTGTGGTCCACCATAACCTCCTTGGGGGAATTCATATGCTTGCCACCATAGCCCATAACTCTGATATCCTTGGGGTGCTCCAGTGCTTGGTTGTGAGCTTGGTGTCATGTTGAATGGGGCATGGTGGTAGAACTGGGGAGCGCCTGGAAATGGTGGCTGCAAGGGTGGGTAACTATACCCCGGTGGAGGATGAATTTGAGTTGTGGGCTGCCCGAATTGAGTGTCTTTGCTCGGTGTATTTCCAGCATTATGCTCTGATACTCCCACATTGTCATCTAGGCGTTGTTGTGAGCCAAACAACCAACCCGGTGGAGGCATATTGGTTGTCTTCCATGGCAATCCATTCGTGGACATCGTATGTGAACACAATGATGATAGTAATCAAATAATCAATTCAATTGGTAATTGTGAATCAAGCAGAGTATGGTTGAGAATATTGAAGGTAGCAGTGACCTTCGGCGGAATGAAGGCCTCTTATATCCATCTTCTTTGTCACGGACTGTGGTGTTTCACTGCACCTTTGATCCATGAAACCCAGCTGAGAAAAAGCAATCATAGTCACACACATCCTGCCTTTCTTTGTGATATGCTTGAATTCGTATAGTAGGAGGTTGAATAGAAGCTCACCTGTGTTCGGTTCATGTCAGTAAAGGTCATAGAAGGGATTCGACATGATATCTCCAGGAACCCAACAACAACTATACCCGGTTGGAAGGTTAGCACGACTAGGCATTTGACACTGAAAATTTGTGTGTTCGACCTGCACTGCATTCAATATGAGGCCTTGTTAGTCGAGCAGCAATGGTGATTGCTTCCTTTTGAGCTCCTTGTGTAAACTTCGTTGTCTCCTCAGGATCCACCCACCGGTCAAGGATCGTTCCTGAAGATAACATCCTACCAGCCTATCAGTTCTCGATGATCATTGAGCAGGCATACAGCCAGCTAGGAAACTTACCAATTTCATTGTATTAAGCTGATGTTATCCACTGCTTGAGGCTCAAGCGTAGACACAATCTGCACAATCCCGCAATGACGTAGTATCTGATAAGGCCGATTGTAGTAGTAGCACCTGATGAACGGTATTACAAGTTGATTGCAGTGATGACAGTGATGACAAAAGAAACTTTCTCTGCTGACGATTTTCAGTAGATAATGTGGAGCATTATTGTGCCGGATTTGATAGATAGTATCCTAGTTTGTGAAGAAAACTGATCGTAAGGTGACTTTGTTTTACCCCTCCTCTACATTTGGTGGGGTGTGATGCGGCTTTGAAAGTGATACGCTAACCTCAGTGAGCTCGCCTTCAATCAACTATCCTTGAGACTCAAATCCAGTAACAAACCATACCCCATAAAGCATCACCGAGATGCGTCAGGACACTGAGCATTTCTTAAAGATCATTAACACTCACAGGAAACATGTTGAATGCGGTATCTGCAAAAAGAAATTATGCAACGAGAACTGACTGGAAGCTCACTATTAACAATATCACCCAATATCAATGAATGAAGGGCTATTACCCAACGGGATCCTACCACCTGCCGGCTTCCCTTACCCTGAGCCATCATGGTTTGACTACAGTAGGTGCACCTGAATCGCCATCGACAAGGTGTCAATTAATGATCTACTCATAGACAACGTACTGGGTGCACCACCACCTGAAGATACGCCCAACGAAGAACCTCTAGACCCTCAGCAGCCTGATCTCACCTGTACCCCTGATTCAACAAAGACAAAGGCTCATAGGCAGGTAGTTGGAGTGGAAAATGCAGGGGGGAAAGCATAGGGCAAAGCAACTGGATTGAATAACAAGCGTCGCAAGTACTCAGAACAATGGAATCCATGGCATCCATTTTGGTCCGCACACAACTTTCTGCAGGCTCAGTCATTTAGCCAGCAAACGAAAACATGGATAGATCAACATCGTAGGCGTGGACTGGACAACTACAAAATCGAATCATTCCAATCAACAGATGCCCTGCGAAAACTCCTCTCTGAACTCGATTTTGGGCTCGGTGATGATAGTTGGATTGAAGATGACTCACATATCTTCGGAATGTTATACTACAGGGATATTTTCAAATGTATTCAGTTCCACCTAGCACATCTCCCATTTCGGGCACACCTCAATTTTGGACTGGTGCGCCTTGCTGACTCTGAGGGCCGTCGAATCTACAGCGAGATGAACTTGGGCGACTGGCGGTGAGATACACACGATCAACTTCCTGCCAGAGCGACGATTGTGCCAGTCATGAGTGCATCCGACAAGACTCACTTGACCAATTTTTCGGGGGATCAGCACGCCTAGCCGCTGTATCTCATGATTGGTAATATTCCAATAGACATCCGCTGGACACCTAGAAAGCGCACCTGCATTCTCGTCGAACTGATCCCATGTCCCCCGAAAGGTGCCAAAAACATTGACAAAGCACGGCATACCGCGGTAGGAACTGTGCTGTCTCAACTCAGGCGTCTTGACATCACTGGCCCTGGCTTGAAGTGGGATTGTGCAGATGGATTCCAGCGACAATGTTACCCGCTGTTGGCTGCCTGGGTTGGGGATTATCCTAAACAAGTCATGGTTGCTCAAGTCTCATATGGCTCATGCCCGATGTGTGAAATACCTAAAGGTGCGCCGATGGGACATTCAACTTTTCGACTACTCAATAACTCAAGAGTCCAGCATATCTACTCCGAGCTGCTGGAGGACAATCATATTGACCCGCTGCACACTCTAGGTGTCTGCCCAATCCGTAATCAGGTCTGGCAATACCCTCTCTGCAATGTCTATCGGCTTTGGCAACCTGATGAATTGCATCAGCTGCTCTTGGGTTTAGTTGAAGACTTATTGTGCTGGCTGCTCAAATACCTCAAAGGTAGAAATGTCAAGGATCGATGTGACAGTCAATCCACATCGGTCCCTCGATATCCCGGCCTCCAGCACTTCTCCAAACGATTCGATTCATTGAAAAGCGGCACCTGGCAAGGTAAAGTGAGCTGTGGAATAACCAGTACACTCGCAGTGAATTGTGCGCCGATTCTTCTCTGCTCCAAGGATGATGGGAAAACTGCGGCTGAAAGAGTCACCGATGAAATGGTGATGGGAGCAGTCCGGGCATTTTGTGAATTCTCTTTACTTGTTAGCCAACAAATTCACTCGGATCTATCCCTCAACGCACTAGACGATGCACTCAAACGATTTTACCTGAAGAAGGGCATTTTTTGAGAACAGACAATGTCAAAGTCTGCGAAGGCCAAAGTGGATGACCTGTTGGCAAGGTAATGCCATCTGTTACGCAAACAAAAGATTCATAAGATTCGTGCTGCAATGGAGGCCCTTGTGTATGGGGCTGAAATGGTTTCCACCACAAAACGCACGCAATTTCAGGCATGCCTGAATAGAGCCCGACAAGAGGCAACTTCTTGGTCAGATGCTGATCGTCAGAAGGCAATAGCGCGATTGGAGCGTGGAATCCATCAAGTTACATCTGCTAAACGCAAGCGTTTCAATACATCATTCCAAAATCATGAACGACGACTATTGCAGGAAGTCGGGACTGAGGCATCTGGTCCCAGAAGCATATTCGCCAAAGAACTTGCCCTAAGGAAACCTGCCACGGAAGACGAGGCTCACCGGGTGGCAACCATGACCGCTGACAAGCGATTGCGATTTCAGAACCACCTATCTGATGCTAAGACAGAAGCCACGACCTGGAGCTTTGCAGATTCGGAGCATGTGACTATCCAGCTTGAGAGGAAGATTTATGGCATCGCCTCGAATGAGCAGATGCGGTTCAAGAAGGAATTCTCCCTCCACTTGATCGATTTTGAAGCTTGGTGGGAGAAAATCGGCATTCAGGTGCTCCGGAAAACCATTGAACAGCGCGTAATTCATTTTGGATATTCAAAAATGCATCGTTTGAGCCACATATCAGAGTCAATTCGGCGAATGGGTTCCGGTGACAATTTCACCACTGATATTTCTAAACAGCTACATATCGCCAACGTGAAAGAGGCATATCGATCCAGCAACAAAGTCAATTACATCCCACAGATGCTTATGCGTAATGACTGGTGTACCAGTCTTGACTACCTGGAGGAGACACTGTCAAATCTTGCACTCCAACACTGGTACGATATTGACTCCGCACAAGTTTTCAACCTACTGTCTGCTACCGATCAATGGCGAAGTACACGCAGAGCCCCTCTGTTCCATCTCCAAACAATTCAGGACGAGCCCATTATCCGCCCAGTATCACAGCAGTTATATCCATTGAGAGAAACGCATGTCCGCGGAGTGTGCAGAAGTATCAAATTATCCTCACTCAGAGATGCATCAGAAGATTTCGGAATTCCCAACTTTGGACAGCTATTCCGCGCGCAGATTCAAGAGGACTGGGGACACAAAGTTAGTGGACTCCAGCTCGGATATGATCAAAATGTACTCTTAGACAGTATATTCATTACACTCCAGAAAGGGCTCTTGTATTACCGTCAACCATTTCACTGCCCTACATCTGTTGAGTGTCTGGGACCTGATTGCAAGGTAGAATATACAAATGCCAACCAAGGAATCATGCCTGAAGCTCATAACATCTGGGTCCAGTATACGCAAAGTGAAGAGAATGACCTCGATAACACCTTCCCCGGACAAATTCCTCTTTTTCTGGTATGGTACTTCAGCTGGACTCCACCGAACCAGATCCTCCAATTTCAGGAACTCCTGCCAGCTGGGAAAGCATTATGAACCTTTCTTAAGAGGTGCCAGAAGACGCAGCAATGGGTATTACGTCCTCAAGCTCAAGAATATGTGGTGGTGATTCCAACAAAGTACAAAGATCTTCATGGTTGGGCCGATTGTGTTGGCAGGTTCATCCGGGTTGTCAATCAAATGAATATGATGCAAATCGTACCCGTTCGAGCAGTAGTGGGACCGGCGCATTTTGCGCAGGAGAATGCTGCATCGGGCGGCATAGATAGCGTATGGCTTGCAAATAATCATGTTGATCTAGATACCTACTGGACTGTATAATAATTGTATTAGAATGCCCGGTTCAGGTGTATAGCTGTAAGATAGTTTATCGAACTTTACTATTCGATATAGACATTATATATTTTCACTCCCGCAGGGTCTGGCTCAATGTGCACCGGAATCGTCTTGGAGACGAGTGTTGTAGTCCAAGCGGCTCCGACATTTTACCAACTTAAAGGCATGATTTTACAGGATTCTGAAGACAACTTCATACTCTTTAGAATATTCTTGTATTCTGTTCCGCTACTTCAGAAACGTTGAGGAGCACCTGAAAGTACTCTCGGAGCACCTGAGAAGCACGTCCTTTTGCATTCAGCCTGTTTGGGAGGTTCTGCGAGCTTCTGGCAGGATCGGTCTGGCTGTTCAGACTGGCTGAGTCATTGAGTCATGACTTCCGAACCATTTTACATTGTGCTGATGTTGGAGGAACAGGTCGAATGAACTCAGAGATGCAATTGGAGGCCATGATTGAGCTAATGTGGAGATACACTCCCAGGCCATAATTGAGCGGGTTTGAATATGCACTTGGAGGCCATGATCAAGCAATATTGCAGGAGCACATAGGGGCTATCAATCTGGAGGCGGTAGTTCAGGAGGGAAGAGTGATGGGAGCTGAGACTCTACACATTGGTTAACTCATATTGGTGGTAATATAGAGAGCTGAGTACAACAAGGTCTGCCGAGAGAAGAGGGACTGCCTGGGAGCGCTAGACAGTTGATGTTGGAATAATGCAGTACTCGGTGTTTGCAGTACTCTGTCGATGTAGTACTCAGTGTATGTTTTACTCGGTGGTAACTCATGACCATGGCATCGAGAGATAGAGAAAGATGACCCAACTGCTTCTTCTTAGCTGATGGTGGAGTAGAGGATGAGAAAGAGAGAGATGAGACGAGAATGTCAAAATCGTTGTGAGAACCTGGGGTGTAAGTGAATCCTGTGGGCGAGTAAATTTTATTATCCCCAATATCGCAGGTATGCATCCCAGTTTGGAGGGTAATACGATCAATATGATGTCTTGTAAACGCAATCAGTCACAGGTTACCCCGGATTAGTCATTACTGCTCATATTCTCCTTATCATCTCCAGCTTCATCAACTATCTCCCTTGCTCGTCCACAACTCTATCATCATCACAGAACACTAAGTTCAGTCATCCCTCTATATCTCTCCATTCCATTATTCTGGGTTAACACAGAGTACAGCATACACTGAGTACAGCATTCACCCAAGATTGTCTGTCTTCCCTTCATTCTCACAATTACCAGTTGACCCCTGAATGTAGCATCAGCTTCTGGCATGCCTCCCAACAACATTGATCACCATCAGCCAGTCTCCAATGAGAGCTGAATGGTAAAGTCATTTCGTCACATTCCCATGTTTGCATGTCAACTAACTGACAAATACAGTCTCAGCAGCCGGCGCACCTCCGATCGAACACCTCCTAGTTTATCTCCCGTTTGGCTGGATCATGTCCCTGGAGTGTATCACCGAGTTCATATAATCATGGCGATCCAAGTGCATCTCTGAGTCCGCTCAATTGTAGCCACCAAGTGCATTTCCACACTTGCTCAATTACGGCATCCAAGTGCATCTCCAAAGTCTCTTGATGACGGCCTCCCGGTGTATCTCGAAACCACCTCAATCATGGTCTCGGAGTGTGTCTCTGATTTCACTTGACCGTGAACATCAGGTGCACCTCGAATTGCTCACATACACCCCCTGCCACTCGTCCATATATGCCCTGTGTAGATGGGTAGACATATAGATTCATAGATGACAATACAAACTGAATACATGAGTTTCAAAAATCATTAAATGATAAGTAGCAGCTATGATGTCCAGGCGCACCAGCAGTGATCCCAAAGAGGAGTATTTCCCCAAACCGCTCTACAGTGATTCGAGATACTCCGAGGCTTGGCGGTGGCGCTTCCAGGTTAGTGGCCTATGTACCCACAGTTGTCGTCAGTGCACCCAGGCATGTCGTCAAAGCAAACAGGCTTCTCATCTGCGATCCCAGGCCTGTCGTCAGCACTCCCAGGTTTGTAGCCGGCGCTCCCAGACATGTCACCGGTGCTCCCAAATGCTACCCTGGTTGTCACCAGACCTCCTATCTCGAAACAGATTTTCCACCTGTGCTTCCACGTGCACCTGAAGGCCACTGCATTGGTCCAGCAAACTTTGGGATTTGACCACCATGAGATTCTGGTCCGCCAACTCCCAGACAGTCCCAGAGACAAAAATACATAATCCGGATGCTGGAATGTAGCTTCAGCTGCCAGTGCGTCTCTATACGATATTGCACACTACCAGCCAGCTCCCTATGATTGGTCAAAGGTAATGTGACCTCATCATATTCGCACAGTTGCAAGTAATGTAACTGATAAATAGTGCCTCAGCACCTAGCGCACCTCCAATTGACCGCCTCCAAGCTCTCCTACAATCTTATTTAATCATCACCTCCAAGTGCAGCTCCAAACTCCCTCAATCATGCCCTCAAAGTGCATCTACCACCACACATGTTAACGGCTTTGGTGTGCAAGACTAAGTTCACTCGATCATCACCTTCAAGTGTATGTCTAAACTCTTTCACTATGGCCTCCAAGTTGGCACCATCAGGGCCTCCAAGTGCATGTCCAAACTTGCTCAATCACAGCCTCCAAGCACATTTCTGAGCCCACTCAACGATTATCTTCATGCGCTCCTCGAATCGCTCTCAAGCACTGCCTGCAGCCAGTCGATATATTCCCTGTATAGATGGGTTGCAATATAGGTACATAGATACATAGATACATCGATGAGAATACAAACTGAGTACATGAGTTTTCAAAATTGCTACATGATATGTAGTAGCTATGAATCCCAGGCGCACCAGCAGCGTTCCCAGCAATGATGTTGTGATTTCCAGCCTGCTCTACTGTGATACAAGGTGCTCACAGGCTTGGCGTTGGCACAGCCAGGCTTGTCATTGGTTCTGCCAGGCTTGTCATTGGTGCTACCAGGCATGTTGTCGGTGCTACCAGGCTTGCAGTCAGTGCTGCCAGGCATCTGGTTGGTGCTCCGAAGCTCATTGTCCCTGCCCCCATGCTGTTTATCAGTGCTCCCAGGCTTGATGTCAGTGCTCTCAGGCTTTTCCTCAGTGCTCCCATGCTTGTTGTCGGTGCTCTCAGGCTTGTCACTGGCACTCCCAGGTGCTCTGAGGCATGTTGTTGACACTCCCAGCCTTCTCTCCGGTGCTTCCAGGTGCTCCCAGGTTCACCAAAGGCCTCTACATCAGTTCAGTCAACTTGGGGATTTGACCACCATGGGATTCTGATCCAACATCTTCCCAATCCTCCCAGAGGCTCCCAGAGACAACAATACATTTTGGTGATGTATTCACAAGTCAATGGTTAGCATGATTCACCGTCCCCAGATGCAGCCACAGTCATATAATTTAAACTCTTCCAAGATTATCTTACAACTTGTTTGATTACTGCCTCCAAGTACAACTCCAAACCTGCTCAATCATTATCTCCAAGTGCAACTCTCAGTCTATTCCATCACACCCTTCAAGTGCATTTCCATTGTGGCTCAAAAACCCTCCCCAAGTATATCTCCCAACTTGCTGGATCCCAGCCTCCAAGTGTATCTTCAAACTGGCCATATCAGCACCTCCATGTACAAATCCAGACTTGCTCGATCACCGTGTTCAGGGGTATCTTCATGTTCACCCAATGATGGCCTTCAACTGGCCCCCTGAAACTTGCTTGATCAACAAATCCAGCTGCATCTCAAATGATCACTCAATTACCACCTCCAAGGTTGTATGAATCTCATCCTGCAAGTCCATATTGATACTCAGTCAATCAATCCATTTTAGTCCTTATTCGAAATCTGTTGATGGTGGCTAGCATTAGCAACAGTTCTGAACCTTCACCAAATTGGCGGTCTGGGTCGTCAATACTCCCGAACTGTGACTTGGGGTACGGTTTGATGCAAATCTCTCAACTCACATCAATTGGGTGGGTTGTGAGCCAGTTGTCCAGCTGGTCCATCTGTAGATTGATATAATGCTCTTGATTTTGCTGTCCAATAATACTATATAATCAACATCGCTTATACAACATCCAGCGATTACGTTTTGATTGCTTTACGTGTTGCGATATCAAGTATTGTGGAATCAATGTTTTGCCCTTTGTGATTTATATTTTTAACTACTAAGGCGGTCAATAGCGTAGTTATGAGCTAAAATATCCAGGTGATGCCTTGAATTCACAACATACAAAACCAAACATCGTTGACACTCGGTTGATGGTCATTTTCAAGATGGGGTAACAAAGATATTGTGCACTGTTTTGGCTGCAAAGGCCGCCAGTACAGTCTATGTGAATTATTGCCACAAAGCGACATTTAGATTACCAAAGATGCAAGACCAAAAATTGTTGAGGCTCCATTGACGCTCATTTTCAAGATGGGGCGGGGAGCATACCGGTGTTGTTTTTGCTCCGAAAGGCACCCAATGCGTCATTTATGGACGTCTGCAACCAATCGCCACTTAGATAACCCAAGATGCAAAGCCAAAAATCATTGACGCTCCATTGACGCTCATTTTCAGATTGGGGCAATGACGGTGTCACTTTCTCTTTTGCTTATAAAAACTGCCATTATATTCATTATGCCTAACCACTACCAGATCACTTTGCAATTACCTGACTTAAAAGATTGAAAATTGTTGAGGCTCCGTTGATGTTCATTTTCAAGATAAGGTAATGAAGATTTCACGTATGGTTTTGCCTGAAACAGCTGCCAATACATCATATATGAAGTATTACAACAAATCAACACTTCGATAACCCAAGATGCAAAGCCAAAAATCATTGACACTTGGTTGATACTCATTTTCAGAATGGGGCAGTGACTGTGCCGCTTGCTGTGTTATCTATAGAGGCAGCCAATACGTCGGTTATGCTAAACTACGACCAATTCACTTTACAATTACCTTGCTTACAAGACCAATAATTGTTGACTCTACGTTGATCTCATTTTGATGAATAGTCTAGACACAATCTGGGGCCATCGATATTTGTATGACTAATTATTTGAACCTATTGCTTGCCTTTCAGAAAGGCTGAGACTCAGAACGTTGGCAAAGCCGAGCCCAGTAATCTTCTTGCACAGGTCACACTCATTCTACCAAAATTGAGATACCGAGCTAAATGATTCATTTCACCCTCAATACATCTGTTTATGAACAAATATCCACATGCGACTGCTCAATCTTTGCCCATAATATTTCTCTAAGTGAAATTTTCGGTCAAGCAACATATACAACCTGGTGAAGACATATTGACCCATTCGGTCCTACTTGTTATTCTTTCCATTATTCCTCATTGTTTCCATCGCAGTGACCATCATCAACCCTGGTTCAGCCTGTTTGATTGAACTCTGTGTTGGCTGAATCAATCTGGCAACATTTGGGGTGGCACACACATCCTGGTGCCCTAGGCTTTCGGGAGCCTCAATGCCATTCTCAAGCTCGATATCGGATTCCTCTCTGCCTCCCAGTCATCATGGCTGGCGTTCGGATTATCCAAATCACCATCCCAGCGAAGCCAATGTTCATTGCCGGAAATGCTTTCAGGTGCACCATCTCTATCACTTCTGGCTGGATGACAGTTGATTCGTTTGATTCGGCGAACATTTTATACTTCAGATCATCCTCCAGGGTGGTTCTTTGCAGACAAAGTGGGTGGCAATGGTGATCTTTCTGACAATTTGAATGCAGCTGCACCAGTATGTTGACAATTTGACCAGGATGGTCTCACGATCTCTTCGGTATCTGAAATGTTTCCAACAGCTGTCATTTGCTTGATCTGGGCACACGATTCTTTCTTGGTAGCATGTAGTTTTTTTCTGCCCTGTCATATCTCCAAAAAGTTGTGGACCATAGCCATTCTGTGAAATTTCTTTTCCTCCACCTCTTGCTTCAATTCCAAGTCGTTTTCAGTGTCCATGATATCCAATCCTGAGTAATCGCCTGCGAATATGCCATTGTTGGCTCGAACAAACCACCTCATTATGACATTTTCCCGAAGGGTCTCACTAGTGGTTCTAGATTGTCACCAGCTGATATCCTCTCGCCCAAGGAAAAACCTGTCCTTCACTCCCACACCATGTGGTATGATCGAGAGTAAGTCACATGCTACATTGGAACGCTCAGCGTACTCTGGGTGCGTGTCCTCTTATTGACACCACCAATCGGTGATATTTGGTAACCAAAATGTACTGCTAATCTCCATAGGGTCTGAGTGGTAATTATTAAGATTGGGATTAACTTGCCCCCAGTTCTTTGTGCTTCATGCGGTGAATTCAAATAGAGCCTTGCGGTGCTCAAAAAGCGTGCTGCGCGATCCCTTCATCAGGGTGTTGTTTCAACCATCCTTTTTGGCGTTAAGTCTTCTTCATCATCACTAGACAAATCATGTGGATCATAAAAAGATTCACCAAATCTAGAAGCCTTTGCAGAGGGAACAATGTTGCTGCCTGCGACCTTTTCGGGTATAATGATGGGCATTCCTCGATGTTTGGCACAGTATTTGTTCTCCACATACTTCAGAATCACATTTCGGTATTCGGTACTGTAAGAAGTCTCGTCCTCAGGATTAACATCCATTCTCTTTTCTTACTTCCAAAGTGATCGCAACTTCCAGAATGGATCAACAATATGGGCCGAAATGAGACACATTCCAGTCATTGGAGTTACATCAGCATAATATTTTGACAGCTTCTGTCACAAAACTTCACGGCGAAGTATAAGTCTTACTTCCATTGACTATTCTTCTCAGCCAAAGCTCTTATAGCACCATCCATATCATCAAGGATGTCATTGTGGACAGTGATCACCTGATGCAGTGTTACTGTATGCCTTTTCGATATCCACAGGGTACAGTATCGGAATGGCCTTATGTCTTCCATGACGGACTTGACGGTGGTCCATTCCTCCTGTGTTGTGAAGAGTGGCTGGTGATCACTCTATGTCGGATTTCTGAGCCGCTAGCGGGAGAATTCTCATAATTGGGAGGCTCACTCAAGCAACTCCAGTGTGATATTGAACCGTGTTTTCACATCCAGCATCGGTAGTACTGCAATTTGTACGTTGGCTTGTTGACAGTCAATGAACTCGTTTCGAAAACCAGGAGTCAGAGTAATCAACACAGCAAGCATTCTCTGCTCTATGAAAGGCAGTTTCAGGTCTTTCAAAATGTCTTCAATTACGTACTTTCTCAATTATCTCTGCTAAACCTGGTCTCATGGCCGACACATTGTTGATTGTAGCATTGCCCTCTTTTCGCAGTCTTTGACTCTTCCCAACGACTGTGGTTTCTTTCTCTCCAAATGGTAGATCGCGCTCATGGGCTTCCCATGACGTGGTGTGGCCGTTTACACCATGAATGCACATGAACGCACCCAAACCAAGCTGAATGATGTGGGCCACACATGGTATGTTGTTCCTCATTGCAGGCCACTCGATTCCGGTGCCCCATGGGTTGATTGTAGTTTCCCAGTCATCGAGTGATGTGGGGAAGCAATATCTGTCGTAATCCCAAGTAAACAGCCATCGGTATGCTCATAACGATCGAGAACTTCCTTCAAATGTATGGCTAGCCATGCTCCAGTATGTTGAATGTTGACCTATTATCATTCATCAGCTCTCGAAATAGGAAAAGAGCAGGCTATCAACCATGTCGAAAACTTGTTGCACATCTTGCGAAGCCCAATTTCAATTCATATAGGAACCTACAACCGACATTATGGCTAATTTGTTCGTTGATGTCCACCCGGCCACAGCTATTCCAACTTTCCTTCTTGATGGCAAGTGTTTCTTAAGCGCAGCCACTGTCAGTGAGTATTCCCTCTGGCAAATGTCGCTAAGGATATTAGCTGACGGAAGCACCAAATCCCTGCATAATGGATTGTTTGACCGTCGTGAATCTTGGTTACCTATAGCGTTCCGTGGAATATGAGCCGAAACACATCATAACAAGAGGTAGCGATTCCAGGTGTCTTGGTGAAATGCTGCAGTAATGAAGTCCGTTGCTGCTAGTTTGGACCGTTGTGTCTGCCAATTGGATTGATATAGTTAAGATCAAACTGACGAATATGCATTTCCTCTGCGAACTAACTATTGTAATTCCTGAACTCCGTTGTCTAATCAGTATAGCTAATGCCGTTTCATCAACAGTTGTACTTGTCAATTCAGAAACTTGGGACTCTGTCAATTCATTTCACTTTGCAATGTGCAATTGTGCCAGCAAGTCCTTCCCGATTGAGGTGGTGCCATTTTGTGATGGATGGCGAAGAACTTAATGACAAAGGATACACATGCCGCCATGGCAGCCGGTCTCCTCAATTGCGCGGTGCAAATAGAATCGCAACAAAGGCACATGTCTAGAGTTATTGCAACAAATAGGGCGCTTCGTGCCCATATTCATAGAAGCCGACCATGTATTGAATATGATGTGAAAACCAAGGTCGCTCAAATCGCGAATAAAGACATGTTCATTTTTGTAACAGATCATAACCTTTAGCAATGAGGCATTTAAAGATTGGGAACCCGACTTGTTGGTAGGAATTTGACAGTTGCATAATTTGAGTTGAGAGGCTCTCAAAAGTGACATTATTATTAAGTAGAATGCTGGTTCCTAAACATCAACTCTACAGCTACATGCAAGACAAAAGTACAACCTGTGAGACATTGCATGCATCGTTGAGAAGTTGAAAACAAGAACATATTGAAAACACTGACCTTTGAAAACTCAATTGAGGAACAACGCAAGGCAGTTCATTGCTGTGAAGCGTTCTGAGCCCCACAAGAACCGTAGCCACTCCGGTGACACTTAATTTCAGGATGCGGTAGTGGCATTTTTACTAGCATTTTTGCCCCTAAAGGCAGCCAATCCTTTGATTATTGGTTAATGTCAATGCACAGCCATTGGATAATGCAAGGTGAAAGACGAGAAATTGTACACGCTCGGTTGATGCTCCATGCAGGTTGTGTTGACAGTTATTCTCAGGACATAGCAGCGATGTCGTCACAAGCATTTATGCCTAGAAATGCGGCTGATAGTTCAATTCTGGGTTAATGTGGTTGCACAGTCCTTGGACTATCCAAGACGCAATGCTCAAAATCGTTGACGCTCTGTTGACGCTTATTCTTAGGATGGGGCAACCAGTGTGTCGCTTACCTTTTTGGCTATAACGCTGACCAATGCAGTTACTGTGAAAGGATGTGTCAATGCAGCCCATATATTGCCGAATGTGTAAGACTAACAATCATTGACGCTCCATTGACACTCACATTAAACACATCCAAACAGTGATTCTACTCTCAGTAATTGTATGCTACGAATCGTAGAGTGATAATCGACAGCCAATATTGCATATCACTTTATTATCGTTTGCATGCAGAAGCTTTGAGGTTGCTCAAATTCTGATCAACTACTATCTATGTTATCCGAGTGATGGATGATGAGGCCCTATCACATTCCCCCGCATTCGGCTGGCAATTTACAGCATGTAGATCTTTCCACTAGTTATTGATTCATATACCCCGACTTCCTCAACTTTCCATATCCAGCTCCTTCTCTTCGATTTCCAGGATGTAGCATCAGCAATTTTGATAATCTCAACCATGTGATGCAGGTCTGGGTAGAGAGTTATGGAGTTGGATACATGGATGAATGCTGCATGAGGGTCATCATTCAGACAGATTCGGATTGAGCACTTACCGCTCCTTCTATGACTCGTGTGACAACACTGACATGAACTTTGTGAGTATAATTTGTCACTAATTTGGTTGTTGCTTCCTCGGTTAACACTAATTGGCCAGACGATATGGAGTTAATTGGGCATCTTACAGCCTAATTTGAAGTCTCGTACTTTCGCATGGCGTGAATGACACATGCACATCCACAAACGAATTATCATGTCTCACAATGTGGTCTCTGAAATCAAGAAATAGCTGACAAGTAGCAAAATTGGTACAGGAATAACGTTTCTAATCGATATGATGTCAAAAATGACTATTTACGTATCAATTCCCCAGGTGACACTCAACCCATCACCATTGCTTCATATGTAACCGATTGCCATATGGTGATTAGCTAAGGAGGCACTATACAGGGGTCAAAGCTTACGGTTTGAACATAGTTTGGTTACTTACACAATGACAAATCTCGCTTCGTGTTGGGGGAATGAGACACCATCCATTGGTTTGTCAGTGGCTTCCTTCAACCATTCGTTATATGACTACTTCCTAGTCGACAAGACCCTTGTGGCATTTGCGATTTTCCCAGGACGATATCAAGACACTACATTTGCTCACCTAATGCTGTTGCGGCAAGTGTGGCTGCTACTTCGTCCATTTGCGGATTAACGACTGCCAGAACCTTCCATTTGGTTGTTCTGTACTTCTTGTCTCTGTCACAGAACAAGTCAGCTGCGTCCCACCATCCCGGCTGTGTCATTTCGTCAAGCTTCATCTGCATATGCCAAAATCTCCGCATGTGCTGCTGTACAATTTTGGATATTGTGCCCACCACCCAGCCGGGTTCGTCATCTTCGCGCAACTTGCCCACCTCTGTATCTTCATCATCCTCATCTTCCCCGTTGTCCTGATCGTCAGAACTTGCAAGATCGCGCAGACTGTCTCCAATAGCAAACATTATCTGCTCAAATGTTGTTTTAGGCTCTCTTGTTGTCAATCCTGTGTTTGCAGCATTTCTTATTTCCTCCTGTTCCTACTTACTCTCTGTCACTGCGTCATCAACTCCCATGCTTGCCACAGCGGTTTCTCTATCAACATCAGCCTCGATCCATTTCTCTTTCTCATGGTTGCTTCGAACGTGCGTTTCCTATCTTTTCTCCGCCGCAAGCTTCTTTCTCGATCGCAATGTGCACAATGCCCCAAGCGCTCGGACATATCCCGCTTGCAAGCTGCTGTTGCCTTGATATGCTTGATGACGTCATCATGGGGAACACTTTGGCGATATACCATATTTTCCCATCGGATGCTGTGAAAAGCGCTTTTTTGGAGCATTGACCATTGTAGTTGGTGTTGACTATGGTGTTGTGCGAGATGTTAGATGTTGCAAGATATGGATGATATGGAGGCAAGCTGCGGCTTTTATGTCACGGTTCGTACATTTGATCAACTTTAACACAGCCAAGTCCACTGTTTGACCATCACGAGAGTTGGAATACTGATGCTAACAGTACAAGATGACAGGAAATTGAGCCTCCGTTTCATGTAAGATACCTGGGATTTCTTGAGAAAACTATGACCAGAAGTCCTTTCCGTCGAGGAATGAGCTGTTAATTATTCAAAATCAGGTGATTTCGGCAGTCGAAAACCTCTATGTATCCCTTTAAACAAACAAATAACATAAGTTCCGACCTACTGCAAATTGCTGGACTGTGTGAAACCCCTGCAACCTGCAGCCATACGCAGCAGGATTCATCATGAGTAGAATGTGCAAGTTGGCTGTTATTTACTCCATGTTGACTTGAAGCTAACAATATATGGCACAGTACTTCCCACTTCTTTTCATTATCATCTTCCTCTCGTATTGCACACCGGTAAATCATGGCTACAGGAACACCTCAGCATGGTGAGGGTGGATCTGAAACTAGCCGATCGATGGGCACTTCTTCCAATGCAACTCTCGTTGGCACAGAGCAACAGTGCAGACACCAGTTAGTCCACCTCAACGCTGCCAATGCAGCCAGTGAAAATATCACTCTGGATGCACATTTAAAAATCATCCGTAAAACCGGAAACAGCAAGAATTAGAAGCAGAATGCAATTGGATGTTGCTATATCCATATCGAGGTGAGTGGCCGTCAACTATCCATGTGAAGTACAGAGGGTATATGTAGAGAGCTACGTGACCAATTTATCGCTGCCCATAACAGGAAACCTCCAAGGTTGTTCAAGGCATTTGTCCGCACAGTCCACGAAATTGAACATCATTATGTTGTCAGCACTGATATTATCACAGACAAATTTCATGTGAAGGGTCCCCGTGAGTGGACCATATGGGATTGAATCACCTTCGAGGCGGCTATGGAAGCGTATATTGTTGAGGTAGTAGCCGAATCTCATTGTCAGAGGCAACAAGTAATTTCTTGTAGGTTTTCAACATGTCTGCTACTATGGCATAGTAAGGAGGTCAGGTCCAGCTGGAACAGTCCGACATGTGCCTGGCATTGAATATGGCCAAAATGGCCAAAGGAGGGTTCTCGCGCAATGCTTTAGAGGGAACAGAATAGCTGATCAAGAAACTTCACAACGAAGTCCGAGAACAGAAGAAGCGGGGAGTTGAGTTTCCTGGGCATAACAAGGTGAAGGCTGGGATAGAAAGCCACCCAACTACACTTCGTCAAAACCATACAAGTGCATGCCTTCCTCGCAACAATGGCACCAGAAAGAATCCGCAGACACGCTGGAGGCCCAACGGAATGGGTGCACCTCCACTCTATTGACACAGACAGCTGACACCAGAACCGATGCCATCGCTGCCCGGAACGCCACCTGTGCCACCTGGTGACAATGAGGGAGCTGAAAGTTCCCAATTCGACAATTTGCCATCCGGATATGTGTTTACACACGCTCCACTTCCCAGATTTGAATTTTTCAATCTTGATGCATATGCCCAGGATAGCCAGCCTGATACAGATTATAATCCAAATATCTTGACTGATGAAGGATCATCCACTGGTTAGTACAGTATCTGCTGTGTGGTAATGCAGCTAACATTCATTTTGCGGACAAGAGCAGCCTATTGAGCGAACCTGGCAGTGAGGACGAGCATTGATAGAAAGGAATGGGATTTTTGAATGTATCCTTATCTACCATTAGCGCACACTATAAAGTATATTTTAAAGGATATATTTGTACTTATTATTGAAGAACAATGTAGTGATCAAGAAGAATATCAACGAAAACGATAGCAAGGCTGTGAAATCAATGAGAATGATATTCCATCCCAGATCAACGGAGTACGTATTGTGGATACGCCCGTTGCAAAATGAGAGTCAACGGAGCGTCAAGAACTGGAGATCTTATAAGTCAGGTAAATGAAAATTGATTCGGTTGCGTTTATACATAATCGAAGTATCGGCTGCCTTTATAGGCAAAAATTAAAGTGACAGGCTCCTTGCCCCATCCTGAATTTGAGTGTCAACGGAGCATCAACCATTTTTGGTCTTGCATCTTGAGTAATCTAATGGGCAATAGGTTGCAGAAAGCCATAAACGAGATACTGTCCACCTTCATTGGCAAAAGAGATTGCGATACCCTCCCTGCCCCATCTTCAAACTGTGCGTCAATGGAGCATCAACGGAGTGTCAATGAATTTTGGTCTCGAATCTTCAGGAATATGAGTGATGCTTGATCACAACCATCCATAAACATGTAGTTGGCAGTCTATATCGGCAGATGAGCAGAGGATATTCCCGCGACAGCCTCTGGGACAGTAACAACCTATTTCAATTACAAAGATACCACTAAGTATTCATGAGCCTGTCAGCATACAAAACAGTCAAAACGATGTATATAAACAATAACAGCCGCATCACGCTGTGATTAACCATGATGCAAGACCAACAGTCGTTGACGCTCCGTTAATGCTGATTATCAAGATGGGGCCGGGAACCATTCGCTTTCTCTTTTTTCTATACAGGCAGCCAATACTTTGTATATGGCTGTCTGCAACCAATTGCCCCTGAGAATACCCAGGATACATGACCAACAATTGTTGATGCTCTGTTGACTCTCATTTTCAGAATGGGGTAGGCAGTGTGCCTGTATTTGTTTTGATCATTGAGGCGGCCAATGCATCAAAAACAGACAGCACTGTACCAAAGTGAATGTTTTGCAATTAGCAGTAGCATATCTATATGCGACGATGCATAGTGAAACCTGAACTGCCGATCTGGAGATTGGAACCGTTGGGTGTAGCCGAACCCGCCAAGACCTGCAGGTTGGTGTGTACAGGTCCGGGTTTGGCCTGCCCAGATGCAGCAGGTCGGGTTTTTGGACGGGTCTGGAATCGAACCGACCGATTTTCACAGTCCAAACCCTCACCGCTGGCAGGTTTCCTGGAGCTGTTGCTAACACTAATGATGGCCAATAGGAGCATCTCAATGGTCACTCAGTTCTGTGCTTCATGCATGAGAACATCTCATTGAATATTGGTAATAATAATAGTAGCTTTTAATTCAAATAAATTTGAATTACACAACTTTGTTGCCTGGTGCATAACACCTATTTGTGATTTTACTAATTGGCCAGCCATATTTCCATTAGAGGAATTACACTTATTCCACAGGTTGATTAATTAGTGTAGCTTGCATGGCATGCTAACATATTCAAATTGGATAATGCGGTTATCTTGCCATAGCTAGAATGTTCAATTAACAAATCATTAGCAGTGCAAATAATAATCTACCACAACTATTGTACAAAGTTAGTAGGCTACAGCGGATTTCAGTTGGAAATATGTAGAGTTTTATACACTATTTTTTCTTTATTTCTCACTCTAAAAAGGTATAATTATAATAATCTCTGAATCTTCTTCCTAGATTAACACTACTCCCTACATAAAATCTTCCATTTAATACATTAGTTCAACGATAAATTCCTGTCTTATGTCTATTCTCTTCTAAGATCTCGGATTTCATTAGATTGTATGCTATATGTGTGTATGCAGAGTCTTACTTGTTGGATTTTGAAGAAATGGAACACCTGCATCCCTAACCCATGGCAAAAATGAAATTATAAAAGACTTAAACCAGCTATTATAATGACTCTGGTATGGGTAAGGGTTATACATGGCCTATTGCTTGAATATTTCAAGAGTAGGATCAAGTATCCTCAGTAGTAGCAACATTTCTGGGCACCTTCAAGTTGTCAAATAGTCAAGACAACAACACACAGTGTGTGAGGATGTGATGACATCGGCTGTTGATAGATAGTATGAAGTATACCTAGCCATTGAGTTGAGCTAATATGGTTTCAAACATCATTAATGATATTGGCAATGGATGGTTGGTCCCTTAGTATGTCTTTGAAGAATTGCTTATCAATCTAATCCAATATGAAGCATCATTATAATTGTAATGAACAACAATCAGTGTACATTCCATATGATTTTGGCAATACTGAACGAATGGAGTGTATGAAGTCTTCACTAATGTCATGATCTATCATTTTTCATCATACAATAACTTGCTGATGATGCCTCCAAGGTGTGAAGGTAATTATTGGAAACAAGTCCAATATAAACAAGATATTATTCGTGAGAGTAGGGCTATCTCAATATGGGATTTGCAGTGATGGCAAAAACTCCTCACAGTTCCACTACAGTAAGATTGTAATGGTCTTACAGCAATATCTAAAGGGGTTTCATCCTCAGCATTCAACTATCACAAGATCACCTTGTTCAGGCAACCAGAATGACAAGGCCTAGCAGCATATGACAGCCAATACATTGTCAGCAGCGATCAAAGTAAAATATATGGAGGAATTCTGTTTAAACCATTCCAAACCAACACTTTCATGTACATAATGCCTGAATATATTCCTCAAAACACAGTATCAAAGACTGTATACTATATTACCTTTGCCACAGTTGGGACACTATATCTTTGTATCCAAAACTTGGGACCTTTCTCCTATTCCTGGGAGAATTTATACTCCATACATCAGCAAAATGTAAAATTGACTGGAAGCTACATCCGAACCTCCTAGACACATTAATCAATGACAGCAGTGCTTATGAGTAAGTGCAGATTTACTCAAACCCAGCTGAAGTTAAGCAAAGTACTCTCAAATGCTGCAAGAGTATTTGCAAGGGCTCCTAAAAGTCCATACAGTTAAGAAGATATACTACAGTTGCTACAATATTTGATTGATAGAATGGTCAAATTTTGGAGCAGCAGAGACCTCTGCACAGGTTGATTGAAGATCTTAAACTTGGTGCTGTATTCAGACAGCAGTTGTTCTTAGGGTTGCAGGTCTCATAACTACAAGCCATTTTGTCTATCATATATATCTTGATTTGCTACTTGTCTTTCACAATCGCGAAAAGATTTGCTATAATATAGTATCGTATGTCTCATCCATTCTCAGTCTATCTATATATACATACTATCAATCTGCAAGCAGTCTGTACTAGAATACAATTGGAGAAGCACCTGGAGATTGCAGCTTAGGAAATTTAGAGATTCACATGGAGGCAGTGATTGTGTGAACCTGGAGAACATGCTTGAGTCGACTTAGAGAGGCACCTGGAGGCAGTGATTGAGCAAGTTCAGATATGCACATGGGGGCCATGATTGGACAAGCTTATAGATTACGTTAGGAAGCCATTATCAAGAGAACTGAGCAATACACTTGGAGGAAATAGTTATAAAAACTCACAGATAAACTGAATAAACAATACCATCTAGATCTAAAAGTGCAATGTGAAAACATTGAACCAGCGAGAAAGGAGATGAACCTGGAGATCATGATCGAGTTAACTCAGCAATGCACTTGGTGGCCATTATTATGTGAATAGAGAGATAAACCTGAAGGCCATAATTAAATATGTTTGTGTATAGACTTGGATGCTAAGATCAAGTGAACTCTAGAAAGAACTTGAAAGCAGTTTTTATACAATGTTAGATACACACTTAGAGGCCATAATCAAATGAGGTTGGATATGGATTCACCAGCCATGATTGAGCAATATTACAAATACTCCTGAAGGCCATAATGGAACAAGTGTGGAGATGCACTTTGGAGGCAGTAATCAAGCAAAATGACAGGTGCAGTTGGAGGTAGTCAACCTGAATGCGGTAGATTGAAAGGGAGACACCACAGTAGCTGAGAATATTCATTGGTAAACTTGCAATTATAGGTATGTAGATAGTGGTGTGCAAAAGAGGGCACAGAGAAATATGAGATGACAGATGAACGAATTGCTGTTAGTGGAAGGCAGTTAATCTTGACTTGATTCTGGTCTTGGTGTTAACACAGAATTATAGCAAGGTGTGATCAAGAGTTGGTACAAAACTTTTTGCTTACAAGTGGTGATAGTGATGTCAACAGGAGAGAAATAGATGGGAGATGGTGAAATCATCATGATGAACTGGAACATAAGAGAATAAGGGGTAAGGGTAAATTTCCCACTAATGATAGGGCACCTGTGACTTTCAATTTCTCAGGTAAGAACACTAATTCAAGGTATTCTAAACCTAGTCAGGCAGGTTGTATACCTGATTTGTCACATCCCCTTCTAGATAGTTACCATCCTCATTTCCCATCTCTCTCATTCCCATCCATTACTCTACCATTACATCCAAACCCAAACTTCTGTTACACCACTATATCTCCCCACACCATGAACATAATACATCATAATGTACAGTAGCCACCCATAATTGGCTGTCACTCAGCCACTCTTACTTCATTCTCACAACTATCATTTCACTTGTAAATGTAGTTTCTGCTTATTGAATGCATCCTTACAGACTGACTGCTACTAGCTAGCTCTCCATGTGCTCAAAGATAATGTCACTTCATTATATTCCCACCATTAAATGTTAACCAATAACTGCAGATGAAGCACAAGTCACACCTCCCTCTCAATTAGCTGTCTCCTGATTGACCAATCTACAGTATACCTTCAAATTTGCTAGATTACTTCCTCCACAGTACAAAACCGTACTGGCCCAATTATCACCTGAACATTTATCGCCCAGTTCACTTGATCACCACCGCCAAGTTTGCATGATTCTACCCTCCAAGTGCATGTTGAAACTTCCTTAACCACCTTCTCAAAGTGTGTCTCTAGATTCACTCCTTTCGAGCCTTCATGTTTTTCTCCAAACTCATCCAACTACTATCAGCATGTGCATATTAAAGTCACTTCATCACAGCCTCCAAGCACACCTTAGTGCTCACACAATGTGCTCCAAGGGTATCTCTACATTCACACAATCATGGCCTCCAGGTGTATTTCAGGATTTACTTGTTCACCATCTCAGTGACCACCTGTGATTATACTGATGTACCACCCACAGCCCATCCAGAAGACTATATGTACATCAATAAATCCATTCATATATAGAGACATAAACAGAATTTCAGATTCAATACATGTTTAAAAAT
>Ga0307515_10000621_pt1 | contig 82840 bp, 73 predicted proteins | sample 17_EM_MG_FD_194513 | JGI IMG/M metagenome (GOLD analysis project Ga0307515, IMG submission 194513) | Populus trichocarpa ectomycorrhiza microbial communities from riparian zone in the Pacific Northwest, United States - 17_EM | ecosystem: Host-associated > Plants > Roots > Unclassified | place... | reverse complement strand
CCTCCACGGACGAGACAAGCAGACGAACCGCCCCATCTCTCCCGCCTACGAGCCGAGTTCATGCCCACCAGCCTCGAACCGCACGCTCACGTTCGGAAAGCGGAAGCCTTCTGAGGCCGCCAGCGGGGACGATCAAGAGGCCGTTGACAACCGCTCGGCATCTGCCCACCTGACCAGCGTGGGCCGCGCCCCGTGATCTGGTCACGCCCAGCTCGGGGACAGCCTTGAGTGAACTCCTTCGACACATAGTGCGCCGAGAGGTTGTGGCAGGAATGCGCCGACGTCCACGCGTTGTCGTGCTGTCGGGCGGATCCGCGATGTCGGGGCGTCGGGCGCGGGCGGACACAGGTCACCCGGGCCGCTGCCTGGCGTTCTCGGCTTTCGACGTCCTCGGACCAAGGCCGCGGTGGTGACGGCGCGGAGTGACCCGTCGCGCGGACGGCGGGCCTGGACGCCGCCGCAACATCCCTGCCCACCGAGGTCACGGCCACCCGGCCGTGTTCCCGGCTCGCCCGGTCAACTCGGCCGGATCAAGCCGGTGCGGGGTCACAACCCTGCCTGGCTGGCACGTGTCTGACCTGTCAGGAGCAAGACACTCCTAAGACCATAAGGGGGACATATGAGCTTCAATCATTCTATTCTCGCCGGTACCGCGATGGCGGCCCTGGCAGTCGGCGCGACGACCGTTCTGGCCGGCCCCGCCTCCGCAGCACCGAACACCACTGCGCAGAAGGTCTGTGGAAGCAGCTACAAGACCGTCAACTCCGCGCCCGTCGGCACGCAGGGCACCGTCTACCTGACCTACAACGCTTCCAACGGCAAGAACTGCGTAGCGACCATCCGCACCAACCCTGGCACCGCGCGCGACATGGGGGCGTGGATCTACGTCTCCGACACTGATGAGTACGCCCAGGACGAGGGCGCGTACACGTCGTACGCCGGACCGGCCTATGTCCAAGGCAAGGCCCACTGCGTCGACTGGGGCGGCCACATCGACAACGTGTACGTCTACGTGACGGGCTCCAACTGCGCCGCACTGAAGGAGCACCGGGTCACCACGGTCCGCTGACCCGCGGAGCGCCGCCGCGGTCCGGCCCACTCCCGTCGTCCGGGGGTGGGCCGGATCCCGTCGCCCGCCCGGATGCCCGTCGTCCCCGCGGCAGCGAGGGTAGCCCCTGGCCGGTTCCGGTAGTGCTGGACGTCTACGCCGACCGCTGCGGGCCCGGCAAGGACCTCAAGCCGATCGCGGGAGAAGTCTCCGCTGAACTCGGCGACAGGTTGCGCGCACTGGAACTCGACTACGACCAGGCCGAGCAGGCCCGTAGAAAGTACGCCCTCGACGCCGTCCCGACGCTTCTTGTGACCGTTGGCGGTGTGCCGGTTGCGAGGATCCTCGGCGCTATGGAGAAGGACGAACTGCTCTCGCAGCTCCACCCGCTGCTCAGTGTGCGCTCAGCAGGTGAGGGCACACCGGCGAGTCCTCGGGGACCTGAGGTCGTCGACACGACGCCTCAAGGCTGGACCCCCGACCATCAACCGGCGGGCCCCGCGCACGGCACCGTGGAGGTGCCCGCCGATCGGATCGTCTGGCCATTCGTCAACCAGACCGGGCCAGATCCCGTGGACCTGCAGTTCCTGCGACAGCCGCCGGCCGACGGCCTGGACAGGCCGACGGTCCGGACCTCGGCCGTCACCGGGTCCGGGCCGGCCGAACTCGCGCATCTGACCAGTCTGAGCAGACTCTCCGTTCATGCGGAACGGCTGACCCAACCCTCCTCCCAATCAAGCCAGTTGGACGAGCCCAGGCTGGACGCGCCGGAAGCCGACGGCAGGATGGTCACCGACGTGATGAGCCTGCCCCGGCTGCGCGAGCTGTACCTCTGCTCGGAGGCCGTCACCGATGCCGGGCTCACCCTCCTGCCCTCTGCGGACACCGAACTCGGGCACCTCATCGAGGACCGAGAACAGGTGGACGGCGTGGGCACGGTGGACGGTTCAAGGGGCCGGCCTGGCTCAGGCCGCGCGATGGTGCGACTGCGATCCACCAGCGACCGGCCGAACACGACATGCAGCCAAGCGACCCTACTTTTCATCCTATGAATTTCCCCAACTCCTCCCTCTGTCCGCACCGTTGACAGCGTCCCAGCTCTCCTCAATCATCAGACATCCGATGAATTGGAGCCGCTCATGGGTACGTATCCGAGACGTCAGGTCCTGGGCACCGCGGCCGGAGTCGCCGCAGCAGCAGCCCTTCCCCTCACCTCCGCCACCGCCGCACACGCCGGCGAACCGCTTACCGAGCACGCCGCGCCATGGGTTCCCGTCCCCGAGCCGGTCCCTGTCCCGCTCGACGGCCTCTACGACAACGACGGCATCGACACCGCCTCCGCGCGCGGCGGTGACTTCGACGGCTCGGGCTACACCTTCCCGGGCGAGGAACTCCCCACCGGCCGCGTCGAGGTCGACGGCATCCCCTTCCTCTTCCCCTCCTCGGCCGCGGGCGCCAAGAACAACGTCGTCGCGATGGGCCAGCGCGTCGAACTGCCCCAGGGCCGCTACCTGTCGGCCGTCTTCCTCACCTCGGGCAGCTACGGCAACGCCTCCGGCAGCGCCACAGTCCACTACGCCGACGGCTCCACCAGCACTGCCGGCCTCGGCGGCGCCGACTGGTACGCGGCCGGCGGCTCGCTCTCCGCCCCGTACCGCTACCGGCCGGACGGCACCGAGGACCAGCACAGCGTCGGCATCGGCACCTCGGAGGTCTGGCTCGACCCGCAGCGCGCGGCGGTCGCTCTCACCCTCCCGGTCACCAACCCGGCCGAGGCGGGCCGGACTTCCCTGCACGTCTTCGCGCTCTCCCTCCAACCCGCCGCCCAGGGAAGGGCGTTGGCCCTGCGCGACGCCCACTCCACCAACTCGCTGCTGGAATCGTCCGGCGCGCAGAGTGTCGAGGTGACGGTCGTGAACGCCGGTACGGTCGCGATCCTCGCGGGCGACGCAGTGTCCGTACGCGTCGACGCCGAGGGTGCCCGTACGGTCGAGGCCGCCCGCGTCCAGCGCCTGGACCCCGGTGAGCAGGCCCGGGTCCGCGTCGGCATCCGCAGCGGTGTCACACCCGGCACCGTACGGGACGGCACGGTCACCGTGACCGGACGCGGATCCCAAGTCGCCGTGGCCCGCAAGCAGTTGACCCTCGGCGTCTCCGACTACGGACCCACCGAGACCTCCCTGGCCGGCCACCAGGCATCGTACTGGTTCCAGGGCGCCAAGTTCGGCATCTTCATCCACTGGGGCGTCTACTCGGTGCCCGCCTGGGCGCCCGTCGGCAAGCAGTACGCCGAGTGGTACTGGGACCAGATACAGGACCCGAACAACCCGACGTACGCCTACCACCGGGACACCTACGGCGAGGACTTCGCGTACGACGACTTCATCCCGCGCTTCACCGCCGAGAAGTTCGATCCGCGCGCCTGGGTGGAACTGTTCCGGGACGCGGGCGCCCAGTACCACGTGCTCACCTCGAAGCACCACGAGGGCTTCGCGCTGTGGGACACCAAGGTCTCCGACCGCAACGCGGTCAAGATGGGCCCGAAGAGGGACCTGGTCAAAGAACTCTTCGACGCCTCACGCCGCCACACTCCCGAACTCCACCGGGGGCTCTACTTCTCGATGCCGGAGTGGTTCAACCCCGACAACCCGTGGATGGGCCACGCCCCGCGCAATCCGTACACCCTTCAGCCGGTGCCGTACACCGGATACACCGCGGGCAAGGACTATGTGACGCAGTATCAGGCCCCGCAGATGCTGGAATTGATCCAGGGCTACGACCCCGAGCTCATCTGGTGCGACATCGGCGGCGCCAACGACAGTCTCCATGTGCTGGCGGAGTACTTCAACCACGCCAAGAACCGCCGCCGTCCGATCGACGTGACCGTCAACGACCGTTCGGGGATCGCCTTCCACGACTTCACCACGCCCGAGTACACGACGTACGAGAACACGGTCGTCGCCAAGTGGGAGTCCAGCCGCGGCCTCGACCCGTTCAGCTACGGCTACAACCGGGCGACCCCCGACGACGGCTACATGACGGCCGAGGAGGTCGTGCACAACCTCGTCGACATCGTGTCGAAGAACGGCAACTTCCTTCTCGACATCGGCCCCCGGGCCGACGGCACGATCCCCGAGATCATGCAGACCCGCCTGCGCGAGACGGGCCGCTGGCTGCGCGTCAACGGCGAGGCGATCTACGACACGACGTACTGGTCGCGGATGGCGCAGCTCGGCGACGACCTGAGGTTCACGGTCCGCCCGGACGAGGCCTTCTACATCCACTCCCTGGCCAAGCCGAGCGCCAGACTCACGGTCGAAGCGCCGATCCCGATCCGCAGTGGCGACAAGGTGACGATGCTCGGCCACGACCGCCCCCTGACATGGACCCTCAGCAACGGGGCACTGGTGATCGACATCCCCGAAGCCGCACGCAAGGCGGGGCAGTACGCGTGGGTGTTCAAAGTGCATTGGCGTGCCTGAGAGGTCACTTTCTCCTGTTGTTTCATCGGCATATGCGGCATTGGTGTGCTGGCGCCGGGTCTCGCCAGGAGATGGTGTTCTCTCCGGTGAGGCCGCGGGCCATCAGGTCGGTCATGGCCCGTTGGATCATGACTTCGGAGCGGTCCGGGTGGGTTTCGTAGTCGCGGGCCAGGCGGCGTTGCGGCATCAGCCAGCCGTAGGTCCGCTCCACCGCCCTGGACGTCAGGCGACGCCTGTGTCCGCCAGTTTTTCGAAGAAGAACTCATGCTTGAGGAACGACACGTCGTACTCGTGCCCCGGATACGGAGGAATCAGCTGAGCTGCCTGGAACAGTCTCCAGCCGTCCTCCAGGGCATGGACGCCCGAGGTGTACGGGGGCTTGTCGCTGTCGCCCGCCGTCGGTGCCGTGAGGCCCGTGCCGTCGTAGAGAGACCAGCCCACCACATCCGCGTCCAGTGCGGAGGTGGCCAGGTAGAGCACCAGGACCTGCTGACGCATGCTCATACGGCCTGCCTCTCGGGACGGTTGGAGACACGGGACACCCAGTGGTCCAGGTCGAAGGAGTCGTCACCCGTGAGCGACCGCCACAGCAGGACGCGGTTGTAGATCTCCAGACGTCCGGTGGCCTGCTCGTACCACGGGAACGTCGTCGACAGCTCCGCGGCGACGCGAGGATCTCCCAGGTCCGACGTGTCCCACAACCGGAGTTGACGCACAGTGGGATTGAAGCGGATCTTGAACATGTACCGGACGGCATCACTGTCGTTGCGCCGACCTCCGTGCCACAACCCATGGTGCAGAAACACCACGGTGCCGGCGGGACAGACCAGCCGACTCTGCCCTCTCAGGTTCTGGTAACGACCGGTGTCCGACTCGTTCGTACGCCGCAGATGGCTGCCCGGCACGCTGAGGGTGCCGCCCATGTCGAGCGTCACATCTTGCGGGTAATACATCAGCTGTACATCGAACGCGTCGGTGCGCACGTCGATGATCGCGTCCCCGTGCAGCGGCTGCGCCTGCCCCTCACGGGGCTCCCGGATGTGGACGGCATGGTGGTCGACGCTGGGTTCGGGCCCGACGAGGCTGCGCAACGCCCCTGCAACCTCGGGGATTTGGAGCAGGAGACGGACGAAGGACCCCTCAGGGTAGGCGTCCGGCACACTGCTGCCGTAGGGAACGCCCGGGACTCCCGCGCGCAGTGTCTCGATCCCCACGACGTTCAGCTCGGGCGGCACCACGGCGTCCAGCCGCAGTGAGCCGCGTGCCACGAAGTGCGCCATCTGCACCGAACTCAGGAGCTTGGTGTTGGTCATGCGTTCCAACGTAGGACCCGCGTCGCAGCCGGGGCGTTGGCTCCGCTCACCACTGCTGGTCATTTTTCACCGTGCGTGAAACAGATCCGCCTCGGCGAACCACCCGTCGTGGTGAACATCGGAGTCGGCGTGCACGAAGTCGCCAACCGGATAGATGTCTTCAGGCTCCCTGAGCTGTGGCAACTTCACCTCTACAGATATGAAGCAGAACTGACTGCCGAGAGCACAACGCAGCCCATCAGACCCGGCCGGGTGAGCCTGGTGCCACCCGTATGCCTCCGCCAAGGAGGACTCGACCAAGGGTGACAATCGGTTCTCCGTCCGGCTGATCGACGGCACCGACAATGAGACCGGCGGCCGCAGGCCTGACCAGATGTGCACCCTTAACCGGATCCTCGACGGCCGACGCCTTCTACATGAAGATCACCAACTAGCAGAGGGGCAGCGGCATCATGGCGCTCCTGGCCGAATACGGGTGCAAGGCCACACCCGGCCGCCGCGTCGTGGAGATCTACGACGCGGACGCCTACCTCAGCGACGACGACGCCATGGCCGCCGCCCGCACCCAGGTGGTGGCCGACAACGGCTACCACCTGTACATCCAAAGCCTGCAGCCCGACATCGACGTCGAGGTCGCCATCCTGCTCTGGGACAGCCCTCCCTCTCCTCCCGCCGACGCCGAGGGCTCGGTTCCCGTCAGCATCGAGTCGAAGACGGCGATTCTCGTGGTGAACCAACTGGAATACGGCCCCGCCGGGGAAATGCCCCTCCCCCGCTCAGGTGTCTACACCGGACACGCCTGGTGGGAAAACCGCCAGGTGACCGGGGACTACTACCAGACCACCCTCGACCACCCCACCGACGACACCTTCGAAGACCACCTCACCCAGGCATGGACCAACCCCCCAGTGACCGAACGCTACGTCCTGGACCTCGCCTACAGCCGTGCTTCGGAACCCAGCGACGACGAAGAGCCGTAGACCTGGACGCTGAGGGGTCCGGGGCGAGTTGAGTGGTCGAACGGCGAACTCCCGGCGCACTGCCAGGAGTTCGCGTGGGACTACCAGAAGCGGCCTGTACGGCGGCGCCCGCCGGTCCGGGGACCAGGGCGAGCATGATGCCGGTCGCCGTCTCAAGGGGCCCCAGGAGCTGTTGATGCGTCTGCAGTAACAGCTGATTCAGCAGGGGCGGAGCGCGTCGTGGGTGGTCCTCGATCGCCGATGACGGCGGGGGCCAAAAGAAACAACGTGGGATCGATGTCGGTAACTGCGTCCGCGTAGTCCAGTTGGGCGGCCGCCGACAAGAGCCGGTCGCACTCGTCCTGCCGCACGGGCAGTCGGAACGCATCAGCAGTGTCGATGAGGTAGTCGATCGCGATCTCTGCCTCGTCGTTGGCGACAAGGTCGAGGACCGATTCGAGGGCCGACACTTTCTCTCCCCGAGCTGTGGCCCGTTGCTTCAGAGCGTCGACCACCGCGCGGATGTCGTCGCCGGATGGTCCGTCAGCAGGTCTCGTACTTGTACGCCGCGGTTACGCCCAGCGGCTTTCCGTCAGGTGCTGCGATGTTGCGGTAGAACGCCGTGACGGTCCACTTCTTCTGCTGCCGGCAGCAGCCGCCCGTCTTATACGTGTACGTGACTCTCCTGCCCTGCAGACACAGCTGGTCCGCCACCGTCTGCGGCGCTGGTGATCGCTCCGGCCAGGGCGGCAGCAGCGGCTCGGTCAGCATCCACACGTCGTCATCCGCGATCCACGGCCGAGTCCTCACACCCTCCCGATCGGCCGAATCGTCACATCGGTCACCCCCCGGCCAGAACACCTCAGCAAGATCGCGTCACAAGCTCTTGCGAGAATGGGCCCCTGTCGCACCGTATGGATCTGGGACGTGGCCGAAGCGGAGGGTGCGGGCTGGATTGTTGGCTCCAACCCTGCTAATCACCTTGTCATGACCATGAGTGCGATGGAACTGCACAGCATCAATCGTTGGGAGGCGTCCTTCCTCCGCGAGGAGGTGGGCGGCTACTTCGCCCACGGCATCGAGTGCACGCCGGGCGCGACGGTACTCGACGTGGGCGCCAACATCGGTGTGTTCTCGGCCGTCGTCTACGAACGGCTGGACGGAGACGTGCGGATCTACGCCTTCGAACCGATGCCGCCACTCCACGCGACACTCGAACGCAATGCTTGCGAGTTCTTCAACGGACGCCTGACCGCGCTCCCCTACGGCTTGGCGTCCCGCGACGACGAGCTCGACTTCAGCTACGTTCCGGCCGCCACGATCTTCTCGTCCTCCTCGCGAAATCAGGGGAACATCGAGGATGAGCGGCGCCGGGTCACCGCCAGCGTTGTCGAAATGATCCGCCAGGGCGGCCTCGGACCGGTCCTGCGCCGCATACCCACCCCCATCCTCACTCTTCTCATCAGCCGCAAGCTGCGAGTGCTGCGGCAGCTTGAGACACACCGAGTGAAGGTCAGGCCCCTGTCATCGGTGCTCGACGAGCAAGGCATCGACCACATCGACCTGCTCAAGGTCGATGTGGAAGGCGCCGAACTTGAGGTACTCAGAGGCATCGAGGAACGGCATTGGCCGCTGGTCCGCCAGGCCGTCGTCGAGGTGGAGCGCTGGCAGCACAACCGCGACACGGTCTGCGAGGTCCTCCTCACACACGGCTTCACAGTCAGCACCGAGCAGGACTCGGTGCAGCGGGCCGGCGACATCGGCATGGTGTTCGCGGTCAGGCCCTGACCACGCGCAGCACCCGGCGCTCAGGGCGGTATCAACGGCTGACACAAAGAGGTTGATCGGTCCTGATGCCCCTGTCTGGGGCGGGAGTTGGACGTTCGGTCCGATGCGGGAACGTCGCCGTGGATCGTGTCGGATGAGCTGTGGGACCGTCTGGAGCCGTTGCTGCCGCGGGGTGATTGCAGGTTTCGGTATCCGGGTCGCAAGGCGTTGCCGGACCGCGGGGTTCTGTGCGGGATCCTGTACGTGCTGCACACCGGGATCCAGCGGGAGTACCCGCCGCAGGAGTTGGGCTTCGGCACGGGTACGACGTGCTGGCGCCGGTTGCGGGACGGGAACGAGGCCGGTGACTGGCAGCGGCTGCACGAGTTCCTGCTGCCGAGTTGAGCGCGGCCTCACGCCTGAACTGGTCTCGCTGCGCGGTCGGCTCTTCCGACGCTCGGGCGTTAAAGAGGGGGTGGCACACGGGACCGTCGCCGGTCGGCCGGGGCCGGCCCAGCTCGAAACATCACTGAACCCGGAGCCCTTTGATCAGACGGGTTCACCAGCGTCGTGTCGCGGCGGCGGCACGGACGCGAACGAGCCTTCCCGCCTACCGCGACTCCGACGGTTCGGCCGGTCGATTCGGCAGAGCCTTGGCATTCTTGGCGGCGACTGCCGCGACGGTTGCCAGGTCTTCGCCCGAGAAGCCGGCGCGGCTCAGCACTGCCAGAGACTTGTTCGTCGCCAGCGTGCACAACGCCAGTTCTGCCGCCTCCCGCTCACCGGCCCCCGCCGCCAGCAACGCCTGTTCCAGCCTCGCCCGCAAGCCGTCGATCATGGCGCGGACCATCGCCCGGCCCTCCGCGTCGAGCGCCGGGATCTGCGTTGCCGACACCGTGAGCAGGCAGCCGTCCGGGACCGTCGGGTCGGCGATGCGGTTCAGGGCGACCTGCAGGTAGGCGGCCACGACGGCACTCGGGCTCGGGTGGGGGCCGGACAGCGCCTGCTCGTACAGCGGGTGGTAGGTCTGCGCGTACCGTTGGAGGCTTTTGCGGAAGAGGGCGCTCTTGTCGCCGAAGGTGCCGTAGAGCGAGCCCCGGCCCAGGCCCGTGCCCTCGGTCAGGCGATCGATCGAGGCCTCCGAATAACCCCAGCGCCAGAAGACGTGCATCGCACGTCGGAGCGCCTCGTCCACGTCGAACTGCTTGCGGCCTGCCATGTCCGTCAGCCTACACATCTTGTACCGATCGTTCAAAGATGGGTAGGGTCGCCGGCATGACAACCCTGAGTTCGCTGCGGCTGCCTGACGGATTCCTCGACGTCTTCACCAGCCGGCTCGTGGAGGTGAACGGGCTGCGACTGCACGCGGTCACCGGCGGGGACGGCCCGGCGCTGCTGCTGATCGGCGGGTGGCCCCAGACCTGGTACGCCTGGCGGGAGGTGATGCCCGCGCTCGCCCGTGAGCACACCGTCGTCGCCGTCGACTCGCGCGGGGCCGGGCTCTCCGACAAGCCCGACGACGGGTACGACGCCGGCACGCTGGCCGCCGATCTGGTCGCGTTGATGGCCGCGCTCGGACACGACCGGTTCGACGTGGTCGGCCACGACATCGGCACGTGGACCGGATACGCCCTCGCCGCCGATCACCCCGAGCGGGTGGGCCGCCTCGCCATCGTCGAAGCGGTGATCCCCGGCCTCACGCCGTCCCCGCCGTTCTTCGGCCCGGCCGCGGCCAACCAGAGGCTCTGGCAGTTCGGCTTCAACCGGCTCACCGACCTCAACGAGGAACTGGTCCGGGGACGGGAACGGCTCTTCTTCGGCTGGCAGTTCGCCACCAAGGCCGCCACCCCGACCGCGATCCCCGCGTACGCCGTCGACGTCTACGTCGACGCGATCACCGCGGATCCTCGCGCGCTGCGGGCGAGCTTCGCGTACTACCGGGCGCTGGACGAGACGATCGCGCAGAACGAGCAGCGCGGCAAGACCCGGCTGACGCTGCCGGTGCTCGCCCTCGGCGGCGCACTGTGGAGCGGCGCGAACGCCGAACAGACGATGCGGCTGGCCGCCGACGACGTCACGGGGGTCGTCCTCGACGACTGCGGCCATTACCCGGCCGAGGAACAGCCGGCGCGGTTCGTCGAGATCCTGGAGGACTTCCTCTCGGCCGACCGGTAGCGGGCACGCCACACGGCCGAATTCGCGTACGACAGGCGGAGCTTCACCAACTCCGCTCCATCGTCAAGCAGGCCATCTGCTGGCGGCGCCTCAAGAAGGCCCATCCATGGAACAAGGCGTCGTCGCCCGCCGCGTGGACACCGCCGACGCTGGTCGGCCAGGCCGTACGCCTTGGCGAATACCGGCTCGCCGCCCCGATCCACCGACGCGACCCCGCTGAACCCGCTCTCGCGTGCCAGCGCATCGACACCATCCTCGAGGGCAGTCACGGGGACCAGGAGAGGTGGGCGAACCTGCCCGGACTCGTGCACTTTCAGCCCCCGGAACGGCGGAAGCCAGCCGGAATCACCTGGTGCGATCCGCTGAGCGGAACAGGAAACGACATCGGACTCGCGGCGACCCAATCTTTGTACCGAGGACGGGGGGGTCCCATCGGTGAGGCAGTTGGAGAGGTCGTCATATCGGCCGCCCGGGTCCAGCGGCGGTCCGTATCCCGGTCTGCACCGTGCCCTCGGTGAGGGGAGGCGTGGGCGACGAGGTCATGGATCGAGCCCGTGCTGCCGAGTTCCAGGGCAACGGCGACAGTCTTGGTGCCGGCAGAGCCGGCCGCCGCCCACCGCCCACCGCCCACCGCCCAGCAGCCAGCAGCCAGCAGCCAGCAGCCAGCAGCCAGCAAGAAATGACAGCACGTCACAGTGGTTGACAACTGGACGCCACCATCTCAAAGCCGCAGAGCCACAACGTCGCATGGATGTTCCTCACGCCCCGTCACCTGGGCACTCGCCGGGGCGCGGCACGGCGTCGAGCGGCGCCTCGCGCCTGACGAGACCCCCGTCCCCGACGCGTGCTCACGTGCCACGAACCCGAGCGTCGGGCACCGGGAGTTACTCGCTGTGTGACGACGACAGAACTCGCTTGTCCGAGGACCGAATAGGTCCCGGTCGGGACACCACAGGTTGATCAAACACGATTTTTCGAGGCACCCGGGGGAAGCATGACAACGCTGAACGGATCGGCACACAGCCGAGAGCAGGCAGACAAACACATCACGTCGATGCTCGGCGGTCCGGTGGCGGACGGCACGCTGCGTTTATTATGGACCGCCTCCCAGGGTGACAGCGCACTGGCATACGCGCTGGTCCGAGGCGGGCTGGAACTGGGCGAGCTGGCGCGTCACGGGGAACTGTGGCGCTGGGGCGAAGCACCGGATTCCGTGGCCGTGCGGTGGACCGAGCTGGTTGAGTCGCGGGCCACCGTACTGACCGACGCGCAGTTGGAAGCGCTGGAGAGGATGGTCCGGCCGCTGGCCGGACCGCACGAAGCGATCGAGCGGGCCCGGCTCACGCACGCCGACGCCGTCCGACTCACCCCGCGCGAGCACGATGTGCTCGGCCTACTCTGCGAGGGACTGAGCGCAGTGGCGATCTCCCGGCAGCTCGGGCTGTCGTCGCGTACGGTGACCAAGCACCAGGAGCGGCTGTACCGCAAACTCGGTACTTCCGACCGGCTCAACGCCGTGCTGCTCGCCCAGCGGCTCGGTATCGTCGGCGCCCGCTCGTGAGGACGCGAGTCCGTAGAATTCACGCTGGTGGTGCAGGAGCGGCCGGCGGCGGTGGACCACTGCCTGCTGGACCTCTCCGATGATGATGGTGTGATCGCCGCCGGGGGCCAGTGCTCGCGCCGAACACAACAAGTGTGCCACGGCCCCCGGCACCACCGGCAGCCGGTCAACCAGTTGGAGCGGTACGCGGGAACGGGCAGCACGGGGACCGGCGAAGCAGCGGGCGACGTCCGCCTGGTCCTCGGCGAGCACGGTCACGGCGAACCGGTCGGCCGAACGGAAGACTGCATGCGAACTGGAGCCACGGGCCAGGCAGAAGAGCACCAGCGGGGGGTCTAGGGACAGCGAGCACAGCGATCCGATCGTCACCGCACACGGCACCCCCGATTCGTCGGTGGTCGCGGCCACCGAGACCGCGGTGGGGACCGTCGCGAGCGCGTCCCGGAAACGTTTTGACGACAGCGTCATGAGTCACACCCCAGCCAGCAGTTCCAGGCACCGGTCCCGCAGGATCCGCAGCTCGGCCACGTCGGCGCCGGGAAGCGCCAGCGCGGCGTCGAAATCGCGCAGGGCCAGGTCGGGCAGGCCGGCCGCTTCATGGGCCAGGCCGCGGTTGAGCAGCACGTCGGGGTCGTCGCCGATCAGTTCCAGGGCCCGGGTCAGATCATCCGCGGCTGCCCCCGGCCGCCCTCGGCCGAAGCGTGCAACCGCCCGGTTGACCAGCGCCGCCGGATAATCCGGATCGACGGCGAGCGCGGCGTCCAGATGCCGGGTGGCCTGCTCGGCGTCGCCGCGCTCCAGTGCGATCGTGCCGTGCATGCACAGCAACTCGGGGTCGGCCGGCCGCAGTTCGAGGCCCGCCACCACATCGGCCTCGGCCGCCGCCAGCTCTCCCTGGTCGAGGAACATCTCCGCGCGCCTGATCCGGGTCGGCCCGTCGTCCGGCTCCAGCTCCAGGACGTACGTGAAGTCGGCCCGCGCGCCCTCCATGTCGCCCGCCGCCAGCCGGGTGGTGCCCCGGTTGTAGTAGAGCTCGGGGAACGGCGGCGCCATGCCGACTGCCCGATCGTAGTCGGCCAGTGCCGCGGCCGGGTCGCCACGCTTCAGCGAGATCTTGGCGCGCTCGCAGAGATAGTCGGTGTAGTACGGATCCATGGCGATCAGGGTGGTGAAGTCGTCGTACGCCTCGTCGAGTCGGCCGAGCGCGGCCAGCAACCGGGTCCGGTTGTAGAGCAGCTGGGAGCGGTGTACGACCCACTCGTCGGGCGCCAACTCGCTGTCCAGCCTCGCGATTCCGGCGCCGATCAGATCGAGACCGCGTTGCAGGTTGCCGCGGTGCATCTCGATGAGCGCCACCGCGTTGTCATTGAACACCTGGCGTTCGGTGCGTTCCCTGGCGTCCGGGAGCAGGGCGGCGATGGTGACCGCGTTGTTCTGCCAGGCGAGCGCCGTATCGTGATCGCGCGGCGAGAAGAATCGGGTGTACAGCATGGCGATGCCATAGCTGCTGATCATGTGCGCCTTCGGATCGGTGAAGCGTGTGCGCAGGTCCATGAAGAGCGCGAACGACTCGTCGAGCCGGTGCAGCGGTACCAGCGCGTTGGCCGCCGTCGCGGTGAACCGGCGGAATTCCGTCGGCTCGGCAACGGGATCGGTCACCGCCCGGCCGCGCAGCCCGAGGTCCACGACTGTGGCCGAAAATCCGACCTCGGCGCAGAGCCGGAGAGCGTCGGTGAGTGCCTCCCGCCCCCTGCCACCCGGGTCGGTGCCACGCTCCCGGTGGTACGGGATCGCACCGACCCTGGTTCCCCAGTTCGCACCCACGGCCAGTTCATCCGCACGCCGGTCGTGCAGCTCGCGGACCAAGACACGGTCTGCGGCCTCGTAGGCGGCGATCTCGGCCGGGTCATCGCTAGTGCCGTCCGCCGCGACATAGGCCCGCACCAGTTCCTCCGGGACGCGGTGGTCCGAGGGCGGAGCTTCGCCAGCCGGCGCGACGGCGGTGTCCGCGAAGCGGGACAGCACGCCGGTCAGCTCGGCTGTCGGTTCGCCGTCCGCACCGGACACCACGACCTTCAGCACCTCGGGATCGGACCTGCGGACGAGCAGCGCGACGAACTCCTGCGTGGTCACCTCGGCGGCGTGCATGTCCTCGAAGACCAGGCAGAGCGGTACACCGCCGGACTCGGTCACCCGCCGCGCGTAGCAGGTCAGGAACGTCACGACGCCCTGACTCATGCAGCGGATCATCCCTGTGCCGTAGAAGCGAGTGCGTTGCTCGAACGGCCCGGTGAACGCCAGCTGCCGTGGTCCGGGCCCGATCAGTTCCTCCAGATCGGGGATGCCGTAGAGCAGCTCGACCCGGTGTCGGTCGACCAGCTCCGGCCATCGGGCGTACGCGTCGGGCAGCACGGCACGCAGTACCGTGTCGACGCCCGTGTAGGGACCGCGCAGCCCTCGATCGCACAAGGCGACGATGGAGTGTCCGGTTTCCTCGGCGGCGCGGCACAGCCGGTCGGCCCGGCGGTCGCCGACGATCCGCAGGTGACGGCGCGGAGCAGTCATCTCAGTTCACTTCCTTGATGGTTGCCGGGAACTGACGTGAGCGGGCTTGCCGGCGCTTGCGCCGGGCCAGGTACACCGGCACGAGCAGCCAGACGACGGAGTTCAGCAGTGGCAGCGCACCGTCCCAGAAGGAGCCGTCCAGCGGACCATCGCTCATATGGCGGACGGCTGTCCCGACGTACTGCACCAATAAGGGCAGCGAGCCCAGGGCCGTGATCAGGAGCAACGCGACGACACCGAGCACGAGGAACGGCCCGTACCACCGGCCGACCTCGCGATCACGTTCGGTCCACTGCTGCTCGTCGACGACGCGGTGCGGCCGTCGGAGCAGTCGCCAGATCCGATTGCGCAGCAGCGTCGTGCTGGCGTCGTGCAGGTCATGGCAGCTCAGCGCGGTGGAGAAGACGTAGTAGAGATCGGTGCGCAGATAGAGTTGGAACTGCCACGCGAGTCGGATGACGACAGTGAATGCGAGCGCCAGCGCTATACGTCCGGTGAGCGAGAACGAGCCGTTGGCGTCCCTGGTGGCGTTCGCGAGCAGTCCGAGCAAACTGAGCTCGACGACGTCGCAGACCATGCCAGCAAGGAAGGGCAGGTAGCGTTTTCGCCGTTCCACGCTGAGCAATCCGTTCATCTGCGTCTCGAAGACGATGTACATGTAGCGGTTACTGATGCCGAGCCGGCTGCGGAGGCCGAGGCGGCGCCCTGCGAGCGTGTGGAACGCCTCGTGCAGGAAGACCAGCGGCAGCTGACCCACGATCATGCTGAGCTGCACCACAAGCAGCGAATGGGTGAAGAACACGTACCTGGGCCGCGGCCAGAGGTCGTTGTCGTGGACGACGGCGAACAGCCACACCGCGATCAATACCGTGTAGCAGAGCCAGGCGAAAGGGGAGAACAGTGCGCGCCCGAGCCATTGCAACGCTATGCCTGCAGGCGGACCGGCGACCATTTCGGAGTTCGCGCGCACGAACCCGAGTTCTCGCAGCGTCTCCAGGAAATCGCCGATGTCGACCTGTTCGCCGAATGTCGACTCATACCATTGCGCGGCGTGTTCCGGTGGCATGCCCTGGACCAGTTCCCTCAGCAGGGCGGCCCCGTCGGCGGGCAGTACCGCGTAGGACCCGCTGTCTGCCCGGCCAACCGTCATCTCGCCGCCTTCCGGGACGAAACTCAGCTCGTGAAACGATACGGCGACCTCGCCCATTGCCATCTCCGTTGCTTGACCGTGTCCGTCCGAGAGACAATGGCCACGAGCGAGGGCGACGCAGCACCTCGGCTGGATGGTGTCCGTCCAGGTCAAGGCGCCCACGAGGACGTCAACTCATGGCCATTGGCCCGAGAGGGGCGGGCTGTGCACACATGCGCACAGCCCGCTCTCGTGACCTGAGCGGTCAGTTGGCCGCCGGGTAGACGGTCTCGCAGGTGGCGCTGGTCAGGCGGACATCGCCGGTTCGCCGGACCGCGATCTTCTTCATCTTGGTGGTCGACTTCATGAAGTCCTCCTCGGACGGAATTCGACTGTCGACGATTTTCGCCGACACCACAGAGAATGCCCGCCCGAAGTGGCGATGCATATGGGGAAAATTGCGTAACCGGAAATTCCGCGAACCCTTCGGCTGGGCGATTTCAAAGTCGGGTTGATCTTGTATGTGTGTTGGTCGCGGCAGCGATCCTTTTCCATCCTCAACCTGAGCTGGCCAGAGAGAGGGTGAGGACAGCTTGGACGAGGCTCGTGATCCGGGTCGTCGAGCAGCGGAGCTCGCGGAGGAACCGCCAGGACTTGAGGGTGGCGATGGCTTGTTCGACCAGTGCCCGGACCTTCGCATGGGACCGGTTGACGGCCTGCTGACCAGCGGAAAGGCTGTTCCATCGGCCGCGGTAAGGGAGAAGGACCGTGCCGCCTGCGCCCTGGTAGCCCTTGTCCGCCCAACAGTTGATGCCGACCTCGGCGAGGGCATCGATGATGCCGTGCTCACGTGCGGCCCGGACGTCATGGACGGCACCGGCCAGGGCCGGTGAAGACCACAGGAGACGCCCCTTCCGGTCAGCTATGACCTGCACATTCATGCCGTGCTTCTTGTGTTTGCCCGAGTGTGCGCCGTGAGGCCCTCGTTGTTCGAGAACCGAGTAGTGGCGCTGCCACCCCCCTCGAACGGCCTGACGTGGCCGCGTAGCGCGGCGCAGACCTCGGCTGGCATGACCTGCGTCACGACGCCGGACCTCGACAGGCATCGACCTCCGTACGCAGGGCCGGAGTTGACGCCACAACCGCACGCCGAAGCAGGACACGGCCAGGTGAAGCAGCGCACGCCGCCTTGCTTACTGAGCGTTTAGTCCGGTGGTTTGTGTTTGGTCGCGGGGCAGGTTCCGCGCCAGTTCGGGGTGGCTTCGCCGGTGAGTCTGCGGGCCATGAGGTCGATCATGGCGAGGTGGATCATCGCTTCGGAGCGGTGCGAGTGGCGTTCGTGGTCGCGGGCGAGGCGTCGATGGTGCATGAGCCGGCCGATGCTGCGCTCGATGGTCCACCGTTTCCGGATGATCGTGAATCCGCGGGCGTTGGACGGGGTGGACGTCGATACCGAGGCCCCGCTGTAAAGGGATTCACAGTGATCCCGCGACGCTGGGTCGTCGAGCGCACCTTGGACTCCGCTCAGAAGCCATGATCCGCATCGCGATGATCGACCTCATAAGCAGACGGCTGACCCGCGAATCCACCCTGAACCGGCGCGACACCTGACTTCGAATCAAACACCATCGCCAGGACAAAACACTCTTTCAAGCCCCTGCCGAACGGCGGCTCATGATGGGTTCGGCCAGCATTCTCGCCGTTCCGCAGAGGCTCTGGCCGTGCTGGGCGAAGAGTGCGTCACGTGAGTCGAAATGGCCCAGGTCTGTCAGGACGTGGGCCGAGAGGTCGCACGAGGGACCGGTGGCCGGGCAGACCGTCGTGCCGTCCCAGTCGATCGCCGTCCGGGACAGTGCCTCGAAGAGTGTCTCCGGGCCGGTGTTGGTGAAACCGCCGCCGCTGGATTCGTTCAACTCGTCGAGGTCTCCGAAGAGTTCCGAGACTTTCAGCCACGGTGCGGTGGGACGGCCGTTCCGCGGCGGACCTGCTATGTGGAACTCCGGCCAAGCGAGCACGACTTGGTGCGGGACCAGCCGATGTACCCGGGGGAAGCGCGGGTACCAGAAGCTGCCGTCGACCAACAGGCCGCGCACGCGCGTGGCGACTCCGGTTGCCCGCGCGACCGCCTCCAGCGCCGCCAGCCGTTGACTGCACGAGCCCCGTCCGCGGCGCAGCACCTCCGAGACGGGTCGTTCGTCCTGCACCGAGTACACCGGCCGCACGGCCGTGGCGATCCATCGGTGGGCCTGCCGCAGGGCCGCCGTTCGGCAGGCGTCCGAGACGTCCTCCGTGTCCGTCGGCAGGTCGAGACGGCGCAGCAGGGACGAGACGTTCGGATGCCACCAGTCGAGAATCCGCGTCGGAGCCGTGCTGCCCGCTGCTGCTCCCATGTCGGCGCCACGTGTGCGGACACGGCCTCGCGGCATGAGAAGTGAGCTCGTCATGACGGTGATCCTCTCCCCCGGCATCCTCCCCGGATGGCGAGACCCATCATGGCAGTATTTTTGAACGCGTTCAACTACGGGGTGAGGTGATCCGGGTATCGGGAGATGCCTGCCGTCCGGACGCACGAGCGCCTGGACAACCGGCCATCACCGGACCGAAGAGCCACAGGTCAGGCGCACCACTCTGCCGCCGACCGAGCCGTCCCAGTGTGCGGCCGCCGCCAGGACGGCCGCGGCCGCGGCCGTTCCGAGGACGGCGCCGGCGACGACGTCGCCCGGGTAGTGCACCCCGGTGTGAACGCGCGAGTAGCCCACGGCACAGGCCAGCAGTCCGAGAGGGACCGTGACGGCCGGGAACGCGGGCCCGACTGCCGCGGCGAAGGCGACGGCGGACGCCGTGTGACCGGAGGGGAACGATGCGGACGCCGGCATGGGCACGTGCCGACCCGGGAACGGCGAGTCCTCGGCACGGTGCGGGCGTGGCCGCCGTACAAGTCGCTTGCCCAGGAGGTTGGCCGTGGTGGACGCGACGCCGATCGCTGCCACGCCGAGCACCGCGGCGCGGCGGGAGCGGCCGGGGCGCAGGGCCAGGGTGGAGGCGATCAGAAGGGAGATCTTGGAGTGATCGGCCGCCGCGGACAGTCGGCGCAGCGCCGAGTCCAGTGCGGGTGTACTGGTGACCGTCACGGTCTCGTAGAGGGCCTGGTCGAGGCTGGCGAGGTCGCGCAGCAGGCCCTGGGGTACTCGTTGCTGCCGAGTCCGACGGTCAATCATCGCTCTGCTCCTGGTTCTTGTCGCGTGAGGGGGCTGCTCGGTCGTGGCTCTCGCGTGCGTGGGGCGACAGGTCGAAGGCGAGGCGTATCACGCGATACCAGTCGACGGTCGGTGCGACGTACGGTGCCCCGGGACGTTCCCGTGGCACGCGGACCCGCAGCACGCCGGGCCGTATGGAGCACACGACGGGCGGCGGCAGGACGAGTGCCTCACCGTCCACGGCGACCGGGATCGCCTCCTCGTCGGACTCCACGACGACGCGGCGGGACGTCAGGACCGTCATGCCGCTGGCCCGCTCCCCCAACAGTGCCAGTTCGGCGGCCTGTACGGCGCCCCCGACCTGGACCGCGATCACGCCGAGCTCGCCCGTGTCGAGCCGTTCCCTGCGGCCACCGGTCAGGGGGTCGGCCCGTGCGTAGGGGTTGTTGCTGACCAACACCGCCTGCGGGGCCTCCAACCGCTCTTCGTCGGTTCGGGCACTGAGTGCGGCGCCCGCCTCGCCCGCCAGCAGGTCCGGCAACTGGTCGAGCGCGGTGACCGCTTTGGCGTCGCGGTAGTCGGGGTTCTGCACGATGTGCGCGTACGTACCGAACGAGGCGGTGTTGACGAAGGGCCGGCCGGCGATGTCTCCGAGGTCGACGCGGAGTTCCACACCGTCGGAGAGCGCGTCCAGGCTGCTCACCGGATCGTCCCGGTCCAGGCCGAGGTCCATGGCGAAGTGGTTGCGGGTGCCGGCCGTCACGACCATGAACGGCAGACCGTGTTCGGCGGCCACTCCCGCAACCAGGGCCTGGGTGCCGTCGCCGCCGGCCACACCGAGCAGGTCGGCTCCTTCGGCTACGGCCTGCCGGGCCAGTGCTACCGGATCCGGATCCGTGTCGAAGTCGAGCAGGATCACTCGCGCGCCCAGTGCCTCGGCCCGCTCCACGAGTCCGTACTGCACGACCTTCCCGCCGCCCGACTTCGGATTCATGATCAGCACAGCCCGGCGGGGCGGGCGCACCGTGCGGGTGTGCATACCGTGCGGCTTACGCAGACGGCGCAGGGCACTCCGCGCGCAGCCGAGCGCGGCCGTCCACGCCGCGAGGGCGACCACCGCGACCACCCACAGGCCCGACACGGCGTACAGCACCAGGACGCCGACGGGTGCGGTGATCGCCAAAAGAGCACCGAGGAGCCGGGCGAATCCGCGGTGCGCCAACGCCCACCACAAGCCCGCGCCGGCCAGTCCGAGACCCGCCAGGCCAAACAGCAGGATGAACCAATGGTTGGTGCCGGCCACCACTGCGGCCACCGCGCCCGCGATGCACAGCAGGGCGAGACGGGCCAGGGCTCGCGCCGAGCCGAGACCCTTGTCGGGTCCGTGGCGTTCCGTCTCACGCGTCGTTCTGGTCTCGTTCAATGTCGATTCCCCGTCATGAATGAGGCGGACGGCCGCGATCGCGCGGCGGGTGCTTCGTCTGTCCGTCACACCGCGATTCATGTCGGTGTCCATGAAACGTACGCGGTGTGCCCCGCCTCGTCCTCGACCGGGCGCGGTCGGCGGCTCGTGTGCAAGCCGCGAAGCGGATCTCGGGGGCGTGCTGGTCCGCGACGGTCGGCTGCCAGGCAAAGTGGATCAAGAATACAGGCCGGGTCGCGCCGACCGTGTCAGGCACCGGATCCGCCGAACCGCCCTGCCGGGTGGAGCGGATTTGAGTTCTCCGTGCCCGGCGACGCCATGAAGCCCGGGTTCAGCAACCGCACCCGTCGTCTACGGCTCCTGCACGTGCCGAACCGTGATCCGTCGGTTTCTGCTCTCGGCAAACGGTCTGCGTGTGGTCGGGCGAGGGAGAGAAGGATCTTGCCTCGGCCTGTGCCGGTCTCCAGCAGGTGGTGTGCCTTCGACGCCTCGGCCGGCGGGAGGGTCTGTGTCACACCGGGCTGGATCCGCCCCGCCGCGTCGATCGCTCTGCCACACGATGATCGGCGTGCTGTCCATCGCGGATCCTGCCGGCTCGGGCTCCAGCAAGCGCTTCTCCCAGTACGGCCGGTGCCGTCTTCTAGTCCCTACGGGGCGCCAATGTGGCCTTTCGGCTTGGCCATCCCGTTCATCGTGAACCACGGTCGGCCGTCCGGGCCGGTGGCGATGGCCGCCGGGAAGGCTCCCGAGAGCAGGACAGGGAACTCGGTGACATCAGCGTCGGGTGTGATGCGGCCCCGCCGGCCAGACCGGTGAACGCCCACACCCCGCAAAGGGAGACCTGCGCACGGTCGTCCACGAGGTGCTGCCGTTGCATCAGGCGGCCCTGGCCCACCGCAGGAGGATGGACGCGGGCACGGTGTTCGAGGCCCTTTACGCGTCGCTACCGGTCCGCGCTGGAGACGTCGTCGACAAAGGATCTGACGGTGTCTGGGCCGGTGCGGAAGTGATCAGTGCGGAGCTGCCGGTATCGCGGTCCGTGAAGCCCGCGAGGAGGGCGAGGCCGAGGCCTGCTGCGGCGAGGGTCGCGCCGACCAGGGCCGGTGAGGCCCAGCCCCAGCCGGCGGAGATGGCCAGACCGCCGAGCCAGGCGCCGCCGGCGTTGGCCAGGTTGAAGGCGGAGTGGTTGGAGGCCGCGGCCATCGTCGGGGCGTTCTTCGCCTTGGCCATGAGCAGCATCTGCACGGGGGTGGTGACCAGGGCGCCCATCGCCCCCATGAAGGCGAGTGTCACCAGGGCGGGGACGGTGCTGTGGACGGTGAAGTAGAACGCCAGGAGCGTCGCACCGAGCAGGAAGAGGCCGCCGTACAGCGTCGGGCGCAGGGCCCGGTCGGTGAGCGGACCCGCGATCAGTGTGCCCAGCGTCATTCCGATGCCGTAGAGCGCGAGGACCCAGGTGGTGGAGGAGTCGGCGAGGCCGGTCACGTGGGTCAGGATCGGCACCAGGTAGCTGTAGACGGCGAAGAAGCCGCCGAATCCCACGACGGCGGTGGCCAGGCCCAGGGCGACCTGCCGGTTGCCCATCGCCCGTAGTTCCTGCCGGATGCCGGCCTGGCTGCCGCGGGGCTGGTGGGGGACGAAGGCGGCCAGCGCGGCCAGCGCGACGAGGCCTATGACGGCGACGGCGCAGTAGGCGTACCGCCAGCCGAGATGTTGCCCGAGGGCGGTGCCGGCCGGGACGCCGACGATGTTGGCGATGGTGAGTCCGAGGAACATCCTCGACACGGCCCGCCCGGCTCGTTCGGGGGCGACCAGCCGGGAGGCCACGACGGCGCCCACGCCGAACAGTGCTCCGTGGGGCAGGCCCGCCAGGAACCGTGCGGCGAACAGCAGGCCGAAGTTCGGGGCGAGAGCGGAGGCGACGTTGCCGACCACGAACAGTGCGGTCAGCAGGAGCAGGAGCCGTTTGTGGGCGATGCGCGCGCCGATGCCGGTCAGGACGGGCGCCCCGACGACGACACCGAGCGCGTAGGCGGAGACGAGGTTGCCGGCGTGCGGCACGGACACGCCGACGCCGTGGGCGATCTGGGGCAGCAGTCCCATCGTGGCGAATTCGGTCGTACCGATTCCGAACGCGACGAGGGCAAGGGCCAGCAGGGCCAGTGGCATGGAGCGCAAGTACCTTTCACGCGCGGCGGTTCGGGTGCGGACGCGGATGCGGGGGAAGGGGCAGGACCGTGATGCGTTCCGTTCGCCCTGTTTCTGTAGCCTGTCGCGCCGACCACCGTTGCCCGATGCGCCCCTCAGGTCAGGGAAGGTCTACGAGCGCTACAGCCGCGCCACGCGCTCACGCATTCCACGATCGGGCGACGAGAATCATGGCCTGCGTCACATTTCACGCGGCGGCGTTCCCGCTGTTCCGCTCGATCGGGATCCACAGCTGGGAGTGGGTCTCCTCACCGATCTCCACCAGGTGCGTCCGCAGGAGTTCCGGACCTGGCCGGCTCGTGTACGGGTTCGAGGGGAACCACTGGGTGAACACGTCGCGCCACAGTTCCTGGAGCGCGCTCGGATAGGGCCCGTCGTTGTCGAAGACCGCCCAGGTCCCGGCGGGCACGTCGAGGGCATCGAGTTCCTCGACGGTCGTCTCCGGGCCGGTGGCCACGCCGATCCAATAGTCCGCCTCGGCACCCTCCTCCCGGCTGTCGGCCAAGTACACCGCGGCCGACAAGATCCCCTTTGGTTCCCGGTCGGCCAGCTCCTTCATCCGTACGATCGCCCGCTCGTCCAGGTTTTCCACGTGCGCCGCGGCGGCCGGGTTGACCCCCTCGTGCACCAGCGGGACCCGGGCCTTCCTGCCGACGATCCGGAACGCCTCCTTCTCCACAATCCGGTACCGCATGGTCGTACTGCCTTCGACGACGACGCGGAAGGACATGCGGGGCTGTGCCGTGAGCAGCGCACCCGTGCGCCGGGCCTCGCCCGGGCCGATGCCGTGCACCGACCGGAACGCCCGGGCGAAGGCCTCGCCCGAGCCGTAGCCGTAGCGCACCGCGACATCGAGCAGCGTGCGTTCCCCGGCCAGCACCTCGGCCGCGGCGAGCGTCATCCTGCGGCGCCGCACGTAGACCGGGAGCGGCATCCCGGCGAGGGCGGAGAACAGCCGCCGGAAGTGGTACTCCGACACCGCGGCGATCCGGGCCGCCTCGGCCACGTCGACCTCCTGGTCGAGGCAGCTCTCCAGGTGGTCCAGCGCCTGGTTCAGCCGGTCCAGCACGTGTATCCGTCCCTTTTCCTCGAGTCTCCCCCGTAGGAATGCGCACCCCGATGCGGCAGCTCCTGCGGCCGGGCCGTCTTCAGGTGTAGGTGATTCCTTCGCGCCCTGCCCGACAGAAGCCGTGCGGGAATTGTCGGGCGGGTGGCCTCGGCACTGGCTGAGGCTTGTGCACATGACTGATGTTAAAGGGCTGTGCGAACCGCGGTTCGCCGCGGTCGAGGAGGCCCTCGCGGCTTCGCTCGGCAAGGACGATGTGGGTGCCTCGGTCGCCGTCCACCTCGACGGCGAGCCGGTGGTCGATCTCTGGGGCGGGTACGCCGACGCGGACCGTACGGTCGCCTGGGAGCGCGACACCCTGACGGGCGTGAACTCGACGACCAAGAACATGACCGCCCTGTGCGCGCTCGTCCTGGCCGACCGGGGTCTGCTCGATCTGTCCGCGCCGGTCGCCGCCTACTGGCCCGAGTTCGCCGTGGCGGGCAAGGAGCGTCTGCTGGTACGCCATGTGCTGTCCCATACCGCGGGGCTGCCGGACCTGTCCGGGTGGACGGCGGTCGAGGACCTCTACGACTGGCAGAGCGTGACGGTGGGACTGGCCGCGCAGGCCCCTGAATGGGAACCGGGCACGGCCGCCGGGTACCACGCGCTCACCTTCGGGTTCCTGATCGGTGAGGTCGTCCGCCGCGTCACCGGGCGCAGCCTCGGCGACTTCTTCGCGGAGGAAGTGGCCAAACCGCTGGGCGCGGACTTCCACATCGGGCTCTCCGCCGCCGACGACCACCGCGTCGCCCCGTTCATCCCGCCGCCGTCACTGACCGACGAGTTCACCGCCGGCGCACCGCTCGGACCGGACGGCACACGCCGGGAGCACACCGGTGCCGCGGTCCGGGTCAGGGATGCCAACTCCGTGGCCTGGCGCCGTGCGCAGATCCCCGCGGTGAACGGCTTCGGCAACGCCCGGTCCGTCGCCCTCGTCCAGTCGGTCCTGGCGAACCGGGGTTCGACCGGTGGCGTGCGGCTGCTGTCTCCCCAGGGCTGCGAGCCCGCGTGGCAGGAGGTGTTCCGCGGCGAGGACCGGGTGCTGCGGACGCCGATGTCCTGGACCGTGGGCTTCGGGAAGTTCGGCAACACCTTCGGCTGGGGCGGGTGGGGCGGATCGCTGGTCGTGAGCGACCCGGACGCACGGATGACGGTGGCCTACGTGATGAACCAGATGATCGACCGGGAGCGGCAGGAGGACAACCGCGGCATGGAGATCGTCATGGCCGCCTACGGCGGACTGCGGTGACAGCCCGCGGGAGGAGGTCGTCCGCGCGCACGGGCTGAGAGAGCTACGGCCGCGAGACCGTCCCGCGCTTCAGCCGGGCGTGCCCGGGTGGTCGGTCAGGTCGAGGTGGGGTTCGAAGGCCCGCAGCAGGAGCGAGCGCATGCGGTCCGGCCGCATCTCGGTCGAGCCGGCGAGGATCTGCATCGCGAGGCCGTCGACCATCGCGGTGAACCGGTCGGCGAGGGCTTCGACGTCCGCCTCCGGTGCCAGGCCCTCGGACCTGCACTCGTGCAGCACGTCCACCACGACCCGGTACCAGCCCGAGTAGATCCGGCGCTGCGCGGGCCGCAGGCGGGGTTCGAGCATCGCCTGGTTCCAGAACTGGATCCACACCGACCATTCGTCGATGTCGTCGGCGGTGAGCGGGAGTTGGACCTCGATCAGGCGGCGCAGTTTGTCACGAGCGGAGGTCGCGCGGCCGAACTCCTCGTCGAGCCGGGTGCGGAACCGTTGGGCGTAGTACTCGAGCGCCGCGTGCAGCGTGGCTTCCTTGCTGGGGAAGTGGTAGTGCACCGTCGCCGTGCTGGTCCCGCAGTAGTGGGCGATGTCCGAGACCCGCACGTTGTGGTAGCCGCGGCGGGCGATGAGGACGGTCGCGGCCTCCAGGATCTGGTCCCGGCGTTCCTGTGCCGTGACCGGCTGCGCCCGGTCCCGTCCGGTCTCGGGCGGGAGCACGGGCTCCGGACCGGTTCCTTCGACCAGATAGGCCGTGGACACCCCGCAGGCCTTCGCGAGGGCGGCGATCTCCTCGTCGCGCAGCCGCCGGGTCCCGCGCAGTGCCTTGGACAGGGCGGTCGGGTCCATTCCGACCCGGTGGGCGACCTCGCGCTGGGAGACGGCGGCCGCGCGGATCGCCGTCCGGACGCGTTCCGGCAGCGTGTCGGCGGTCTCGGCCGGTCGCTCTTCGATGCTGGTCATAACCCGATCAGTATGTCAGGCAAGGCGGTTCACCCCAGATGTCCGACGGCCGCCAGGGCACTGATCACCTCGGCCGCGGCACGTTCGCCCGACGAGATCGCCCCGTCGATGTAGCCGTTCCACACCGAGGCGGTCTCGGTCCCCGCCCAGTGGACGAGCCCGGCCGGCTCGCGCCAGCCGTCCCTGCCGTGCCGGGTCCAGCCGCCCGGGGTCAGGAAGCACTCGTAGCCTCCGACGGTCCAGCCGGTCCGCGGCCAGATCTTCTCGACGTAGTCGATGGGCTGACCTGCCCCGGGGCCGGCAACCGCGGACAGTGCGGACAGCACTCCGTGGCGGCGCTCGGTGTCGGTGCCGGCGGACCAGCGGTCGAGCCGGTCGCCGTAGACGAACGCGACGAGCACCCCGCGCGAGGCGTCCTCGGGTGAGTTGTCGAAGACGACGCCGACCGGGCTGTCGCCGTAGAACGTCGCGATCCCGGAGCGTCCCGCCGTACGCCAGAAGGGTTCCTCGTACACGGCGTGCACCTTGGCGACGCGTCCCATCGGGGAGTGGCGTACCCAGCCGCGCCGCGCGACGGGAAGTGCCGGGGCGAACGCGATGCGCTCGATCACCGCCGGCGGTACGGCGACCACGGCCCGCCGCGCGCGGACGACGGTGCGGCCGGTGTGCGCCTCCACCCCGTGCGCGGTCTGCCGGAGGGACAGCACCGGTTCGCCGAGCCGGACCCGCCCGCCCAGCGAGTTCGCGAGCGCGTGGGCCACCGCGTCCGCCCCGTCGGTGAACCGGGCGTCCTGGGCGCAGCCACGGGTTTCCATCAGCTGTTCGTAGCCGCCGCCCGAGGCCAGGTAGAACAGCACGTGGAAGAAGGAGATCTCGCGCGGTTCGGCGCACCAGACGCCCTGGATGGCGAGCGCCAGCCGTGCCAGCGCGTGCTCGTCGTCGGTCTGCGCGCGGAAGAAGTCCTCGGCCGACAGGGCGTCGAACTCGGCGAACCGCGGGGTGGACCACGGCTGTTCGAGGTCGACGCCGCGGGCGAGATCGTCCAGCAGGGCGGTGACGCGTTCGTACTCCTCGATGCCCGGTCCGGTGTCCGGCGCGCCGCCCGCGTAGTCCACGCTCGTGCCGTCGGCGCGGATCTCGGCGTGCCGGCCGGCCTCCCAGGTGGGGAACGTCCGGCAGCCGAACCGGGCCGCCAGCGCGTGGAACCGTCGCTGGCTCGGCCCGATCCACTGTCCTCCGTGGTCGACGCGCACCCCGGACGGGGTCACCTGGCTGAGCACACGGCCGCCCACGCGGTCGGCGGCCTCCAGCACGACAACGTCGACGCCTGCGTCGGCCAGCCGCCACGCGGTGGTCAGTCCCGCGTATCCGGCGCCCACGACGACGACCTCGGTGTCGACGGCAGAAGTTTCGAGTGGTGTCACGCCGGCCACCGTGCCGCAACACTGACTCACAAGTCAAGATGCTCCACAGAGTTGCGATCGAGGTCTTGACAGCACCTCCCGCCACAGCCAGTCTGACTCGCCAATCAGTCATTGCGTTTTCTTGTCGGTACCCGTAGACCACTAGATCGGGAGTGGCAATGACCTCAGATTCGCAACTCCAAGTGCGCGAGGCCCAGACGGACAAGGGCCTGCGCTCCGGCGCGCTCTCCATGGCCACCAGCCTGATCCTCGCGGTGGCCTCGGCGGCGCCCGCCTACAGCCTAACCGCGACGCTGGCCTTCGTCGTCGGATACGTCGGCTTCCAGGCCCCCGCCGTGGTGGTGCTCGCCTTCGTCCCGATCCTGTTCGTCTCTTTCGGCTACGCCGCGCTCAACAAGCGCGATCCGGACTGCGGCACGATCTTCACCTGGGCCACCCGCTCGCTGAACCCGAGTCTCGGCTTCCTCGGCGGCTGGGCGATCATCGCGTCCTTCGTCCTCGTGATCGGCAGCCTCGCGCAGGTCGCCGGACAGTACGTGTTCCTGCTGTTCGGCGCGGAGGGCATCGGTTCCGCACCGGCCGACTGGCGGGTGCTGCTGGCCGGACTCGGCTGGCTCGCGCTGATGACCCTGGTCTGCTACCGCGGTATCGAGATCGCGGCCGCGGTCCAACGCGCCCTGCTCTTCCTGGAGTTCGGCATGCTCGTGGCCCTCTCCGTCGTCGCGCTCGTCAAGACCTACGGCGGCTCCGCGCCGACCGGGACCCGGCGGCCGAGCCTGTCCTGGCTCAACCCGTTCGAGGGCGCGTCCCTGAGCGCGTTCGTCAGCGCGCTGGTGCTGATGCTGTTCATCTACTGGGGATGGGAGACGGCACTCACCGTCAACGAGGAGACCACCGACCGCCACCGCGTCCCCGGCCGGGCCGCGACCTGGTCCACCGTGCTGCTGGTGGCCCTGTACCTCCTCGCCACGTTCGCCGCGCTCTCCTTCGCCGGCACCGGCGACACCGGGATCGGACTGAACAACCCGGACAACTCCGGGGACGTCCTCTACGGCTTCGGCACCGCGGTGTTCGGGTCGAGCGGTTTCGGTTCGGTGCTGTGGCACCTGCTGATCCTCATGGTCCTCACCTCGGCCGCCGCCTCGACGGAGACGACCGTACTGACCCTGAGCCGCACGATGCTGTCGATGGGCGACCAGGGCGCACTCCCCCGCGCACTGGCCCGGGTGCACCCGCGCTTCCGCATCCCGCACGTGGGCACGATCGCGGTCGGCGTGGTCGGCGTGGTGGTGTACGTCGCGCTGAACTTCCTCGGCCACGGTCTCGTCCTCGGCGACGCGGTGTCCGCCTGTGGGGTGCTGATCGCTTTCTACTACGGGCTCACCGGACTCACCTCCGCCTGGGTGCACCGCGCCGGGCCGCATGCCCGAGCTGCGGACGTCTGGCTGACCGTGGTCCTGCCCGCGATCGGCGGGGTCGTCCTGCTCGGCGCGGGCGCCTGGAGCCTGGTGCAGGCGTGGGATCCGATCAACAGCGGTACGAGTTGGACCCTCCCGTTCTCCTCCGGATCGCGCATCGGCGGCACGTTCGTGATCGGCACCGGGACAGTCCTGCTCGGGCTGCTCGCCCTCCTGGTCTGTCGGCGCCTGTATCCCACGTTCTTCGCACGTCGGCCGGCCGTCGCGGCCCGCACCTGAGTCCGGGCCCGCTGCCCGAACTTCCGCCCTCCGCCCGGGAATTCCTCGTCCGCGCCCGCATCCGGGAGATCGTCCGTGTCTCTTCCCCAGGCCTTCGTCGACCCCTCGTCCGTCGCCGTCGTCGGTGCCACCGAGGACCGCGCCAAATGGGGCTACTGGCTCGCCACCGGCGCCCTCGCCGGAGCCGGCCGGCGACAGGTGTGGCTGGTCAACCGCCGTGCCGCACAGGTCCTCGGCCAGTCCTGCCGTCCGACGGTGGACGACCTGCCGCAGGCCCCCGACCTCGTCGCCCTGTGCGTGCCGCCGCGACACGTCCTCCCCGTCGTCCGCGACGCGCTCGCCAAAGGGTGCCGCGCATTCCTCTCCATCACCGCCGGACTCGGCGCCGACGAGGCCGAACTCGCCGCGCTGCTGCGCGAGTCGGGCGCGCGGCTGATCGGACCGAACAGCCTCGGGTTGTTCAACGCCGCCACGGAACTCCGGCTCGCCTGGGGGAACTTCACACCGGGCAGGCTGGCGATCGTCTCGCAGAGCGGTCAGCTCGGTTCCGAGATCGCCGGCCTCGGCGCACGGGCCGGGCTCGGTGTGTCGCGCTTCTACTCGGTCGGCAACCAGCTCGACGTGACAGCCGTCGACGTACTCGAATCGCTCGCCTCCGACGAACACACCAGCACCGTGGCGCTCTACCTGGAGAGCTTCGCCGACGGAGCACGGATCGTCACCGCCCTCGAAGCCCTCCGCCGCGCCGGCAAACACGCGCTGGTGCTCACCACCGGTGCCAGTGAGGGCAGCCGTCTTCTCGCGCGGTCCCACACCGGTTCGATGACCTCGGCCCTCGACGTCGTCGACGCCGCGTGCCGCGCAGCCGGAGCCCTCCGGGTGGCGACGCCCCGCGAACTCGTCGACGCGGCAAGGGTGTTGGACGCGACCACTCCCCCGGGCGGTCGCCGGGTCGCCATCATCAGCGACAGCGGCGGACAGGGCGGGATCGCCGCCGACCTCGCCGCCGACCGGGGTCTGCGGGCTCCGGTGCTCACCGAACCGCTCCAGGCGCGCCTGCGTGACCTGCTCCCCGCCGCCGCCACGGTGTCCAATCCGGTGGACCTCGCGGGCGCGGGAGAGGCGGACCTCCAGGTCTACGCGCGGGTCACCGAACTGGTGGCCGCCTCCGGCGAGGTCGACTCGATCGTCCTGTCGGGATATCTCGGCTGCTACGGCGAGGACTCGCCGAGCCTCGTGGACGCCGAGTCCGCAGTGATCGACCGCCTCGGACACCTGGGTCGCGGCCACCGGACGGACGCGGCGCGCGTGCCCCTGATCGTGCACAGCATGAGCGCCGCCTCGCCCGCGGTCGCCCGGCTGCGGGAGCACCGCGTCCCGGTCTTCGACACCATCGACGCGGCCCTGGGCGCGCTGGGCCACCTGACCCGACTGGGCGGACAACCCCGCCCGGCGCCGATGACCGTACGGACCGAGGCAGCCGTACCGGCGCCGGGCTACTGGGCGGCTCGTACGTTCCTCACCGCACTCGGCATCGCGATGCCCGAGGCGAGGCGGGTCACCGACGCGGCCGGGTTCGCGGCGGCCTGCGCGTCGCTGCGAGCGCCGCTGGTGCTCAAGGCCGGCTGGATCGAGCACAAGAGCGAACACCGGGCCGTCAGAACGGGGTTGGGCCCGGACACCGCCGCCGCGGTGTTCCGCGAGATGTGCGAGCGGCTCGGGCCCGGCGAGTACGTCGTCGAGGAGCAGGACATCCGGCCGGGCGTCGTCGAGCTGCTGATCGGCGCCCGCCGGGACCGCGACTTCGGGCCGACCGTGACCGTGGGGCACGGCGGGGTCCTCGCCGAACTCTGGCACGACGTGTCCGTGGAACTGGCACCGGTCGACCGGCGGACGGCGGCCGGGATGCTCGACCGTCTGCGCTCGCGCCGGCTGCTGGACGGCTGGCGGGGACAGCCCGCGGTCGACCTCGACGCGCTGATCGACGCCGTCGTCGCCGTGTCCGAGGCGATCGCGGCCTCCCCCGGTCTGGCGGACATCGAGGTCAACCCGATCCGGGTCGGGCCCGAGGGCGCCCTGGCCGTGGACGCGCTCGTCGTCCCGCGCGCCGAGGACGTCGTAGCGAAAGCCGCATGTGAAGCAACCGGGGTGAACGGCCACCGGGAAACCACCGAAGAGCAGGAGGCATCACGTGAGCACGTCCACTGAACCCTGGCCGCTGACCGATGAGCAGCGGGCGATCGTCGAACTGTGCCGGGAGTTCGCCGCGAACGAGATCCGGCCGCGCGGACGCGAGGTCGACGAGCGTGACATCGAGTCGCCGCTGGACATCTTCCGGGCCGCGGCCAAGGTCGGCATCACCGACTTCATGCTGCCCGAGGAGTACGGCGGGGGCGGATTCACCGATGTCGTGACCCAGTGCCTGGTCCAGGAGCAGATGTGCTGGGGCGACCCGGGCATCGGCAACTTCGTCTGCTCCAACGGATTCTTCGCCGACCCGCTGCTCGCACTCGGCACCGAGGAGCAGAAGGCCGAGTGGCTGCGTCCGCTCGCCGGTCCGAACCCGCTCTACACCGCGCTGGCGACCACCGAACCGGAATCGGGTTCCGACGCCGCGTCCATCGCCACCACCGCCGTCCGGGTCGAGAGTGGCTACGCGATCAGCGGGCAGAAGGTGTGGATCTCCAACGCGGGCCTGGCCGACCAGTACGTGGTCTTCGCCAAGACCGACCCCACCCGGGGTTCCTCCGGGGTCACCGCCTTCCTGCTGCGCAAGGGCGCCGAGGGGATGACGTTCGGCGAGCCCATGCGGAAGATGGGCCAGCGTGCCATCGTCTGCCGCGAGATCTACTTCGACGAGGTCTTCGTGCCCGAGTCCGACCGCCTCGGGGACGAGGGGCAGGGATTCCGCGGCCTGATGAGGACCTTCGACATCTCCCGGATCGTGCTGGCCGCCGCGGCGACCGGAGCGGCCCGCGCGGCCTACGAGTACGCGCTCGCGTACGCCCACGAGCGCAAGCAGTTCGGCAAGCCGATCATCGAGCACCAGGCCGTCGCGTTCCGGCTGGCCGACATGGCGACCCGGATCGAGTCCGCGCGGCTGCTCACCCTGCACGCGGCACGCCGGATGGACGCCGGAGCGGACGCCACCAAGCTCGCCGCCATGGCCAAGCTCCAAGCCTCGGAGACCGCGATGGCGGTGACCTGGGGCGCAGTTCAGACCCTCGGCGGATGGGGCTACTCGCGCGAGTTCCCGGTCGAGCAGTGGATGCGCGACGCCAAGCTGGAGGAGATCGAGGAGGGCACCTCGGACATCATGCGGCTGATCATCTCGCGGCGCCTGTGACGGCTCCGCTTCCCCGTGACGTCTTCGACCGTGGCCCGGCAACAGGAGTGACATGACCTTTCGGAACGAGTTCACGGAGATGTTCGGGGTGGAACATCCCATCGTGTGCGGCGGAATGCTCGCGGTGGGCACCGCCGAGCTGATCTCGGCCGTCGCGAACGCCGGCGCGCTGGGGTTCCTCAGCGCGCTGACCCAGCCCACCCCCGAGGCGCTCGCACGGGAGATCGCGCGCTGCCGCGAACTGACCGACAGGCCGTTCGGCGTCAACCTCACCATCCTGCCCACCATCGAGCCGGTGCCCTACGACGACTACCGGGCCGTCATCATCGACTCGGGCGTGAAGGCGGTGGAGACGGCGGGCAGCAACCCCGCACCGCACCTGCCGGCGTTCCGGCGGGCCGGGGTGAAGGTCGTGCACAAGGCCGTCGCCGTCCGGCACGCGCTCAAGGCGGAGGCGCTGGGCGTCGACGCCGTCAGCATCGACGGGTTCGAGTGTGCCGGGCACCCCGGTCAGGACGACGTCCCCGGCCTCGTCCTGATCCCGGCCGCCGCCCGCAGACTGCGCATCCCGGTCATCGCCTCCGGAGGCTTCGCCACCGGTGCCGGTCTCGTCGCGGCCCTGGCGCTCGGGGCGTGCGCGATCAACATGGGGACCCGGTTCGAGGCGACCGAGGAGGCGCCGATCCACCCGAACGTGAAGGCCCGGATCGTCGCGAACGACGAGCGCGGCACCCAGATCGTCTTCCGGGAGTTCGGCAACACCGCGCGGGTGGCACGCAACGCGGTCTCGCAGGACATCGCCCGCATCGGCGCGCGCCCCGGGGCCGCCTTCTCCGACGTCGCCGAACTCGCCTCCGGGAAACGCGGCAGGCAACGGGTGCTGGGTGAGGGCGACGTCGAGGGCGGCATGTGGTGGGCCGGTCAGGCGCAGGGCCTCATCGACAGTGTGGAGAGCTGCGAGACGGTGGTCCGGACGATCGTGGCGGACGCCGAGAACATCGTCCGCGACCGTCTCCGGCGGCAACTCGTACCGTCGGCCGACATGACCCCGACGGTGGCGGGCTGACCGGTTCATACGGCACTGACCGGCCCCGTGTCGTCGAGCACAAGATGTCCTACCACCTGCTCGAACAGTCCGATCACCGCACGCGGATCCAGCCCACCAGAACACCCGAGGACACCGTCACCATCCATCCCCCACCCAGACCAACAGCCCGGTGGAGCAACGGCGTTGCCCGTGGGGGCGTGCCGTCAGCCGGTGCTCCATTTCTGGTTGTCCCCGCCGGTACAGCTCCACAGTTGCAGCTCCGCGCCGTTGCCGGTCCCCGCATCGGTGACGTCCACGCACTTGTCGGCCTGGACGTTGACCAGATCGTGCGCGGCACTGAGCCGGAACCGCTGGGCCCCGGTTCCGTTGCAGGCGACAAGCTTGATCCACGCGCCGTCCGTCCGCGAACCGCCGTCGACGTCCATGCATTTACCCAGGGCGCGCACTGTTCCGTCCGACGCGAACTGCCATTTCTGCCGGGCGGCGCTCGTGCAGTCCCGGATCTGCAGGCGGGTGTTGTCCGCCGAGCTGCCCCCGGTGACGTCGATACAGCGGCCGGAGCCCTGACCCCGGATCAGTACGCCCTTGGCGGTGTCGCTGGAACCGGCGGCCGACGAGGAACTCCCGGACGACGCCCCGCTGTTCTTGGCACCGCCCTTCGCGGTAGCTGTGGCCCCACCAGATGTCGGCAAACCGGCCTTCGGGGTCGGCTGCCTGCTGGACCGCCGGGTGGAGTCGGCTTCGAGGGCGGAGGATTCACCCGACGGCGAGGCGGAATCGGACGAGTCGGTGACGTCCCCGGTCTGTCCGCTGCCCCGGACGGTGTCCGATCCGGCACCGGCTGCCGAACGTCCCTTGCCGTCATCGCCGTCCATGAGGAACAGGGAGCCGGTCAGCAGAACGCCGACGCCGGCGGCGGCGATCAGTATCCTGCGGCGCCGTGCGGGTCGGGGCGCGGACCGGCTCGGAACGGCCGTGATGTCGGCGCGATGGTCGGTCACGTCCCCGGCGAGGGCATCGGTACGCCCGCCTGATGTCTCGGTGTCCGCCGCACGCCCGGTGAGTGCCGCGAACTCGGCCGCCACCGCGGACATGGGCGGCGGGAGCACGGGCCCGGGGTCGGGTACAGCCTCGGACTCGGAGGCGGCAGCGGGCCCCAGCGCGGCGACGGCCTCGGCGATCGCCGAGGACCCTTTCGACCGGCGTGGCAGGGGCAGCGACGCGGCGTCGGACTGATCGATCCGGGCCGTGGCGGCCTCCGCCGTCGGATCCTCGGAGGAGGCCGTCATGTCGTCCTTCCAGTACTGGGGTGGTGGATTCCTGCGCGGCCGGTACGGCGTCGAAGTGCCGAAGACGTCGTGGTGGCCTGCGGTGGTCCGCGATGGCGTCGAGCGGGCGCCGACGATCACCGTCCTCGTGCCCGAGGGCGATTCTGTCGTGCCCACGACCGCCTGGGCAAAGGGCGACACGCGGTGGCCGTCCGGTGCCGGGAGCTCACGGCGTTGGCGTGCCGCGCAGGACATCAACGAACGTGTGGGCCACGGCTGTTCTGACCGCCGACGCCTCCGGCTACGAACAGATCGGCAGGGCCGAACAGGGCGCCGACGCCCACCGGGTCAAGGTCACCTTCTCCACGCCGTACGCCGACAACACCGCCCGGGTCTCACACAATGCGGTCTCGCAGGACATCGCCCGCCTCGGCACGCGCCCCGGAGCCGACTTCTCCGAGGCCGCCGCACTGGCCCCCGGGAAGCGCGGCAGACAGCGGGTGCTGGGTGAGGTGATGTCGAGGGCGGCAACTCGCGCCCTCGGGACCGGAATTGGTCTAGACGAATCTTTCCCGGATCTCTTGACGCCGGCCGACGCGGCCAGCCACGCTTCGCTACGCAGGCAGATGTAAGGAAAGCTTCCGATTAACTTCACGACTCGCCGTTCGACGGTTTCCCCCTGCTTCACCCCGCCCTGAACACGTCGCACGGCTCCTCCCCACCCGCACCTCTTCACCGTGCGACAGGCGTGCAGGGCACCGCAATCCGCGTACCGGCGCGACGCCGTGCGCGGCCTCGCCCCACGGAGGAGCATCCGCATGAGACGTGCGTCGCTGCGCGCCGCTTTGACCGCCGCCCTGATGGTCTGCGGCATGACCACGATCGCCGCCCCGGCCGCCCACGCGGCCGACAACACCGGTCTGATCGCGTCCTTCGGCATCACCTCCACCTGGGGTGCCGGTTTCGAGGGCGGCTACACGGTCACCAACAAGTCGACCCACACGGTCAGTTCATGGACCATCACCTTCACCCTGCCCGCCACCGAGGCCGTCACCAGTTCGTGGAACGGCACGCTCACCCACAGCGGAACGCAGTACACGATCACCTCCCCCACCTGGGAGGCCCCGCTCGCCCCCGGTGACTCCGCGCCCGTCGTCGGCATGGACTTCAGCTACACCGGCTCGGTCGTCCCGCCGAGCGCCTGCCTGATCAACAACGGCCCCTGCGCCGGCGTCCCCGCCGACACCGTCGCACCCTCGACCCCCTCCGGCCTCGCCGTCCGGGCCAGCGGCCCCGGCAGCGTCACCCTGGGCTGGAACGCCTCGACCGACAACGTCGGCGTAGTCGGCTACCGGGTCTACGAGGGCAGCAACGTCATCGCCACCACCTCCGGCACCGGCACCACCTCCAAGGTGATCGGCCTGCTCGCCGACAGCAGTCACAGCTTCTCGGTGACCGCGCTCGACGACTCCAACAACGAGTCGGCGCACTCCGCGACGCTCACCGCGACCGCGGGCAGCGGCACCGCGCCCGGCGTGGCGGCCCCCTTCATCGACCTCGGCGCCTACCCGACGCCGAACCTCACGCAGATCGCCACGAACACCGGGCTGCGGCAGTTCTCGCTCGGCTTCATCACCGCCGGGTCGACCGGTTGCTCGGCAAGCTGGTTCAACTCCTATGACCCGGGCGCGGCTTGGGACCGGGCGGACTTCGACTCGCTGCGCGCGATGGGCGGTGACGTCCGGCCGTCCTTCGGTGGCGCGTCGGGCACCGAACTGGCCCTCGCCTGCACCAGCACGACCGCGCTCCAGGCGCAGTACCAGAAGGTCGTGGACGCCTACGCCCTGGACCGCGTGGACTTCGACATCGAGGGCGCCGCGGCGGTCGACCACGCCTCGATCGACCGGCGCTCGACAGCCGTGGCCGCCGTCCAGGCCGCGCAGCGCGCCAAGGGCCGCGACCTCAAGGTCACGCTCACCCTCCCGGTCCTGCCCAGCGGCCTGACCGCGGACGGCGTCTACATCCTCAACTCCGCCAAGGCGCACAACCTCAACGTCGACACCGTCAACCTGATGGCCATGGACTACGGCGACAGCGCCGCGCCCAACCCGTCCGGGAAGATGGGCAGTTACGCCATCCAGGCCGCGACCTCGACCCGCGCCCAGATCGCCTCGGTGTGGCCGAACCTCACCACCGCCCAGACCTGGGCCATGGTCGGCCTCACCCCGATGCTCGGCCAGAACGACACCGCCAGCGAGGTGTTCACCGCCGCCGACGCGCAGCAGGTGCTCACCTTCGCCCAGCAGAACCATCTGGGCGAACTGGGCTTCTGGGACGTCACCCGCGACGGGAACGCCTGCACCGGCGCCCTGAGCAAGTGCACGAACATCCCGCAGACCCCGTACCAGTTCTCCAAACTGTTCGCGACCTACGCGGGCTGAGCCCGCGAGGCCACCTGCGCCCCCTCAAAGCGGCTTGTGCGGGCCGAGACTCACCTCGGCCCGCACAAGCCGCGGACACGTTCAGAGTGCTGGAAGGAAGCCGTCAGCCGAGAAGGGCACGGCGAAGAAGCCGTGACGCTCGGGCTGCGGCGCGGCCGTGGACGCGCGACCGCGTCGGACGTGAGTGGTGACCGCCCTGGTCCTGACCGTCTTCGCGGCCTTCGCACCCCTCCCTGTCCGGCAAGGGCGTCCCTCTCGACGAGATCTTCGTGCGCGACGCACCCTCGGCCGGCGCTCGACAGACGCTCGGGCAGCACTTCCCCGGCGGATCCGGCTACCCGACTGTCGTCCGGCTGTGATCGAGGGCAGTTTCCGGCCGGTGAAGACGCAGGGATGTCACCGTGCCGTCCGCCCCTCTCCGCTCACCGCGCCGGTCAGCGCGGTCCGCGCCAGATCTCGTAGCCAGATGTGCGCGGGGTCGGTGTCGTAGCGCTGATGCCACGACAGGTACACCGGAGCCGGTGGAAGGTCGAGTGGGAGCGGGAGCAGGACCATGCCGAGATCCGCGGCAGCCGAACGCGCCGTGGATTCGGGGGCGGTGACGACGAGATCGGAGCCCCGCGCGAACTCGAACGCGGCGCTTTCCGTGGGTGCGGTGACCACCACACGTCGCGTGAGATCGAGGCGCGCGAGAGCGTCGTCGAGGATGTTTCCGAGCCTGCCACGCCGCGAGACGCTGATGTGCTCCGCCGCGGCGTACCGCGCGGCCGTAACGGTCTTGACGCGGGTGAGCGGGTGCCCCCGCCGTACGACCACGACCTGCTCGCTCTCGGCCACCCGGTCGGCGTGGATCTCGGGTGCGGTCGGGCTGTCGGCGTTCGCTGCGAGGTCGACCTCACCGCGACGCAACTCCGGTGTGTCGATGCTCGATTCTGCGATGAAGCGCAGCCGCACACCGGGTGCCTGCCCGCGCACGGCAGCCAGCAGCGCGGGCCCGCCGAGGGCGACAAGCGCGTCGTGCCAGCGGAGCGTGAAGGTGCGTTCGAGTGTCGCGAGGTCGAGTTCACGGCTCGGCGCCAGCACACCCCGGACCTGCTGGAGCAGGTCGTGCACCTGTTCCCGCACGGCGATCGCGTACGGCGTCGGGGTCATCGTGCGCCCTGTGCGCACCAGGATCTGATCCCCCGTCGTACGCCGGATCCGGCCGAGGCTGCGGCTCATCGCGGGGGCGGTGACATGCAGGCGGTCGGCGGCACCGGCCACGCTGCCCTCCTCCAGCAGGGCGTCGAGCGCGGCGAGCAGATTCAGATCCAATTGCATGGGAGTCATCCTAGCCGTGCTTCACATGCACTTGATGTTAACGATGCCCTCTCCTACCTTCGAACTGCGGGCGCGGACGAACCTGGTCCTCGCTCGGTCAACCTCAATCCCCCTGCTCGGACAGGAGTACCGCCATGCCCGAATCGATGCGGAACACCGGCGATACCACAACCACCGACCCCGCCGTCACCTCCGACGCCGACCTGCTCGCGCAGACCGAGATCGCCGTACGCGCGGCGGGTACTGCTCTGCGCGACCGCTTCGGGGACGTGGTCCCCTACCGGACCTTCGACGAGCTGATGCGCGCGCTCGCCGCCAACGACGACGCGGTGCTCGACCTCCTGCGCCCCCGCCTCACCGCCCTGCGCCCGGAGGCCCGCTGGGTGGAGGAGGAGTTGGCGGGTGGCGCCCTCCCTGCCGGCGAATGGTGGGTGGTGGACCCGGCCGAAGGCAACGTCAACCATCTGCACGGCCTGCCGGAGTGGGCGGTGACCGCGACCCTCGTACGCGACAACCAGCCGGTGCTCACCGTGGTCCACCTGCCGATGACCGGCGAGACGTACACCGCGCTCGTGGGCACCGGCGCTCACCTCGACGGCCGGCCGCTGCACGTGTCCCGGACCCCGGAGCTCGGTCTGAGCATCGTGGCCACGAGCCAGGCCAGGCCGGACGAGGACGAGAAGGTCGTACGGCGCGTCGGCGCGTCGATCACCGAGATGCTCGTCGACGCTCTCGTGGTACGGACGTCCGTGCCCGCCACCCTGCACCTGCTGAACGTGGCCGCCGGCCGGATCGAGGCCTTCTGGCAGTTCGCCGGAGCCCGTGCGGACCTGCTTCCCGGGGCCCTGCTCGTCACCGAGGCCGGCGGACGGATCTCCGACGTCGAAGGCCGCCCCTGGACTCCGGAGAGCGCGAGTTTCCTGGCCGCCGCACCCGACGTGCACGCCGATGCGGTCGCCACGCTCTCCCGCTGAACCCACGTACCACTGAGCCCACTTACCACTGAGCACTGATCACTTTCGAGAAGCAGAAGGACCGGATCGACATGAGTGACATCACCGTTCTTGGCGGCGGCCGCGTCGGAGGCAGCCTGGCCACCGCCCTCACCCGGGCCGGGCACGAGGTGACCGTGGCGACCCGCGCGCCGGGCGCCGCCGCGGACGCCGTACGGACAGCGCGCGTCGTCATCAACGCCACCCCCGGCGCAGGCTCGCTGGAGAGACTCACCGCACTGCGCGCGGAGCTGCGGGGCAAGATCCTCGTGGATGTCTCCAACGCCACCGTCGACGGACCGGACGGACTGCCCGCCGACCTCCTCTACCCCGGTTCGAGTCTCGCGGAGCAGCTTCAGGAGGCGCTGCCCGAGACGCTCGTCGTCAAGACGCTCAACACGATGCTCCACTCGGTGATGACCGAGCCCTCCTCGCTCGCTCAGCCGCCCACCGCTTTCCTCTCCGGCGCGGACCCGGAGGCCAAGCAGGTCGTGCGCGGACTGCTCGTGGACCTCGGGTGGCGGCAGGAGTGGATCACGGACCTCGGCGGGATCGAGACGGCCCGGGCCGCCGAGGGCGCGATCCTGTTCGTACCGCATGTCATCCGGTCCAGTGGATTCGCGCCCTTCGCGATCTCGATCGCCCGCTGATCCACGTGCTCGGCGCGGCCTGCGCCGATCAGGCGTGCTCGCGCTCGGCGCGCCGCTTGACCAACTCCTCCACCGCGCTCGGCAGGGTCGTCTCGAAGTCGATCAGCTTCACCCATGTCGGCGTCACCACGATGCGGACCATGCCGTCGTAGAGCGAGCGGATCTCGGCCTCCCACTCGACCCGCTGCTCGGGCGTCATCTCGTAGGAGCCGTTCATCCGCAGGTACTCCTCCGGGATGCCGTCCACGACATCCAGCTCCGCCCGGCCCCGGATCAGCAGGATCCTGGGCGGATGCACCTCGGTGTCGATCGTCAGCGCGACCGCCGGGTTCTCCCGCAGGGCCGGGAGCTTCGGGGCGTTCTTCGTCGTACACATGACGATCTCCGAGCCGTTCCAGGTGAACGCGATCGGGACGTTCCGGGGCGTGCCGTCCTTGGCCACGTAAGCCAGCCGGAGCACGTCACGCGCCAGCAGCTCCCGGCTGATCGGCCGGCTCAGAATCTCGGTGATCTCACTCGCTCGCATGACCGTCCTCCAGGGAAGTCGTCGCCATCCGCCCCGGGGACGGAGCCGTCACCACGATCTCGACATCGGCATCCGCCGGGGAGTCAGCCCTCTCCTCCGGGAACAGCCGGACGCCCCGCATAGCGGTTGCGCATCGCGCCGCTGGCCGCGGGGCCCGCGGTGAAGACGTAGGCGGCACTGTCGTCGAGTCGGCGGCCGGACTTCGCGTCGACGACGACGGGCTCGACCTCCTCGCCGCTCTCCGCGTCGACGAGGATCATGCTGCGCTCCGCCGCCGTGAGGCGGGAGTTGCCCCAGGCGGCCAGGGCGACGATCACCGGGCGCAGGGAGTGCCCGAGTTCGGTGAGTACGTATGCGTGGCGCACCGGATTGGTCTGGTAGGGCCGGCGTTCCAGCAGGCCGTCCGCGACCAGGGTCTTCAGTCGTGTGGTGAGCATGCTGGAGGAGATGCCCAGGTTCTCCTGGAACTGGTCGAAGCGGGTGTAGCCGTCGAAGGCGTCGTGGAGGATCAGCAGCGTCCACCACTCGCCGACGTGTTCCACCGTCGTGGACAGCGGGCACTCGCGGTCCTCCAGCCTGATCCGACTTGCCACGGTGGCCACCCTCTCAGTTACTGCTAAAGTCGAAGTTAGTAGCTTCCATTTTAGCAGTTAGTACGGGAGTGGCGCCTGGCATGCCCGCGCCCGGGAACGGACTCGACGTGACCACATCCATCAGCGAATCCCTCGAAGGCCGACGAGCCCTGGTCACCGGCGGTACCAAGGGCACGGGAGCCGCGATCGCCCGACGGCTCTCCGAAGCCGGGGCGACCGTGCTGGTCACCGCCCGCAGCCGCCCCGACGACGTCGAGGCGAAGACGTTCATCCCCGCCGACCTGTCCACCGCCCAGGGCGCCGCCGATGTCGCCTCCGAGGTGGACGCCCGCGTGGGAGGCGTGGACATCCTGGTCCACACCCTCGGCGGCTCCAAGGCGCCGGCCGGAGGGTTCGCCTCCCTCGGCGAGGACGAGTGGGCGACGGAGCTGAACACGAACCTGCTGGCCGCCGTCCGCCTGGACCGCTCGCTCGTGCCGCACATGATCGCCACGGGCAGGGGTGCGATCGTGCACGTCACCTCCATCCAGCGCCGCCTGCCGCTGTGGAACGGCACCCTGGCCTACGCCGCCGCCAAGGCAGCCCTGTCCACCTACAGCAAGGGCCTGGCCAACCAGCTCGCCCCGCACGGCGTCCGCGTCAACACCGTCTCGCCCGGCTTCATCCAGACCTCGGCCGCCGACGACCTCGTCGCCCGGATCGCCCACGAAGCCGGGATCAGCCAGGAAGCGGCACTGGGCCGGCTCATGGAGTCCCTGGGAGGCATCCCGCTCGGTCGCCCCAACCGGCCCGAGGAGGTGGCCGAACTCGTCGCCTTCCTCGTCTCCGACCGCGCCTCGGCCATCGTCGGCGCCGAACACGTCATCGACGGCGGCACCACGCCCACCGTCTGAACCCACCGTCGCTCGACCGCCCGAACCCACCGTCACCGACAGGAGCGTCATGCACGACACCCAGCCCCGGACCATCGCCCCGAACGACCTGCCGGAGGTCATCAGCCGCTACCTCGCAGCACACCGCGCCCACGACACCGCAGCCGCGGTCTCCACGTTCACCGACGACGCCACCGTGATCGACGACGGCAACACCTACCGAGGGAGCGCCGCGATCGAGCGGTGGCTGGACCGTGCCGCCACCGAGTACACCTACACGACCGAACTGACGCACACTCAGAGGACCGACACGGCGCACTACATCGCCACCCACCACCTCGAAGGCGACTTCCCCGGCGGCACCATCGATCTCCACTACCGGTTCACCCTGCGCGACGACCTCATCGAACACCTCGTCATCGAACCCTGAGATCCTTCCAGCGGCACCTGGAGATCCACGAGCATCGGCGACACCCCTTGTGCCCAACGGAGTTGGGAGACACGGCCCCATCGCGAGGCGATATCCCAGCGAACCGGGGTAGCCGCCAGACACACGGCGGTTGGACGCCCCCATTCAAGGAGAACCATGCTCGCACTCACGTCCCGCCGGCTGCGCGGCACCGCCCGTCGGGTCTTCGGCTGGCAGCAGTTGCGTCCGGCCCAACTGAGTGCGATGAAGGCCGTGATGAAGGGGCGTGACGTACTCGCCGTCATGCCCACCGGCGCGGGAAAGTCCGCCGTGTACCAGGTGCCCGCGGTCCTGCTCGGCGGTCCGGTCGTGGTCGTCTCGCCGCTGATCGCGCTTCAGCGGGACCAGATGCAGAGTCTGCTCGGATCCGGCGCACTGCGCACCGCCGCCATCAACTCGGCGCAGCGCCGGAGCGACAACGAGACGGCATGGGCCCGTATCAGCGCCTCCTCGGTCGACGTGGTCTTCCTCGCTCCCGAGCAGCTCGCCAAGCCGGACGTCACGGACCGGCTCGCCGCCGTCCGTCCCCGGCTGCTGGTGGTGGACGAGGCGCACTGCGTGTCGTCCTGGGGGCACGACTTCCGGCCGGACTATCTACGGCTGCGCCATGCGCGCGAACGGCTCGGCAACCCGCCGGTGCTCGCCCTGACCGCGAACGCGGCGGCCCCGGTGCGGCGGGACATCGCCGAACGTCTCGGCATGAAGGACCCGGTGGAGATAGTCGCCGGCTTCGACCGCCCCAACATCCACCTGGACGTGTCGCCCTTTCAGGACGCGGCCGCCAAGGAGCGGTTCGTCCTGGAGCGGACGGCCGTCGAGGAGAAGCCGGGAATCCTGTACGCGGGGACGCGTAAGGCGGCGGACAGCTACGCCGAGCAGTTGAGCGACCTCGGACTGGCCGCCGCGAGCTACCACGCGGGCCTCTCCGCCGCCGAACGCCGCCAGGCCCAGGACCGGTTCAGCTCCGGTGAACTCGACGTGGTCGTGGCCACCTCGGCGTTCGGGATGGGCATCGACAAGGCGAACGTACGGTTCGTGCTGCACGCGTCCGTCCCCGGCTCGCTCGACGCCTACTACCAGGAGATCGGCCGGGCCGGCCGCGACGGGGCGCCGGCCAGGGCGATCCTCGCCTACCGCCCGCAGGATCTGGGCCTGCAACGCTTCTTCGCCACCGGCGCTCCCGACGCCGACGCACTGCGCCGCGTCGCCGAACTCCTGCGCGGCGAGGCGGCCGCCGTGAGCGCGACCCGGCTCCGGGCCGAGTGCGAACTCGGCGCGACGGCACTGTCCGCCGTGCTGAACCTGCTGGAGGAGACCGGAACCGTCCGCACCGGACGGGACGGCAGCCGCTTCATCGGCGCGGTCGGCGCCGACCGCGCCTCCTCGGATGACGATGTCGACGCCGTTGTGCGGAGTGCCCTCGCCGTCCACGCCACGCACCTCAAGCTCGAACAGTCCCGGGTCGACATGATGCGCGGGTACGCCGAGACGACCGACTGCCGGCGGCGGTTCCTCCTCGGATACTTCGGCGACTCCGCCCCCGTCCCGTGCGGGGCGTGCGACAACTGCACGGGTCCGGCGACCAAGCCTGCGAGCGGGCTGCGGCGCGAGCGGTCCGGGCACGCGGGACGACCCGACAAGGCGACCGCACGGCAACGCCGGTGGCCCCGGGCCGGTGCCCGCTCGGACGCCACAGCGGGTGCCGTCCAGGCGGCGGCCGTTGCACACCCTGCGACGGACGACCACGCCTACCTGCCGGGCGTCCGCGTCAGCCACGACCAGTGGGGCCGGGGCGAGGTCATGAGCGAGGGCGACGGCAGGATCACCATCCTGTTCGAGTCGGTCGGCTATCGCACCCTGTCGCTGGCCGTGGTGACGGACAAGCAGTTGCTCGTCGCCCTGCCCGACGCACCGCGCTGACGCCGGCTCCGCGAGTCCCGTGCGGACCGACGCAGCCCTGCCCTGGCGGGCCTCGCCCGTCACCTCACCCGCAGTCGGCGGCCTCGGCGAGTTCGTCGACGAGCTCGGTGGCCAGGACGCACCTGACCCGGAAGCCGGCCATCGCGGCCTCGGTTGCCCGTGAGGCCGGAGTCCCGGGCCGGCGAAACTTTTTTCCTGCACGACCCTTGCCCCCCTTCGAGACCCCTCCCTACAGTCTCGTCCCAGTCAGTCGATACGTATCGACACCGCGTATCGACACCGAGGGAACCGAGGGAGGTGCTCGCATGGTGACAAGCCGGGACGTGGCCCGGTTGGCGGGCGTCTCCCAGAGCACCGTCTCCTATGTGATGAGCGGGCGCCGCTCGATATCCCCCGAGACCCGGCGTCGGGTCGAGGAGGCGATCGAGACGTTGGGGTTCCAACCCAACGCGGGTGCGCGGGCGTTGGCGAGTCAGCGGAGTCAAGTCATCGGTCTGGTCGTGCCGTTCGCGCCGGGGGCCGACATGACGGGAGTGCTGCCCTTCATCGAGACGATCACCAAGTGCGCCCGGGAAGAGGACCACAACGTCATCCTGGCCACCGAGGACGAGGGCGCAGAGGGCCTCACCCGGCTCAGCGACCAGTCCCTGTGCGACGCGATCGTGCTGATGGAGGTCGGGTCCAAGGACCCGCGCATTCCGGTGGCCGCCGGGCTGAGCGTGCCCGTCATCCTGATCGGCGTGCCGGACGACCCCGCGGGCCTGTACTGCGTCGACCTCGACTACACCTTGGCTGGACGCATGGCGGTGGACGAACTGGCCGACTCCGCGCACGACCGTGTCGTCCTGCTCGGCTACCCCCGTGACGTGCTGGCCCGCGACGTCAACTTCGTCCGCCGCTTCCTGCGCGGAGCCGAGGACGCGGCCGCGGCGCACGGTATCGCCTACGCCGAGGTGAGCCCGCCGGACACCAGCCGCGCCGGGGCCGAGGCCGCCCTGGACGAGGCGCTTGCCGAACTAGGGCCTGACGGCGGCCGGTTGGGGCTCGTCGTCCCCGATCCCCAGTTGATCCAGCCGACCTTGCAGAGCCTGCTGGACCGCGGTCTGGTTCCGGGCCGCGACCTGTCCGTCATCGGACTGTGCACGGACCGCACCGCCGAGACCTCCACTCCCCCCGTCACCAACCTCTCGCTGGAACCCAGGGACGTCTCGCGCCGCGCGATGAGGATCCTGTTCCGGCTGCTCAACCGCGAGAGCGTGCTCACCACTTCGACCGTCGAACTGGTCACCCCACGTCTGACCCTGCGTCAGACCAGCCTGCCCGCCCGCTGATCCCCGCTGTTTCGTGTCAAGGGGGATGACGCGTCATTGCTGTCGATACGCATCGACACCCCGCGCGGTCCACCCGAGACGGCGCCGACCGAGGAGAGAACGAACATGGCTCAACGACGAGCGATCCTCAGCAGAACGACACTGACGGTGGCCCTCGCGCTGCTGGCGCCGCTCTCCCTGAGCGCCTGTGGTTCGAGTACCGGATCGTCCGGCGGCGCCGACACCCTGCGGGTGATGGACTACTACGCCGATCAGCCCGACAAGGGGATCTACGCGAAGGTCCTGGACGCGTGCGGGCAGCAGAACGGCGTGAAGATCAAGCGGGAGGCGGTGGCCGGGCCGTCCCTGATACCCAAGGTGCTGCAACAGGCCTCGTCACGGACCCTGCCCGACGTGCTGATGCTCGACAACCCCGACCTGCAACAGATCGCCGCCAGCGGCGCCCTCGCCCCGCTCAGCGACTTCGGCCTGAAGGCGGACGGATACGCCAAGGGCGTGGTGGACGCCTCGACCTACCAGGGCAAGCTCTACGGCCTGCAACCGGTGACCAACACGCTCGGCCTGTTCTACAACAAGGACATGCTCGACAAGGCGGGGGTCAAGCCGCCCACCACCTGGGCCGAGCTCAAGTCGGCCGCCAAGAAGCTCACTTCGGGCAAGCGGTACGGCATCGCCTTCGCCGCACCGGCCACCTACGAGGGGACCTGGCAGTTCCTGCCCTTCATGTGGTCCAACGGCGGCGACGAGAAGGACATAGCAACTCCCCGGACCGCACGGGCACTTCAGCTCTGGGTGGACCTGGTCAAGGACGGATCGGCCTCGAAGTCGGTGGTCAGCTGGGCCCAGGCCGACGCCAACGACCAGTTCGCGGCGGGCAACGCGGCCATGATGATCAACGGCCCCTGGCAGTTCCCGATCCTCGACAAGAAGGCGAGCCTGCACTACGGCGTCGTCCAGATCCCCGTGCCCGAGGCCGGCGGAACTCCCGTCGTCCCGCTGGGCGGTGAGACCTGGACCGTCCCGCAGACCGGCAACGCGCAGCGCCAGGCCAAGGCCGCCAAGGTCGTCGCGTGCCTGAACTCCGACAAGAACCAGCTGTCGTTGGCCCAGCAGCGCCAGACCGTGCCGACGAAGACCGCGCTGATGGACAGGTTCGCCGCCGAGCAGCCCCGCATGAAGGCGTTCACCGACCAGGTGCGCAACGCCCGTGCCCGCACAGGTGAGTTGGGCAAGGACTGGCCGAAGGCAGCCACCAAGATCTACACCGCGATACAGACCGCACTCACGCAGGGGGCGACTCCGGCGAAGGCACTGAAGCAGGCCCAGGATGGCTGACGTACTGCGCCGCGCGGTGCGGGCCAAGGGGCGTACGGTGCCGATCACGGACAGCGCCCCCGCGGGCCGGAAGCTCGGGCGGCTGGGGAAACGCGGCCGACGGGGCCAGTCGCACCTGCTGTTCCTGCTGCCCGCCCTGGCCTACATGGTGGCCTTCTTCGGCTACCCGGTCGTGAAGAACGTCGTCATGGGGTTCCAGCACTACACGACGACCACCTTCTACACCGGCCAGGCGCCCTGGGTCGGCCTCGCCAACTACCGGGCCGTCATCTCGTCCTCCGTCTTCGACAAGGCACTCCTCAACACGGCGCTGTTCACAGTGGGTTCGATCGCGGGGCAGTTCCTCACCGGGCTGGCGATCGCCCTGTTCTTCCGCCGCCGGTTCCCGCTGAACGGCGTGATGCGCTCCCTGTTGCTGTTGCCGTGGCTGGTCCCGCTGATCGTCTCCAGCGCGGTGTGGCGCTGGATCCTCGACCAGGACAACGGCGTCCTCAACCGCTTCCTCGGCGCCCTGCACCTCGTACAGGACCGTCCCGGCTGGCTGACCAGCACCTCGCTCGCGCTGTTCGCGGTGATCGTGGTCAACATCTGGATCGGGATCCCGTTCAACGTCGCGATCCTCTACGGCGGACTCCAGGACATCCCCGAAGAGTTGTACGAGGCGGCGGCACTGGACGGCGCCACGGGCTGGCGGGCGTTCCGGCACGTGACCTGGCCGCTGCTGCGGCCCGTGGTCAGCGTGGTGCTCGTCCTCGGCGTCGTCTACACGGTCAAGGTCCTCGACGTCATCCTCGGACTCACCAACGGCGGACCGGCCAACTCGACACAGACCATCGCCAGCCAGTCCTACCAACTCTCCTTCCAGCAGTTCGACTTCGGGCAGGGTGCCGCGCTCGGCAACATCCTCATCGTCATCTCGCTGGTCTTCGCCGTCCTCTACCTGCGCGCGAACCGCCGCGCCGTCGAGCAGTGAGGCCGTCATGGCAACCGTCACGCACACATCCGTCCGACCAGCCACGCACACACCCGTCCACCGGCGGCGCTCCCGTCGGCAGCCATGGGGATACACCGCCATCGGCGCGCTGATCCTGGCCGTGATGCTGTTCCCGGTCTACTGGATGGTCAACGTCTCCCTCCAGCCGGCCAACACGGCAGTGAGCACGCCCTGGTTCCCGACCCGTCTGAACTTCGACGGCTATGCCACCGCACTGAGCCAGCAGGGGCCAAATCTCCTGACCAGTCTGGTCGTTGCGGTGGGGAGCGTGGTGTTCAGCCTGATCATCGCGAGCCCGGCCGCGTACGCGCTCGCCCACGTCGACGCGCGCTGGGTCGGTCCCGTGCTGTTCGGGATCCTGATCAGCCAGATGGTCCCCGGCATCGTCGTGGCCAACGCGCTCTACAGCGCGTACAACGACCTCGGGCTGCTCAACTCGATCCCCGGACTGATCCTGGCGGACTCGACCGCGGGCATCCCCTTCGCGATCCTGATCCTGCGCGCCTTCATGGGCAACATCCCCGCCTCGGTGATCGAGGCGGCCCGGGTGGACGGGGCGGGCAGGGTGCGGGCGTTCGTGTCGATCGTCCTGCCGATGAGCAGGAACGCCCTCATCACGGCTGGGCTGTTCACGTTCCTGTTCACCTGGAGCGACTTCCTCTTCGCGCTGACCCTGACGACGACCGAGGACGTCCGCCCCGTCACCCTCGGCCTCTACCAGTACCTCGGCTCCCACGTCAGCGACTGGAACGCGGTGATGGCCACCGCGACCCTCGCCTCGGTCCCGGCTCTCGTGCTGCTCCTGGTGGCACAGCGCTACATCGCCACCGGCGTGACCGGCGGAGCCGTCAAATGACCCGCCCCCAGGGCGACTTCGGAGAAAGGCAGAACACCCCTGTGACCACGTCTTCCGCACCGCCCCCGGCCCCGATCCGCGTGACCGTGTGGGGGGAGAACCGCCACGAGAAGATCGAGGAGCACGTGGCCGAGATCTACCCGCAGGGCATGCACACCACGATCGCCGAGGGCATCAAGGAGAACCTCGGCGACGCCTGCACCGTACGCACCGCGACGCTGGACGACCCCGAACACGGCCTGACCGAGGAGGTGTTGGCCTCGACCGACGTCCTCACCTGGTGGGGACACGCCGCCCACACCGAGGTGTCCGACGAGGTCGTGGAACGCGTGCACCGGCACGTGCTGTCGGGCATGGGCCTCGTGGTCCTGCACTCCGGCCACTGGTCGAAGATCTTCGTCAAGCTCATGGGCACCAGCTGCACCCTGCGCTGGCGCAACGGGCACGACCGCGAGCTGGTGTGGACGGTGAACCCAACGCACCCCATCGCCAAGGGAGTTCCGCATCCGCTCGTCGTCGAGGAGGACGAGATGTACGGAGAGTTCTTCGACATCCCCGTCCCGGACGAGCTGGTGTTCGTCAGCTCGTTCACCGGCGGTGAGGTGATCCGCAGCGGCTGCACGTTCCGTCGCGGCCACGGCCGGATCTTCTACTTCAGCCCCGGCGACCAGGACTATCCCGTCTACCACAACAAGGACATCCGCCGGGTGATCGCCAACGGCGTGCAGTGGGCGCGCACGGACCGGCCCGAGCGCAGCCACCCCGTGCTGCTGCGCTACGACACCGACGACTTCTTCAACGGCGTGGACTACTCGGGGCCGCTTCGATGACCCACCGGACCATCCCCTGCGGGCCCGACAACCCCCTGCGCGTGCTGGTGGTCGGGGCCGGCTCCATGGGACAGCAGTGGCTGACCACCGTAACCGCCGCGCCCGAGACCGCACTTGCCGGCATCGTCGACCTCGACCTGGACGCGGCCCGGCGGTCCGCGGCCGGTCTGGGCCTGCCGGACCTCCCGGTCGGCTCCGACGCGGTCGCGCTCTCGGCCGACACCGGCGCCCAGGCGATCATCAACGTGACGGTCCCGGTGGCCCATCACCCCGTCACCACCGCCGCGTTGTTCGCCGGGCTGCCCGTCCTCGGCGAGAAGCCGATCGCCGACACCCTGGCCCACGCCCTGTCGCTCGCCGCCGCGGCCGAGGTGAGCGGCGAGCTGTTCATGGTGAGCCAGTCACGGCGCTGGAACCCCCAACTCTTCGCCCTGCGCCAGATGTTGGGAGAACTCGGCGCGATCGGCACGCTGACGACCGAGTTCTTCAAGGCGCCGCACATGGGCGGTTTCCGCGAGGAGATGGCGTACCCGCTGCTGATCGACATGGCGATCCACGCCTTCGACTCGGCGCGCTTCCTGCTCGGTGCGGACCCGGTCTCCGCCTACTGCCAGGCGTACAACCCGCCGTGGAGCTGGTACGACGGCGACGCCGCCGCGAGTGCCGTCTTCGAGATGGAGGGCGGTACGCGCTATGCGTACAACGGCAGTTGGTGCAGTCCGGGTGCCGAGACCTCGTGGAACGGAGTGTGGCGGGCGAGCGGCGAAAAGGGCTCGGCGCAGTGGGACGGCGACAACGAGCCCGTGCTCGTGACCGACGTGCAACCCGCCGAGCGGCCCCGCTCCCCGTACTCCGACATCGCCGGAGCGCTGCGGGTCTTCGTCGAGTCGCTGCGGACCGGCAGCACGCCCATGGGCGAGGTGCACGAGAACGCCATGAGCCTGGCGATGGTCGAGGCCGCGGTGGAATCGGCCCGGACCGGACAACGCGTACTCGTCGACGACGTCCTCGACCAGGCGTACGCGACGGCGCTGCGCGAGGAGGACCGTCCCAACGTCCGTGCGGCCCTTGCCAGTTGGCCGTCGGTCCGCGGCGCCCTCACCTGGCACCAGACACCGCCCGCAGCCGCAGCCGCGTCCGCCTGACGCCCTACCGATACGGAGATCCCGTGCCCCGCCCTTCGCCCGACCCCGTTTCCGGCCGCCCCCGACTCGGGGTGGCGATGATCGGCCACTCGTTCATGGGAGCCGTGCACTCCCAGGCCTGGCGCACCGCGCCCCGGGTGTTCGACCTGCCCTTCGACGTCGACATGACCGTCGTCTGCGGCCGTGACCCGAAGGGCGCGGCACGGGCTGCCGATCGGCTGGGGTGGGGTGACTGGGCGGCCGACTGGCGGGAGGTGATCCGTCGCGACGACGTGGACGTCGTAGACATCTGCACACCCGGTGACTCCCACGCCGACATCGCGATCGCAGCCCTGGCCGCCGGCAAGCACGTGCTGTGCGAGAAGCCCCTCGCCAACACGGTCGAGGAGGCCGAGCGGATGGCCGCCGCAGCGCAGGTCGCGGGCGAGGCCGGCGTCCGGTCGATGGTCGGCTTCAACAACCGGCGCGTGCCCGCCTTGGCACACGCCGCCCGCCTGATCGCCGAGGGCCGCATCGGCGAGGTGCGGCACGTCAGAGCCCAGTACCTCCAGGACTGGATCGTCGACCCCGAGTTCCCGCTGGTGTGGCGGCTGCGCAAGGAACGGGCCGGCTCCGGCGCGCTCGGGGACCTCGGCTCGCACGTCATCGACCTGCTCCAACACCTGACCGGCGAGCGCCTCACCGGGGTGTCGGCGACGCAGGCCACGTTCGTCACCGAGCGCCCCTTGCCGACGGAATCCAGTGGCCTCTCGGCGAGCGCCGGGGAACAGCGCGGGCAGGTGACCGTCGACGACGCGACCGCGTTCACCGGTCGGCTGGAAGGGGGCGCCCTCGTCGTGGTCGAGGCGACGCGCTTCGCCACGGGGCGCAAGAACGCGCTGCGGATCGAGGTGAACGGCTCACGCGGGTCGGTCGCCTTCGACTTCGAGTCGATGAACGAGCTTCTGCTGTACGACGCCGACGCCCCGGAGACGGAGGCGGGATTCCGCCGGATCCTGGTCACCGAGTCCGGGCACCCTTACCTGGGCGCCTGGTGGCCGCCCGGTCACGGTCTGGGGTACGAGCACGCGTTCGTCCACCAGGTCCACGACTTCGTGACATCGGTGGCGGAGGACGGGAGCGACCCACGCCCGTCGTTCGCCGATGGTCTACAGGTCCAGTACGTCATGCGGGCCGTCGAGCGCAGCGCCGCGGACTCCTCTCGCTGGACGAGCATCGGCTGACTACACGTCACTTCCCGGCGCCTTCACGGGCTTTCTCAGTCGCCGTGGACCCACGAGGCAACACCGCCCATCTGCTCGGCGCGTGCCGCGTTCGGAACGGACCTCTCCCGCGCGGAGAGCCTGCTGTTCACCACCGTCACCACGGCCATCATCCTGACGCTTCTGGCATCGGTGGCCAACATGACGCCGGCCCGTAGCCCTCCGGTTGGAGTGGCCGAGAAGCGCTGACGGCGGGCGCGCTGTGCGGGTCAGTTCCGCGCCGCAGTGGTCGAGCGGGCGTAGTCGGTCGGCGTCCGGCCGTAGTGCTTCTTGAAGGCGCGGATGAAGTGGCTGCTGTCCGCGAACTGCCAGTGGGCGGCGAGTTCCGAGACGCCCAGCCGGCCGGAGGGTGTGGTGAGGGCGAGTCGGGCTTCTTCCAGGCGCCGTTGGCGGATGTAGGCGGTCACCGATTCTCCCGCCGCGGCGAATGCCCGTTGCAGGCTGCGCACGGAGACGTTGAGTTCACGGGCCAGCATCGCGCCGGAGAATTCGGGGTCGGTCAGTTGGTTGTCCGCGAGGTCCTTCGCCGCCTGGGCCAGGGCCGCGCTCCCCCATCTGCGCGCCGTGGGCGGCAGCATCGTCAACGTCGGTTCGGCGTCCGGGCTCGGAGGCGACTGAGGCCTGGCCGCCTACGACGCCGCCAAGGGCGCCGTGACCAACCTGACCAACGCGATGGCGCTCGACCACGGCGCGGAAGGCGTACGCGTCAACGCCGTTCATCCCAGCATGATCTCCACCGACATGACCGCGGGCTTCCTGCAGAGCGAGCCGATCGTCGCCGCCGCGCTCAACCGCGTACCGATGCGCCGCTTCGGCGAGCCTGCCGAGGCGGCCTCCGTCATCACGTTTCTGGCGAGTCCGGCGGCGAGTTACGTGAACGGGGCCCATATCCGCGTCGACGGCGGCCTCGGCGCGTCGAACGGCAATCCCCACCTCGCGTAGCGCCACGACAGGCCAAGCCACAACACGGCACGGCACTACACATCGCTCCAGGCAGCATCCGATCACCAACTCTCATCATGAGAGTTGGCTTGCATAAAGGGGTCGACTCACCTACATTCATGAGAGTCAACCCCAACGAACACAGCCCACTCTCTTACACGGAGGCTCAAATGAAAGACGTCTCAGTGGTCGGCCCGGACGCCGGTGAGGCGATCCAGCTCGGCCCGACCCGGATGCGGATCCTGGAGGACGGCACCACGACCGATCACCGCCTGGGCATCGGCGAGATCACGCTCGCCCCGCACACCGACGGTCCGCCGCAGCACCGGCACGCCCGGCACGACGAGGGCTTCTACGTCGTGTCCGGCGCGGCCCGGTTCACCGTCGGCGAGACCGTGTACGACGCGCCCGCCGGAACGCTGGTCATGATCCCGCCCGGCGCCCCGCACACCTTCGCCAACCCGACCGACGGCACGACGGTCCTGCTCAACACGTTCACCCCGGACCTGTACGTCGACTACTTCCGGGAACTGCGCGACATGATCGCCGCCGGCCGCCCGCTGACACCCGAGGCAACGATCGAGGCGATGAGCCGGTACGCCACCGAGCCCGCCACCGACTTCGCCTGAACATCCGTACCCGCGCCCCTCACCCTCGCCCCTCACCCTTCCTCCGACCCGCTCACCAGAATCGTTCAAGGAGAAAGCCCATGGGAACCACCACCCAACACACCGTCAGCCTCGAAGGGATCGGCCCAGTCGAGGTGTCCGTGACCGAATACGGCTCCGGACAACCGTTCCTCCTCCTGCACGGCGGGGCCGGCCCGCAGTCGGTGACGGGGTTCGCCGAGAAGTTCGCCGCCGCTCACGACGTGCGCGTGCTGGTCCCGACCCACCCGGGCTTCGCCGGCACCGTACGCCCCGAGGCATTGGCCTCCGTGTCCGGACTGGCCATGCTCTACGGCGCGTTGCTGGACCAACTGGCGCTGACCGACGTCACCGTCATCGGCAACTCGATCGGCGGCTGGATCACCGCCGAGATCGCGCTGCTCAAGTCGCCGCGCGTCAGCGGCATCGTCCTGATCGACGCCGTCGGGATCGAGGTGCCCGGGCATCCGGTGGCCGACTTCTTCTCCCTGACCATGGACGAGGTCTTCCGGCTCAGCTTCCACGATCCCGAGCCGTTCCGAATCGACCCCACGACCCTGCCCCCCGCGGCGCAGGCGATCGCCGCGGGCAACCGGACCGCGATCGCCGTCTACGCGGGCTCCGCCATGACCGACCCCACCCTCGCCGGGCGTCTCGGATCCCTGGAGCTCCCCACCCTCGTGCTGTGGGGCGAGAGCGACGGGATCGTCGACGTCGACTACGGCCGCGCCTATGCCGCCGCGATCCCCCTGGCCCAGTTCCAACTCCTCCCCGAGACCGGCCACTCCCCGCAGCTGGAAACCCCCGACCAGGTCATCCACGCGATCTGGGACAGCGCCGATACGGGCTTCTCCGCCTTCGCCCGCTGAGCGGCGCCCCCCTCCCTCTCGCGACCCACGGAGCCCCTCCCCCTGCCCTAGACCCCGGTCACCCGCACGAACGTCACGGCGCTCGCACGCTGGCAGGAGGCAGAGATCGGCGGCGTCACCATCACCGCCACCCCCGCCGAGCACGGCGTCTACGAGGTCACCTTCGTCCTGCGCGCCGGCGCCGACGCGGTGTACTTCGCCGGGGACACCATGCTCATCCCCGAACTCGCCGAGATTCCCAGGCGGTTGGGGCACATCTCGCTCGCCCTGCTGCCCACCAACGGCCTGCACATCCGGCCGGCCGGCAACAAACAGGTCGTCATGAACGCCGACGAGGCAGCCGAACTGACCGCGCTCCTCAAGCCCGAACTGGCCGTCCCGCACCACTACGCCTTCACCAAGGGCTTCCTGGGCGACCGGCTGATCACCCACAGCGACAAGGACCCGCTGCGCTACCGGAACGCCTCCCACGACCTGGCCCCCGAAACCAGCGTCCGCATCGTCGAACCCGGCATCAGGGTCGAACTCTGACCCATGCCCGACACCGAGGACCTCCTCGACGAAGTCCCCATCGACCAGCCGAAGTTGGCCACCGCCGATCTCCATCCGCTCCTGGACGTGAGCGCTGTCCACCCCCCAGGAACCGGCGAAGGCACCCAGAACCCGACTCCAACTCCACCTCAGGCATCCCGGCCCACCGCCACGGCAACCCCCGCCGAAGCGCGAGCGCACGCCCGCCGACCCCTTTCCCCACGCCACGCCGAGCAATTCGCGCGCGTCCCGGCGGACACCCCGCACGTCACGTCAGGAACCGGAAAGCACCACCCCGCCCATCAAGGAGAACGACCATGACGACGCACACGCCCCCGCCGAACGACACCCGTCGTCGGCCCGGGCTCGTCCTCGCGGTGTGCTGCCTGAGCCTGTTGATCACCGCCCTGGACACCACCGCCGTGAACGTCGCGCTCCCCGCTGTAGGCCACGATCTGCACGCCCCGGTGAGCGGGCTGCAGTGGACCGTCGACGGGTACACCCTCGCGGTCGCCGCCTTCATGATGCTCGCCGGATCCAGTGCCGACCGGATCGGACGGCGGCGGGTGTTCCAGGCCGGGCTGGTCCTCTTCACCGCTGGCTCACTGGCTTGTTCGCTGGCCCCGACACTGGGCTGGCTGATCGCCTTCCGGGTCATGCAGGGACTGGGTGCCAGCATGCTCAACCCGGTCGCCCTGTCGATCATCACGCACGCCTTCCCCGATCCTCGCGAGCGCGCCCGCGCGATCGGGCTGTGGGGCACCACGGTCGGGCTGTCGCTGGCCGCCGGCCCGGTGGTGGGCGGTCTGCTGGTCGCCTCGGCCGGCTGGCGCTCGATCTTCTGGATCAACATCCCGATCGGAGTGGCCGCCCTGGTGCTCGCCGCGATGTTCGTCCCCGAGTCCAGGGCCGCGGCGCCCCGCCGCCCGGACCCGGTCGGTCAGGTGCTCGTCGTCACGCTCCTGACCTCGCTGATCTTCGCGATCATCGAGGGCTCCCATCGGGGCTACGGAAGCACGCCCATCGTCGCCCTGTTCGCTCTGGCCGCGGGCGCGGCCGTAGCGCTGCCCGGCTACGAGCGGCGTCGCCAACAGCCGCTGGTGGACCCGGTGTTCTTCCGTTCGGTGCCGTTCGCCGGGTCCTTCGTCGCCGCCGTCACGGCGTTCCTCGTACTGTCCGGCTTCCTGTTCCTCAACACCCTCTACCTGCAGGACGTACGCGGCTGCAGCGCACTGCAAGCGGGCCTGCTGACCATGCCGATGGCCGTCGGCACCGCGCTCGCCTCGCCGCTGTCCGGACGCCTCACCGCCGCGCGCGGCCCGCGCCCGCCGCTGGTCGCCGCGGGTCTGCTGATCGCCGCCGCGGCACTGACGCTGACCACGCTCACCCCGACCACGCCGTGGGCGATCCTGCTCGTCGCCTACGTACTCCTCGGCATCGGATTCGGCCTGGTCAACGCCCCGATCACCAGCACCGCCGTAGCCGGTATGCCGCGCGCCCAGGCCGGGGTCTCCGCCGCGATCACCACCACCGGCCGCCAGGTCGGCAACAACCTCGGCGTCGCGGTCCTCGGCTCGATCGTCACCGCCCGCACCCGGGCTCCCGGCGGGGCGGGATTCGCCACCGCCAGCCATCCCGGCTGGTGGATCCTCGCCACCGGCGGCCTCGTCATCACGGCGATAGGCCTGGCGACCACCACAGCCCGCGCCCTCGCCACCGCCGGCCGCGTCGCCGCACGCTTTCCGGCCGACCCGGTGCCGGCGGTGAGCAGCACGCCCGCAGTACGCGGAGGCACCCAGACCTGACGCCTTGCCAACTATCGCTGCACTACGGCGTCCAGGGCGGCCCGCGTCGCCGGTCACGCCCCTGCCGCAAGAGGCCCGAACACGCCTGCCGCAGCGAGGAGTTCGACACCGGGAACTCCCTACCGTCCCCCCTTCCCGACCACAACCCCGCCCGGCGGAACGGATGCGCACAGGAACCCTCAACCGCAAGGGTTGACAACGATGTCGGCCAGCGGCAGATTCCACCACGCGCGAACGGGAACCGGCACACCTCCACCACGGGCCCAGGTGGCCCCACACCAGGACGGAGCTGTCCGTGAGAAGACGATCGGCGTTGGGCACCACCCGCATCCCGCGAAGACGCGTCACGGTCCTCGCCCTCATCAGCACCCTGGCCGCCATGCTCGTGACCAATACCGGGGAGGCCTCGGCGCACGTGGCGGCGAACCACCGCACCGCGTCGGTGACTTCGGGCAACGCACGTTTCCAGGTCCTGTCCCCCACCCTGATCCGCACCGAGTACGCGCAGGACGGGAAGTTCACCGACAGCGCGACGTTCAACGCGATCGGGCGCACCGCGTTCACGCCGCCCCCGTACACATCGAGCACCTCCAACGGCTGGCTGACCATCACCACGAGCGCGCTCACGCTCAAGTACCGGGTGGATTCAGGGCCGTTCGACGCGCAGAACCTCTCCGTGCACCTGTCGGCCGGCGGGTCGGCGGTCGACGCCGACCCGTGGCACCGGCTCACCTGCGGTGTGGGCGCCCTGTGCGAGGCCGAGCAACTGCCCCACAGCGGGGCCGGTGTCGCCACGGACCACGACGGCTACACCGGGTCCGGGTTCCTCGCCGGTTTCGAGGGAACGGGCGACTCCGTATCGACCGACGTCGACGTCAGCACGGCGGGGACATACACGTTCGACGCGCGCTACGCCAACTCCGGCGGCGGGGACGGCCAGAACACCGCCCGCACCCTCACGCTGACGGTGGACGGCGGCGCGAGCCGCACCGTGAGCCTGCCGACCACCGCCAACTGGGACACCTGGGGGCTGGCGAGCAGCGCGGTCCAACTCGGCGCCGGGCACCACACATTGACGCTGACGAGGACCGCCGCCGACTCCGGCGACGTCAACCTCGACAGCGTCGCCCTGGTGAACCAGGGCAGCGGCTTCCCGCCCATCTCCACCACCGCGATCACTAGTTGCGGATACAGCGTCAACTGCGAGGCAGAGGCGGACCGCGTCTCGGGTACGGCGATCACCGCCACCGACCACGCCGGGTATTCCGGCAGCGGCTTCCTCGCCGAACTGAACCAGGGCGCAGGCGTGTTGACCCATGTGGTCGGCGTACCGGCCGACGGCACCTACGCGTTGCAGGTCCGCTACGCCAACGCCACCGGCAGCGACGGGCTCTACCAGACCCGTACGGCGACGGTGTCCTCCGGCGGCACCACGCGGACCCTGTCGCTGCCCGTCACCGCCAACTGGGACACCTGGAGCAGCGCCTCCGTCCCCGTCGCCCTCAAGGCCGGGGCGAACGACATCGCCATCGGCTGCCCGGACACGGCGAGCTGCCATGTCAACCTCGACACGGTCTCCGTCACCGCCGCCAACTCCCCCGCCCCGCAACCGCACTTGGCGCTCGGTGGCTACCGCCGCAGCCTCGACGGCGTCGACGGTGACAACGGCGCGCCGGCCACCACGCCCGGCCTGCTCTACAAGGACGGCTGGTACCTCCTCGACGACACCGCATCGGCCCTGTACGACACCGGTACCCATCAGGTCACCCAGCGCCCCTCCCACGGCGGCGCGCCGTACCAGGACGGCTATGTCTTCGGCTATGGGCACAACTACCAGCAGGCGCTGACCGACCTGGCCACCCTCACCGGCCCGCCCGAACTGCTTCCCCAATGGGCCTACGGCGTCTGGTACTCGGAGTACATCGACCGCACCGCCGCCGACTACGAGAACCGGATCCTGCCCGCCTTCCGTGCCGAGGGCGTGCCGCTCGACGTTCTGGTCACCGACACCGACTTCAAGTCGCCGAACACCTGGAGCGGTTGGGAGATCGACCAGTCCAAGTTCCCTGATCCGAAGGGGTTCTTCGACTGGGCCGCGTCCCAGGGGCTGCACAACACGCTCAACATCCACCCGAGCATCCTGAGCAGCGACCCGCAGTTCGCGCAGGCCCAGGCGACCGCCAAGGGCAAGCTGCACAAGGGGGGTTGTGCGCCCGCCGCGAGCAGCGGTGCCGGTGACTGCTACACCTTCGACTGGGGCGACCCGGATCAGCTCAAGGCGTACATGGATCTGCATCAGACGATGGACCAGCAGGGCAACGACTTCTGGTGGCTGGACTGGTGCTGCGACGCCTCCCAGTCCTCGCTGCCCGGTGTCACCCCCGACGCGTGGATCAACCAGCAGTACGCGACGGACGCCGACAAGACGATCGGCCGGGGCTTCGCCGTCTCCCGTGCCTACGGCTCGCTCCAGGCGGGCGGTTACAGCGGCCAGCAGGGGTTGCCCACCGGGCCGTGGGCCGACAAGCGCACCACCGTCCACTTTACCGGCGACACCTCCTCCACCTGGGGCACCCTGAAGGCCGAGGTCGGCTACACCCCCGGCGAGGCCGCCGCCACCGGCATGTCGGCGATCAGCCATGACATCGGCGGTCACAACGACACGACGAACCTGACCGGTTCGGAGACCTACACCGCCGACGGCACGACCCACACCACACACAAGCTCCCCGACGACATGTACGCCCGCTGGGTCCAGCTCGGCACCTTCCAGCCCATCGACCGCCTGCACAGCAACCACAGCGACCGGCTGCCCTGGCAGTACGGCACGGCGGCCCGCGCCTCGGCCGACAAGTTCCTCGACCTCCGCGAGAACCTGGTGCCTTACACCTACTCCCTCGCGCAGCAGGCGAACACGACCGGCGTCCCGGTCACCCGCCCGATGTACCTCCAGTACCCGAACGAGCCGCAGGCGTACGCCACTTCGGGCAGCGAGTACTTCTACGGCCCCGACATGCTCGTCGCCCCGGTCACCACGCCCGGCACCACGGCGACGACCTCGGTGTGGTTCCCGCCGGGCAGCCAGTGGACCGACTACTTCACCGGGCAGACCTACGCCGGCGGCACCACCCAGAACATCACCAACGGCCTCGACACCATGCCGGTGTTCCTCCGGGCGGGCGCCGTCATCCCGACCCGCACGAACGACGTCACCAGCAACGACAAGAACCCGCTGACCAAGGTCACGCTCACCGTCGCGGCAGGTGCCTCCGGCTCCTCCACCCTGTACGAGGACGACGGGACCACCGGCACCGGTCGCGGCCACAGCGCCCTCACGAAGATCCGGTACCGGGAGAACGGCACCCGGCACACGGTGACGATCGATCCTCCGACCGGAAGCTTCCACGGCCAGATCCGAAACCGGCAGTGGACCGTCTCCCTGCTCGGCGTCACCGCTCCGGGCACTGTCCGTGTGGGAGGGGCTCAACTCCCCGCCCGCGCCTACCACTTCGACAGCACGACCCGCACGTTGACCGTCACGCTCCCAACTCGGAGCGCACACACGCCGATCACCGTGACGTACGGCTGACCGGCACCGCCTGGTCCGCATGACCCGGTAGGCACGCACTCGAACCCCGGCGCATTCGTCTCGCGCCGGGGTTCGACGCCGCCCGAGCAGCAGGCGGCCTACGAGTGTTGAGCAATCGGGATGCTCAACTGATCTGCCTCAGCCTTGCGTTGAGGATTTCGTCAGGCTCTCCGGGGCCGTATCCCCCGGTCCGGAAGCCGAAGTCGAACTGCCCGGGTCGGGAAGCAGGCGTAGCCGGTCCCGGCCTCCGGGATCGCTCGACGCCAGTCGCTTGAGCAGCATCGGGGTCAGTCGTCGATACGCGGCCGGATCCACCGGCCCGAGCCAATGGGCGGCGCGGATCAGCGGGTTGATGTTGAGGTCGAGGTCGCCGAGCACTTCGTCGGCGTTGTGCATGGAGAACGGGATGATCTTGGTGCCGCGGCAGTGGTGGGTGTCGGTGGCGATGTCCATGAAGGCCAGTTGCTCGACGACCGCGTGCCGCATGGTCTCGGTGTCGGGTGTCGCCAGCGCGCCCGCAAGGTCGGCGGCGATCCACAGGGCGGCGATCTCGGCGTTGAGCGGGCTGAAGAAGGAGGAGTTGTAGCCGTTGAAGTACAGGCCGGGAATCCCGAGGGGCAGGATCTGGCGGTAGAGCATGAAGTTGCCGCGCTCGTCGAGCAGTTGCTCGCGCACCTTCTCGGGGAGGAACGGGACGCCCTGGAGGAAGCCGGTGGCGCAGACGACCAGGTCCGCGCGGAGTGTGGTGCCGTCGGACAGGCGGGCGGAGGGCTTGCCGTCCACGACGAGGAGCTGCTCGATGGTGCGGTCCCGGCGGACGGTGATGTCGCCCGCGTCGACGGCCTCGAAGAATCCCTCGGTCGCGAGGCCGATGGCGCCGCGTACGATGTCCTCCATCGTTCCCCGGGGCACGAGATCGAGGCGCTTCAGGCCGAGTTGACGTATCGACACCGTGCCGATGGAGTTGATCATCCGGCGGCGCAGGCCGTTGCCGGGGCCGTGCAGGAAGCGTTCGAAGCCTTGCGGGCGGATGTACCGGAACAGTGCCTCGCCGAGCCGGGTGAGCAGCAGCATCTTGAAGTTGAGTCTGCCGCCGATCTTGCGCGGGACCTTCCACAGCAGTTGGCGCGCGATGACGTCGGTGCTCGTGGCGACGGCGCTGATCGGCACGGCCACGTCGCAGGCCGACTTGCCGTAGCCGACGACGAGGACGTTGCGGTCGCGCGCCCGCTCGGCGTCGTGGAACTCGGTGCCCGCGCACACCTGGCCGCAGGCCGCGGTGAACTCCGCGAGGCCGTCGAACTTCGGGACCGCCGGTTCGCAGAACACTCCGTTGGCGACGACGAGTCGGTCGTAGGTCTCCGTGGCGTGGGTGCCCGCGGAGTCGCGGTACTCGACGCTCCACGCGCCGTCGGCGGTCGGCCGCGCCGAGAGCACCTCGGTGCTCAGGCGGAGCGTGCGTTCGAGGTCGAAGTGGGCGGTGTAGTCGGCGAGGTAGGACTGGATCTGGGCGCCGTCGGGCCACTCCGGGAAGTCCGCGGGCATGGGGAAGTCGGAGAACGAGTACTGCGCCTTCGGGCTCTGCGTGGTGACTCCCGGGTAGCGGCGCGTGCGGCTCCATACGCCGCCCACGTCCGGGGTCTTGTCGAATACGTCTGTGCGGTGTCCGGCCTGGGTGAGTACCTTCGCGGTGACCAGGCCCGCGAGGCCGGCTCCGATGATGGCGATCCTCATGGTCACGCGACCTCGGGCGGCAGTTGGAGCTCGATGCCGAAGTCGGCCATGATCTTCTTCATCAGCCCGATGTCCTTCGGTCCCGGCGGCATCTCCGCGAGGGCCTGGTAGTAGCCCTCCAGTCCTGCGGGTGAGACGACGGAGATGACCCGCGACTCCTCCGGATAGGGGTTGCGGAAGGCGTGGATCACATCGCGCGGCAGGTAGAGGTAGTCGCCGTGTTCGAGGACGAAGTCCCTGCCGCCGAGGTGCACGTCGAGCCGTCCGGCGAGGCAGATGAAGGACTCGTCCTCGCGGGTGTGCAGATGGGGCGGCGGTCCGTCGGTCTCCGGCGGGACCGTGTACTCGAACAGCGAGTACGCGTCGTGCGTCGCCGCGCCGTCCGCCTTGAGGGTGATGCCCAGTCCGAGCGCCGCGATCTTGTGTCCTTCGCGGGAGGGCAGCATGTAGCCACCGCCTAGAGTCACCGTCGTCTCCTTCCGGTCGCCACCGCGGCCCGTCCGACCGCGGCGCTGGTCCGCTGCGATCAGCGTCGGTTCGGCACGGCGGATACGCAATCAACCGTCCCACCGGCTGGGACGATTTCAGCGCCGGGTGCTGTAGGCCCGCGAGGCTGCAGCGGCGGCGAGCCGTACTGCGGGCCCGGCGCGGACCAAGGCGGTGGGCCCGGTGACCGACAGCGCCGCGGCGACCCCGCCGGATGGGCCGAAGATCGGGTCGGCGACGCAGCGCCGTTGAACGCGGTCGACGCACAATCAACCCCGTCCCACCCACTGGGCTGACTTCAGCGGCGCGTGCTGTAGGCCCGAGAAGCCGCCGCCGCAGCGAGCCGCACCGCCGGCCCGGCCCGGTCGGCGCGGACCAGAGCGGTGGGACCGGTGACCGACAGCGCCGCAGCGACCACGCCGGACGGACCGAAGATCGGGGCCGCGACGCAGCTCACGCCGATGTTGCCCTCCTCGCGTTCCACCGCCCAGCCCCTGGCCGGGACGGCGGTCAGCTCGCGGATCACGGCCTCCTTGCTGGTCAGGGTGCGCGGATTGCGCGGCGGCATTCCGGCATCGAGGACGGCGTCGATGGTCTCGGTCTCGCTGTAGGCGAGGATGGCCCGGCCCAGCGCCGAGCAGTACGCCGGGACGATTCCGCCGACCTGGGAGAGCATCGGCATGGGGCGGTGGCCGGTGATCTTCTCGACGACCAGGATCTGCGCGCCGTCCAGGACGCCGAGCTGCACGGTGGTCCTGGTCGCGCTGTGCAGGTCCTGCAGGTAGGGCAGCACGGCCTCGCGCAGTTCGAGCCGGATCGGCGCCAGGCTCGCGATCTCGAAGAGCCGGTTGCCGATCCGGTAGTGGCCCTGGGGTTTGTCCAGCCAGCCGAGCCGGATCATCCGGTCCGCGGTGCGGTGGGTGGTCGACCGGGGCAGTCCGCAGCGGGCCACGAGCGCGGAGAGGGTCAGCTCGCGGTGCGCCGCGTCGAAGGCGCCGAGGATCGCCGCCGCGCGCTCAAGACCCGAGGTCTCGGCCTTGCCGTCCCGCGCAGTGGGACTCGTCCCTTGTTCGCCGGGGGTCATGCCGGTCACGCTAAGGCTGTCCCCGCCCGGCGGACAAGGGGAAGGCTCGGCTGTCCCGGCCGGCGGGCATGGGGCGGACTCGGGAGGATGCCAACATCATGCGGACAGCATTGGTCGGCGGCGGTGCGAGCGGTATCGGGCACGCGGTCGCGGAGCGCCTGGCGGGTTCGGGCGACCAGGTGGTGATCACCGGTCGGCGTGCCGAGGCCCTCGAAGCCGCGGCCTCGCAGCTCAGCGGTGCCGTGGGCGACGGTCCGGCGCGCGAGGTGCACGCCCTGGTGAGCGACATGGCCGATCCGGCCTCGGCCGTAGCGGCGATGGACGAGGTCGACGACCGGTACGGCGGTCTCGATGTGCTTGTGCTCAACGCCGGTGGTCCGCCGCCCGGCGGGATCCTCGACCTCGACGACGCGCGGTGGCGGGAGGCGTCCGAGCTGTTGTTGCTGGGGCCGCTGCGGCTGGCGCGGCTTGCGATGCCCGGCATGGCCAAGCGGGGGTTCGGGCGGGTGGTGTTCGTGACGTCCACGGCGGTACGGCAGCTGCAGCCCGATCTGGCCGCGTCGGTGGTGCTGCGCTCGGCGGTCACGGCCGCCGCCAAGCTGCTCTCCCGCGAGTTCGCGGCCGCGGGCGTGACCGTCAACTGCGTTGCGCCCGGTGCCACTTCGACCGAGCGGCGGACGCAGATCCTGACCAACCGGGCGCGCGCCGCGCACCTCGGCTTCGACGAACTCGACGCGCAGGACCTCGCGCACATACCGGCCGGTCGCGCCGCGCGCCCGGCGGAGATCGCGGCGGCCGTGGCATTCCTGGCCTCCGACGACGCGGCGTACATCAACGGGACCGTACTCACGGTCGACGGCGGAAGGACGGAGACGATCTGATGGCAGCATCGGGATCCCGCTTCACCATGGCCGATTTCCTCGGCTCGATCCAAGGCACGGTGCAGCCCGGCGCCGCGCGGCCGGTCGTCGTGCACGCCGACGAACTCACGCCCCTGCCGGCCGACCAGGTGCACAACCCCACCGTGCTGGCGATCGCCGGTCTGCTGCCGACGGCCTCCTTCGAACTCTTCCGGCAGACCATTCCGGCGGGGCTGAGCTCCGACATGCAGCGCCACCACCACGAGACGGTGCACTTCGTCATCAGCGGGCAGGGCCACAGCGAGATCGAGGACGACACCGAGCCCTGGGCCACCGGCGACTTCATCTACACCCCGCCCTGGACCTGGCACCGCCACTACAACGACTCGGAGACCGAGCCGGTCGAGTTCCTCACCATCGAGAACTCCCGCCTGCTGAACCTGCTGGGCGTCGGACGGCGGCAGAGCGCGGGCCTGGTCACGGTCGCCGAAGCCCGCGCACGATTCAAGGAGGAGCAGGCATGAACCCGTTGCCCGCCCACATCGGCATCTGGGGCGAACTGTCCGACGTGGAGCACGAGTTGCGCTTCGTCGACGTCGCCGGCGTCCGCACCCGCGTGCTGCGCGCGGGCTCCGGCCCCGAGTTGATCCTGCTGCACGGCACCGGCGGACACCTGGAAGCCTACGCCCGGGACATCGCCGGGCTCGCCGCCGACTTCCGTGTCACCGCCTACGACATGGTCGGCCACGGCTGGTCCGACCTGCCGGACAGGCCGTACACGATCGACGTGCTCTCCGCTCATCTCCTGGGCCTGATGGACGCGTTGGGGATCGACTCGGCGCATCTGTCCGGCGAGTCGCTCGGTGGCTGGGTGACCGCGTGGACCGCGGCGTACCACCCCGAGCGCGTCGAACGGCTCGTGCTCAACACCCCCGGGAACATCGCCAACAAGCCGGAGGTGATGGTCAAGATGCGCGAGAGCACCCTGGCCGCCGTCCGGGACCCGAGCGACGAAACCGTGCGCCGCCGGGTCGAGTTCCTCTTCCACGACACCTCCATGGTCACCGACGAGCTGGTGAACCTGCGCCGCTCGGTCTACGGCCGCCCCGGCTTCCTGCGCGCGATCGAGAACACGTTGGTGCTCCAAGACCCCGAAGTACGCAAGGACTTCGCCTGGGACCCGGCGTGGGTCGGCCTCATCACCGCGCCCACACTCCTGCTGTGGACCGACCACGACCCAACCGGCGGACTCGACGAGGCGGCGCTGCTCCAGGGCTGGCTGCCCGACGCCCGCCTGCACGTCATCGAGGGCGCGGGCCACTGGCCGCAGTGGGAGAAGCCCGCCGAATTCCTGCGCGCCCACCGCGACTTCCTGCTGCTCGGCAAGGACCCGGTTTGACGTTCTCCTCCCTGATGCGAGGAGATCCTTACGGCTCGCGCCGTGAGGCTTCCTGTTTCATCGCCGACTGCCCGCCCGGAGAACTCCGTTGAGGTCTTACACCAGCTCCGCAGGCTGTAACCGCCCGTCCGGCGGCCAGCAGGTTCTTCGCTGCGTTCACGTCCCGGTCGTGGACCGTGCCGCAGTCGCATGTCCAGGTACGGACGTGCAGCGGCATCTTCTCCTGGAGGGCGCCGCAGGTGGAGCACAGCCTGGAGGAGGGGAGGAAACGGTCCACGACCACGACTTCCCGCCCGTACCACGCTGCCTTGTACTCCAGGAGGCTCCGGAACTCGTGCCATGCGGCGTCGCTGATGGCACGGGCGAGGGAGTAGTTCTTGACCATGTTGCGTACGGTCAGGTCCTCGATCACGAGCGTTTGGTTTTCACGCACGAGCCGAGTGGTGAGCTGGTGGAGCATGTCCCGTCGCCGGTCGGCGATCCGGGTGTGCACCCTAGCGGCCTTGCGCCGGGCCTTTGCCCGGTTCGCCGATCCCTTCGCCTTCTTCGCCAGATTCCGCTGAGCCCTGGCCAGCAGTGCGCGGTCCTTTCGCTCGTGGCGGGGGTTGGCGATCTTCTCCCCCGTCGAGAGGGTCAGGAGGTGGTTAAGGCCGACGTCGATGCCGACCGTATTCCCGCCGACGGGCAGAGGCCTGACGGACGGATCGTCGCACAGCAGCGAGACGAACCAGCGTCCCGCGCTGTCCTGGGAGGCGGTCACCGTCGAAGGGCTCACGCCTTGAGGCAGAGGCCTGGACCATACGATGTCCAGCGGAACAGACATCTTTGCCAGAGTCAGCCTGCCGTCGCGAAAGCGGAAGCCGGAGGTGGTGTACTCGGCGGACTTCCGCGACTTCTTCCGCGACTTGAAGCGCGGGTACTTGGCCCGCTTGGCGAAGAAGCTGGTGAACGCGGTCTGCAAGTGCCGAAGGCACTGCTGGAGCGGAACCGACGACACCTCGGACAGGAAGGCCAGCTCCTCGGTCTTCTTCCAGGCCGTCAGCATCGCCGAGGTGGCGTTGTAGTTGACCCGCTCCTGCCGCGCCCACGCCTCGGAACGGGCGGCAAGGGCGAGGTTGTAGACCTTGCGCACGCATCCGAACGTGCGCGACAGCTCGGCTGCCTGCGCATCAGTCGGATAGAAGCGGTACTTGAACGCCCGCTTCACATGACTCGCGGTCATGTTCACAAACTAGCCGGGCTGTGGCTTAAGGCCCAACTTGCGGTCACGGCAAGAGGTTTCGTCCTGGGGGCAAAACCTCCCTCCCTGCCCTGCTCCGCAGGAGTCCGTTTCTTCTCCGGCGCTAACGCCGGGGTATCCACGGAGGAATTTGATGAGCGAGATCCTCGGCCTGGTCGCCCTGTCCCACTCCCCGTTCGCCACCCTGCTGCCGCCCGACGGCCCCGAGCAGCCCGGCGGCCGTTTCCTCGCCGAGGCGGCCCGTCTCTCCCGGACAGTGGCGCAACTCGCGCCGGACGCGGTCGTGGTCATCGGCCCCGACCACTTCCACGCGAACTTCTACGACGCGATGCCGCCGTTCCTCATCGGCGTCGAACACGCCGTCGGATTCGGCGACTTCGGCAGCAGGCCGGGCCCGCTGCCGGTCGCCGGCGAGCTGGCCTGGTCCGCGTACGACGGGCTCACCCGCGCGGGCTTCGACCTGTCGCTGTCCTACTCGCTGACCGTCGACCACGGACTCGTGCAGAGCTACGAGATGGTGTGCGGCGGCACCGACATCCCGATGGTGCCGCTGGTCGTGAACACCGCCGCGCCTCCGCTGCCGACCATGGAGCGCTGCATCGGCTTCGGCCGGGCGCTCGGCGACGCCCTGCGCGGCAGCGGCGCCGCCGGCCGGGTGCTGATCGTCGCGAGCGGCGGGCTCTCCCACTGGCTGCCCACCAACGATCCGCGCGATCCGGCGATGGCCGAGGACCGCCGGCACTCGGTGATCCACGGCCGCGAGGACGCCCAAGCCTTCGCGGCAGCGCGCGAACCCCGGGTACGGGCGATGGGCGGCGACCCGCACGCCCACGTCAACAGCGCCTGGGACCGCTGGTTCCTCAAGCAGTTGGGGACCGGGGAGTCCGAACCGATCGCGGCCCTCGGCGACACGGGCCTCGAGGAACAGGCGGGCAGCGGCGGGCACGAGGTCCGCACCTGGCTGATCGGGCAGGCCGCGGTACGGGCGCCGCTGGTGTGGAGCGCGTACGAGCCGGTCCCTGAATGGATCACGGGTATGGGGATCGGGGCGACCTTCGAGGTGGGCTGACATGCCCGAAGCGGTGACAGGTGTACGGAAGACGAAGGAATCACGCTCCGAAAATCCGTGCCCGCATCCACACCTCTCAGCGACTGCCGAGCCGTTCCGCCCCTCGCAACCACCCGTTACCGGAGTCCGCTGGGAGCCCGCCGAATCGATACACCCGCCACGACACTTCACCCCGTCGACCACAGCACCCGCCCGATCAAACAGTCGCCAATTCCGATCGCTTGTGACCGTTTTCAAGGAGAGGGTTTAGCCCGTCGTCCGGGCCGTGCAGGATGGGACCGTGTTAGGCAACCTCCCAGTGATGACGACCAGCTTTGTCGGCCGCGAAAGCGAACTCGACACAGTCAAAACGGCGTTGACCCAGCGGCGCTGCGTCACGCTCACCGGTGGCGGCGGTGTCGGCAAGAGCCGGCTGGCGCTGCGCGTCGCGGAGCAGGTCCGGGGGCGGTACGCCGACGGGGTCTGGTGGATCGACCTGTCCAACCTCTACGACGACCGGTTGTTCACCGCCACGGTCTGCGACGCGGTCGATCTCCTGGACCACAATCCGCGCGCCCCGGTCGAGGCGCTGTGCGAGTGGCTGTCCGGTCGGCAGGTCCTCCTCGTCTTCGACTGCTGCGAGCGGGTGCTGGCCTCCTGTCTGCTACTGGTGAGTGAACTCCTCGCCGCCGCACCGCAGTTGACGGTCCTCGCCACCAGCAGACAGACCATCGGGGTCCGGATCGAGCACCGTATCGAGGTGGCCCCGCTCTCCATGGACGAGGACGGCGGCTCGGACGCCGTACGCCTGTTCCGTGAGCGCTGTGCCACGGCCGCGCCCGCGCTGTCCCTCGACGCCCCCGGTTCGGCCGAGGCCGTCTCCGCCATCTGCCGCCGCCTGGAGGGAATCCCCCTCGCGGTCGAACTCGCCTGCGCGCGCCTGCGGGAGAGCAGCCTCACGGAGATCGCCGAGCGTCTCGGTTCACGGCTCGACACGCTCGTGGACGAGACGGTGTGGCCGAGGCGGCACCGCGCCCTGCGGACGGCGATCGGCTGGAGCCATGAACTGTGCTCCCCGCCGGAGCGGTTGCTGTGGGCCAGGCTCTCCGTCTTCCGCGGCCCGCTCGAAGCGGACGACGCGCAGTCCGTCTGCGCGGGCGGCCCGCTCGACGAGGACGACATCCCGTGGCTGCTGGAGCGGCTGGTCGACCAGTCGGTCCTCCAACAGGTCGGCACCCGCTACCGGATGCTCGACACCCTGTGCGAGTACGGAGCCATGTGGCTCGCGGAGCTCGGTGAGGAGAACGCCCTCGCCCGGCGCCACGCAGCGCACTTCGCCGCCATTTTGGGCGAGGCCGAGGCCGGCTGGCTCAGTGACCGGCAGGTCGCCTGGTACGCGCGGATCGCGGCGACCCACGCCGACGTACGCGCCGCACTCGACCACCTGATCGAGGCGGATCCCGAGGCTGCCGTCGAGATGGCCGGCCGTACGGGCCTGTTCTGGCCCTGTTGCGGTCACCTCCACGAGTCCCGCGACTATCTCGAACGCGTCCTCGCCCTCGACACCTTCCCGGGCCCCTCCCGCACTCGCGCGCTCTGGGCCCTGGGCATCACGCTCACCCTCCAGGGCGACCACGGGACCGCCCTGCGTATCGGGGAGGAGTGCACCGAGGCGGCGGGGCAGGACGGTACCCCGCAGTCCGTGCTCTTCGCCGCCCACACCCTCGGCCTCACCCATCTCATGGCCGGCCGCCCCGAGCTCGCGTACGACGTGTGCGACCACGCGCTGATCACCCACGGCACGTCACCACCGTCGGGCGCGCCGCAGCTCTGTTGCATGGTGATCCGGACTTTCGCCCACTCCGCGCTGGGCCGACTGTCCGAGGCGTACGAGGCGGCCATCGCCCTGCGCCGGCTCAGCGTCCGCTACGGCGAGCACTGGGCGCGGTCGTACGCGTTCCACCAACTCGCCTTCATAGACCTTCTCCAGGGCCGCGCGCACGACGCCGAGCGCCATGCGCGGGACATGCTCGCCAGCAAGCACAACCTCAACGACAATCTCGGGATCGCCCTCGCGCTCGACCTTCTCACCGGAGCCAACGCGGTCCAGGGCAACGGCATCGCGGCCGCGCGCACGTCCGGCACCGGGAACACCTTCTGGCGCATGCTCGGCCATCCGAACCACGGCACACCCGAACTCTCCGAGGTCCGCGACCAATGGGAACTGCAGGCCCGCAAGGCGGTCGGTGACGACGCCTACGACAGGGCCTTCCGCACCGCGCTGAACGACGACGCCGAACAGGGCCTGGCCTCCGTGATGCACGGCCCGCTCCCCTCCTGACCCGACAACGCAGACCCTGACCCGACAGCACGGAAAGGTCGTCAGGACCGGCCGGGCTCAGCCGAGCGACGCGAGGTGCTCCCGCACGCGCCCGAGCGGCCAGACCTCGCCGATCTTGTGCTTGATGTCGAAGAGGTTCGCCGCGTGGACGTCCGGGTCCCGGTCGCCCACGGCCTCCTCGACCACGATCGGTACGAATCCGTGCTGCAGGGCGTCCAGCGCGGTGGCCCGGACGCAGCCGCTCGTCGAGAGTCCGCCGATGAACAGGGTGTCGATGCCGTCGGCCGTGAGGCGGGCGGCAAGTGCGGTGCCGAAGAAGGCACTTGGGCACTGCTTCGTCACGGTCAGGTCGTGCGGTGCCGGGGCCAGGCCGTCGATGAACGCGCCGAAGGGGTTGCCTTCGGCGAATACCCGCAGGACGGGCACCTTGCGGAGGAAGAGGCCGCCGTCGCTGCCGTCCGCCCGCAGCAGCACCCGCGTGACGATCACCGGGATCCCGGCCCGGCGTGCGGCGGCCAGGAGGAGCCGCATCGCGTCCACCGCCGGTTCGACCCCGGCGTAGAGCGGGCAGTCCGGGTCGACGTAGGCGCGGGCGGGGTCCACCAGGATCAGTGCCGGGGAGGTGCCGGGGGTGAGCCGTCCGTCGAACCCGGCGCGCTCGTAGTCCTCCTGCGGGGAAGCGGTCATGGCGACGTCCTTCGTGAAGTGGCGGACTCCGGTGGGGTGTTCGTGGCGATGACCCCGGCGGTGCGGGGTGCCCGCAGCGATGTGGGGAACGCCAGGCAGACGACTCCCCCGAGCACCGCGATGCCCGTGAGGAGGAACCCGGTGGCGCGGAGGTTGGCGACGAAGCGGTGCAGCTCGCCCGTCGCGAGCACATTCAGCGTGTTCAGTGTCCCGTCGTAGGCGGCCTGCCGGGCCGGTTCGCTCAGCCCGGTCGTCGTGAACGCGAGCGCGAGTGCCGTGCTGAGCAGGTAGCCCACGTTCTGGGTGGTGGACCGCAGGCCGTTGGCCGTTCCGCGCCGGTCGGCCGGCACGGACAGCATCAGCGCGCTCGTGCTCGGTGTCATGAAGAGCCCGGTGCCGGCCCCGACGAGGAAGAGGAACGGGGCCACGGCCAGGAACGGCACGGTCGTCGTCGAGAGGGTCAGCGAGAAGCCCAGCAGCCCGCAGGCCGTGACCGCCATGCCTGTTGTCGTCAGCGCGCGCGGGGTGAAGCGGTCGAACAGGGAACCCGCGGCGGCCGAGGTGATCAGCGTGCCGGCCGCGACCGGTGTCACCAGCACCCCCGCTTCCAGGGAGGTGGCACCGCCGACCGCCTGCTCGTGCAGGGACGCCAGGAGTACGACGGCGTAGCTGCCGACCGCGTTGGCGAGGACGGCCGCGAGCACGAGGGCGATCGCGCGGGTGCGCAGCAGCATCACGTCGACCAGGGGGTGCTCGCGCCGCGTCTGGACGGCGACGAAGGCCGCGAACAGCGCGAGGGTCGCAGCGCCGCAGGCCCATGGCAGCCAGGCGGCGACGGTGGCCGTGGCGCCGGGTGTCAGGGTGAGGACGAGCGCGGTCAGCATCGCCGTGGAGAGCAGCGCGCCCGGCAGGTCGAACGGTTCACGGGCTCCGCCGAGCCGCGCTCCGCTCGCCGGAACGGCCAGTACCGACGCGCCGATCGCGACCAGCCCGATCGGTACGCAGACCACGAACAGCCCACGCCAGCCGAGGAGTTCGGTCGCCGCGCCGCCGACGACCGGTCCGGCGACCTGGGCCGTGGCGGCCACGGTGACGTTCCAGCCGAGGGCCCGGCCCAGCGTCCGGGCGGGGAACACGTCGGTCAGCAGGGCGGTGTTGTTGGTGATCACGGCGGCGGCACCGACGGCCTGCACGAGCCGGGCCGCGATCAGGAATCCCGCCGACGGGGAGAGCGCCGCGAGCCCGGTCCCGGTGGTGAGGACGACGAGCCCGGCGAGATACAGGCCGCGGCGGCCGACGATGTCGGCGATCCGGCCGAAGACGAGGATCAGTGCGGTGGTGACCAGCATGTAGCCGAGCAGGATCCAGTCGGCCTGGCCGGGGTTCGCGCCCAGTTCCCGGGTGATCGTGGGCAGCGCGACGGCGAGTCCGCTCATGTTGAGGAACACGGCCACCACCCCCACGGCGGTGGCCGCGAACACCCGCCACGGACTGCGGCCGACGGTCACGACCGCCCGCCCGGACCGTCCGGAGCGCCGGTCACCCGGCGAGCGACCGTGACTTCATCAGCGGCTGGATGCGGGTGCCGAAGTTCTCCAGGCCCGCGAGGAAGTCGTCGAAGACGAGCATGATCCCCTTGGTGCCCTCGACCTCGGCGACCTCGTCGAGCAGCTTCGCGATGGTCTCGTACGAGCCGACCAGCGTGCCCATGTTGAAGTTGACCGCACCTTCGGGCAGCACGATGGTGCGGGCGGTGGAGGTGTCGTCGGCGGTGGTGTCGGTGGCCGATTCGCCGGCCATGTACGCCAGCGCGGCGTGGTCGGCGTTGTCGTGGTAGTCCTGCCACTTCGCCTGGGCGGCCTCGTCGGTCTCATCGGCAATGATCATGAAGAGGGAGAGCGCGCCGACGTCCCGGCCGGTCTCCGCCGCCGCGTCCACGAGCGAGGCCGTGGTGTCCGACAGGGCGAGGGGGGTGTTGACGCCGCTGCCCAGGATGAAGTTGTACTCGGCGTGCTCGGCGGCGAACCGGATGCCCGTGGGGCTCTGCCCGGCCGCGACGATGTCGATGTGCCCGTCCGTCGGGCGCGGGGAGAGCACGCAGTCGTCCATCTCGTAGAACTCGCCCTTGAAGTTGCTGACGCCCTCGCTCCACAGCTCCTTCATCACATTGACGTACTCGGCGGCGCGGGCGTAGCGGTTGCCGAAGTGTTCGTCGCCGGGCCACAGGTCCATCTGGGAGTACTCGCCGGGGGCCCAGCCGGTGACGATGTTGATGCCGAAGCGGCCGGGGGCGATGGAGTCGATCGTGGTGGCCATGCGGGCGACGATCGCCGGGGGCAGGACGAGGATCGGGGTGGAGGCGTACAGCTTGATGCGCTCCGTCACGGCGGCCAGGCCCGCCATCAGGGTGAACGACTCCAGGTTGTGGTCCCAGAACTCGGTCTCGCCGCCGAAGCCCTTGAGTTTGATCATCGACAGCGCGAAGTCGAGTCCGTGCTCCTCGGCCTTCTGCACGATGGCCTTGTTGAGCTCGAAGCTCGGCAGGTACTGGGGTGAGCTCTTCGATATGAGCCAACCGTTGTTGCCGATGGGGATGAATACGCCGATGTCCATGCCGCTCCTGTGTGACGGGTGGGCGGGGGTGAGCCTGACGGGGTGACAACGTGCGGGCATGATCAAGGGGTTCCATACCCGTTCACGACGCCCCGTTCCCCCGGATGCCGAGTATTGTCACCCGAGCGCACACAGGTGGAACACCGACGCAACTCGGTCTGGAGCGCTGCCTGTTGAGAGACATGTGCGAGAGCCGGAGTCCAAGGTGAGAGTCCTGCGCAGGACCGCGTTATGTGAGGCGGGAACGGTAAAATTTACGGTATGAACGCACGTCTGGCTCTGCTCGGCACCGTGGACCCCGGCGTCACCGAGAGCGAGGTCTTCCGGCTGGCACTGCAGCACGCGGTGGGCGAGCTGGGCGCGCTCGGGGGAGCGATTCATCTGCGTGGCCCGATGTCCGCGCTGCGGCTGGTGTCGTCGACCGGTCTGCCGCCCGCCCTGACCCGCCCGTGGGAGATCATCGACCAGGAGGGCCCGACGGCCCCGGCCAGGGCCGTGCGCCAGGGCAGTGGTGTGTGGGTGCCCGTGTCGGCCGCGCCCACGGACCAGGATCTGGCCTGGCCCGGCACCGGTCTGGCCGCCGTACCGGTGTCCGGCGGGGACCGCAGCATCGGCGCGCTCACGGTCCTGATGGGCGAGCAGGGCCAGCCGGCCCCTCGGCAGTGGGCCTTCCTCCGGGATCTGGCCGCCTGGACCGAGGAGCGCATGCGGCAGGCGCCCCCGCCCTCCGGGCCTTCCCAGACCGAGCCGAGCGGCCACCGTGACCGGCTTCGGCAGGCGCTGAAGGAAGTCAGCGTCGGCTCGTGGGACTGGGACATTCAGGGCGGCGAGCTGATCTGGGACGAGGCGGCCCTGGAGCTCTACGGCACCAGACCCGAGGACTACACCGCCAGGGTCGAGAACTGGATGGCGTGCGTCCACCCCGACGACCTGGCGCCGACGCTGGACGCGGTGGACCGGGCGATCCGCGAGCACGGCGTGTTCGAGGCCGAGTACCGGGTACGGCGCCTGGACGGCACGTACGGCTGGACGCAGGCCCGCGGCCGGGCGACCTACGACGAGCGCGGCGAGCCCCACCGGATGATCGGTGTGGGCTGGGAGAGCAACGAGTCGCGGTCGGCCCGGGACGCGCTGAGCCGGGCCCTGCGCCACATGAGCGACGGGTTCCTCGCGGTGGACGAGGAGTGGCGGATCACCTTCGCCAACCTGGAGGCGGAGCGCACGCTGGGCCTCTCCGAGGAGGAGTTGTTCGGGCGCCTGCTGTGGGAGCTGCCCACGGTACGGAACGTCCCCGGCCTGGAGGACCGCTGCCGGAGGGCCGCGGCCGAGGAGACGCCCGTCGGCTTCGACGCCCAGCTGGAGGGCACCGGCCGCCGTCACCACCTGCGGCTGGTCCCGGGTCCCGACGGGGTCACCCTCTATCTCACCGACGTGACCGAGAAGCGGCAGCACGAGGAGGAGCGCCGGGCGTCCGAGCTGGCGGTGGCCCGGCGCGCGGTCCGGATGGGTGAGTTGACGGCCGCGCTCGCGAAGGCGACCACCTCGCAGGACGTGGTGGCCGCGGTCGCCCGCCGGGTGCTGCCGCCGTTCGCCGCCACCGGACTTCTGGTGCAGGCCATCGAGGGCGACCGGCTGCACACGGTGGGCGCGGACGGTTACCCGGACGACTTCCTGTCCACCGTCGACGGCCGCGTCCGTACGCCCGGTGAGCCGGGCTGGGACGTGATCGCGTCCGGTCTGCCGATGTTCCTCTCCTCGACCGAGGAGTACGCGACCCACTACCCCGAGCTGGCCGCCAGACCGGAGCGGGCGGCGAAGGAGGCGTGGGCGTTCCTCCCGCTGACCGCGTCCGGCAAGACCTTCGGCGTCTGTGTCGTCGCCTTCGACCGCGCCCGCCGGCTCACCGACGAGGAACGCACCCTGCTGACCACGATCAGCGCCCTCGTCGCCCAGGCCCTGGAGCGGGCCCGGCTCTACGACGCCGAGCACACCCGGTCCCGCGAACTCCAGCGCAGTCTGCTCCCCCGCGCCCTGCCCGACCTGCCGGCCTGCACCGCGGCCGCCCGTTACCTTCCCGCGGGCCAGGGCATGGACGTGGGCGGCGACTGGTACGACATCATCCCGCTCTCCGGCGGCCAGGTGGCCCTCGTGGTGGGCGACGTCATGGGCCACGGTCTCCCGGAGGCGGCGACGATGGGCCGGCTGCGCACCGCGCTGCACACCCTCGCCGACCTGGAGCTGCCGCCCGACGAGATCATGAGCCACCTCAACGAACTCGTCGCCGGCATGGGCGAGGAGTCGTACGTGACCTGTCTGTACGCGCTCTACGACTCGACGACGCAGATCTGTTCCATCGCCGGGGCCGGTCATCCGCCGCCGGCGGTGGTCCACCCGGACGGCACCGTGTACTTCCCGGAACTGTCGGCCGACCCGCCCCTCGGCGCGGCGGAACCGCCGTTCGAGACGGTCGAGTTGAAGGTGCCGGAGGGCAGCCTGCTCGTCCTCTACACCGACGGTCTGGTGGAGTCCTCGAAGCGCGAGATGGACGAGGGCATGGCGGATCTGGCCCGCCTCCTGAGTTCGGCGTACCGGACCGAGTCCGGCGCGGAGGCGGACCTGGAGGACCTCTGCGACACCCTCACGGCGGGCCTGCTCCCCGCCGAGCACTCGACGGCCGACGACGCCGCCCTCCTCGTCGCCCGGCTGCACGCCCTGACCAGCGACAAGATCGCCTCCTGGCCGCTCCCCCAGGACCCACGCGCGGCAGGCCAGGCCCGCCGACACGTCCGGGAGCAGCTGCGCACTTGGGGCCTGGAGGATCTGACCCCGACCACGGAACTCCTGGCCAGCGAGCTGGTCGGCAACGTCGTACGCCACGCCAAGGGCCCGGTCAGCCTGCGCCTCCTGCACGGCGCCGAGCTGATCTGCGAGGTCTTCGACGGCAGCCTGACGATGCCCCGCATCCGCCGCGCCACGGACACGGACGAGGGCGGACGCGGTCTGCAACTGATCACCGCGCTCTCCCAGCGCTGGGGCACCCGCTACACGCCGACGGGCAAATGCATCTGGACGGAACAGACCCTGGGCGCTCCCGGGGTCCGGGAGGAACTCCCCGACGACGCCTTGGAGTTGATGTTCCCGACGGCGGTGGACTTCACCGGGGACCTGGACTCGCTGCCGTTCGGGGACGAGGACTGACGGACCCGCTGCGAGCGCTCAGCGCAGCCGGTCCTTGGCCTTGTAGTAGGCGCCGCCGAAGGGCAGGAACCAGGCGGTGCCGTTGTAGAAGGGCACGGGGACCTTCGGGAAGCCGAGGCCGCGCAGGGGGTTGGCCTCCGGGTGGCCGTCCATGACCTCGGCGATCGCCCGGCCCATGTAACTGGCCATCTGGACGCCGTGGCCGCAGTAACCCATGGAGTAGTACAGGCCGTTCTCCTCGCCCGCGTGCGGCATACGGTCCCAGGAGAAGCCGACGTTGCCGCCCCACACGTAGTCGATCCGGACGTCGGCCAACTGCGGGAAGATCTCGGTCAGTTCACGCTTCAGGACGTCTCCGCTCCTGACGTCGGAGGCGGGGTTGGACGGCGCGAAGCGGGCCCGGCCGCCGAAGGCGAGGCGGTGGTCCGGGGTGAGGCGGACGTAGTGGCCGATGTTCTTGGAGTCGACCACCAGGCGGGCGTTCGGGATGAGTTCGCGGGCGCGCTCCTCGCCGAGCGGCTCGGTGACGACGACGAAGCTGCCGACGTTGATCAGCCGCTTGCGGAACCAGGGCATCGCCCTGTCGGTGTAGGCGTCGGTGGCGGCCATGACCTGCTTCGCACGGATGGTGCCGTGCAGGGTCTCCACCAGGAAGCCGCCGCCCGGCAGCCGGGTGAGGCCGGTGGCCGCGTTGCGTTCGTGGATCCGCGCCCCGACGCGTTCGGCGGCCTCGGCGAGACCATGGACGTACTTACCGACGTGCAGTCCCGCGCTGAGCGGGTCGAGCAGGGCGCCGTGGTAGAAGTCCGAGCCGAGTTCGGTCCGCAGGTCGGCGCGGCTCAGCAAGGTGGTCTCGTGGTCGAAGTTCTCGGCCAGGTCGCGCTGGGTGGCCTTCATCGACTCGAAGTGCTGTGGTTTGTACGCCACTCCGAGTCGGCCGGAGCGGTTGAAGTCGCAGTCGATCTGCTCCTTCTGCGTCAACTCCTCGACCACGTCGACGGCTTCACGGAACGCGTCGTACAACTCGCGGGCGCGTTCCTGCCCGTAGCGCTTGCGGGCTTCTCCCACGCCGATGGTGATGCCCTGGGTGCACATGCTGCCGTTGCGCCCGGAGGCGCCGGAGCCGATCTTGTCCTTCTCGACAAGGACGACGTCGGCGCCCTTGCCCGCGGCGTGGTAGGCGGTGGACAGGCCGGTCAGGCCGCCGCCGATGACGACCACGTCGGCCGACTCGGGCAGGTCCTTGCCCGAGCGGTCGGGCAGGGGCGGGGCGGTGTCCAGCCAGTACGGGATCTGCTTCATGGCGGAGCTCCTGTTCAGCAGCCGAGGAGGGCGGGGAGCCCGGACAGATCGGGGAGTTCGTCGTACGGCTGGTAGGCGGTGCTGCCCGGGCGGCCGTAGCGGTTGATCCATACGCGGCGCCTCAGGCCGAGGTCGCGGGTGGGGATCAGGTCGTACTCCCAGCCCTGCGCGGTGTGGATGACCTGGGACGGATCGACGCCGATGGTCCGGTAGGCGTGCTCGAAGGTCTGGCGGTCCGGCTTGTACGCCTTCGCCTGCTGGGCGGTGATGACGTGGTCGAACTCGACGCCGATGTTCGCGATGTTCCGCGCGATGAGTTCGTCGTCGGTGTTGGAGATGATGGCGATCTCGTAGCGGGACTTCAACGCCCGCAGCGCGTCCGGGACTTCGGGGAACGGGCCGAAGGTCGGTACGGCCTCGACGAGGGCGTCGCCGTCGGACGCGCGGTACTCCAGGCCGTGCAGGCGCATCGCCATCTCCAGGCTGGAGTGCAGGACTTCGTGGTAAGGGCGGTAGTGCTCCAGGACGGCCTGGAAGCGGATGACGCGGAAGTCGTCGAGGAACTCGTCGACGTCCAGGCCGTCCAGGTCGAGCCGGTCGGCCAGGACCTTGAGGGTGGTCGGGCCGAGCTGGAAGTCGACCAGGGTGCCGTAGGCGTCGAAGGTGACGATCTCTCGCATGAAGTTCAGCCTCGTTTCTGGGGAGTTGGGGGACGTACCTCGGGGGGGGCGGGCTTCAGAGGGTGGGCATTGGTGGTCGAACTCCCGGTGTCAGACGACTTGTTCGCCGGGGCGCACGATCTCGTCGAGTGCCGTGAGGTCGGTCGCGTCGGGGATCCAGTCGGCCGCCGCCGCGTTGGCGGTGACCTGGGCGGGGGTCATCGCGCCGCAGATGACCGAGCCGACGGCCGGCAGCGCGGCGAGTCCGCCGACGGCCACCTGGAGCAGGGGCAGTCCGCACGCGGTTCCGTACGCGGTGAGTGCCTCGACGCGGTCGAGGGCGGCATCGGTGAGCCAGCCCTGGCGCCAGGACAGGCGGCTGCCGGGCGGGGGTTGTTCGCCGCGCCGGTACTTGCCGCTGAGCAGGCCGTTGGCGAGCGGGTAGTACGGCAGCAGGCCTACGCCGGTGCGCAGGCAGGCGGGGATCAGGTCGGTCTCCGCGCTGCGGTCGAGGAGGTGGTAGCGGGCCTGGGTGCTGACGAAGGGGGCGGTGAGCCGGGCGGCGGGGAGGTTGGAGCAGCCGAGGTGGCGGATCTTCCCTTCGGCGACGAGTTCGCGCAGGGCTGCGATCGTGTCGTCGAGCGGGGTGACGCCGTCGGGCTCGTGGTACTGGTACAGGTCGATCCGGTCGGTGCCCAGGCGGCGCAGGGAGGCTTCGACGGCGTAGCGGATGTAGGGGCGGGAACCGCGCGGGCCGAGCCGGGCGGCTTCCGCGTCGGGGGTCATCTCCATGCCGAACTTGGTCGCGAGCACGATGTCGTCCCGGTGGCCCTTGAGGGCGGCGCCGAGGAGCCGTTCGCCGTCGCCGCGCACTCCCCCGCGCTCGCCGGAGCCGCCGTACATGTCGGCCGTGTCGAACAGGGTGATCCCGGCGTCAAGTGCCGCGTGGACGACGGCTGTTGTGGCCTCCTCGTCGAGCCGGGAGCCGAAGTTGTTGCCGCCGAGACCGACCACCGAGACGGTCGGCCCGCGTTCGCCCAGCGTGCGGTACCTCATGCGGAGTTCCCGAACCCGATGCAGACGTTCTTGGTCTGCGTGTAACTCGCCAGTGCCTCCAGGCCCTTCTCCCGGCCCCAACCACTGTGCTTGTAGCCGCCGAAGGGCAGCTCGATGCCTGTTCCGACGCCGGTGGCGTTGACGTAGACCTGGCCCGCCCTGATGCCTTCGGCCATGCGGAGCGCCTTGTCGAGGTCGCGGGTCCAGACGTACGAGGCGAGGCCGTACGGGGTGTCGTTGGCGATCGCGAGAGCTTTCTCGGTGTCGTCGAAGTCGATGACGGTGACGACGGGGCCGAAGATCTCCTCGCGGGCGCAGCGGGCCTGGTTGGTGAGGCCGGTGAGGACGGTGGGCTCGATGTAATAGCCGCCGGCGAGTGCGGGGTCGGTGGGGGCGCCGCCGCCGGTGCGCACGTCGGCGCCCTCCTGCCGGGCGAGGTCCAAGTAGCCCTGGACGCGGTCGCGTTGGCGGGCGGCGACCAGGGGGCCGATGTCGGGATCGGTCAGGCCGGGGCCCAGTTTCAGCGACGCGGCATGGGCGACCAGCTTGTCGAGGAATTCCTCGGCGCCGCGTTGGAGCAGGATGCGGGTGCCGGCCGAGCAGGTCTGTCCGGCGTTGCCGAAGGCTGAGCCCGCGACGGCGCCCAGGGCCAGGTCGAAGTCCGCGTCGGCGAAGACGATGACGGGTGACTTGCCGCCCAACTCCACTACGGAGGGCACCACGTTGGCGGCCGCCGCCTGCGCGACCTTGATGCCGGTCGGCACCGAGCCGGTGAACGTGACCTGGTCGATGTCCGGGTGTCCGGCGAGGGCGGCGCCGGTCTCGCCGTCGCCGGGGAGGACGTTCAACACCCCTGGCGGGAGGCCGCATTCGAGGGCGATGCGGCCGATCTCCAGTGGGGTGAGCGGTGCTTCGGGTGAGGGCTTGAGGACGACGGTGCAGCCTGCGGCCAGTGCGGGGGCCGAGCCCCTCGCGGTGTTCTGGAGCGGGTAGTTGAAGGGGATGATCTGTCCGGAGACGCCGATCGGTTCGCGGACGGTGTAGTCCAGGAGACCGGGGCCGAGCGGGATGGTGGAGCCGCCGAGCTTGTCGGCCACGCCCGCGTAGAACTCGAAGTAGCGGGCGGCGGCCTCGACATCGGCCTTCGCCTGGCCGAGCGGTTTGCCGACGTCGCGGCTCTCCAGGTGGGCCAGTTGCCCGGCCTCGGCTCGGATCGCCTGGGCGATGCGGTTGAGCAGGCGTCCCCGGTCGGCGGCGCGCATCCGGGCCCACTCGGGTGCCGTGAAGGCGGCGCGGGCCGCGGCCACCGCGTGGTCCACGTCGGCCGCACCGGCCAACGCGACCTGGGCGAGGGCCGTTCCGTTCGACGGGTCGAGGACGGTGAAGGTGCGGCCGTCGGCGGCGGGGACCTGTTTGCCGTCCAACAGCAGCTCGCGCGGGGACAGTTCGCCACTCGCTTCCGAGGTCATGGCCGGATCTCCCCCTCCACCGTGCCGAAGATGACGACCTCGTCGCCGGGGTGGACGGTGCGGATCCGTCGCACCCAGAGCACGATGCCGTCCTGCGGGGCGCGGACCTCCTCCAGCGTGTTGCCGTAGTGGTCCACGACGTGGGCGATCAGGTCCCCTTCCTTGCAGCTCTCCCCCGGGTCGGCGTGCCCGACGAAGAAGCCGCCGGCCGCGGAGCGGGCGAAGGTTCCGCTGACCGCCGTGTAGGTGTCGCGCAGTTCGGGCTCGCCGTCGGTCATGCCGAGCCGGCGCATGATGTTGCGGACGGAGTTCATGTGCAGCTCTACGGTCGACTCGCGATACGTCCCGCCACCCGCCTCGATGGTGATGGCCGGCTTGCCCGCCGCGAGAGTGGGGTGGCGGACCGTGCCGCCCCACTTGCCGCCCTTCCAGACGAGTTGGTGTCCGGCGGCCAGACCGATACCGGTGGCCAGGTCCTCGTAGCCGCCCTGGACGATGACCAGCGGGGCGATCTCCCCGAAGGTGCCGCCGGTGTGCAGGTCCACCAGGGCGTCGATGGCCGGGACGACCTGCTCGACGAAGGTCGCGGCCAGGCGCAGGGAGTACGAGCCCTCGGCGTCGCCGGGGAAGATGCGGTTGAGGTTGAGGTGGTCGAGGCCGCTGCTGCGGGCGGCGGCCTCGAAGGCCGGGGTGTTCATGCAGGGGATGCCGACGAGCGTGCCGCGCAGGGTCGCCGGGTCGGTCTCGGCGAGGACGCGGCGGATGGCCTCCTGGCCGTCGTACTCGTCGCCGTGGACGCCCGCGTCGACGCAGAGCACCGG
>Ga0307515_10000620_pt1 | contig 82915 bp, 76 predicted proteins | sample 17_EM_MG_FD_194513 | JGI IMG/M metagenome (GOLD analysis project Ga0307515, IMG submission 194513) | Populus trichocarpa ectomycorrhiza microbial communities from riparian zone in the Pacific Northwest, United States - 17_EM | ecosystem: Host-associated > Plants > Roots > Unclassified | place... | reverse complement strand
TGCATCATCGGCGCAAGAGGTTGAGTCTTAGGATAAGACGAGGAGAGAAAGAGTTTCTTAGATAGGCGGCTGTACTTAATTCAATAATTTATTGTATTGTTTATTGGGATTAAGCACCCCCGTAACAGGTGTAGGCTGGCTGCTGCATCAACCACCTCATGCTTTTGATGATGTCTCGACTCCAGTATTTGATAGGGCATTGGTCATTGTGATTCCATCTCATATCCTCGAGCGTGTGTAGTTCCCACTCCCCGAGAGCCTGATCATCTGGCATGCTAGCCCTTAGCTTCTGCACGCAATCCCTGTTTTTGAAGCTTCGGAAGCGCAGAGCTGGGTTTTCTTTCTTCAGCACATCGTCATGGTATGTCTTCATGCCCTACTTCTTGATCACACGGTGAAATTATTTGTACTCTTCACGCATTGCACACGGGTAGTAGGGATTGTTTTGTAGGTTCGTCTCAAGGCAACCCTGAGCATCGCGTTCCCATGGCTCAGCAATGTAATTGCTCAATGGAGCGCTGGCGCCGGGGTATGTGTCCGTCCGCAGCAGCGCAGGTGGCAGTGGTTGAGACACCGAGTCTGCGATCTTTTCAACGTGTTTCAGGTAGGGATATGCGTCCAAGTCTACAACTGAATCTCAGTTAGTGTCGAATTCACGACGCTGAGCAGGTTCAACGCGGCGGGGCTCGCTGTGACTAGTCAGATTCTTCGGGCGTGCAACTTGAAGGTGTTCAGAATGGTGTAATTTGATATGTTTAAGTCACCAGCTGTCTGAGGTGGACTTCTTTTGGCATGAAAATTCGGGGCAACAGAAAGGGGTCTTCTCTGGCATTGTCGACGACACGCGAGGAGTGGAGTATACACTGTAGAATGGGACAAAAGTTGGTGCTCGGCATGAGCAGCCTGGTGGGTGTAAGCTCACGATACGGTCGGTTAACTTGAGAGAATGATTCAGCCTCAACACGATCACGAGGAGGCTCCTTACACGCCAGGAGTTGCAAAACCGCTGCATACGCAATGTCCCATAATACTATGAATAAAATAAAACCAATTCAAAACCCTTAAAGGAAATAGACCCTGAGTGATTCAAAAACCGCGCGACATGTGTAATAATCACTGCCTGAAATAAATAGATTTGAACCAATGAAACAAACAAAACAAGAACCCGACCCCAACCCAAACACAACAACCATCGCCTCCTATGCAACGCGAGGACTGGTTCACCCCTCTCCTACCGATCCATCAGGGCGCGCCCCAGGGAGAGGGACTTCTGGGAGAGGGACATCCGGGAGAGGGGCATCGGGGAGCAGGACATGGGGGAGAGGGCCATCTGGGAGATTGTCGCCACCTCCCAATTCACCGAGCAACTGCTGATCCACATCCACATCCAAGGTGTTTCAGGCTGCCTCAGCTTCTCGCAGAGTTGGCACCACTGGGCGAGGTTTTTGCGGCGTCACAACCCCCAAAAACTTCAGCCCACTGAGGTGATGAGTCTCCGGAGTTCGTGGTCGTGGGCGAGGCTTTGGGGTTTCTGGCCCTGGGGCAGGCGCCGGAGCGCGTGGCCGTGGGGTATGCTCGCGCATCTCTTGGCCGTGCCAAAGTAGGAAGATTGGCTCATTGTCTGCCATGGGATCTACATCGTCAGCTGATGGATTTACCGTCTCCCCCTGGCCAATTGTCCGAGGTTCTTTGCCATCATCCTCATCCTCATCCTGCTCCTCATCCTCATCCTCCTCCTCCTCCTCCTCCTCCTCCTCCTCCTCCTCCTCATCTGTCTCCTCTTCATGTTCCTTCACTTCATCATCCTCCTCTTCATCGTCACCATCCCTTTCCATATCCACATCGCTGTCTAAATCAACACTGCACAGTGCGTCCACATCATCCTCCATGCGCATATCCACATCAGAATCATGTTCTGAGTCATATTAGCCGTGCGACTCCTCGGTAGAGTTGATATCATCATCTGAGGAAATCGACACCGTCGGCGATGCTTCCGGCTCTAAATATACCCGCTCCAGTTAGCCCTCCCTGTCCTAGTCTGCCTTGGACATTTCCTTCTGCAACTTCAAAGCAACCGCACGAGAGATATCATCTCCGCCTGGAGTTTGTTTAATAAATACCTTTGCCTTTAACGTTTCCCTTCCCCTTCCCCTTCCCTTCCTCCTTTGCCTTCCCATTCCCCTTGCTTTTCCCCTTCCCATCCTTTGTTCCCATCCCTTTCCCGGTCCCTTTCTCACCACCCAGCGTGTGCTCCTCACCCTCGCCGTCGTCATGGTCAATGCATTGGCCAGCATGGCTCCTTCCACTGCTCGGCGCTCCGGGATCCGCCCAGTTTTCATCATCGTCATCCTCGTCGATTATCTCATCCCAATGCAGTGCTCTAACGGCCAGGAAGTCGCCTGGCTTGTACTGCCGGCAGCATGGCAGCTCAATCTTTGCCCTGGGATCATCGCTACCATACCAAGAGAAACACTGGCTGGTGCGTTTAACCTTCCCCGAGCTCCTTGTCTGCGGATTGGACTGATTGACTTGATCCCCGAAGGCACGGGGGTAGTCCCACCTCCAAATGTTCATTTGGTCGCGGGTTTTGTCAAACATTTGCCCCATAGATGAGCGGAAGGCAACCCACCACTCCCGAAAAGGCGAACTCCTGCTCCTGCGGTGCGGACACATCAGCTGGATGTGGGAAAAGTGGCGAGTCGTGACTGGATCAAGAAAGATTATATCATAGAAGAGGTCCCATGCCCTCTCATCCTTGATGCCGCAAACATTGTATATCTGTATGAGTCCACATATGTGTTCGGAGATGAATCCCCTTATACCGTCCCGATCCAATGACAGGCATCGATTTATGACCGATGTCAGCATCTTTGCGCTTGCCTTCCCGTTTCCTTTGCAACTGCCCTTTGGTGCCATTGCTATGAGTTGAAAATGAATCTACATCTGAAGAGATAGCATTATGATACAGTTGCATGTAGCGGAAGGAAGACCAGAGGGAACGTACAAAGTTGTGTAGGTTATCGGGTGTGTTATGGTTCAAGAGACATTGTTTTATGCCAGTCACATGATGTCAAAATAGTTCAGGATGCTGGCGGTGTGTTCAATACGGGAGGAAACAAGAATGAAGGTGTAGACTGCAAGAAGGGATATGTATACTTGAGTTCCTGCGATTTTTTGGTTCAACTTGTGAGATATGATGATTTTGATTCATATTCTGCGTTTAGTTGGTTAACGAACACAAAACGGCCCAGCCTTCATCTTCCACAACCACCACGCACTTCATGAATGGGAAGCCTCGAGACGAGATTTAGTACTCACGGTGTGGATAGTTTACAACGCCGGGCATTGCTTTTACATCTCACACCACTTTCACCACTCAGACCTTGTGCATCCCGAAGCACACAGCATCGTTCTCAGGTCGTCTCAACTGTGCAACCATCCAACACGGCTACCAACACGCCCAGTGGTGGAAAACACACACGCAACTGGTGTCATTGGATAGAGAACACGTCATTGTTCGCTTTGTGATGCGTTTAGCTCTGTCAAAGGAGAATGTCTGCCGGGAAGCTGGAGATATACACAATCGATGATTTGAAGTATTGTGCCAAGAACAAGCACAATACTATGATAACCGCGCCAAGAAGACATAAACACCCTTCAAGCGGTGCAAATAGACCTCCAGACGTTGCTGTAATAGTGAATATCAATGCTGAGTTTAATCTGAGTTCAATCTGATGGCAGTTGACCCCATAATTGAATGCTTTTCAACGGATCTCGTCCCCGAGTATTGTTACGGTTTAGATTCTAGCGCGGTCTACACTGTGCATCCTTCTTTTGCCGAATCCCTCCCAGGTCACTATAATAGGGGTCTACCTTGCCTGCCTTTGCATATGCATGCAGAGGAAATTGTTCCGGCATTCTTAAAGTCGAACATCTATATCGGACTATGCCTTCTCAAAGCCCCCACCCTGACACGACTCCGGTCGTATGAAATGTTCGAACTCTCGCTGAGCATCAGAATCGACAAAAGCGTGGGCCTTCGGGGAATTCTCGACATCCCCCTGCTAACAGACGCGTTTCCATACCGGCTGGCAGGAGGGATTCCTCTCAAGGAGGGAGTTCTGTAGCCTCATCAATCCAAGGTCAGCACTCCACCCCCTCATCTTCACTGAACAATTCTTGCATTGCAGATATCACTCAACGCATGGCTTGCTCCCCGTCTGCTACACAGCAACGGTCGATAAATACTCCCGCCGCCACACCGGGTACAAGCAGTTGTAGCACACCAGCGCCCAGAGGAACCTCACAGACTGACCCAATGCATCGCATTGTATCCAGCCCTGCATCCGGCACTGCTAGCACTCCCACTCCTCTCAGCGGTCTTGAAAACATGCCTACCACCATCCTTAATCCAGAAGCCCGCACGTTCATCACAAATCCACTGCGAATGCAAGCTACAGACAGGCATCAGAGACAGAGGCAGTGGCAATTGCAACCGCAGGCAGTGTCTACACCTCAATCAATGGTCTCCGGCAGTCGCAGCATCCATCAATTTCGTCACTCAGACATGACGCATCTTGTATTTGCAACAGGCAGACTCCTGGAGCTGTACATGTGTAACAGACGGCCATTAATGAGTGCAAGCGACTTGGAGATGGTAATTTATGCAATGCGACGCGTTGCGAAAGCATTAGCTGAAGGCCCCACCCTGGCAGATAATGAAGAAGTACTGGAACATGGCTATGCAGCAAAACAACATTCGGTCCATAGCATTTGAGGCGTGCACAAAGGAGATCTTGAAAGAGGTATGCTGAAGCAACGGCCCACACTGGATATTACAAACTCAAACCGGTACAAGGTTCAATTACAAGTCAATATGGTTAAATCCCATTTTGTTCAATCAGCAAGGGACAACATAGCAGAGCTTTATGATTTCCACCGCTTTGAATCCGCCGCAGAGCGTTTGCAATTGATTGATTCCCTCCTGGCAAACAATAAGTATCTGTTTCCTGTAGCAGAGCGTTTGGAAGGTGGTGTACGCGGTCCAGATCCAACGCAGAGAGTGTCGAAAGCTGCTAAGGAATGGCCAGCGTCCACTGTACTTCCTGGTGGAAGCAATCCCGGGGTTTATCTACATCGCATTGTATTATCGGGCAAATATCCACGGTAAGTATGCTGATGGATTTTATAATTCCATAATTGACGGCAAGGACAGTCATATACCCTTGCCACTGATCATATTTACCTGCACCTCATTGCGCCATGCTCTCGTGGAGTGGCAAAAGAACAAAGGTGTTCATCCGAAAGTGTTCAAGTCAAAGCTGAAAGCGGACAGACCTGATCGCTCGAAATACTTCAACGAGAAGACGGACCGTGGTAAGAACGCATCCTGCTGCGCGGCAACCTGTTGCAAGTTGTAAACCTCGCCTGGCATTGCAGACACGTATACATTCTGGATGAATACCTGGAACACACTACCGGAGAGCTACCAACAGAGGGTGTACAATAACACGCTTGCGACAGTCAAGCGTCAGATCCAACCGGCGCCGAACCCAACGCCGGCTGAGGTCATCAGCGTGGAAGCAGCGCATGTTGACAATGCAATTCTTCTTGACTATATGACTTCCGAAGTAGCGCTTCAGGATCCTGGGATCGGAAGCACTGACCCAAACATCCCGATAGACAACAATTGCACGGAGGACAAACTGCATTTCCGGATGCCAGGGGGCAGCGGGGATAACCAAGATGAAGGTGACGAAAGCGAAGAGCGCGATGCCATCCCCACTGCCAGCAAGCGACGACGGCCCACAACTGAACTCGGGAGGTTTGGCCTGGGAACCAGGGATGTCGATGGGTATGACGGCGATGATGGCGATGATGCGGATGCAGATGAGGAGGAAGAAGCATTGCTTACCGATGATGGATCAATGCAGCATGTGGAGGACTGAGGGCATAGTACTAGAGAGTGTGAAGATTGGACATGGCGATGATGCGGATGCGGATGAGGAGGAAGAAGCATCGCAAGCCGATGATGGATCAACCCAGAATGTGGAGGACTAAGGGCATAGTACTAGAGAGTGTGAAGATTGGACAGTATATTTCAGACCTGTAAAATACGATAATGGCGAAGCAAATGCAATGGCAAACGATGTATCCGAAGCGAAGACTGTATTGTAACAAGTGACATCATCTCAAAACTAAACATATATGGGGAGAGTGCGGCATCCGATATATAGCAATAGCGCAGAGGTAAAGTGTGGCACTCGGCCAGAGAAAGGCATAAACATCACCAGGTGGTGTATAAACGTCGTCAGCATAACTGCAGCCCCTGCGAAGAGTGTAACACACATGTCGTTCTGATGATGCGTATACGTCACCACATAGTAAAGGAGGTACGTATGCAATGCAACGGGTAGCGTGTAATTCTCAGTCAGAGGGTATGAGGTTCCATCAGAGCCGTCAGAGCCATCAAGAAAACCCGGGTGTTTCAGATGGAATCCAGTGTCGTTGCTGATGATGTTCCCAGGTGATAGTAGAGTTGACAATGAGAATTAGAGACATTAGAGGTGATGGGGGTTATCATGATGAGCAAATGGGACATGAAAGAATTTCTTGTGCAAGTCATATTACAATTCCCAATATGGCAGGTATGACTCCAGATCCAGCATGTAAGCATACAGATACAGGGAAATAGAAACCCTCTCAGGCAGGCCGTACCCCTTATTGCCCACAACCCCATCTATCCTCTCTAAGGGTCGCATCTTCATCCCCCATCTCTCTTTTTTGTCCACAAGTCTACCATCAGCTGAAAACATGAAGTTAAGTCATCCCTCTCTATATCTCAGTGCCATAATCATGAGTTGACACCAGGTACAGCAAATACTGAGTATAGCATCCACCCATGATTGACTGTCTCCCGTGATTCACATGATTACAAGTAGACTCTTGAATGTAGTGTCAGCATCTGGCATACCTACTTACTGATCAACCAGCACATGCCAACTTTTCATCATAACTCAATGGACTGTCAACGCGTCATACTACCATTGTTGCGAGATAACTAACTGCTCAATAGCATCTCAGTACTTGCCATGCCTGCCAATCCACCACCTTCAAGTACCCATCCAATTCCACCCAATCAGGACCTCAGCATGTAACACCAAACTTGCTCGGTTATAACCATGGTGTGCATCTCTGTGTTCCCCCAATCACAGCCTCGGCATGCATCTCACAATTAATTCTATCTTGGCATCGAAGTACATCTCTCAGTTCACCCGATTTCAGCCACCAATTGTATCTCTATACTCATTTGAATATAGCCTCCAAATCCAACTGCAATCTCGCTCAATCACAGCCTTCAAGTGCATATCTAGGTTCACTCGAGCTCAGCCTCCAAGTGCATCTCTGAGTTCACTCAATGTCACCCTCCAAATGTGTCTCTATACTTGCTTGATTGCCACCTCCAAGTGCATTTCCAGACTCTCTTGGCTGCAGCCTGGATGTGCATCTCTAAGTTCACTGAACAACAGCCTCCAAGTGCAGCTCCGATGTCATTCAATCTCAGCCTTCAAGTGCATATCTAGGGATACAAAATAATGCCCTCCAAGTGCATCTCTCAGTGAACTCAATATTGGGCACTAGGTGCATCTCCAAACTCACTCAATCACGGATTCCAAGTGTGTCTCTATGTTCATCTGATTACCAGCTTCAGGCACACCTCCAGTCACTCCCAAGTACCCCCTGGAGCCAGTACAAATATACTCTGTGTAGATGGATAGCTCTATGGATACATAGATACATAAATACATACCTGAGAATACAAACAGAATACATGAGTCTTACAAATCATTTAACCAAAAGTAGTAACAACGATGTACAGGTGCACCTGCAGTGCTGCCATGGAATATCTCGTTTTCCCAGACTGCTCTATAGCAATTTCAGCTGCTCCTAGGCTTGTTGCCAGTGTTCCCAGGTGCTCTCAGGATTGTCACCAGTGTTGCCAGATGCTCCCAGGCATATCAACTGAGTTCCCAAATGCTTCCCTGGTTGATCCTGGACCTTCAATATTCATGCAAATTGGTCACCAGTGCTACAGGGTGTACGGAAAGGCCTCCACATCGGTCCAGTGAACTCTGGGATTCGGCCACCCTGGGATTCTGGTCAGAAAACTGCCAGATACACCCAGATACTCCTAGTGACCAATATACATTTTGCTGAAGAATCTTTCTGTCACTCAAAGTCTATAACATCTATTATTACTTATATTCTTATACTGCAACATATGATTCTTTTCCTCCACCTGTCATAGTTCTAACCATCACTTGCATTCTGTAAAATCTTGTTGCTGTACTAAATCTAGCTTGTTATACTTTGTTTTCCATTTCTCTTTAATTGTATAAGGCTGACTAGCACTTTTGAATATTCAAAACCATCATACTATACATTCCCATTATTATTATTCCTACCACTGTCCATATTGAATACTTTACTTTGTTGATGATATACTATACTCTATCTTAATCACTATTTTGATGCCATTGATTCAACTATCACTTGGCTTGCTTATTATGTAATATCTTGTAATCGTACAAAAGGTCAATAGATGTTTTAAACCAATATTATATGTCAATTGAATATCTTTCTGAGGAAGTTATAGATTTTATCAATTTCAATTTCTATGAACTTCAACTGCACAGAAGTTAAAATTGAAACAATAAGAATATTGATATATTGCAACCAAAATAGAAGTTGCTAGAAATATAATATCTATACTAAAAAAGTCATTATTTGAATATCTACACATTGTGCTGTCAGAGCAATATATATAATTTGAATCATACTCATATATACTCTACATACTGATTTTCAATTCCAGCTTTTGTTTCCACTCAATACAATTGGTAGGAATATATTTTCAATGTATACACACCTGTAGCATACCAAATATTTATCAAACTATCCTACTATATGTTCTAGAAAACTAAAATACAAAATAATACTGCTTTCTATACTGTCCTAATGTGCTGTTATTCAAATAACTACACTCCAGTAGTATTATATTCAGAGCACTTATTTTTTACGACCAGGAGTGCATAGTTATACAGATTGTATCCTGCTACTCTTTCGCCCTGATTAGTATATACCAGTATACATATATGTCGCTCTAAAGTGAAGATATTTAGGATTTTCTAGGCATGGACCTAAGCATGGATATGTCAAGGTTCCAGTAGATATCTGTAAGGCCGTATCCCTATATGGCCGCGTATGAGAGTATATGGGAAAATACAGTTGAACATGTGGCTGTGGTAATATAATAGAGTAGTAGATACGTACGATTATTGATGGTGATCTTGGAGATATCGGAAGTTGTCTATAAGGTTGCAGTTACCCGGCCGTGGATACATCGCTTGCCATTGGCGAGAACCTAATCATGACTGCCATTACATCATACCCCCCTTTAGAAGCAGACCCCCTGGGCTGCCTCATATGTGTATAAACAAGAGAAAACTGATAACAAAACAAAACCCAAGGTGTGTACCCCTCCTTACAACTTTAATAAGTTCCACAACCGATCTGTGCCCTATGGGTAGCCTCACGGCAGATTTGGTGCATGGGGAGACTCCACCTCCTGTGGTGAGTGGTTAAAACCCTTGCTGACTCCATTTATACCAGCCCGAGATCCATAAGGAAGTGAGAAAAGGGAAAACCCCCGTAGAAAACGTCCAATCGCACTCCTCCAGGTTCAATCATCATGGAGGCTTCCTCCGATGCTCTCGGTGAAACTCATCAACTAATTCCTGCACATTCCCGAGATTCTCTGCAGCTTCCCAGTTAGTCTATATGGTACTGTAACCCACCCACTCTATCAGATAATGCAGCCTCCGGTAGCATCGCTCAGAGTGGAGGATCAGGTTGACTTCCCCTTTGTCGGAGTCACCCACGCTCATTGGCTGCTGTTCAGATGGCACCTGGCTGATGGTAGGTGTATAGGAGTCAAACAGAGAGACATGGAAAATGTTGTGCTTCTGGATTGTATGCAGAAGGTCATATTTGTAAGCATTCCTATTGATGACCTTACTTACCGTGTACAGTCCTGTCCATTGGTAATCCAACTTCTTCGATGGTCTTGTCATTCAAAAGTGCCACATTGAAGGCCAGACCTTATCTCCAGCCTTGAAAACAACCTGTTAGCAGGGGGCATATATTGTCTGACAGGCTTGAGCCTCCTGCAAGTTCTTACTGAGAGTTAGGTGAGTTTCCTCCAAGCCAACTGCAAAGATGTCCGCTTCGATGTCCAATTTCAGGCTAGGTGGTTGCTTGAGGGCTTTACACTGCATCACCGGATGATAGTGATAATTTGCCCAGAATGGAGTTATCCTCGTGGATGCATGTACCATGTTATTGTAAGCAAATTTGGCTAGCATTAATAGTTCAACCCAATTATCCTGCTGGTAGTTGCAGCAAGCCCGGGGATACTGCTCCATTGTCTGGTTTTGACACTCTCTCCGCCTCTTTGTCTGTGGATGGAAGGCTGTCGAGAGTCAATGGTCATTCCTCAAGTGAGAACATACCTGGGTTCAGAATCAGCTTGTAAACTGGGTGTTGCGATCTGTAACTATGATTTCTGGGACACCGCGCTTGCAAATGATGTGTTCAAAGAAGTCCCAGGCCAATTCCGGCGAATAGATATCCTTCCAGCCTGGTATGTACAATCCCATCATTGTTAGTCAGTCCATGATACCGAGAATCCAATTGTAGCCCAATGCCATTGATCGTGGCAAGTCTGTAACAAAGTCCATCCTGACTCCTTCTCATGGCTGTGGGGATGGATCCAATGGTATGATGATCCCATGCAGGACGTGCCAAGGTGCTTTGATTTGGCGGCATACTTTGCAGCTGCTGCCATACTTACGTACACCCGAGTCCATTACTGGCCAGTAGAAGTCACTAGATACCAGCTCAGTAGTCTTAAGAGCTCCAAAATGACCGGACTGAGGGTTATCATGGAATAGACTTATGACTTTTCCACATACACACCCGACTGCAGGGACATATATTCTCTCCTCGTAAGTTAAAGCCCCTGCGATGACGTTTCATTGACCCTCCTTTCCTGCTTTATCTGTCTTGTCTACAGCTGGTCGGTCAACTAGCTTCCCTCAGACATCAACAGCTAATCGTTTGAAGCCTGAGCCGCTATGATGGCTGGCATGAGATTGTTGTACGGTTCCATTCAGGAAGTTGCCAATAGTCATGTCACACGCCTATTGTAGGCAATCTCAGAATGTGGCAGTCTGGATGGGCCATCGGCCCAATTCTTGCTGCCATCCTGGTGCTACATGACAAAGTCGTAAGGCGAAAGAGTTTCTGACCACCCAGCTTGTCTTCTGGAAAGCACTTTGGATGTCTGGAAGTGTTCGAGATTCTTGTGGTCACACTGAAATTAAGACCTTGTGATTGGCGCCCTCTGAGTAGTGCCTCCGCTGCTTTAGTGTTTCCATGATGGCCAATAGGTCCCAATCATAAGTGTCATAATTCTGTTTGCCTCATAAGCAGTTCTGCGGATGGAGATTGACCAGCCTGAGAATTCCAAAACCATCCTGCTGATTGAGAATCCCTGCACTCGGGAATCCACTCGCGTCTGTTTGGAGGATGATCGGCTTGGCCAGATTGACATGCTGGAGGATGGGTGCGTGGGTGAAGATTCTTTTCAGTTTCCGGAATGCCAATTTGGCTTCCCATGTTCATTCGCATTTCACTTTCCCAAAGTTTTCTCACTGCTGGCATTAAAGTTTGCCTTTCGGTGGCATGTCAGCCTGATCTGCCTTCTGTAGCAGTTATGCAAGTGGAAGAGTCACCTTCGCATATTTCTGGATGAACCTTCGGTAGAAGTTCGTGAATCTGAGGAGCACCTGAACATCTCTAACTGACTTTGGTGTCAGCCAGTCCTCAATTGTAGAGATCCAGACCGATTCCAAGCCGACTCTATTGGGATTGATGACAAACACCAGGAAACTGACTTCCAAAACTCCGAATTAACACTTCTCAACTTTGCAATTGAGGCTGGATTTCTGGAGTCGTTGTAGCACTTGTTGCACATCCTACTCGTGTTCCTTCCCATTTGTCGAATTGGTGAGTATCTCATTGAGGTCGCATACAGCAGAATCGTCAATGTATGGCTATAGGCAATCATCGATGTAAGACTGGAATATTGCCAGTACATTTGTTAGGCCAGATGGCTTGACCCAGTATTGGCATTGGCCGTAACGCGTTGGGAAATCCATTTTGTATTCATTGCATTCCTTGATCAGGATGAGGTAATAAGCACTGCAGACTTTCAGCTTCGTAAATATCTTGGTCCCCCGCGCATGGTCGACCATCTCCAAGATGAGAAAAAGGGGATACCGAATCTCAAGTGTCACCTTGTTAAGCACACGATAGTCAACCCAAAGTCTTGATCCTCCATCCTTCCTTCTTGCGAAGTGGATCGGTGCCGCCATCGGTGATGATGATCACTGAATAAACCTGGTGGGGAGATTTGCCTCTATGTAAGCCTTGAATGTCCTCAACTCAAACTCCAATATATTGTAACTCCGCCAATATGGCACGTTATAGCTGGGCTCCAAGTCAATTGCATGGTCGGTTGACTGATGCGGTGGGACTGTCTGCACCTTAGCTTTGCTAAAAACTTCCACAAATTCTCCGTATATTGCTGGGATAAGACATCCATCATCTGTAGGCACCATCTGTGTGGTTGTGCTGACTCCATCTGCAAACATTATTTCTCAATTTATACTAGATACAGAGCGGTAAGGTAGAACATCCATGAGCTGGGATTTAAAACGGGTTGCCTATGGAAAATCCAGGTCCAACCATCCAATACTGCCTTCATGTCTCGGCGAGCCGACAATATTTTCATGAGTATACCCTTGGGTGCCTTTTTCTGGCTGTTGCTGCCGCTGCTCTCTGCTTGCCCATTCAGCTCCTGGGGCCTATCTCAGTCACCATCAGTGGTGCCTTCCACAGTCACTCCCAGCAGCCCTGTGCAATCTCCCATTCATAGGAAGAATGTCCTGCCAACCTGCGCACTGGCCAGTAGATTGTCACTGACAGTTGCTCCAAGCATCAGAATATCTGGCATACCACCACCTCTTTCTGAACATGCCTCCTCACTAGTTGTAGATCCTGGTATGTTCCCAGGGCATTCCTGATGGTCTACCCAGTCCACTGCCACCACATCCAGTCCCCCTGGGGTTCGCAGAGCCAAAAGACAATTGCCCCTCCAAACAACATCAGCATTCGTGAACTGGAGCCAAGGCAATCTGATGACCCAGTTGTTAGCCCGGATGTGCGCAACTAGCACCTCCAACTCTTCAACTGGTGATAAGTGCTCCTAATACTGAACCGTGAACACAGTTTCGGGACTTTCACTTGGGTGAATCATTACCTGGCCATTGAGGCTTAGAGTTATAACATATGCTGGTTTGTCCAGCAGACCAAGCCATTTTTGCAGTCTCAGTACCACAAAGATGCTTGTTGTGCCGCAATTGATGATAGCTCGCACGCATTTCATTTCCCCACTTGCATCTCCTATGACATCCTTCTGAATAATCTGGGGTGTGTCTGATCTGGACGTGCCGCATAAGTACTGACTTGACATGAGAGCTTTTGAGCTGTCCAACACCAGTCTTGACTTCAAAGCAATCTGATGCAGTTGTATGATGTCCATTGTCACCATCAAAGTCTGCATTGCCAACCTCTCAAAACCCAATTCTGCCTCATCAAACCTCTCCCATTGAGCCAGATACCAAGAGAGGTCTATGAGTTTTTGGCTGTTGATTGAAGAAAGAATTCTGTTATTTAACCTCATGTCCTCCATCTCTGCATGGAGCTAGTGTCTGGTCCTGCTGTTGTGGTGGGTTACCTCCTTGTGAGAATTTAGGGTAAATGCTCGCCATGTGGTTCAGAGATCTGCCTTGTAAGCATTTGCCAGTAGAAAGTCAGCCTTCGAACACTTCCATTGAGGCCCATAGTGCCAGCAGGAACCCTAAAGAGTGTCTATTGCCGCCAGATTTGCCCCGTTTGTTTGATTCTGATTGGCAGGGTCTGCCGCCAGTTGTGTTAGCCGGCTCCGAAATGAATCGCCAGTAGCCTCATTTGCCGCCTTTGGAAGACAAGTCTATAGCTTGTTTCTGCGGCTGTTGTTGCTGCTTCTGCTGTGGCTTCATTTTTTTTGACATGTCTAACTTCCAATGCCGTGGCCTTATTGAAGAACTCGGCCAAGGTGTCAAATCTGCTGCAGTCTGGCATCATTGGTCCAACTTTGTTCTTGAGACAGTTGCAGAGGCCTGCCCAGGCAATATCGTAGAGGACTTCTTCATGCTTCGGTAGATTCCGCCAAGCCTGTCTCCAATTAGCTTTCAAACAATTTGCATAGGCTCTGACCAATTCTTGTGCAAGTTGTATGTATTCCTGTATCAGCCCGATCACTGCCACCCAACGTTGATCTTTATCCCCATATGCCTTAGCCATCTTCTGTGACCAGAGGTAGACGTCCTATAGGCATCAGTCAGATTCAGCAGATAAGTCGCCCGCCCATTCTGAAGGGTCTGTCATCGCTCTCTGTCTGAGTGCGGGATGTTGATGATCACTGCACGTGTCCAGGAGAGAAATCACGTATGTGATGTGATTGGGTCCACCGAGTGCAAATGGGTAGCCATGGGAGTTGAAATTCAAGCGTGATGCATCCAGAAATTGGTGCAGCTCTTTTACACCGCCACAGTACCATACAGGGTCAACCATCTCGTAGATATTTGGTCTTGGGCCTGTGGTGCTTCATTCAGTGCGTTTGGCACGTTTGCCAGACCATTCTTCCCATTCCGCAGCCATTCATTCCTGTTCTGCTGCCATCCTTTCCCATTGGGGTCACTTTTCGGGTTTCCACTCAGCTTGGCATTGAAGCAGCATTTCCAGCATATAGTGGTTTTGAGTCGCCTCAGCTAGATGATCATCATTGCCAATTTGGGAACTAAGAGCACCAATATCATTGTCGATCAGGCTATCTTCATCTCCGTTAGTTTCAAAGTCATCATCAAGTCATCATTGAGGTAACAGTCAATGTCATGGTTGAGGTCATGGTCGAAGTCATGGTCAAGGGCATGTTCAAGGTCATGGGCAAGGTCATGGTCGAAGTCAGGATTGAGGTGATGGTAGAGGTTATCATCAATGCCATCATTGAGGTCATCATTGAGGTCATTTTTGAGGTCATCATTGATGCCATCATCGAGGTCATCATCGAGGTCATCATAGAGGTCATCTTCGAGGTCGTCATTGATGCCATCATCGAGGTCATCATAGAGGTCATCATCGAGGTCGTCATTGATGCCATCATCGAGGTCATCATCGAGGTCATCATCGAGGTCATCATCGAGGTCATCATCAAGGTCATCATCGAGGTCATCATCAAGGTCATCATCAAGGTCATCATCAAGGTCATCATCAAGGTCATCATCAAGGTCAATTTTATCAGCATTCTCTGCCACAGGTACAGCTGCTGGAGTAGTGCGTTCGGCTGTCGATGCGACTGCCTCCAAAGTGTCATCACTCTCATCGATGTCAGTGATGCGCGATTCAGTTTGGGTAAACTTCTTTGGAGGCATGTTTCATGGATAAAACATGTTATTTTGAGGCAATGTGTTACAAGGGGTACATCACAAAATCTTGTGAGTGAAATGCATTAAATTGATTAACAGTGATAGTATTGCGAGGCTATATCCAGATATGACCTTGTATGAGAGTATATGGGAAGATATGGTTGCACATGTGGATATGGTAATAAAATAGAGTGGTAGATAGGTAAGATTATCACTAGTGATCTCAGTGAGATCGTGAGTCGTCTATATACCATTGTGGTTACTTGGCCCTGGACACATCCTATGCCATTGGCAAGAACCTAATCATGACTGCCATTACAACATCTAGCTTCTCTGCACTGTATATTACTGTTATGATAAACTCCACAAATTGCAACAAAAACAGGAATGCACAATGCTAAATGGTGAGAGATATAGTTTCTCCCCTGAGATTATTATGGGAAGATGTAGATGAAATGCAATATACAATTAGGTGTGCTCAAATATTGTTGACAACATGTCTAATTTTGATTATGGAAAGTTCGCCTGGTTGACAAACAGAATGGTAAAGAATATAAGGAAAGGTATAGCAGATAAAAATGATAGTGTACAAGAGGATGGAGAACAAAATAGTGGAAAAGAGGTGAGCACAATACTGACAGTGCTCCTTCTGAATTGGCTGATATACTATACCCAAAAAATCCTGATTATAGATATAACTGCGGTACCACATGTACTTGAGTGCAGCATGACTTCTAGAGTCTAGTCATTGTCACATATTAGTAAATTTATGATTCCAATTACTGGTGAATAGCTCAAAATACCTCAGTACAGCAAGATATGAGCAAATATGGCATTGTAAGTAATTGGGCATTTGGTTAAATGGGGTAATATTGGTCAATTGAGCAGCACTGAGCATTTGTATATATGTGGCAGGCATTCCACATTCTTGTCACAATGATATGCCAGTAATAAATTAGTATACCTACAAATCACCTTAGCGTGATATTATGTTCAGCAAACTACAAACAGAGCCTTCTAGTAGTTAGTCAGTGTGAACAACACCCACTGAAATAGATTCAAATCATGCCAGAGCTATTGTTTTACCTTATGTTGGTCAGCAGGCAGCATTGAGCTTGGAGGCATATGCAAGCATGTACTGGCATGTGTGAGTGTATGGGGGCATGTGTAGGTATGTGCAGGCATTTGTGAAATATATATATGTGAAAGTCATATAGCATAACTCTAGTATTTAACATAATCCGCATTATTTTGAATATGACAGCGATCTAGTGTCTGTGTGGGATCTATATACTACTTAATGTGGTCTTCTGCACGGCATTAGGGTAAAATTGACCCTACATGCAAAATACTTGTTATTGTTGCAAATTCCAATTTACCCCACAAGTTCAGCGAATATATACATTTATAGAGAATTCAACATGAATATAGTAGTAACTTAGGATTAACAAGCGGGGCTTTTTTAGTACAGTAGCTACTGTACAAAAAAACTCCTACTTATTAATGCCAAATTATAGCTGCATAAATGTTAGATTCTCTATAAATGTATATATTGGTTCAACTTGTGGGATATTTCAGAATTTTTAATGGTCTACATTGTATTGTATCCTTGATCAATGTTACAGCAATGTAGCATTAGGGACACATTGAAATGGTTCACTAATACTATATTGAATCTACATTGATCTCAAATTTAGAAAAATGCACATTACTGGATATATGGCTGTCATGCTACACTGGTCCTGGATGAATATATTTCTTGATGTTTGCACATCTCCGCATATACTGTCTACTGCCTACCATATGTATCAGGTAGCTGCTGCTACTGTTTTAACTGCAAAAATAATTTTCATAGATACTTAGACTGGGATTTGAACCCATGCGCTTGAGTATAAGTACCACTTTGTAACTACTACAGAATGGGGTGAATTGCTGCTTTGTTTCGTTAGGGCATCAGCAAAAGTGCAAATCAACTATAAAATGCGCCGCACACACAAATGCAAAGCTCATAGCATCCTTCCTGTGGACCCCTGCGTGACATGCACCATATTGTCATCTATAGTCCATTCAGAGAGCTGTATGTGTGGAGCCTAGGGAACTATATACAGCTGGTGGCCGGAGATGGACCTATACCAGTCTGCACTGCCTGCAGTCTGCGCTGCTCAACGGGTACTGTACACTATCGCTCAGAGTCCACTTGAGCGCTCACTTGAGAACCTGCTTGGGAGCCTGCTTGAAAGCCTCTTTGAATGCCTGCTGCAGAGCCTGCTTGAGAGAGCCTCACATCGGGAGGAGAAGTGTTTTGCATGTGAAGCTCTTGGCCGATGGAAAACTCTGAGTTTGTGGAACATTTGGCTAATAGAAGGCTCTAAGTCTGTGGAAGCTTCGATGCTGACATTGAGGTAGCCAACCTAGTTGTCTAAGTGCTTCTACTATTGTAATTACCATCACCAACACCATCACCATCACTATCATCATCACCATCACCATCGCCATTATCACGATCTACCCGAGACCAAATGAGCACACATATGTCCACAATCAATGGGAAGTGAGAAGTCCCGTCTGCTGGAAAATCTGAGTTGGAGATCTGCTCTCCCCAAGATCGAATTATCCACCTTTCCTGCAGAATCCATGGCTGGAATTCTCAATGCCATGGCCGTGAGGCATTGTGAGATGTTGTCTCGGTGGCTGCACTAAAGATAAGATTTGGACTATGATATCAACTGCCATCAAGATTTTGGCTGGCCGCCACCCGCCACCTCCCGCATGCCTGCCGGTGCCTTGGGGCTCCAATTCAACAAGTTTCTAGATCGAGTATGCAGGAGTGTATTTGGAAGGAGTCGAGTTTTCCCCAGGAAGCTTTTGGCCGATGGTTTAATTCTGTCTTTGGAAGCTTTGGCTAATAGAAGGCTCTAAGTCGGTGGAACCTTTGGCTAATAGAAGGCTCTAAGTCTGTGGAAGCTTTGATGCTAATGTTGACATAGCCAACCTACTTGTCTAAGTGCTTCTGGTAGTATGATCACCATCATCGACACCATCACCATGGCCATCACCATGGCCAACATCACCATGGCCATCATCACCATCAGCTGTGGACCAAATGCACACACATACGCCCACAATCGGTGGGAAGCAGGCAGCAGATTCTGCTAGGCAATCTGAGTCAGAGCTCTGCTCTCCCCAAGATCCAATTGTCCACCTTTCCTGCAAAATGTAAGGCGGCAATTGCCAACACCATAACCATGAGGCATAGTGAGATCTCATCTCAGTGGGTGCGCTAAAAGTAAGGTTCAAACCATGATATCCACTGACGTCATGATTTCGGCAACCACCACCCACCTCCCGCCACCTGCCTCCAGGTGCCTGGTGCCTGCAACTCAGCCAGTCTCTGGATCAAGCACCCAGGAGCATATATGGGAGCATGTAGTCAAGTTGTCTTGCCTCTTGAGAGTATACTTGGGAGCGTGTTTGGGAGTGTGCTTGAGAGCATCTTGGGAGCATACATGGTTGCATAAGTCAAGCAGGCTAGGAGTGTGGCATCAAATGCAATTAGGAGCATCCTTCAGAGCATGCCCGGGAGTGTACTTGGGAGCATCTCGAGAGCTTAATTGGAAGCATAAGTCAAGCAGAATTGGAGTGTGCAATCGATTGTAATCAGGAGTGTACATCAGAGTGTATTTGGGACCATGCAATGAAGTGCATTTGGCAGTTTTATTGAATGCTGTATGATGGATAGTACCAAGCTCCCATGATCGCATACGTATTGTAGCAATCCAGTCTACTGGCAGGTCCATAGAACATCATAGTGTGTTACACCTTTGGGATTGGTCATGGTTCTGGGGTCATGAATGATCACTCGATCATGCTGTCATGTGGCGATTGATCAAGGTTCATCAATTATAAGCCAGCACTATCGCCACATGAATGACCACCAGGCATGGATCCCTCGACCACATTATCACAACCCTCCCTCGAGTGTTGTCACAGTTGCAATGGTGTGTTAATATGATGCAAACACACCTCACGATAATCTTTACAGACAAAGATACAGAATGATGCCAGCCTTCCTCACCTCTATATGAAGTAACTCTTGATTGGCATCAGCTATGGGCAGTGGGATGGAGATCGTTGAGCACGATATGATGGAAGGCTATTGAATGGTCCAAAGAGGTGGACGGTCCGGAAGACAACAGTCCGATTGATATCAATCAGTCTGGAGGATTAGAAGGATACCATTTGCTCGGAGGAAGTTCAGGCCGAATGGTTATTACAGCAAGGGGACTGGAGGACAAGAGGATTGTGAGCATTTCTCCAGAGAAAAGCGTAGTTAGATTTAGCAGTTAGAGCGCGGAGGGAAGAGGTATAAAGACCTCTCGATTCTCCGCTGCTATAGAGGGCAACATTCTCACGACAGAGAACAAGCCTTATCAATATATTCAGATTGGAAAGCTGTTCTACATTGATCCTATTCTGATTACTTTCTGTGCCTGAGTGAAGCTTCAAAGTGAACCTGCTATTGGTCCTTGTATAAGTCCAATATCAAGTCCGATAGTGAGACAAGATAGAGGAATACTTACAAGGGATACTTCTAGTTGAGTGTATCTTGGAGTCGATTCCTCCCACATGACATAGTGCCACCAATCAATTATGCTATGGATTACCAACCCAAAAACAGCTTCTCTATGAGTTACATGTCATGTAAGGTCATTTTTCCCATTGGGCTCTATGTAGGTACCCATGTTTATTACTCTTGCAGTAATGTAGTGAGAATGTGGAATGCATGCCACATTCATGCAAATATTCCATACTGCTCAATTCACCAATATTACCCCATTCAAATAAATGTGTAATTGTTTACAATGTCACATTTGCTGGTCTCCTGCATTACTCTGGTATTCTGAACTATTCCCCACTAATTGAGATGTTAAATTTAATAATATGGTACACTCACTGTACTCTAAAAGCCATGCTGCACTCGGGTAAATGTCGCACTGCAGTCACATCAATAAAAGGGGTTTTTTGGCATAGTATGTAATTGCTCCATGTGGACGATACCCTAATGGAGTGAGAGCTCCATCCCGATTGCGGTGACTGCGGAAGCTTGATGGAATATCGCCATCCGCCATGATGATTTTCGTGCTCAGTTTCAAGCCGATTGTTCCTCCCATGTCGGTCATCCTGGAAGGACTGAAAATCAATTACATCCACATGTTGGGCTCGATGCCGTCCAGTGTTCTCAAGCGGCCGGTCTTATAGATTCGCAGACCGTGGCAAAATTCCTGGGCCGGTCAGACGGAAGGTCAAATCCGACCGAACTGACCTGACTGATGCCGCTCTCCCTACTCTAGTCACTCGCTCACCAAGAACCCGAGATACCCCCATTGCGGACAAGTAACATATAGAAGCAGCCACTTTACAACGCTCAGTCTTCATCGACACACGGTATTGAAGAACTGCGTGTGTATATTGCGCTTTCCCTCTTTCCCGATGGCGAGCCGGATAAGTTCACAAGCATGTGTAAAGGCAATTTTCTTCGACATCCTTCCGCCATGCCAATGATATCGGATCGCGGAATATCTGCTACTACTTTGCGTTTCTATCTTACGTTATTTGTGACTCCCTGTACTGTACCCAGCACGATGGTTCGGACATCACACGTTACAAAATCCCCGCCTGAACAGGTTTTATTAAAGATTCTACCCACTGTTGAGCATTTGGTATTAAGAGGATCTGCACAACAAAAATTTAGTCTGAACCATCGTGCTCGGTACGGTACTCTAGTGTCTAGCATCTTGTTTAATAGACCCTATATTATATTTACTATTTGCTCAGCGTGCCTTTCTGCTGTTTGCTCACTCTACTTATTTTACCTAGCTCTAATAGTGTGGTCTTCGCCGAATTGGAGTATCTCGTCAGCGCAATTCGTTTCCCTTCGTGAACGCGGGTTTGGGCCTCCATGAGCGGGAGCACTGCGGACGGTTTTGGACACCTCCGAAGCCCTTTGGAGTTCCGCAGATGGCTATGGACAAAAGAACTGCCGGCAGCTCCAGGAGCTCAGGAAAGCTACCGTAGCGTGGCGGCCGTTCCACAAGCCTTCTGAAGACTTGTTGTGCATTCGTGATGCCCTTGTAGAATGTGAGTTTGTTCTCTGTAGTTCTACATGTGCAGGCGGTGGGGTTAAGGTATTATCACATGGTTAAACTCGGTCTTAAGTCCTCTCCGTAGAAACACGCGGATTTTGATTTGGAACGACCGCAACCTCGAATACTTTAGCGCAGAGATTCTCATTCCATTATTATTCTCTTTGGATGTAAGAATGCAGGTGAGAGGTAAGACAGAGGGCTGCTAAAAACAAGATCGAGAAGGCCATCACACTGGAATCATTCTATTGGTTGGGAGATTTGTGCAATGGTAAGTTGTACCTGTAAAGAACGCTCCATCTTACCCAAGCCAATCCCATTTCTGCCCTCACGCATCGCAGTCAGTTCTTGGGTCCGATGGAATGCACCCTGTGGACGGTCAGTTGATTTCCCCAACCTCATTCATAATAAGCCTTCCTATACAGCAAGTATCAGCCCTAACCACTTTGTCATCTGCCGACATGTGCCATGATGAATTCAGCGCCAAGCCATCAAATATCCCTGACACAAATTTCTCGACCTCACATACACGCAGATCAAAAAAGTTCGAAAAGCAAAGCCGTAATCCCACGGCAAACCCAATTATCAACGAAACCCCACCATATAACAATCTTCAAATCCACTTGCACAAATGCCGTCTGTGCACCCCAAGCGACAACGCACCGAAAATGTGGTACAAAGACCCTCGAAGCCAGTATCAAAACCTGCGCACTCCCAAATTCTTGCTCCATTCCGAGTAGGTACACCCTTTGTTACTCTACGGCGCATTCGGGGTCAATCGCTGACGCTTGCACTGCGCAGGCCATTGGTCACATCACCTCCTCCGTGCCGTTCTCGATCCTTCCCCTGGGGAATACCTTTCAAGTGACTACAGCGCTGGAGTACACAGTCCAAACATATGACGTCCGAAAACTAAATCTGGTATTCGTATCGTCGCCTTCAACACCCGGCATAATCACACAAGTTGTTGCGTACAAAGATGTCGTTTATGCGGCGTTTGCGGACCAAAGCGGTGACGGGGTGTGGGTTTTTAAACGTGGCAAGAAAGTAAGAGAGCTACAACAACCAGCGCAGAAGTGGGGCGCGTGGATAGAGCTAATACTATTCGGAGAATGGGTCGTTGGGGCGTTTGAACGAGCGCTTGTCGTCTGGAAGACGGAGGGAGGGGAGGTATACACAGAGATCGAAATAGGCGGGAGAGGTGGAGCTATCGTGGCGGTTTGCCATCCGAGTGCGTACCTGAATAAGTTGGTTGTGGCGCGGAGAAATGGTGATTTGGAGATCTGGAACGTCAAAACTAGGTATTTCACATCAGATCATCACCAATGATTCGTGGAGCTGATGATACTTTAGCCAGAAAATTTATACAATCCTCTCGCCCATTCCTAGTACACAGAAGTCTTTAACAACAATAACGACGCTTGTACAAAGTCCGGTCATCTCAGTGCTCGCCGTCGGATATTCCACCGGCGAGATTCATCTGCACAACATCTACACAGATACTCCGCTTCTGACGCTTAATCAGAATCAGTTTGCAGCATCCTCCCAGCTCAAAGGCGTCAGCAGTCTTTCATTTTGTACAGATCCATTTGTTGGCGCGGAGAAAGCCAATAAGGAGGAGGGAGCCGGGCGTATCCTGGCTGTTGGACATTGCGATGGGTATGTTACGCTCTGGAACCTGGAAAAGCGCAGGGTCTTTGGCGATATAAGAAATGCACACGAACCTTCCCCTCAGGGAATACATGTGCAATGGCTATCGGGACAGAATGTCTTAGTGACCAGTGGAGTAGATAATAGTCTCAAGGTGCGTCGCGCTATGTTAACTAGATTAGTGAATGCTGAGGCTTGGATAGGAATGGGTATTCGGCTCGCCTCATTCTACCCGGCCACGCCTGCTTCGTTCTCGTAGCGGTCACTCGGATTCCATATCGTCCCTTGTTTTTGCCTCCCCAGGAACCTCACACTTCCTGCTCTCCGCTTCCCGAGATCGATCTCTTCGAGCGCAGTCTCTTCGCAACGATTCCCAGTCCTTTGAGTTCTCGCAAGGTGTAGCAGTTAAAAAGGCTGCAAAAGCGTCCAAGAACGCCATTGAGACGGCAGTAGTCCAGATTGCACAATCCAAGGCAGGTCCAATAACAGCCATCGCCATTTGCGCCGGTGAAGATGGAGCAGGCTCCACCGGAAGAGAGTGGGAGGGTATTGTAACAGCTCACCAGGATGAGATTGCTGCACGGTGCTGGAGTTTTCAAAATAAAAAAATCGGACGATGGTTATTGCCAACCATTGACGGTGGGGAAATTAAGTCAGTCGCTGTTTCTTCATGTGGAACATTTGCGTTAGTCGGATCGTCAAAGGGAGGCATTAGCATGTTTAACCTCCAGAGTGGGATGCAACGTAGAAGGTTTCCAGATCCGTTGACCCCTGCCCAAGCGAAGCAAGTCAAGAAGGGAGAGGCCCTAGGAAAGTTGGCTATGATTGGACGGGGAAAGCACACTAAGGCTGTCACCGGAATTGTTACAGACTCTTTGAACAGGGTTGTTATCTCGTCTGGTTTGGACGGAAAGATCAAGTTTTGGGAGTTCACGACGGGAATCTTGATTCATGAAGTCAACTGGGAGGGAACCACCAAAGTTCCGAATAAGATGAAGCTCCATCGGCCTTCAGAGCTGTTAGCGGTTTCTTGCGATGATACCTGTATTCGTCTTATCGACGTGGAAACAAGGAAGGTTGTGAGAGAATTGTGGGGTTGCGAGGGGAAGATCAGCGACTTCTGTTTTTCGAATGATGGGCGGTGGATTATTGCTGCGTCAATGGATAGCGTTATCAGAATTTGGGATTTGCCAACAGGACACCTTATCGACGGTATACGGACAAAGAAAATTGTTACAGCGCTGTCGTTTGCCAGGTCTGGGGAGTTTTTGGCAACGGCTCACGTAGGAAGCGCTGGCATCAACCTTTGGTATCTCCGCTGCGTAACGTTAATATCCAGTACTAATCAAAATCAGGACAAACCGAACCCTCTTCCGCCATACTCCAACTCGCCACATCGAAGACACTGACATCGTAGACCTCACCATGCCCACAATCTCGGGTGAACGTGGTGTGAGTCTCATCGACGCAGCCTTAAGTCAGGACGCAGTCGATGACGCACTTGAAACAGGCGTCTACACAACCGCTGACCAGCTGAGTGACAAGCTACTCACCATGTCACTCATCCCAAGGACACGTTGGCAAACACTACTAAATCTGGACGTAATCCGCCAACGTAACACACCAAAGGAAGCCCCTAAAGCCCCCGAAAAAGCCCCGTTCTTCCTGCCCTCCCTTGAAAAAGGAGCCACCAATACTATAACCGAGAACGAGAACCTTACTCTCATCTCCGCTTCAGCCTCTGCCAAACAGGCTGAAGAAGCAGCGGCATTAGCTGCAGACCGAAACCGCATCATAAGAGTCGATCCTAATGCCAACACTGGAGAATCACAATTTACACTTGTCCTCCGCTCTAATGATAAAATAGTATTGTTAGATCACCTCAAAGCACTGTCACCAAGCTCTGCAGATTTAGAGATCCGGAGTTTGCAGGAGGGCGAGATGAAGACGTTTGTTTATGCCCTCACGGATCGGTTGCAGAGTAGACGTGACTTCGAATTGGTCATGACGTGGATGAATGTGTTTTTGAAGTGCCACGGGGACTTTGTTACTAGAGATGAGGAGGATGGGATCAGGGAAGCATTACAGGAATGGAGAGGTGCGTTGAAGGTGGAACAGAGTAGGTTAACTGGGAGAGTGGGGTTCTGTCTGGGTGTTGCAGAGTTCCTGAGGTTGGGGCGGTAGATAAAGAAGTAGGTCGTATCTAATGTTGTAAATACCTTTGAGAAGATGCATTAAAAGTTGCTGTTGTCATTCCAGGGTGTTCGTGCTCTCACCCCCAAAACCTAGTCGTTCTCGTCGGTACAACTAATTATATACTTGGGAAATTTTTATGTTCCTCTCACCAGAACCAGCGCGCGCAATTGACCGCAAACTCACAAACCCACTAGCGACTACTCACGTCCAATGCTGCCTTGGATATCCAATATCCAGTTTAAACCTTGGACTATGATGGCGAAATGAAAATGGATAAATCTTGAATCAACTTAATATCCGTTGAGTTCTCACAAAGTCGCCTAGTATTCACGTACAGCTCTTATATTTAACTCCCAACTTTCACTCACTTCTTCAGTTCTTGTAAATATACCCCTCCCACCGAAAAAGACTCCACAACGTGTTGCATGTGTACCTGCGTCGTGAGCCTCACAGCTCAGGTCCGTTTAATATGCAGTTGGTGTATGAAGATATGCCTCAGGAGAGCGGCTCATATCAGTGCAGAGCGGCTCATATCAGTGCCAACGGATATGCAAACGGATAAGAGATATGGAGGCGAATATTATGGCTGTGGATATGGGAGACAAGTCTGTATATATACGGGCCTTCTGGCCTCGAGAGATCAGTCAATCAACAAGTCTAAGAAGCATCCAAAGTAACACAACGCGGGAAGGAACGCGGGTGATGGTCCATGATTAATGTGAACCACGAGGCAATTTAACTACGATTTGACTATCCACAACCCTGCGACCAAACTCTAGCGTATATTATAGTAAGCGGCTGTAATTATCCGTAGAGTACGTACATGACGTCGGACTTTCATCGCCTTCATTCTGTTGCGGTCGAATTAGTGGATCCTCAACAGCGTCACCCAATAACAAGTCAGATGGTTGCCCGTATCATTTCAGGCCGTGGGGACAGGTTGGTAGTTATATGGGCAACCTTAATATTTTCTGACAGAAAGATCGCGAAAGTCATCCTCCAGGCCGGTCTGGACTGTATTCGAAGTGGTCAAAACTCACCGCTGCAGCATCACTAAGAGCGGGAGATGTGCACAGGGATTACGTGTGGTGATTAAGCGAGGCCTAGCACGTCCACCTTGAAACACAGCACCAGCTCTCACTACAGAATTACTCGTCTTCATTCCCTCGCCTCCCAATGAATTGAGCGCTATCTCAAGTCGTTTGTGCCAAGTTTCACGGACTCCTAGAGTAATTAGAGTACTTAGTACTGAGAAACAATGCAGGCAGCAGCTTGCATGTGACAGGCTGAGATACTAGGATCCTGAGCCTTTCTGCTGGCTTGAAAGTTTTGCGCCCCAATTCGTTCCCAGCAGCTGCGCAGTGACATGGTACCTGGAGTGCCCGTCAGTTGCCTTGTGTACTCTTCTCAACCACTCATGGAGATCGATCACCCTGCCCGCTGCCATCTACTAGCAACCACGCTTCCTCTATTCTTTCTGCGCAAGAATAGTGTCCTCTTCCTCTTCCTCTTCCTCCTCTCCTGCACCTGCGTTTTTTCATGCGTCTGCAGCTTCGCAAAGGTTGAGGTATACTGGCTAGATTCTGTGTTTTGATCTGCATTCATTATTTCGTTCACATCCCATCGTATGTGGTGAATAAAATGAAAACATCTGTAAAGACTAGACATTTTACTCAAGTAGGTGAACAGCTTTATTCTATTTTAGTTTTCAACCTAATACCTTTTTTGACATCCCCCGTTTCGACGTTGAGATCAGTCGAACAGTTGCACATCATCTTATGTAGGGGTCCGTCCTCATCCGCGGCCTCGAGCATGAAGATGACTAGCATGAGCTGGAAAGGGCGAGGGCGCGTATTCGAGAACGAAAGATTTGTTTCTCCTTCGCTGAGAAACCCCAGCATTTATCGCCTATATCGAAGTAACGACGATGATTGGGGGTGTTCACGCCAGATGCCAAAGAAATAGATCGGAAAATGGGTTTCTCCAACGAAATGGCATCAGTTGTCAAATAGCTTCTCGAGCCTGCCAAATTGCCAAAGGGTCCAGGGCCACAGGCAGTCTGGATAATAGCTACCAGGCACATAACGTCTTCAGTTTTCGTGAGATAGTTTGGGTTCAATCTTAAATATTCATGGGAAAGCACTCGTTATGCATCGCCAAGCCTTTTTTCGTTTTATTCATACTGTATGCACTCTAACTAGAGTATGACAGAGCCTATATCCCCTCCGCCACCGGGCGAGTCGGCTAGATGGTGGAGTTTCCTACCTACTACCCTTTATCCCCTTCACACTGGGTAGCTGGCTCTGGGATTCAAACCCATGGTATTGTGGCCATATACCCCATCTATATTTTCAGGAGTGATATCACCATGCTATGGGGCCAACCCCATTACACCACCAAGTCTTGTATTACTATATGACTTGAATGGAAGCTATCAATATACTGAGATTACCAAATTGACTCACAGGCAACATACTTACAGTTATAGGCCCATCCATGAATTTTCACTTGCCACTGGCACTATCATTTACAACTATGAGCTTCCATAAACATCAATGGATTGATTTCTAAGCTTACTTATGAGATAATTACGGTATCCAGCAAAAAAGGTATCCTGTGTGCTAGTTGCAATGAGGGTATATAATATTGTCACTGGAGACAACACCGGGAAAAATGACCTTATGCGATGCGGAACTCATAGAGACGCTGTTTTTGGGCCGGTAATCCATATCACATTTGACACGTGGCAAAATGACGTTCTATGGACCTGCGAGTTGACTAGATTAATATGATATGCATGCGATTATGGGCGCTTGATACTGTACATCATGCTGCATTCAATAAAACTGTCAAATGCACTTCATTGCATGATCCCAAGTAAGCTCTGAAGTACACTCCTGATTACACTCCCAGCCAGCTTGAGTTACGCTGCCAAGTAAGCTATCAAGACATTCCCAAGTACACTCCGAGTACGCTCCCAGGTTTACCGAGGAGAATCTCATGTACACTCCTGGGCATGCTCTCAAGGATGCTCCCAAATGCACTCGATGGCACACTCCCATCCTGCTTGACTTACACTCTGAAGTAAGCACTCAAGACGCTCCAATGTACACTCCGAGTATGTTCTCAAGTACACTCCCGGGCATGCCCTCAAGGACGCTCCCAATTGCACTCGGTGGCACACTCGCAGCCTGCTTGACTTAAGCTCTCAAGTACGCTCTCAAGATGCTCCAAAGTACACTCCGAGTACAATCTCAAGTACACTCCCAGGCATGCTCTCAAGGTCGCCTCTAATTGCAATCGGTCGCACACTCCCAGCCTGCTGGACTCATGCTATGAAGTAAACTCTCAAGACCCTCCGAAGTACACTCCAAGTACATTCTCAAGTACACTCCTGGGCATGCACTCAAAGACGCTCCAAATTGCACTCGAAGGTACACTCCCAGCCTGCTTGACTATACACTCCTAAGTAAGCTCTGAAGACGCTCCCAAGTACACTCCGAGTACGCTCCCAAGTACACCTCCGAGTACGTTCTGAAGTACACTCCCGGGCATGCTCCCAAGGACGCTCTCACTTGTACTCGATGGCACACAGTCAGCCTGCTTGACTGTTCACTCCCACTCCAGCTCTCAAGTAGCTCTCAAGCACACTCCCGAGCACGCTCTCAAGTACACTCCCAATTGCACTCGATGACACACTCTCAGCCTGCTTGACTATACGCTCCCAAGTAAGCTCACAAGATGCTCCTAAGTACACTCTGAGTACGTTCTCAAGTACACTCCCGGGCATGCTCTCAAGGACACTCCTAATTGCACTCGATGGCATACTCCTAGCCTGCTTGGCTCTACGCTCCCAAGTACACTCTCAAGAGGCAAGACACTCCCGATCTCATTTGACTATATGCTTCCATGTATGCTCCCGGGTGCTCGATCCAGAGACTTGCTGAGTTACAGGAGCCAGGAACCAGGAGGCGGGTGGTGGGTGGCCGATGGCGCATGGTGTATGCTGGCCCAAATCATGACTTCGGTCGATATCATAGTCTGAACCTTATCTTTAGCGCACCCACCATGACAAGATCTCGCGATGCCTCATGGTCATGGTGATGACAATTGTAGCCTTAGATTCTGCAGGAAGGTAGACAATTCGAACTTGGGGAGAGCAGATCTCCAACTCAGATTTTCCAGCAGAATCTGCTGCCCGCTTCCCATCAATTGTGGGCATATGTGTGCGCATTTGGTCTGGGGCTGATGGAGATGATGGCAATGGCAATGGCAATGGTGATAGTGATGGTGTTGGTGATAGTGATCATAGTACCAGAAGTACTTAGACAAGTAGGTTGGCTATGTCAACATCAGCATCAAAGCTTCCACAGACTTAGAGCCTTCTACTAGTCAAAGCTTCCACAGACCTAGAGCCATCTATTAGCCAAAGCTTCCACAAACTCAGAGTTGTCGATCCACCAAAAGCTTCCCGTGGAAAACTCTACTCCTCCCGAATATGCTCCTAAAAGCTCGATCCAGAGTGTTGTTGAGTTGCAGACACCATGCACCGGGAGGCGTGAGGCAGGTGGTGCGTGGCAAGCAGTGTTTGGTGGGTGACGCATGGCATGTGGATGGTGGCGGGTAGTGGGTGGCAGGTCGCCGAAATCATGACGTCGCTCAATATCATAGTCTGAATCTTACCTTTAGCACGCCCACCAAGACGAAATCTCACGATGCCTCATGGCCATGGTGTTGACTATTGCAGCCTGAGATTCTGTAGGAATGGTAGACAATTGGATCTTGGGGAGAGCAGATGTCCAACTCAGGTTTTCCAGCGGAATCTGCTGCTTGCTTCCCACAGATTGTGGGTGTATGTGTGCACATTTGGGCCGGGGCTGATGGTGATGATGGCAATGGTGATGATGGCAATGGTGATGATGGTGAAGGTGATGATGGCAACGGTGATGACGGTGATGGTGATGGTGTCAGTGATACTGATCATAGTACCAGAGGCACTTGGATAAGTAGGTTGGCTACGTCAACGTTAGCATCAAAGCTTGTACAGACTTAGAGCCTTCCATTAGCCAAAGCATCCACAGAGTTAGAGCCTTCCATTAGCCAAAGCTTCCACAGACTTAGAGGCTTCTATTAGACACAGCTTCCACAAACTCAGAGTTCGCCATCGGCCCAAAGCTTCCAGTGGAAAACTCTACTCCTCCCGAAGCCCGGCTCTCTCAAGCAGGCTCTCAAGCAGGCTCTCAAGAAGGCTCTAGAGCAGGCTTTCAATTGCCAGTGGGCTCTCATGCAGACTCACAGCGATGGTGTGTACAGTACCGGTAAAACAGCTGGCAGTAAAGACAAGCATAGGTCTATGTCTGGCCTGCAGCCATATATAGTTGCATAGGCCCAGGCGCACATCTCTATGAATCAACTATAGATGACTATAGGTTGCGTGTCGCGCAGGGGTCTACGGGAAGCTTGCTACGAGCTGCACCTGTGCCGGTGTGCGCATAGCGCAGCATATACTCGATTTGCACTTTCGCCGATGAAGCCCCTTTCCACGGATAACATATCTGTTGTATATATATCAGTAAAATGTACATTGGTCCAGAAGCCACATGCGAACCTCCAAGACACTGCGGTAGCCCTCACCAGTTCTTCTCAGTACTTCCAGATGCTCCCAGGCCCCCATGGAGCTTTGCAAAGTACTCTCAGACTCTGCCAGAGTATTCTCAGGTGCTCCTCAAAGCACCTGCAGTTATGGAGGTCCATTCAGGATGCTACGAGATTTGACTATTAGGGTAGTAAAATTTTGGAGCAGCTGAGAGCTCTGCAGATGTCTGCGGCAGTCTGCAAGAGCAGCTGAGACCTCCGTGCAAGCTCGCTGGGAGACTTGGTGCTATATTCTCCCAGTAGTGGGTCTTACGGTTCCATAACCACAACATCAGCAAAATGTAAATCAGTCCGAAAGCCACACGCAAACCTCCCAGACACTCCGGGAGCCTTCACCTGTGCTTGGAAGTAGTTCCAGATGTTCCCAGGCCCCTGTGGAGCTTCGCAATGTGCTCTCAGACTCTGCAAGAGCATTCTCAGGTGCTCCTGAAAGCACCTGCAGTTATGGAGGTGCATTCAGAATGCAAAGAGATTGACTATTAGGATAGTCAAATTTCGGAGCTGCTGAGACCTCTGCACAGGTCTGCAGGAGACTTCGAGAGCAGTTGAGACCACTGCACAAGCTTTTCCGGGGACTTGGTGCCACATTCTCACCGCAGCTGTCTTAAGAGTTCCACAACCACAGTGCATTTTGTTTATCTTATTCATCTTTGTTACAGTCAGAAGATTTGATACATCATAATATGGCATGGATTATCTAAGTCTCTCTATATATATACATACGGAGATACAGGGATGATGGAGATGCACTCAGTGACAGAGAGTATATTTCAGAGACTCCGGGGTAGATGGACATGATCGCAGTATACGAAATACACACTCCTTCTTTCCCAGCTCTAGGTCTCACCAACCCTTGCCGATCGTTCATAGATCCATGCAGTTTGCGTGGTTCCTCACGCACTCTTGCCAAGTGTTCCTGGATGCACGCAATTTGTGTGGTTCATCATGGCTGGGTATCCCTTCAAATCCTGTCACCCTCTTCCTACACTCCTCGAGCCAGAACGGCTCTGTCTCAAGAATTCTCTTCAAATGCCATGCGAGGGGTGGCGGAGTGGTCATGACGGGCTGTCTGGCTTCTAGCTCCACTGTTTCACCACACAATGATCAAGTGAACTTAGAGATGCACTCTGAAGCCGTGATGGTGCGAAATTGCAGGCTGTTACCGAGTGAGTTTGGAGATACACTTGGAGGCCGGGATCGACCGAGTGTGGGGACACACTTTGAGGCCGTGATTGTGCAAACCTCGAGGCTGTAATTGAGCGAGTTTGGTGATGCACTTGGAGGTTAGGATCGTTCGAGCTTGGAGGCTGTAATGGAGCGAGTTAGGAGATGCACTTGGAGGCCATGATTGAGCGAGATTGGAGGAGTACATGGAGGCTGTCAATCTGCAGGCAGTCAATCTGGATGCGGTCAGTCTGGAGGCAGTATTTCGGGAGGGAGGTGAGACGGGAGCTGAGACTCAATTCATTGGTTTACTTGTAATTGTGGGAATGTATAGAATTGAGTACCCGGTCTGTCACGGGATGAGAGACTGGCCGAGAGCGGCAGTCAGTCGATCTTGGGACGATGCAGTATGTGGTGTATGCAGTACTCAATGTATGCGGTACTTGGTGTATGCTGTACTCGGTGTATGCTGTACTCGGTGTATACTGTACTTGGTGTATGCTGTACTCAGTGTTAACTGTTGATCATTGCATTCAGAGGGATGACATTACTTCGTGTTCTTAGGTAATGGTAGAGTTGAGGACGAGAAAGACAGAGATCAGAGGACATGGGTGAAATCATAATGAGAAACTGGGACTGAAGAGAATTTGGTGTGCATGTCAATTTTCCATCCCCGATACGGCAGGTACAAGTCCTGATTCGGCGTGTAATAACACCAATCCAAAGTATTACCAACCCAATCAGGCAAGTTCTACCCCTGCTTTCTTGTATCTGCTCGTGTCCTCCACATCATTCTCATCTTCATCCAGCGTCTCTCTCTTTCTCATCCACAACTCAACCATCATCGCAGAACACCAAGTTAAGTCATCCCTGTCTATCTCTCCTCGGCATGATCATGAATTGTCACCGAGTACAGCATACACCGAGTACAGCATCCCCGCAAGATTGTTTGTCTTCTCTTCCTTCTCATGATCACAAGTTGACCCCTGAATGTAGCTTCAGCATCCGGCGTACCTCCCTAACAGGTTGACCGCCATCTGCCAGCTCTCCAGGAGAGCTCAAAAGATCAAGTCACATTGTCACATTCCCACGGTTGCGAGTTAACTAACTGATGAATAGAGTCTAAGCACCCGGCGCGCTCTCCATTGACTGGCTCCAAGTACTCGTCCACCCTCACTCAATCACAGCCTCCAAGTGCATCTCCAAACTCATTCGATCACAGCCTACAAGTGTATATCCAAAGTCGCTCGATTATGTCCTCCAAGTTTGCATGAGCAAGGCCTCTTGGTGCATCTCCAAACTTGCTCAATCACGTCTTCCAAGTATATTTCCAAACTTGCTCGATTACAGCCTCCAAGTTCGCACAAGCATGGCCTCCATGTGCATCTCCAAACTTGCTCGATCACAGCCTTGGAGTATATCTCTGAGTTCACATGATCATCATGATCAGGCGCACCTCGAATTGCTCTCAAGCACCGCATGCAGCCTGTCCAGATATACCGTGTGTAGATGGGTGGCTATATAGATACATAGATGAGAATAGAAACTGAATACATGAGTTTTAAAAATCGTTGAACGATAAGTAGTAGCTATGATATCCTTGCGCTCCAGCAGCATTCCCAAAGAAGATGTTGTTTTTCCCAGACTGCTCTCCAGTGATTCTAGGTGCTCCCAGGCTTGTTGCTGGTGCTCCCAGGTGCTCCCAGGCTTGTCATCGGCACCCCCAGACTTGTCATCAGCGCTCACAGGCTTGTTGCCCGCCCTTGCAGGTGCTCCCAGGCTTCTTGTCGGCGCTCACAAGTGCTCCCCGGGTCATCACCAGACCTCTGATGGGCACCTAGATTTGTCACCGGTGCTCCCAGGCGCACCTGAAGGCCACTGCATCAGTCCCGTACACTCTGGAATTTGACCAACCTGGGATTCTGGTCCGACAACATCCAGACACTCCCAGAGGCTCCCAGAGACAAAAATACATCTTGCTGATGAAAGTGTCCGGTAATTGTGGGAAGTAATACATTCACAAATTCCGTTCCGTTCTATCAATGCTCATTCACACTTTCAGGTTCACTCAAAAGGCTGCTCTCGTGTGCAAAGTGGATGTCAGCAGCATTACCACACAGCAGATAGTGCAGTAACCTGTGGATGTTCCTTCATCCATCAGCAAATCTGGATTAAAGTCTTTATTGTGCTTGCTATCCTTGGCATACGCATCAAGATTGAAAAATTGAGCATTGGGAAGAGGAGCATGCGAATATGAAAACCCAGCTGGCAAATTATCAATTTAGGTACGTTGACCTCCCTCATTGACACCGGGTGGCACAGGAGGTGTTCCGGGACGAGATGGCCTCGATTCTAGTGTCAGATGTCTTCGTTGGTCTGCTGGAAGTGCACCTGTTCCTTTGCGCTTCCAGTGTGTTTGCGGATTCTTTGCTGTGCCATTTTGGCAAGGAAGGCAGCCATCCATGTGGTTTTCACGAACGATTGCTTGGTGTCATTCTATCGGAACCTCCACCTGTGTATGCCAAGGAAACTCAACTCCCCACTTCATCTCTTCTCGGATTTCAGCACGGGATTCTTGATCAGGTATTGCGTTTCCATCAAAGCAGCACGCGAAAACCCTCCTTTGGCTATGTTGGCCATATTCAAGGGAAAGTGCATGTCGGACTGTTCTGGCTGTACCCTACCTCCTTGCTGTGCCATAGTAGCTGACATGTTGGAAACCTACAAGAAATTAGTTGCTGCTTCTAGAAATCATATTCGGCTATTACCTCTACCATATATGCTTCTCTAGTCTCCTCTAAGCTGATTGAAGCCTGTTTCATCCACTGTCGGGGACCCTTATCACGAAAATTGTGCGCGAAAATCCCAGAGCTGATAACATCATGATATCTGATTTCACGCACTGAGGTGACGAATGCATTGGTCGACGATGGAGGTTTCCTGTTACGGGCAGCTATAAATTGCTCTCGTAGCTCTCTACATATACCTGCTGTGTGTTATATGGTTACTTGACGGCTGTTTACCATAATATCAATATAGTCACATCCAATTGCATGTTGCTTCATATTCCCGCTGCTTATGGTTTTCCAGGCGATTTTGAAATGTCCATCCTGGGTGATATTTTGTGCGGGTACATTGGCAGTGTCGCGGAGGACTAACTGGTGTCTGCATTGTTGCTGTGTCCCAGCGAGTGATGCAGTGGATGAAGCGCCTGTCGATTAGCTTCATTCAGATCTGCTGTCACCTTGCAGAGGTGTTTCTGTAGCCATGATTTGCTGGTGTGGAATAAGAGAGGAAGATGATAACGAAAAGAAGTGGCAAGTGCTAAGGATTATATACTTAGCTTCAAGTCAACATGGAATAAGTAACAGCCAACTTGCACATTCTACTCAGGATGCATCCTGCTGTGGATGGCTGTAGGGTGTAGGGGTTTCCCACAGTCCCGCAATTCACAGTAAGTCGCTGCAATGATTTTTGTTTGGTTACAGGCATAAATACAGGTTTCTGACAGCCGATCTCTAATGATTGTCCGAAATAAACAGGGAATTCTGTCAGGGAAAGCACGTCTGGTAATGTTTGCCTCAAGATATCCCCAGGATATCACATGTAACTGACTTTCATAATCAAGTCATGTTGTACGGCTAGCATTATAATTTCTATTCTTGTGCCAGACAAAACACACATTTTGTTTTGTTCAAGTTGATCAAACATACAACCTTGACATCAAAGACACAGCTTGCCTCCATATCATCCATATCTTGCAATATTCAACATCTCGCCCAAAAACAAAGTCAACCCACACTACAATGGTGAATGCTCTGAAACAGAACTTTTTGCCCCTTGCGCCAGGCCAATATGGCAAATCAATGAAGTGTTCCACACAATGACGTCATCAAGTGACAGAAGGCAAGAGAGGCTTTGAAGCAGAGAGAGCCCGAGCCCTAGGGGCATTGCACAGCTTGCAATCTAAAATGAAGCTGGCAGCAGAGAAACGACGAGAAACACACTTTTTAAGCAACAAAGAGAAAAAGAAATGGATCGAGAATTAGGTTGGGGGAGAAAGCATCGTGGCAAGACAGCGAGTTGAAGATGCAGAGACAGCGATTGAGTAGGAGCAGGGAGATATGAGATCTGCTGCAAATGTGGGATTGACAACCAGAGAGCCCAGAAAAACATGTGCGGAGCTGATGATTGCTATCGGAGACAGTCCGAGCGATCTTGCAAGTTCCGACAATGAGGAGAATGGGGTAGATGAGGATGAGAAAGATAAACAGCTGGGCCAGCTGAGCGAAAATGACGAACCCGGCTGCGTGGTGGGGACAATCTCCAACACAGTACAGCTGCGCATGCACAGATTTTGCCAGCAGAAGATGGAGTTGATGAATTGATGCAACTGGGATGGGGGGACACAGCCGACTACTTCTGTGGAACAGATCCGAAGTAGGGAATGACTGATTTGAAGGTTCCGGCAGTCATCAAACCGCAAACGGACCTAGTTGCATCCGCACCTGCAGCAACACCATTTGGAGAGCTTATGGAGACCCTTGATATCATCCCTGGAATATTGCAAATGCCACAATGGACTTCTCGGCCAGGATGCAGTCTCATGAGGGTAGGTTCCAGGAAGCCACAGTCAAACAAACCCATAGAGTCTCTTTCACCCAATGCAAAGCCTGATTCGTCACCAATTATGAAGTGAAGCCGGTTGAACAGGTAAGCTTTTACCCCTGCATTGTACCTCCCCAGCTCTTTATCATATAGAATTCAAATTCGGACGAATGAATGGTGGTGGCTCCTGCGTCACCGGAGAAATCGATAAGCAAATTTCTATTTTTGACATTATATCGATTTCAAATGCTATCTGTGGACCAATTTTGCTATGTGTCAGCTCTTTTTTGATCTTAGTGACCAATTTGTGAGACATTATAATTTGTCTGTGCATGTGCAATGGTCGTACGCACCATGCAAAGGTAGTAGGCTTCAAATCAGGGTGTAAGATGACCAATAAACACAATATTGCCTAGCCTGTTACTGTTAAGTGAGGAAGCAACAACTGAATTGGTGACAAACTTTACACACAAAATTTAAGTGAGTGTTGTCATAGGAGTCATGGAAGGAGCGGTCAATGTGCGATATCAACCAATCTGACTGACTACCGTCATGCTGCATTCACTCATGCATCCAACTGCAAAACTCTTTGCTCAAACCCGGTGCACATGTTTGAGATTATTAAAATTGCTTATGGTAGGTCATGGAAATTGGGGAGAAGGAGCTGGATTAGGACAGGTGAGGAAGTGGGGCTATATTAATCAAAAACTAGTGGAAAGATCTCAATGCTGTGAATTGCCAGCCAAAAGCACGGGAATGTGATAGGGCTAAGTGATATATCACTCGGATAATGTGTATAGTGCTGGATCAGAAATTGAGAGGCCACTAAGCTTCTGGATGCAAATGATTATACATAGAAACGCTATATTGGTAGTCAATAATGACTATATGATTCGTAGCATACAATTATTGAGAGTACAATGACCATTGGAATGTGTCTACTGTGAGCATCAACGGGGCGTTAACAATTTTTAGTCTTACACGATTGGCAGTCAAAGGGTTGCATAGTCACATCCTGCCAAAATGTAAGCATTGGTCGTCTTTATAGGTCAATTGGCAACGGACACGATCATTGCCCCATGGTAAAAGTCAGGGTAAATGGAGCGTCAACGAATTTTGGCCTTGCATCTTCGCTAATCCAAGGGCTGTGCAATGACATTAACCCACAATCAATGTATTGGCTGCCTTGCTGCGCAAAAATGCTTGCAATGACATCACAACTATCTCCTAAAAATGAGTGTCACAGGAGCATCAATGATTTTTGGTCTTGTAAGTATGGTAATTGAAATGTGATTTGTTCGCTGTTATGCATAACCGATGTATTGGTAGCCTGTGTAGGCAAAAGACAAAGCAACGCGGTCACTTCCCCATCCTGAAAATGAGTGTCAACTGAGCATCAATGATTTTAGGTCTTGCATCGTGGCTAATCTAAGTGTGACTTTGTGGCAATAGGTTATATAGGAAGTAATGGCGGCATTTTTAACCGAAACAGTACTTGACATTTACGTTACTCCATCATGAAAATGAGTGTCAACAGAGGGTCAACAATTTTTGGTCTTGCATTTGGGGTAATCAAAGAAGCGCACGGATATAGCATCTCATAACTGAACTATCGACCGCCTATGTAGACAACGATACAACACATACAAGGTGAAACACGGATTCCAAAATGATCAATATCGTAAACTGCAACACATGCAAAATGAGATTCCTGGCTGTTGAATACAAGATTCTGATAAGATACCATAATCAAACAGCAAAAACAAGAGCATTATATGAATCTACAGATGGACCTGCTGACTACCCGCCTAATTCAAACAGGTCAGGAGATTTCCATTGAACTGTTCCTAAATTGAAAGTTCAGGTGTTTTGCCAACCTGGAATACCACTTTCGTAATAGTTTGGTTCTGATCCAGCCCTGGACCCAATGCGACGGTCCGGAACCATTCCTACCACTACATATATCAAGGTATATTGAGACATAAGAACTGAAACATTGGTAGTGAACAGGAGAGAGTTAAGCTTGAGTTTACGTTGTAATGAATATAAACTCATAATTATGATACAGATATAGAAATAGTGATATTTTAACTTCATTTTCTCCAGTAATGAGGGAGTTGTAGCTGTCAAAGTGTTCATTGGGAAATAGACAAGAGAGGAACCTGGGGCTTAAGAGGATTTTGTGTGCAAGTCAATTTACAATACCCCATATGTCAGATATGATACCCAATCCACCAGATAGGAACACAAATTAAAAGTATTCTAATGTTAATCAAATAGGTTATACTCCTGATTTCTGACATCCCCTCATATCCTCAAATCTCTGTGCATTATTATTCTTTATCTCACTTCTACTTATTCACAAATCTACCCTTACCAGACTATAAGAAGTTATATTTACCCTCTCTATCTTGCCATGCCATGATTATAAGCTAATGTGGTATACAGTCTTTACCCAAGATTAACTATCTCCCAACCAGTCTTTCTGTATTATTACAATTTCAAGTTGATGTCAGAATGTAGCCTAGACTCCTTATATACCTTCCTACAAATTGCCCATCTCCAGCCAGCTTTCCATAAGGTCATAGATAAGATCCAATTACTTGACATTGAATTGAATGTAAGTAAGCCAATGAATGGAATCTAAGCACCCAATGCCCCTTCTATCAATTCGGCTACCCCAAAACATTACTGGAATTTTACTCCAACATAACCTCCAAGTGAAGCTCTGATCTTATATAATACTAGCCACAAAGTGTATCTCTACATTCACTTGAGTTCAACCTTCAAATATATCACTGCAGTTACTTGATTGCTACGTTTAATTGCATCTCCAAACTTGCTCAATTGTAGCCTCCAAGTTGCATCTCTAAGTGTGTATAATAACACTTTTAAAGTACATCTCTGAGTTAATGATTATGGCCTCCAACTGTACCTCTAAGTTCACTTGATAATACCCAGCAAGGGTAATTCCAACTCCTCTTCATTATAGCCCACCTGTACCTCTCTAGCTGTATCTGTAAGTTTACTTGATTGCCATCTCAAGATGAACCTCCCATCATCCTCAAGTACATTTGGCAGTTAGGCCTGATACATATAGACTGGATATCAAGTGATATGTACCATAATGTATATATGCATATACATGTTGATACCAAGATATGAATACAAACCACATATATGAATTTCAAAACCATTAAATAATTAGTGGAAAACTATAAGTTTTAGATACACTAGCAATATTTGCAAAAAATTTGTTGTTTTTTCTACATTGCTATACTATAACACAATATGCTCCCAAAGCATATTACCAGCATTCCCATATACTTTCCAGATTGTTACCAGTTATTCCATATCATCAGAGATTTATAGCCAGTGGTTCAAAATGTGGCTGGAGACTACTGCATTAGTCCAATTAACTCTCGTATTTGATCATTGCAGAATTGTAGTTAAACAAGTCTCAATTAATCACAGAGACTTCTTAAAACACAATGATACTTCCAGATACAACTGAGATTCCATATATGGTCAAAAAGAATAGTTTCTGGTCTGATAGGAATTGTATATAGGTAAGTCACAGTTTCAGTGAGAGTGTGCCAGAGTATGTCTGAGAGAGCATGTTAGACATTATTGAATAGAGTACTTCAGAGCATATCCAAGAAACAATATCAGCGTGCTCATGTAAGAGACAGTATATCAGAGTATATCAGTAGGAGTATACCAGAGAGATATGTCAGAAAGATCATATGAGCATCTGTCAGAGTGGGTGGGTGAGAGTGTTTACAATAGCAACAATATACCAGAGAGAGTATAGCAGAGACCATATTTGAGAATATCAGAGTCAAATAGTCAGAGAGAGAGTATAAGATACCTAGTCAGGAAGTGCCAGATAGTGTTAGCAACGGTTCCAAATCCGCGGTTCAGTTTCGGGTCCGGGTTGGAACTGAACTGGAACTGTTGCAACGGGTGTTACCCCATCCAAAAACCAAATAGCACCGAACCAGCAGTTTTTTGGCCGGTTCCACCATTTCGCAAACTCACAACTCTGGCTCCAATTAAGTATTTCAGTTCTGATCATACCACAATATGATATATATGTAAAAGATGCAGTTTCGCATGCTCTTTCACCTCCTTTTCTCCAATTTGCGATCTGATCAATATTCTTTGGGTCACTGCGAAAAACACCCAATTTTTGTGGTTGTTTTGCAGTGACTCAATGAATATTGATCGGATCGCAAATCGGACTATAGAAGGTGAAAGAGCACACAAAACTGCATCCTGTACGTATATATCATATTGTGATACAATCAGAACTAAAATTCTTAATTAGAGCCTAAGTTCTGCATTCGCAAAAATGAGGCTCTACTGTATGTGAAACCCAGCCAAAAAACCGCGGTTTTAGGTGCAGTTCGGGTTTGGAACTGCTCGTCATTGGGCAGTTCGGTTCGTTTGTGGTTCCAACCCAGACTGCTGCTGGGTAACCCGGAACCATTGGTAACACTGGTGCCAGAGTTAGATTATCAGAGATACTATATTAGAGATTTATTTTATCAGAGAGGATAGCATTTCCAGAGTGTCAGCTTCAGTGTCAACAGAAATTTTCTAGGTTTTAGATGCTTATTATTTATTGCTAACATATACTAAGAATCTTTGTCAAATAGCTTGAAAGTTATTTCTATTATGCTTTACATTAACAAAACTATACTGTCTATATTTTACTGCAACAATCTGGTATTGACATATATTTGCAGTAGTGGATACATCTTTATGGTACAGAGACGATCAGTTACAATGAATTGATTAATACTAACCACTCTTTTACCACAATGTAAATGTGGACCAAAATCTTGTACCAAAGGGTTTGCTTGCAATTGGTCTATTACAATGATAGTACATTGTCATTGCAGAGCCATCAATGGGCGCAATCGCATTTCTGTGTATCAATAGTTGCACTCATCATACATTTTCCCAGATTGAATGATTGTTCACAGATGATTCAGAGTAGGAAACTATTCCAGAAAGGTCGGATTGTGCTGATATATGTCGGGGTCAGTAATCTGAAGTATGTGCACATTGCTCCAAGTTGATGAACCTATCTCCTGTATTTGCTACTTCCTTCCAATGTGCATTGCAATTCAAATTTTACCATTTATTTGTATTGGAGTGTTAGATCTTATTTGTGTGATTGGATGGGTGAGAATAAGTGCAGATGTGATTAAAGATTCAAGCTTTGTGTATATATATAGGTAAATCAAATTCTGCACAAAATCAATAACACATCACCAGAAAGCGAAATTGGTTTCCGAAACCAGACCCCACGCACCGACCTCAGCCAGATTTCCCAAATTTATGAAATTGGCCGCAACTTGATTGTCATAAATCAAGTTTCTGGAAGCTTTATTGCATTGTTGCGATGACCAATTGCAACACTTGATATGTGAAATCTCTCTGCCGACTGCACGTTGCTGATTTTGTACTTAGAGATTATTCTTACTAACCATGAACCACTGCAACCTTATTTCATTTGCTCGAACTGGTTTTGCGGGCTGATCACCGTCACCATCACCATCACCATCACCATCACCATCACCATCACCCTGACAACCATTTCAACCCCTGAAGCCATATTTTACTTTCTCCATCCTCTATTTGCATCACCGCCATCACCTAGGCCTTCACAATGTACTAATTTGCAATTGAAACCATATCGCGACCGGCTTCTGTACTGCTGACTGTCTTCGTGTGCAATATTGTGCCTACCAACCATGATCGATTTACTCATAGGCTGAATTGACTCACATCGTTGAGTACATCAAAGCACTTGAAAGGGTTCAGGAGTAAGTCCATTATTGGCACTCGATTTGCTGGTCTACTCCACCTCCAGCCTGGCTGACCCTATTTGAACTTTTGCAGATCGACTCTGATTGACTTGCTTGTAGGCTCAATTGATTTCTCTCGTTGAGTACATCATGATGGTGCAAGGATGCTAGGATACATCGATTATTATCTCACGATTCGCTGCTCTACTGCTTCTCCAGTCCCCAGGGCAGACCCCTTTCGAACATTTCCAGATCAACTCTGATTGACATGCTGGTAGGCTCAAACGATTTGGCTCGTCGAATACATTGAGCCGGTGTAAGGACGCTGCGGTAAGTCCATGATTGACTTTCGAGTCGCTGTTCTTCCTCCTCCTCCTGTTCCTCCAGGTCTGACCCGTTTCGAACTTTTGCAGATTTGCTCTGATTGACTCGCTGGTATGCTCAATCGATTCGTCTCATCGAGTACATTAAGACCTTGCAAGGACACTGGGGTACGTCCATTATTGACTGTCAATTCGCTGCTCTTCTCCTCCTCCTCCTTCTCCTCCTCCTCCTCCTTCTGCAGGGCTGACCCCCTTCGATCGTTTGCAGATCAACTCCAATTGACTCTCTGGTATGCTGAATCGATTTGACTCGTCGTGTACATCATTGCAGTGCAGGGACGCTGGGGTACATCCATTATTGGCTCACCATTTGCTGCTCTACTCCTCCCCCTCTGCCTCCCCCTCCAGGTCTGACCTGTTTCAAACTTTTGCAGATCAACTCTGATTGACTCACTGGTAGGCTCAATCAATTCGGCTCGTCGAGTACATCGAGCCGCTGCAAGGACGCTGCGGTACGTCCATGATTGACTTTCGATTCGCTGTTCTTCCTGCTACTCCTACTCCTCATCCTGCACCTCCAGGTCTGACCCATTTCGAACTTTTGCAGATCAGCTCTGATTAACTCGCTGGTATGCTCAATCAATTCGTCTCGTCGAGTACAGTAAGACGAGGCAAGGACGCTGCAGTACGTACATTATTGGCTCTTGATTTGCTGCTCTACACCTCCATCTCCTCCTCCTCCTGCTGCCGGGCTGACCCTCTTCGATCGTTTGCAGATCAACTCCGATTGACTCAACGGAATGCGCCATCGATTTGGCTGGTCGAGTACATCAAGATGGTTCAACCACGCTGGGGTATGTCCAATATTGACTCTCAATTCGCTACTCTACTCCTTCTCATACTCCTTCTCCTCCTCCTGCTCCTCGCCACCACCGCCACTCAGCTTGGCAGAGGACTGAGCGACGTCGGGTGTACGGAGATACAGGGATGATGGAGATGGACTACGCGACTGGGTAGTACGAAGATACAGAGGTAACTCATCTTATCATTATACAACGAATTACACACTCTATCTTTCCATGCTTTGCTTTCACTCGCTCTTTCTGAGATTTTGTAGATCCACACAATTGAGTGGATCCTCACGGCCAGGTAGTATCATACCTTCTCACCGTCTTTCTACGCTCCTTGAGCGAGAGCTGTTGTTTCTCATGAATTCCTTTTGAATGCCTCCAGAGGTGCGGCTGAGTATTGATGATGGGCCTTCTGCCGTCTAGCTCCACCGTTTCACCACATCGCCCTCCAGTGCTGCCCACCTTAGATTGTAGCCTAGTAGGTGTTTGTGTGGGAACTCAGATGTTAGTGTCAGAGATAGATTTTAGTGTAATGCGAACTCATACAAGTAATCTGTGGTTCGGAAATTGCAATTGTGAATTTGTGACCTGGAAGGAGTAAAATACGTGTTGAAATGATCAATTTCCACTTTCCAGGGTGAGGTTTCTGAGGTTCATGAAATGATTGCAAAAACTCCTTCAACATCCAGAAACATTAGAGCAACGCCATATGTCAGGGAAACCTCAATTTCATTTTTTGGGGTTTGTGGCTATAATAAGCTAATTAAGTTTAATAAAGCAAATTTTGTTTTTGCTGATGCATATAGAGTGATTAAAGACTTGGTTGCTCAAATACAGCATGCAACTGTATCTTATCATTGTTGTATTTGAATTTTAACTTTTTGGTATCCAAATAGGTATTAAGAAGTATCTGTATAAGTTGGAGTACTCACATACAAAATGCTATAATATCTTACAAACACTATATGTGTAATCAAATGTACCACAAAATCCTGTAACTCATGATAATAAACCCATATTATACCATGGCACAGTGGCAATATTAATAACATAATATAATACAGCTCTCACAGCCATAGCAAATATTTTTCCAATAATTAGAGTGTTACAGACATACTAAGGTCCAAATAACTAATACAGCGTTTCTCGATCTAAGAACACCCGGCACTTCAAAACATGGCTTTTCTTATTCCCTCATCTTAGTCGAAGAGTGAACCTCTTGTCAGCGTCTCCCAGAACCAAGTAATAATTGAAATAATTAGAACACCAGTCACTTTTGACATAACCTTCTGAAACTCATCATCCAGGTATAGGTCTTAATAGAGATGGTAAACCATGTCATATTTAGTTCCCGCAATCAAGGCAAAGTGTAATACTTCAAACCCAGTGGAATTCGAACCCAAGTTGTTGTAATAGAGATTTATCTCCCCACAACTGTGACAGAACGAGTGTATACTGACTTCTGCACTCTTTGTCGATATACAGCCATATAATTTGACTTTTCAAGACAGTAGAAGTTGCAATTGTAATAAAAATTCTTTATAATATTTGAAGGTGTTCTACGCTGCTAATATTTCGCTGTGGATTGCAGCTAGAGCTTGTTCTTCTCATTGCTCGAACAATGTGATCTCCTTATACTCAAGTTCTCAGAATTAGACTCAATGTAATATAACTGCTAAGATATCATATTCGCTTCATTGTTTAATACAGAGGTGATTTTGCCATTTCTGCATATTCTGCATTAACATTACTACATTTCGCATATGGTTCCCATGTTTATGAATGAATGGTTTTGAAGAGTTACTCTTCCAATAATGGCCATCCTCTGTATGATATGATATCAAAGGCACAAATGTTACAGAACATAACTTCAACTTTGACATCTTGCATTTTGTTTGTTTAGCAGATGGAAAATCTGCCAGGACATAGTCTAATAGTACTCTGTTGCAATTATATTAATGCCAGATCATTAATTAGATTTATTGGCAATTGTGATAGAGATGTTAAATGGCAACCAACAGATACTCTGTTTACAGAAATTATAACATCACAATGCATACTAGCTGAGATATATAACTAGGTTTGCTTCAGAACTCAAATCATGAGCCATTGCCATTGATTCTGCAGATATTGCAAGCTTCAGTCTCGAGCATTCGATGACTGGAAGATGCCTAGAGGTGTTTCTGCAGCCATAGAGACTATACTGAAAGATTCTGCTTACTCATAGGTTGTGTGATGTCTGCAGCATACATAATTCGAAGTACTAACAACTTAACTATGTATTGTTATGCTGGTTTCGTATAGTGGGTGTGGTTGACAATTATGCACACTGCTGATGTTTTTTAACTAAATATTATTGCTATGGCAACATAATTGTACTATCATATTTGAATCCATGAGTGGCTATATAGGCTGACACTAACTGATTAACATACAGCTGAAGTGTAACTCTGTGAAGCATTACTTCATTAGCCAACAAGTGATGCCACGAATAGATGTTATGCATGAAATATGGCGACCGTAGTTACCATATATTTACAATTGCAATCCACATCTACTATTATGGCTGCTAAGGGAAAACTGCTACAGGTTGTCCCTTGATAACAATATTGGTACTTGCGATATTAAATGAATACATGCCAAGGAGTGACTCTGGGATATGCATAACACCAATTCTTGACATCACAAGTAAATTAGTCATGTGACTTTCACCAGGGCTACACATGGGTCATGTGTCGATTGGATAAGTGTAAAGCTGAGCAGATTCAATTTTGATGATGCAGCTATGTCACCATCACTGGGAACACAAGGTCTCGCTTGGCTTCAGCAGTGCACATAGTTTTCAACCACATTTAATATCCTGATACTAGCGAGACATGTCCAATTCGCCGGGAGATGACTCCAACACACAGTCACAGTAGTTGATAGTCGATATGTGAGTACAAGATACTTCTGACCTGTGGCCTGAGGTGATAGGAGTTATCAGGGTACTCCCTTGTCAAGAACAATAGTCTTGACCTAAGCATGGTGTGACAGATGGTAAAATGAGGTCCGCTGATGATATGAGGCTGGAAGTAACAAGTGTTAGCAACGGTTTGGGGTTACCTGGCTGCGGGCCGTGTCGGAACCGACCTGGAGGCCCCAGCCCGGGTCAGGAACTGCCAATGAACCAGAACCTGGTGACCCGCGCCAGGTTGTTTCCCAGACTGGACAGGAACCCGGGGTTTTTGGGCAGGTTGGAACCGGACCGTGGTCCTGTTTCACGGTTCCTACAACATTGGCAGTAGTTTGGCTGCATTTAGGGTTTTGAGTTCTGATCGTATTGTGACATGATCAATACATAGATTGTGCAGTTTCAGCAGCTCCTTCACCTCCCACATTCAGATTTGCAATGCAATCAATATTCATTGAATCACTGTGACATGACTCCAAATTTGAACCAAAATTTGCCGGTTTTCGATAGCCACTCAACGAGTATTGGTCAGATCACAAATCTGAAAGCCAGCGGTGACAGAGCGGCCAATGCTGCACAATCTACATAGTGATCATCTCACAATACAATCGGAACTCAGATTCTTAATTGGATCCAAAGCTGTGAGGTTCAAATGCGGGTATTCTAGTGGTAAAATGAGCCCAATTGCAACGGTCCGGGTTTTCGTGTGGTACAACCCGTTGCAATGGTCCGGTTGCAGGTTGGAACCAGACCCGGAACTGAACCGGGAATTTGGAACCATTGCTAACACTAGAAGTAACCCTGCTCATTGGTTTCAGTTAGTATGTATTGCAACTTCAGACTTGGTAGTTATTACGAGCAGATGCATCATGTTCTGTGTTGGCCAAGTATCAGTTGGTCACCGATAAAATCTATAATGTAAGCTGACTAGCCAATACAGTGAGGCATCAATTTGCGATCAAGCACTACCGACAATGATCGACTGATGTTCCAGCCACAGTAACAAATGGATTTCATGATGTCTAAGTTCAAGTTCGATCCGAGACATTGTCTGACATGATATCATCCGATTGATGGCCTCATTGTTATTTGCAGAATGATGCTTTGAAACAACATTGCATGAACACGATCATGTACTGGGATGCGTGGCACTTAATCACCAGGCAAGTACGGAAATGGTATGATGCAACTGCGATAATGCTATCATGATCGTTGGAGTCATGGCTTCGTAATATGGGTGAACAAGCCCTCAAAGAAGCAAATAGAGACATCACATTACTCTGGCAATGAGAAGAACAAGCTCAAGCAGCAATCCACTGTCAACAGTCAGAAACACCAAAGACGATCTTAAAATATTATTAAGAATTCTATCTATTCAACATTCTCATCATAACTTCTCTACTCCATACTGATGATTTGTCACTATATTTCTGGGTCCAGATTGTCGCAAACCCAGTATGTACACCAGCAGAGAGTCGAGTCCTTTGGCGATCTGATGATATCTTAGAAGAGCATCGTTTAACACTCATTTCATACGTCATTCAATGATATATGGTTTACGAGGGTATTGGTTATAAAGCACATCAGAACTTATCTACAAGGTGATTACCCTTCGAAGAGTACTATGAAGATCCTTTGTTTCCGAACGGGGCATAATCGTTATGCAAGGAAATAATATCAAACAACACTAAACATTAACCAACAATTATACAAAACTGGTGTCGTTCTTTATGGATTATCAGGAGGTAATCGACTACACATTATCAGAATACCGCAACTGACACTATATCATACACATGAATTCGGAGTGTCAAGATTGAGAAAATATCTTTTGTTGCATATAGTTGGGACAATGTTACTGTCTGCAACATTGTAAACGTCAATTTTACTTTTGCATTCATTGCCAGTTGGAGAAGATTGGGAGAGGTAATCCCTTGAAAAACTTTCATCGCCGCAAACATTTTTCTAAGTGTTATAATGATAGATATATTGTGAGTCATAAATCAATCTGCGTTTGTATTGGAATGATATTGCATCACTCATTGTCAAACATTGAACAGTCCTAATTGAGATGAAGCCAACTTCGAAGCGTTCAAGTACTGTGAAATACACACTTATGAAACTGTAGCTTCCGAGAAGGAGACTGACCTACATGAGCAAGGTGCTTGCATCGAGCAACTCATGTGTAGAGACACCTCCGTCACCCACTGCCAACAAAATTCCGGAATGGTGTCTGGAATATCAAAGAAGAATTGAGGCAGCTCAAAGAGAGGACCTCCTGCTAACGAATCATGAGGAACCTGGGGAACCTGAAGCAGGACAGGGGGAATTCCAGATGAGCAAAGTGAATACCAACATAGTTCAGAATCAGTCATTGGAACTTGCGCAGCAAGTCATGCATGTGATCCAGGCATGCAATCAAGAAAAAGATATCCTGGAAAATACATTCAATTCTGTATGCAATGATATCAATATCTTGGAAACCCGTCAAAGAATGGAAAAACAAAGAATTGAATCAGAGGTATCCGGAGTAGAATCTCAGATGCAGTTACAACAAGCAGTACTGCAGGAAATGAGAACCGGAATATCTATTCTCCAGTTGCAAAATAGGTAGATAGTAGAGGAAATTTGTACTATGTTTCGAGAGGTTAATAGCGAAATCACGTCCTTGAGCAAAAGGGTCACTGCAAATTCAGTACATATCATCGTGGTTGAAGCATTGAATGCCAATATCCATACCGGGCTGGTTGATATAACCAAAAGGGTTGAAGAAGTCCATACGATACTTGCTTCTGTAACGAAGGATCTCGAAGAAGTATCATTGAAAAGGGATTTGCAGACACTTATAAAAAGAATGGAAGAACAGATAGCAAACGTTCAGGAAAGCAAGACTGGGCTGACCATGGCCAGGATGGGTTACAAGTTTTCCGAATCACCCAGATAAAATTTCTATCAAACACTGCCGGCACAACCAGATCCCTCTGGAAATATGCATCCTGAAAGTCGAGGGTATTTTGACAGACAGTCATCAATCTCTAGTTTAAGAGATATGGATAGCATCTCAACTTGGCTCAGAAGAATCAGAGGTGGAGCTGGTAGCGAACATAATGACCAAGGAAATGACAGTCAAGGAAATGATACTGACCAACGAAATGACAGTCAAGGAAATGAAGGAAAAGATGATCAAGGAAATAATAATAATAACCAAAGAAATATTAGCCAAGGGAATAACGATAATGGCCAGGGAAGTGGTAATCAAGCAAACCCTCCGCCAACACCTGACACTTCAGGATCAGGTTCCTCACATTCGGATCTGGGAGGTCATAATGATCGTCTGGTCAGCAGACAGGAGAACAGTATGTGAGAGATCCAAATGGCCAAACCAATCAAGATCAAGGAACTGAAAAGGTTCAAATGAAAGCCCCAGGATGACTTCCATACATGCTGGGTAACGATGCAAGTTTATATCACAGATCAGCCAGATCAGATCCCAAAGATAGGAGGACCATCAATCCGATCGGCTCCTTGATTGATCAATATGGAGCTGCATGGTCAATCAAATAGAGTAGGGGAACTCTTGTGGGAATGCATTCTAAATTCTTAACCATATATTTCAATGATATCCAATTGCACTTTCAAGACAGAGAAGCTAGGGACGAAGCTTATGCGGATCTTGAAATAGTCAAGTATGATGGGTGCTTTCGGGATATGGTTACCCAAAATGGAATGTACAATGACAAGGCATTGGCAACGGAGGCTGCCTTAAAGAAATTGATTCTTGAACAATTACCACATAAAATTCTGGAGTAAATGCATATACTTGACCTCACAGGATAGAGTGACGAAGACATGATCAATATCATCACTAGAGCAGGAAGAACTGCGGAAAAATGGGGCGAAGTTAAGAAGCGCCTTAGACTCAAAAAAGCCTTTCCAGTAAGGCAAAAATCAAATCAGTCAGAAAGATCGTTTAAAAGAAGGTTTCCAATTGCTGGTAAAACGCCAAGGTAACGGCCCACATGGGTGGAAAAAACTATTATACCGAAAAATGAATCTGGCATGACATGTGGAGCAACCCGAGGGAATTGGTAAGATGGAATTGGATTGGAGACAGGCTGCCGGGTAATGTCAACGTTGCACGTGGCCTGCTGATATGAAGTGAGTACCTGAAACAATGGATTGTTATCGTTGGAAGCGGTCGGAAATGAGAACAGCATCATTTCCGAAACCAAATGATTATCAAAAGGTCAAAGTGGGGGCTTATGATATGGTGGAAGAATCGGAGATGGAGCTGAATACGACAAATGATGATTCCGAAAATAGTGATGAAGAGGAATATTGGGATGAGTAGTGTGAACACTGGGAAAAATGACCTTACGTGACGCGTAACTCATAGAGAAGCAGTTTTTGGGACAGTAATTCATAGCATATTTGACGCGTGGCACTATGAATGACCTATGGACCTACATGTTGACTAGATTACTATCATACGCATGTGATTTTGTGCGCTTGATACTATACATCACACTGCATACAACAAACTTGAATGCAAGCTGCCAGATGCACTTCATTACACGCTCTGAAGTACACTCCCGATTGCACTCGATTGCACACTCCCAGCTTGCTTGACTGTACGCTCCCAATTGCTCTCGATGGCACACTCCCAGCCTGCTTGACTTACGCTCACAAGTAAGCTCTCAACACGCTCCCAAGTACGCTCCCGGGCATGCTCTCAAGGACGCTCTGAATCGCTCTCGATGGCATACTCCCAGCCTGCTTGACTTACGCTCTCAAGTAAGCTCTCAAGACACTCCCAAGTACACTCCCGGGAAAGCTCTCAATCACGCTCCCAATTGCACTGGATGGCACAGTCCAGCCTGCTTGACTATACGCTCCCGAGATCACTCTCAAGATGCACTCAAGCACACTCCCGAGATCACTCTCAAGGACGCTTCCAATTGCACTCGATGGCACACTCCGAGCCTACTTGACTGTACGCTCCCAAGTAAACTCTCAAGACGCTCTCAAACACACTCACAAGCATGCTCTCAAGGATGCTCCCAAGTGCACTCGATGACACTCCCAGCCTGATTGACTGTACGCTCCCAAGTAAGCTCTCAAGACGCTCTCAAGCACACTCCCAAGAACGCTCTCAAGCACGCTCCCAATTGCGCTCGATGGCACACTCCCAGCCTGCTTGACTGTACGCTCCCAAGTTAGCTCTCAAGACACTCCCAAGTACACTCTCAAAAGGGATGACACTCTCAATCTCACTTGATTATATGCTCCCATGTATGCTCCTGCATGCTCGATGCAGAGGCTTGCTGAGTGGCAGATGCCAGGCACCAGGAGGCGTGAGGCTGGTGGCGTAGGGCGGGCAGTGTTTGGCGTAGGGCGGCGGGAGGCGTATGGCGTTTGGCGTGTGGCGTGTGGCAGGTGGCAGGCGGTGTATGTTGGCTGAAATCATGACGTCAGTCGATAATATAGTCTGAACTTTATCTTTAGCGCGGCCACCACAATAAGATCTCACGATGCCTCAAGGTCATGGTGTTGAGATTTGCAGCCTTTGATATTGCAGGAAAGGCAGACAATTGGATCTCCGACTCAGTTTTCTCAGGGAAATCCGCAGCCAGTATCCTGTCAATTTGGTTCGTATGTGTACGCATTCGGTCCGGCGGTGATGGTGATGATGGTGATGGTGCTGGTGATGGTGCTGGGTGGTGGCGATGGCGATGGTGATGGTGATGCTGATGGTGATGGTACCGAAAGCACTTAGTCAAGTAGGTTGGCTACGTCAACGTCAATGTCATAGCATCAACAGACTTAACCCTTCTATTGGCTGAAGCTTCCACAAACTCAGAGTCCAATCGGCCCAAAGATTCGGCTGGAAATGCTACTCCTGCCGAAGCTCAGCCCTCTCAAGCGTGGCTCTGAAGCAGTCTCTGAAGAAGGCTCTGAAGCAGGCTCTCATGCAGGCTCTCAAGTAGGCTCTCAATCAGGCTCTCAATCAGGCTCTCAAGCAGGCTCTATCAGGCTCTCAAGCGGGCTTGGAAGCGGCCACGCGAGATGCACTCAATGAGTGTGTCAGCACCAGCGAAGACTATCGGCAGTCAAGGATGGCTGAGGTTTGTCGACTGCCTGCCGTATATAGTCCCATAGTCTCACGCGCAGATGTCTCTGAACGGACTATGGATGGCTATAGACTGGGCGTCGTGCAGGGGTTCAAGGGAAGCTTGCTATGTGCTGCGCGTGTGCGCGTAGCGCAGTCTATAGTCGATTCGCACTTTTGCTGATGAATGGTTGCATCAGGACAAGCAGAGTGAATGCTCGGATCAGGACGAACAAGAGAAGGGTTCCGATGGAGAGGACACTCAGGAGGAAGAACAGGTAAGTATGGAGAAAAATTAGTCAGATTCAAATATTGAATAAGCCTCATTAAGCTTACGAATCACAGATTAATCGTTTAACAAACTAAAACCAAGTTTCTGAAGACTATATGTCCTGTGTTATTAATTATTCCTCTGAGGATGATCGGAAGATCGAAACTGCTTGTCAGTAAGGAAATACAACCTAAAATACTCTGTACACCAATACTGAAAAATACATATCGTCACCCAACCTGTAACAGTTACGCTATTGTCAAAAGGATAGCGATGTCTAAATGAAAAGCTACCGACCCTGTGGGCCATACAACCAAAAAACCAAACACATTCACAGACTTTCACTTTTATGAGCCTATCAGGGAAAACGGGAAAATCCGGAAGGTATCGGCTACTAAAGTAGGCAAGCAACCATTATGCAAGTTCATTGTGGACTTTGATAACTGATACTTCCCGTTACGATGTATGCTGATTCAAGGATGTACATCATTCATTCTATTCCTGCAAGCAGCAACGGCGTTCAAAATACCGGCTGTCAAGAGAACCAGAAACATTAAGATGGCCAATGTTACGGAACTTGAAATAGTTATGGAAGGATTGTTTAAAATTCCTTTGGGAATATCCTTTGATAATAATCGTTCTTATGACAAAGAAAATCAGGCTTTCAAAGTTATGAACACTTTCGGAGACTACGACACACTTATACCAGCTCGGTATGTTGGGTTATTAATGACTGAAGAGGGAACTATGAGTCAGTTGCACATTCTGCATTGCCGAACTACGTGTTACAGTCATGACAAAATACATCCTGAATATTCAATTACTAATAATAAAAGGGCTGCCCTAAAACCACAGGCAATACATATTGGGTCAATAATTATCACTAATGCTTTCATTGCCAAATAGGTAGCACAGCATTATCATAAGTATCTATTATTGTTTGACCCGGAACACACAGAAAAGTTACCAGATAGTAGTGGATGGGTTCATAGGATCGCGTTAATTGATTCGGAAGACATACTTTGTACAGGACCGATTTATCAGTTATCCCAAGAGGATGAATCTGTCTTAATTCAATATCTCGCTAAAATGATTAAAGAAGGAAAAATTCAATCATCTAGCAGTTCGGTTTGAAGCCCCATATTATTCATTGCAAAACCTAGTGGACAAGGATTAGGGCTTTGTGTCGATATGAGGAATCTTAACGACCATACGGAAAAGGATAAAATACTGCTTCCGATAATGGACAAGTTACAGACTTGTGTTCAAGGAGCTATGCATATTAGCGAGATTGATATGGCATCCAGGTTCTATTTCATATGGATGGCACTTGGACATGAGAAATTTATGGCCTTCAGGACTAAGTTTGGTCTATTCAAATTCATGGTAATGCCATTCTGATTAACCAATACACCTGCTACATTTCAAAGAGAAATGAATTGAATAGTACAACCATTATTGGGGAATGAACTGGTCATCAATACAAGTATTGAAATCAATGATAACGAAGGAAGGGTAGTGGTGGCATATATCGACAATGTGTCAATTGCTGCTAAAGGATCATTTGACAACCAGAGCAGACAGGTCTCAAAAGTCTTCCAGATAGTTATGGATAATAATATTTGTGTCATGATTGATAAATGTTTTTTCGATGCCACCGAGGTACCATTATTGGGATTCCTTGTGGACAGAAACAGTCTTCAAATGGATCCCAATAAGGCAAAGGTTATTGTCAATTGGCCCAGGCCAACCAACCAAAGAGAAGTTGAACAAATACTCTGTCTATCGAATTAGTATGGGAGTTCTGTATGTTCAATTTCCGCTATAGTTGCTCTGATAACCGATCTATTAAGAGGGGATAAGTGTAGCCTTCATCGGGGTGAATCTCCAGATGCTGCTGTCCAAAACATTATGATTCTGTTTACCTCGGGGAAAATGCCAATATTTAGGCATTACAATCTAGAACAACCATCATTGATTGAAACAGACATGTTGGATTTTGCTATAGCTGCAGCATCATCCGAATAGTTTGAGCATAATAAGCTTCATCCCGGCAGCTTGACATCTTGTGAACCTTCTGCAGCAGAATTGAATTACGACGTATTCTACAAGGAAATGTCAGCAGTAGTATTTGCTTTGAAGAAATGAGGGCATTTCCTACAGGGAGCTCAATATAGGATGATTATATACTCGTAATCATCAGAGTCTGACAAATTTTAAATTGGCAGTTAAGCTCAATAGGAGACAGGCTTGAGGGGCACAGGAGCTAGAGATGTTCAATTTTGATTTATATTATCGAAAAGGCACCAGGAATGGAAAGGCAGATACTCTTTCTATGTGCCCGGTATTCGCATCTAGAGAACAGGGTATGACAGGATTCGGACATTGAATGATGATAAGAATGGAACAATGGCTGGAAATAGGAGACATGCAAATTGAAGATGAAGAATACGACAACATCAATATTGGAGACATCAAAATGGATCAACTATCTTCGGAAGCGGAAGACAGGATCAAGGAAAGCGTTACTCCATGATAAGTACTGATCAATGTGTACCCATCTTATATCAGGAAGTACTATCGACAAGGAATATGAAGTTAAACATGATATCTTATGTTGTATGAACAGAATATATATGCCTGAGGAATTAATAAATAAGGAAAATGCAATCCAAGCTTGATTCCAAAGTAGCAGGAGATTTCTGAAGTGAAGGTACCCTGGAACTGATTACACAGAATTTTTACTGGCCAGATGTGGAAATCAATATCAGCAAAGATTGAAATTAGTGCCATAAATGTCAACGAACCAAGAGCGTGAGACATGCTAAGCATGGGTCGCTACATGCATTCGAATTGGCATATACACCATGGACGCATATCAGCACAGATTTTATTACCGATTTATATGATTCCAATGGTGTAAAAATGATATTGGTTGTGGGTGACCGACTCACCAAAATGGCTGACTTCATACCAATTTTTTAAAAGGATTCTCCAACGGTAGTTAGGGCATGTCCAGAAAATGTGTGTGAGTACCACCGTTTTCCGGAGAATGTCTTGTCCGACAGACATGGTAATTTCACCGGCCAATATTTCACCAATCTTTATAATTACTTGGGAATTAAGTGAAGCATGAGCACAGCATTTCACCTGCAGATGGACAGACAAACAGAAAGAATAAATCAGGTTATGGAAGCCTATTTAGATTGTTACTGTAACTATGAACAGAACGACTGGGCATCAATGCTAGCAATGGCTGAATACGTATACAATAACTCCAACCATTTAGCAGAGAAGAAATCACAATTGTTTGCAAATTATGGCTAAGAGCCATGATCAAAGTAGCCTACTAAAAGTCAATTCCGAAATTCTACTTCGGAGTATTATGGGTATGATATGCCTTTGGTTCATGCAGGACTTAGCACGTAGTATGAAATATTGACTAAAGGAATGAAGAACTATTAAAATAAGAAGCGGAAGTCAATTGAACCATTTACAGCTGGAGAACTGGTATTGCTTAATGGAAAAAATATACGGGCCAAACATAGGTGTCAAAAGTGGGAAGATAAAATGTATGGACCTTTTGAGGTAATATCAGTTGTAAGCAATCAGTGATATTGCAGGTTGAAGTTACCGGAGACATGGAATATACACTCTACCTTTAGCATCAGATTATTGGAATAACATCAAGGGAATGATCCCAAAAGGCAAGTAATTCCAATAGAAGCGGATGACATGGGATGGATAATGGAATCAATAATCACAAGTGAGCCATCTGAAGATAATCCACAAAAATAACTCTTTTTGGTTATGTGGGAAGACTATTCGCACAATCAAAATACATGGGAAATGTATGAACATGAGGATGATAGTTTGAGGGAATTATTAAATGATTATTATGGTAAGAACCTTATGACAGACAAAGACGAAAGGTATACAAAGGTTAAAAAGAAGAAAAAATCATTTGTTACTTTTTATTTTTATTTTGTCAGGAGTTATTATTTTGAATTATTACTTTGGTACATTGGGTGGTATCTTTCGCATTTCTACTTGATATGATGGAGCACCGTTGTGGCAATCAGTCCTAGAGAAGGGGGTGATGTTAGGTGTGTCCCGTAATAGCGATACCGGTAGTTCCAAAGTAATTGAATACATGTCATGGAGTTACTCTGGGAAATGCATAACACCAATTCTTGACACCGCAAGTAAGCTAGTCAGGTGACCTTTTCCGGGGCTACACATGTGTGGCGTGTTGATTGGATAAGGGTAATGCTTAGCAGATTCAATTTTGATGTTGCAGCTATATCGCCATCACTGAGAAGACAAGGTCTCACTTGGCTTCAGCAGTGTGCATAGTTTTGAACGACATTCAATATCCTGATACTAGCAGGCCATGTCAGAGTGCACTGGAGATTACTCCAACACACAGACACAGCAGTTAGTGTTGGCAACGGTTCCGGACAGTCACTTCGGGTCCGGGTCCGGGTTCAAACTGAAACCTTGCCAAATTGGCAGTCCAGGTTGTCAATATTCCTGAACGATCAACTCAGGTACGGTTCGATGGTACCCTCTGAACCCGGCGAAATTGTGGGGGAGGTGAGCGTGTCCCCCAGCGGGTCCATCCATACATTCAATTAAGGCTGTTGTGTTTGAAGTTTGTTAATAGTATCTTATCAAAATCGCGTTTTCAACAACCAATGATTTGTTTTTGCATGCTTTCCAGCTTGCAATATCAATTAATTTGGAATTGGTGTGTTACCTTTCATAAATTGTATTTTTGCCTATTGGGGCAGTCATTAGTTCTGTTATGAACGCGAAGATTAGGGCGATGCCCTGATTACCAAATATGCAACAACAAAAACTGTGGACGCTCTGATGACACTCATTTTCAGGATGCTGCAGGGAGCATGTCGCTGTAGATTTTCCCAGTAAAGGCAGCCAATATCTGATCAATGGTTGTCTGCAACCAATCTGAACATGAATTACCCAGGATGCGAAGCAACGAATCATTGACGCTCCGTTCAGGCTCATTCTCAGAATCGGGAGGTGACCGTGTTGCTGTCTCTGTTGCCTATAAAAGCTGCCAATACATTGGTTATGCATAACAGCGACCAAATCACTGTGTAATTACCGTACTTACAAAACCACCAATTATTGCCGCTCCGTTGCTGTTCATTTTGAATTATTGTCCATTCAACATCTGCTGCGAGCGATTATAGTTTTCATCATGATCTGAACTTACTGGTAGTCATTCTGACAGATTAAGACTTGGCCCTGTGGCAAAGCCGAGTGCAGTAACATTGTTGCACTGTTCGCTCTCACCCGACTAAAATTTATGTATCTTGTCAAAAGATTCATTGTGCCTGCTATTCATCTGTTTATCAACCGATTTACACAAGCTACTACTCACCATTTGACCATAATATATCTCTAACTAAAACTCTCGGTCAAGATATATTTAGAAGCTGGTAAAGTATTGATGCATTCTGTCCTACTTGGTCTTAACTCCCTTATTCCTCCTCGTTTCAATTGCATGGACCGTCATCAACACCCTTTCAGCCTGTCTCTTTGACTTCTGTGTAGGCCAAATCATTCGGGGGACAATTAGCGTGGCACTCACATCCCGCTGCTCTGGGCATTCCGGATCCTCGATGTTATTGTCTTGCTCTATATCAGATTTAATGTGCGCCGCGCAATCTTCTTCACTGTCATTTGGATTATTTAAGTCCCCATTCCAGTTCAGCCAATCTTCAGTGACCGATATGCTTTCAGGTGTGCTATCCTCATCACTTTTGACTGGATGATGGTTGATTCTTCGGATTCGGCAGACATTTGATATTTCAGTTTGTCCTCCTGGGAGGTCCTTTGCAGAGAAAGGAGGTGGCAAAGGAGATCTTTCTGACAATTTAAATGTAGCCACTCCATTATGTTGAAAGAGTAACCACAGTGCTTTGACGAGCTCTCCTGTGTCTGAGATGTATACCACAGAGGTTATCTGCTTGTTTAGAGCTCGAGATTCCTTCTGGGTAGCACGTAGGTTTTGGACGCCCTGCCATAACTCCAAAAAGTTGTGAACCTTGGCCATTGTGTGGAATTTCCTTTCCTTTCCTCCACCTCTTTCCTCATTTCCAAGTGGCTTTCTGTGTTCGTTGTATCCGTTGCTGGGTCGACGCCTGCAACAACCCAATTATTGGCTCCAGCAATCTGCCTTACAACGACTTTCTTGCGAAGGGTTTCACCTGTGATTGTTGACTGCCTCCAGCCGATCACATATTGGCCAAGGGTAAAACTGGCATCCACTCTGACACCATGTAGTATAATACAGAATATGTCACGCACCACACTGGAAAAATCGGCGTACGTTGAGTGCATTTCCACCTGTTGACGCTACCAGTCGGTTATGTCTAGTAACCAAAATGTACTGCTAATCTTCATTGGGTCGGAGTGGTAATCATTGAGATTTGTATCAATTTGCCCCCACTTCTTTGGTGCTTCAGGCGACGAATTCAAATAGATCCTGGCGGCAGTCAATAGATCCTGGCGGCGGTCAATAGATGTGCTGCACGATCGCTTCGTCCAGGTGTCGTCTCAGCGACATTGGTAGGCGTTAAGTATTCTTCATCATCGCTGGACAAATCATATGGATCAAAGGATGATTGATAGGATCCTGAAGACTTTGCAGACGGGATGTAATTGCCACTCGGTAAGCTTTTGTGCTTATTGATTGGCACATGTCCATGTATGGCACAGTATTCATTCTCCACATACTTCATAAAGGCCTCATGGTATTGGGTGGTATAGGATGTCTTGTCCTCAGGATCAATGTCCATTCCCATGTCCAACTTTCTAAACAATTGCAACTTCCGAAAAGGATTGAGGATATGGGCAGCAATGAGAAGCATGCCCGACGTTGGACTCACTTCAGCGTAGTATTTGAACAGCTTCTGTCGAGCTAACTGCACAGTGAAGAACAAGTCTTCCTTCCATGGAGTCTTCTTCTTAGCCAAAGCTCGCATCATGCAGTCCATATGATAGAACATGTTATTGTACACTGTGATATCGTGACGCCATGTGACTGTATGCCTCTTCGACATCCACAGGGTCCAATATCAAAATGGCCTCAATTCTTTCATGACATACTTCACAATGGTCCATTCATCTTGAATTGTGAAAGGTGGCAGAAAATCAGTGTACTCTAGAATTTGGAGCCACTCGCGTGTAAGTTCCCATGATGGGTAGGCCCACTCGAGCAACTCCAGTGTTGAGTTCCGATGTGTCTTCACATCAATAATTGGTAGTACCGCGATGCAAATTTTCGAAATTTGACACTCAATGAACTTGTTATGATGACCAGGTGTCAGCGTAATCAATACAGTAAGCATTCACTGCTATATGAAGGTCAATTTCAGGACTTTCAAAATATCATGAAATACATATATTCTCAATTATCTTTGCTAAACCTGGTTTCATGGCCGACACCTTATTGATTCTAGCATTGCCCTCTTTTCGAAGTCTTTGACTCTTCCCAATGTCTATGCTTTCATTCTCTCCAAATTGCTGATCGCGCTCATGGGCTTCCCAAGACTTGGTGCGACCTGTTACACTGAGACTGCTCATGAATGCACCAAAAGCCAGCTGTATGACGCGCGCCATGCATGGTATGTGGTTCCGCTGACCAGGCCACTGGATTGCAGAGGCCTCAAGTGTTGATTGCAGCTCACGAGTCATCGAGTAATTTGAGTAAGCAATATCAGTCGTAATTCCAAGCAAACCGCCGTCAGTAAGCTCAAAACGGTCATGCACGTCCTTCAAATGTCCTGCTAGCCTAGACCCAGTACGGTGGCTCTTGATCTATCATCCTTAATTTGATTTCGAAATGGGAATCCAACAGGCGATCACCCTTCTTGAAAGCGAGTTGAGCTTCACACAATGCCCGATTTCGATCCATATAGTAAGCAAATACCGACGTTATGGCAAGTTTGTTAGGTGGTGTCCATCCATTCAAAGCAAAATTAACATTACTTCATGACAGCAATTGCTTCTTAATTGCATCCACAGTCAGTGCATATTCCCTCCGGCCAATGTTCCTAAGGGTTGTGGTGGATGGCAGCACCAGGTCATCGCGCAATGCCTGATATGACTGTTGTAGCTCTAGATTTGATATCGCGATCCATGGAATATGAACCGAAACAAATCCTACCATGAGGTGGCGATCCCATGTGTCTTGGTGAAATTCAGAAGTTTCAAAGTCCTTAGCTACCAGTTTGGAACGTTTTGTCTGTCATTTCGGTCCATATCGATCAACCTGGATGTCAAATATGATGTTCCTCTGGGAACTTACTATTGTTATTCCTCGACTTCCTTGCCTGTTCAGGATGGCCAAAGCTGTTTCATCAACCGTCGAACTAGTCAATTCAGTAACCTCAAACTCTGCTAATTGGTCTAACTTTGCGATGTGAGCTTTTGCCAGCAAGTGTTTCTCCATTGAGCTGGTCCCATGTTCTGATGGATGGCGAAGAACTTGATGACAAATGATACATATGATGCCAGGGCTGCCAGTCTCCTCAATTCCGCAGTGTAAATAGAATGGCCACGAAGGGGTATGTCAAGGATTTTTCAATGGAATAGGCAGCTTCGAGCCATTATTCATTGAAGCCCACCAAGCATCGAAGATGATTTGTAACATAAGGCCTCTCAAATCACGAATCAAGACACGTTCATTTTTACAAGAGATCATAACCTCAAGCAATGAGGTGTTATAAGATTGTGAATCCAACATTGCGGTAGCAATTAGATGGCTGGGTAATCCCACTCGAAAGACTACCGAAAGTAATGATACAGTAAAGCAGATTGCGGGTTCTCAAATATTCACACTACAGCTACAAGGAAAAAAATCAGCTCTGTGAGACATTGCATGCATATTTGTGAAGTTGTATACAAGGACATATTGAAAAGACTGACCATGGAAGACTCAATTTAGTAACAATGCGCTGCAGTTCATTGCTGTGTAGCTTCCTGAGCCTCCACGAAAATCATTGAAGGTGGGTGGGCGCTCAATTGTAGTAGGCGGATGCGATCTCGTCAGTCCCATTTTTGCCTGTAAAGGTAGCCGATAAGTGGATTATGGGATAACGTTGTTCCATAGCCCTTAAATTATCCAAGATGCACGACCAACAATTGTTGACGCTTCGTCGATGCTCATTTTTCAGGAGGTGGTAGTGATATTTTCACTAGCATCTTGGCCCATAGAGGCGGCCGATGCATTGATTATGCGTCAACGGTGATGCACAGCGTTTTATGTGTCCATGATGTAACAACAGAAATTGTTGACTTTCCGTTGACGCTCATTTGTCGGAGGTGCTAGCGATATCGTCACTACCATTTTTGCCCATAAAGGCAGCCGGTGAGTTGATTATGGGTTAACGCCGTTCCGTAGCCCTTATACTATGCAAGATGCAGCACCAGAAATTGTTGACGCTCTGTTGAAGCTCATTTCTAGGAGTCAGTAGTGATGTTGTGACTTGCATTTCAGCCCATGAAGGCGGCCGATACATTGATCATGGGTTAACGCCGATGCACAGCCCTTGGAGTGTCTATGATGCAAGACCAACAATCGATGACGCTCAGTTGACGCTAGTGTTAGCAACGGGTCCAGGTAACACGCCAGCGGTCCAGGTATGGACCGGAAAAACAGTTCGGTTCAGTTCCAAATGCGTCTAACAAGACGACCCACGGCTTCTTGGTGGTACAAACCAATTGCGGTACCCTTCAACCCCCGGGTTTTGCAGGGTTTGGCTAGACCCGTCGGGTCTAATCTCCGGTTCTGCGTTTCGGGTTTTTCTATTTATGGTTGCATTCAGATATCCCACTGCTAATTGCATAATATTGACTATGGCAATGCATTGTAATTTTCTGATGTATTGACAACCTTTATATAGCAAACAAGTAGAGAGACGATCCCTGCCCCATCCTGAACATGAGCGTCAATGGAGCGTCAACAATTGATGTTCTTGCATCTTGGGTAATCCAAGTGGCGCTTGATTGCACGTATCCATAAACAAGTGATTAGCAGCCTCTATGAGCACATAAGCAAATGATATTCCCGCGATAGCCTCCTGAACAGTAACAACTGATTTCATTTACACAGGTGCAACTAAGTGTTCACGAGCGTTTTAGACTACAAAAACGGCCTAAACTGAGTATCTGGACTTTAACAGCCACATTGTGCTTCGATAAACCATAATCGAAGGCCCAAGATCGTCGATGCTCTGTTGATGCACATTCTCATGATGGGGCAGGTTGTGTTTGGCTTTAGATTTTGCCTATAAAGTATGGCAACACTTCCATTATGTGTCATCACGACCAAATCGCGAATTTATTACCCGACTTACAGGACCAACAATTGTTGATGCTCTGTTGACGCTCATTTACAAGATGGGGCACAGAGCTTCTTGCTTTCTTCTTTGCGTATAAAGGTTGTCAATGCTGTTGTTATGTATATCCACTACAAGATTACTTCTTAATTACCAGACTAAGAGGATCTAAAATCGTTGATGCTCTGTTGACAGTCATTTTCAAGATGGGGCATGGAGCGTGTTGCTTTTTTTTTTGCATATAAAGGGTGGCAACACTTCCATTATGTGTACTCCCTGCCAAATGGCATTTTTATTACCCAACTTACACAACCAAAAATTGTTGATGCTCCGTTGACCCTCATTTTCAAGATGGGGCAGGGAGCCTCTCACTTCCTTTTTTGCATATAATGGTTGTCAATGCTGTTGTTATGTATAACCACTACAAAATTTCTTCTAAATCACAAGACTAATAGGACCTAGAATTGGTGATGCTCTGTTGACGCTCATTTTCAAGATGGGGCAGGGAGCGTGTTGCTTTCTCCTTTGCATATAATGGGTGGCAACATTTCCATTATGTGTATTCACTACCAAATCGCGTTTTTATTACCCGACTAACAGGACCAAAAATCATTCACGCTCCGTTGACCCTCATTTTGCCATGGGCGTATCTGCAATATGGAACCTCTCACCTTGGCATACTATATGAATAATGGTCCTGCAGCAGGTGTTATGTGCTGTTTATGTTCATTCTCCTCTCTAACTACATTGTTCTTTAATGATGCATATAAATATACCCTTTAAAATATACTTTAAAGTGTCCGCTAATTGTAGATAATGATAATACTCAAAAATCCCATTCCATTCAGTCAACTCTCATCTTTGCTGTCATTTTCATTCAAAAGGCTGCTGTTGTCTACAAAATGGATGACAGCTCCGTTACCACGCAGCTGATAGTGTACCAACCTGTGGATGGACCCTCATCAGTCAGCAAATCTGGAGAAAGATCTTTATCGTGCATGTGTTCCTCGGCATGTGAATCATGATTGAGGAATCGAGCACTGGGAAGCTGAGTATGTATATACTGATATCCGGGTGGCACACCTTCTGTTTCAGAGCTTTGAATTGTCTCACCGTCATCAGGTGGCGCAGGTGGCGTTCCGGGCCCCAGTGTTGCTGGTCGTGGTGGAGGTGCACCTGTGCCTTTGTGCCTCCAGCGAGTCTTTGGATTCTTTGCTGTGCCATTTTGGCAGGGAAGACAGCTGTCTGTTTGATTTTCCCGAACCATTGCCGGGTGTCTTTCTATGGGAGCCTTCATCTTGTTCTGCCCGGGAAACATAACACCCAGCTTCTTCTCTTCTCGGACTTCAGCGTGAGGTTTCTTGAATCGTTGTTGTGTTTACTCAATTGCGGCGCGCAAAAACCCTTCTTTAGCCATTTTGGTCATATTCAAGGCTAGACACATGTTGGACTGTTCAAGCGGTACCCGACCTCCTTGTCGTGCCATAGTAGCTGACATGTTGATAACCTACAAGATATTAGTTGCTGCATCTAGAGTGAGATTCGGCTGTTACCTCAACCATATACGACTCAGTAGCCTCCTCTAAGGTCTTTGAAGACAGTTACGTCCATTCCCTGGGACGTTTATCACCAAATTGGTGTGCGAAAATTGCAGAATTGAAAACATCGTGATGTTCAATTTTGCGGACTGAGCGGACAAATGCCCTGGTTGACCATAAAGGTTTCCCCTTATGGCCAGCGATGAATTAGTCACGTAGCTCTCTACGTACCCCAGCTGTGCGTAAAACTGTTAGTTGACAGTTATCAACTTCCAGATGGATTGACTCACATCCAATCGTATGCTGCTTCCTATTCTTGCTGTTTCCGGTTTTACGTACTATCTTGAAATGTGTGTCCTGGGTCATATTTTCGGTGGCTACAATTGCAGAGTCGCAGTGGAATAACTGGTGTCTGCATTACTGCTGTGTTTCACTGGGTAGCGCATTGTTTGAAGCGCCTGTTGTTCAGCTCGATTCGGCTCCAATTGCACCAGGTTGAAGTATTTCTGGAGCCATCACTTGCTGTTGTGGAATGGTGAGGGAGATGATCACGAAAAGAAGTGGGTAGTCCTGAAGATTATATAGTGAGCTACAAGTCAAAATCGAAGGAGTGACAGCCAACTCGCACCTTCAATTCAAGCTGAATCCGGCTTTGTATAGCTGCAATGCGTATAGCTGCAGCGGATTCCAACAGTTCCGCAATTGGCAGTAAGTCGGTTGTTGTTTGTTTGTTTGCAGGGATATATTGTGATGAACGACAGCTGATATCTGATTTTTGATAGATATAAAAAGGACATTCTTCGACGGAAAGGACTTCTGGTGATGTTTGTCTCAAGACATCGCCGGAATCTTACATGAATCACAGGCTAACCATCAAGTCCTAATGTACAGTTAGCATTACCATTCGCAATGAAGTGAAAGTCAATACGCTCATTTTGCTTTGTTCTAATTGATCAAACCTACCAACCTTGACATAAAAGACGCAGCTTGCCTCCATGTGGTCCATATCTTGCAACATCTAACATCTCACCCAACAACAAGGTCAACACAAGATACAATGGTCAATGCTCCGAGAAAGAACCTTTCGCCACTCCTGGCAGGCAAATACGGCAAATCGACAAAGAAATCCACACCATGACATCATCAAGTTAATTTTGGCAACAGTCGCTTGGACGTTGAAATGGTCCGAGCATTGGGAGCATTGCGCAGGTTACGATCTACTAAGAAGCTATCGGTGCAGAAACAACGGGAAATGCACATTATAACCAACGCAGTGAATGAGAAATGGATCGAGGATTATGTGGATAGAGAGACCGCAGTCGCGAGAAAGCGAGTTTAAGACGCAGAGACAGCGATTATGCAACAGCAGGAACATATGAGGAATGTTGAAAATGCACAATCGACAACCAAAAGGCCTGAAACAACATTTGAGGTGTTGTTGAAAGCTATCGGAGACAGTCTGAGCGATCTTGCCAGTTTTGATGATGCGGAAAATGGGGAAGACAAGGATGATGATAAAGAAGATACAGAGCTTGGCAAGCTGAGCGAAGATGATGAACATGGCTGGGTGATGGGCAGAATCCCCAAAACGGTACAGCACTGCATGGAGAGCTTTCGGCAGATGCAGATGAGGTTTGATGAACTCACGCAACCCTGAAGGGGGGACACGGCCAATTACTTCTGTAAGAGAGATTTGATGGATGGGATGACGGAATTGAAGGTTCCGGCAGTTGTGAAGCCCCAAACAGACACGACAGCAGCCACTCTATCACCTACAACATTTGGAGAGCTTATGCAGGTTCTTGATATCATCCCCGGACAATCACAAATGCTGCAAGTGACGTCTCCACAGGGAAGTAGTCAACTGAGGCTGGGTTCAGAGAAACCTCAGCCAGACAATCACATAGTATCTTGCATGCCCGACACGGTGCCCGATTCGACACAGATGGAGATTGCAACGCCAGTTCAATCTGCGAGGTTTTGCCGCAGTATATAGCGTCGTTAGTTAATTCCCATATAGAAATCCGATTCGGGCGAAGACATGGTGACGGCTCCCATGTCACCGGATGAATTGATGGCCACATAAGTATTTCTGTTGTTTTTTCTCCAGTGAGAGTAATTTGTACCTACTTTGTTACGTGTCAGCTTTTTCTGGATTTCAGTGACCAAATTGTGAGACAGGATTATTCGTCAGAGTGTGTGCAAGGGTTGTATGGGCCATGCGAATGTTCTTGACTCCAAATCACGTTGATTGACAAACAACAAACTGTGTATGGTGTTGCCTGTTATGCTCAAATGATGAAGCAAAACCTAAATTCGAGACGCAATTCAATAATAAAGTTTAAGTCAGTGATGTCGTATGACGGATAAAAGGAGAGGTCAAAGCAAATCCGAAACGCGGATGAATGACAGCCGTTAGTCTCCATTAATCCATGCAGCCAACTACAGAACTCTCCGCTCAGACCTCCTGCACATGGTTGAAATATCGAACATTGCTTACGGTACTTCATGGAAATCGAGGAGAATGAGCTGGATAAGAAATGGTCAAGACGTTGGGCTATCAATATCTAAAACTAGTGCATCGATATTTATCCGGTAAATTGCCAGCAGAAAGCACTGAAACGCAATGGACCTACGTCATTCTTCATGCAAATGCTGTGTATAGTGGTGGCTCAGAAACTGAGATGTCTCGAAGATTTTGGATTCAAAGAATAATACATAGAACCGGTATACTGCCTGCCAACACAGAGTGTAAAGATTTTATATACAATTGTTGAGCACCCAATGACTGTTAGTATGTCTCTAAGATGAGCTCAAAGGTGAGCGTCTACGGAGCATCAACGATTTTTGGCATTGCATCATGGAAAATCCAGATGGTTTCACTCCAACAACCACTCATAATCGAACTATAGCCCGCCTTCCTAGTCACAAATGGTTGCGACAAGATCGTTGCCATGTCCCAAAATGAGCGCCAACAGAGCGTCAACAGAGTGTCAACAGAGCATCAACAGAGTGTCAACAGAGCGTCAACAGAGTGTCAACAGAGCGTCAACAGAGCGGCATTGATTTATAATCTTGCATCTTGGATAATCTAATGGCAATGGAACGCGGATAACCCACAATGAACCCATCGGCAGCCTTCATTGGCAAAAATGCTAGTGATGATATCGCATAAGCCTCCTAGAATTGAGTGCCCGCAGAGTGTCAACAGTTTTTGTGGAGGCTCAGAATGCTACACATCAATGATCTACATTGCACTGTTCCTAAATCAAGTTTTATGCGGTCAGTCTTTGCAATCTGACCTGTTATACAACTTCACAAATTTGCATGCAATGTCTTATAGATCTGATTTTTTCACATGTAGCAGTAGAGTCAATATTTAAGAACCCGCAGGATGCTTTGCTGTATCTTTACTTTCGACAATCTTTCGAGTTGTATTACCCAGCTTCTTAATTCTTACCACCATGTCGGATTACGAATCTTTGAACACCTCATTGCTCGAGGTTATGATCTCTTCCAAAAATGGACGTGTCTTTATTCGTGATTTGAGCGACCTTACTTTACAAACCATCTTCGATGCCTGGTGGGTTTCGATGAATTTAGACTCAAAGCTGCCTATTGCTAGGAATAATTCTAGACATGCGCCTTTGTTGCGATTCTATATACACTGCGGAATTGAGGAGACTGGCAGCCCTATCATCATATGTATCATTTGTGATCAAGTTCTTCGCCATCGATCAGAACATGGGACTAGCTCAATGGGGAAACACTTGCTGGCAAAAGCTCACATCGCAAAGTTAAACGAATTAACAGAGTCAGTGGTTACTGAATTGACTTGTTCGGCGGTTGATAAAACAGCTTTGGACATCCTGAAGAGGCAAAGAAGTCGAGGAATCACAATAGTAAGTTCGCAGAGGAAGATCAGATTTGACATCCTGGTGGATGAATATTGACAGAATTGACAGAAACAACGTTCTAAACTGGCAGCTAAGGACTTTGAAACTTCCAAATTTCACCAACACACATGGAATCACTACCTCATGTTAGGATTTGTGTCAGCTCATATTCCATGGAAGGCTATATCAAATCTAGAGGTACGATGGTCGTATAAGGCGTTACGGAATAAGCTCGTGCTCCCCTCTGCTTCAACCCTCAGCAACATTTGCGGGAGGGAATATGCACTGACCGTGGATGCAATTAAGAAGCAATTGACGTCACGAAATACAGTCAGTTTAGCTTTGGACGGATGGACATCAACGAACAATCTAGGTATAACATCACTAATTACTTACTGTATCGATCGAAATTGGGCATTGTGTGAAGTTCAACTTGCTTTCGATGGGGTTGATCGCCTGTTCATATCACGTTTTGAAGGCTAATTAAGGATGATAGCTCAAGGGCCAACATACTGGAGCGAGGCTAGCCATACATTTTGAGGACGTGCTTGATCATTTTGAGCTTACTGACGGCCATTTGCTTGGAATTACGACTAATCATGCTTCTGCAAATTACTCGATGACTCGCGAGCTGCAATCAACACTTGAGGCTTCTGCAATCCAGTGGCCTGCTTGGCGGAACCACATACCATGCATGGCGCACGTCATACAGCTGGCTTTTGGTGCATTCATGAGCAGTCTCAGTGTAACAGGCCGCACCAAGTCTTGGGAAGCCCATGAGCGCAATCAGGAATTTGGAGAGAATGAAAGCGTAGACATTTGGAAGAGTCAAAGGCTTCGAAACGAGCGCAGCACTAGAATCAATAAGGTGTTGGCCACGGAACCTGGTTTATCAAAGACAATTGACAAAGTATGTATTTCAAGATATTTTGAAACTGCGGAAACTGACCTTCATTTAGCAGAGAATATTTACTGTATTGATTACACTATCACCTGGTCGTTGAAACGAGTTCAATGACTGTCAAAGAGCCAAACTCCGCTTTGCAGTACTTCCAATTGTAGATGAGAAGGTAGTTTGGAACTTGACCCTGGAGTTGCTTGAGCGCAGCTTTCGATTACGTATAATCACACGCGAGTAGCTTAAAAACCCACAATACAGCGATTGCCGGCAACTCTTCACAACTCAAGGTGAATGGACCATTGTGAAGTATGTCATGCAACTGTTGAGGCCATTCCGATATTGGACCCTGTGGATGTCAAAGAGGCATACAGTCACATTGCATCACGTTATCACAGTGTACAATGATATGTTCCATCACATGGATGGTGTGATGCAAGCTTTGGCTAAGAAAAGGACTCAATGGAAAGAAGGCTTGTTCTTGGCCGTGAAGTTAGCTTGACAGAAGCTGTTCAAATATTACGCTGAAGTGACTCCATTGACATGCATGCTTCTGATGTCTGCAAATATCCTCGATCCTTTCCAGAAGTTGCGATGATTTAGAAAGTGGGGCAAGGGAATGGATATCAATCCTGAGTGCGAGACATCCTATACTACTCAATACCAAGAGGCCTTTCTGAAGTACGTGGAGAATGAGAACTGTGCCACACAGCGACATGTGCCGGTAAATCAACACGAAAGCTTACGGAGTAGCAATCTCATCCGATCCGCAACGGCTTTAGGATCATGTCAATGATCCTTTGATCCATATGATTTGTCCAGTGATAATGAAGAATACTTAATGCCTGACGATGTGGCTGAGATGACACCAGGACGAAGCGATTGTGCAGCATGTTTATTGACCGCCACCAGGCTCTATTTCAATTCGCCGCCTAAAGCACCAACGAACTGAGGCCATATTGATCTAAATCTCAATGATTACCAATCCGACCGATTTGAGTGTAGCAAGACATTTTGGTTACCGGACTTAACCGACTGGTGGTGTCAACAGGAGGACTGACACTCTAAGTAAGCCAATCTCTCTGATGTGGCGCACGACATATTGTCTATCATACCACATGATGTCAGAGTGGAGGCCAGTTTTTCCCTAGGCCGAAATGTTATCGGCTAGAGTCAGTCAAAAACCACAGGTGAGAACCTTTGCGAAATTGTCGTTGTCAGGGAGTTTGCTCGAGCCAATGACATGATTTTGGCCGGCACTGACCAAGAATTGGATACAACGAACACAGAAAACAACTCGGAAATGAAGAAAGTTGTGGAGAAATGAAATTGCACTGAATGGCCAAGGTTCACAACTTTTTGATGATATGGCAGGGCAGCCAAACATATGTGCTACCCAGGAGGAATCTCGTGTTCAAAACGAGCAGATAGCTCACGTAGGATACTTTTCGGACACGGAAGAGATGTTCAACGCATCCTGGTCTCTGTTTGAACATGATTGTGGGGATGCATTCAAATTATCAGAAAGATCTCCATTGCCACCACCTTTGTCAGCAAAGGACCTCAGTGGTGGATGAACTCAAATATAAAATGTCCGCCGCATCCGAAGAATCAATCGTCCTCCAGTCAAAAGCGATGAGGCCAAAGCACCTGAATGTATTTCTGACACTGCAGATTGGTTTAACTGGAATGGGTACTTGGATGATTCAAATGACAGTGATGACGAATGCGCGGCGGATGTTGAATCTGACATAGAGCAAGACAATAGCTTTGTGGATCCTGACTATCCAGAGCAGCAGGATCTGAGCGCCGCGCCAAATGTTCCCGGATTGATTTGGCCAACACGGAAGTCAAAGAGACAGGCTGGAAAGGTGTTGATGATGGTCAATGCAATTGAAAGAAGGAGGAATAAGGGAATGAAGAGAAAGTACGACAGAATGCGTCAATGTTTCACCACCTTCTTTAGGTATCTTGACCGAGAGTTTTAGTTAGTAATATATCATTGGCAAACTGTGAGCAGTAGCTTGTCAATATTGGTTGTTAAACAGATGCATAGAAGGCGCAATGAAGCTTTTGGCAAGATACATAAATTTTAGTCGTGTGAGAGCGAACAGTGCAAGAAAGTTACTGCGCCTGGCTTTGGCACAGGGCCAAGCCTCAATCAGTCAGACAGAATACCAATAAGTTCAAATCATGATGAAAACTATTATCGATGGCAGCAGGTGTTGAATGGACAATACATCAAAATGTGCATCAATGGAGTGTCAAACATTTGTGGTTTTGTAAGTATGGTAAGTAAACAACAATTTGGTTGCTGTGATGCATAACCGATATATTGGCACCCTTCATAGGCTAAGAAACAGCGACATGCTGCCTGCCGCATCCCCAGAATGAGCGTCAATGCAGCGTCAACAATTCTTAGCTTCGCATCCTGGGTAATTTATGTTCCGATTGGTTTTAGACATCCATTTGTCAGACCTTGACAGCCTTTACTGGGACAAACTACAGCGACATGCTCGCTGCCGCATGCAGAGAATCAGTGTCAACGGATTTTCAACTATTTTTAGCTTTGCATCTTGGGTAATTCATCTTCCGATTGGTTGCAGAGATCCATTTATCAGATAATGGCAGCCTTTACTGGGAAAAACTACAGCGGCATGCTGCCTGCCGCATCCTGTGAATGATCGTCAATGGAGCGTCAACGATTTTTAGCTTCACATCTTGGGTATTTTATGTTCCGATTGGTTGCAAACATCCATTTATGAGATATTGGCAGCCTTTACTCGCAAAACCAACAGCTAAATACTCCCGGCCTCATCCTGAACATGAGTGTCAACGGAGCGTCGACTGTATTAGTTGTTACAACTATGGTAATCAAGGCATCGCGTGGACCTTCGCGTTCATAATGGAATTATTGTCCGCCCTGATAGTCAAAAACTCAATTTATCAATGGTAAAACACCAATTCCAAATTAATTGATATTGCAAGCTGCAAAGCATGCAAAATCATATTATTGGTTGTTGAACACGCCATTTTGATAAGATACTATTAACAAACTCCAAACACAAGAGCCTTATATGAATGTATGGATGGACCCACTGGGCGACCTGCTGACAACCCGCCCAATTCAGACGGATTGGGAGTTAACCATCGAACCGTACCTGAGTTGACGATTCAGGTTTATTGACAACCCGGACCACCAATTTGGTAACCATTCGGTTTGCACCTGGGCCCGGACCTGAAGTCCCGGTCCGGAACTGTTGCTCACACTAGTTGACGCCCATTGTTAGGAAATGGTAGCAATATTGTCCGTAGCCCTTTTGCCTATAGAGGCGGCTGAGACTATGATTATGTGTTGACACGGTTGCATAGCCCTTCGATTATCCAAGATGCATGGCCAAAAATCGTTGACGCTCCGTTGACGATCATTTTGAGGTGGTAGTGAGATCGTCACTTGCATTTTTGCCAATAAAGGCGGCCGATGGTTGGATTATACATTAACTCCGATGCACAGCACTTTGAGTGTCCATGATCAAAGACCAAAAATTGTTGACGCTCCATTGAAGCTCATTTTTTGGAGGTGGTAGCGATATTGTAGCTCCCATTGTCACCCATAAAGGCGGCCAGCACTTCGAATATAGCTTAATGTCGTCACACAGCTGTTTGATTATTCAAGATGCAAGAACAATAATCGTTAACAGTCAATTGACGCTCATTTTGGGAAGATAGTAGTGATGTTGACGCCAGCATTTTTGGTCTTGATGGCGGCCAATACTTTGATTATGTGTCACAGCGACCATGACTTTTTTTGATAATCAGACTTACAAGACTAAAAATCGTTGACGCTGATTTCCAGGATTGGTCAACGAGCATGTCACTATCCTTTTTACCTATAAAAACCACCAATCCAATCAGTTGGGAAGGATGTGACTATGCAGCCGTGTGTTTGCTAAAAATGTACGACCAACAATCGTTGACGCTCCGTTGACGCTCAACTCAATGACACACTAACAGTCAGTGGATGCTCAACAATTGTATGTAAAAATGCATATAGTCATTATTGGCAGCCAATAAATTGTTTCTATGTATAAACATTTGAATCCAAAAGTTTCCAAGCTTCTCAATTTCTGATCCACCACTAGACACGTTATCTGAGTGATAAATGACTGTGGCCTATCACGTTCCAGCACTTTCGGCCAACTATTGACCGCATATAACTCTGTACACTAGTTTTTGATATATGTCGCCCGACTTCCTCACCCATCCTCATCCATTTCATTCTGCGCGATTTGCATGACCTACCATAAGCAATTTTCAACATCTCGACCATGTGCACCAGGTCTGCGCAGAGAGTTATGCCGTTGGCTGCATGATCGTATGCAGCATGATGGTCGTCATTCATTCAGCTTCGCATTGCGCTTTAACTGCTGCATCTATGACTCGTATGACATCACTGACTTATATTTTGTTAGTGGGTTTCATCTCAAATTTAGTTTTAATTGTCTAACATAACAGTAATGTGCAGGACGATATCACGTTCATTGGACGTCAGTCAATGAGATTTGAAGTCTCGAACATTGCGATGGACTATCCGACCCTTGCACATGCATAGACAAATTATCATGTCTCACAATTTTGTCACTGAAATCAAGTAAATGCTGACACGTAGCAAAATAGGTATGGGTATTGCATTCCAAATTGATACAACGTTACAAATGCCAATTTGCCTATTCATTCCTCCGGCGACGCTGGAGCCGTCACCATGTCTTCGTTGGAATCTGATGTCTATATGGTAATTAGCTTGAGATGCAAGATGCAAGGGTCAAAGCTTACAGGTTCAACATGCTTTGATATCTGAATCGGTGACTAATCGGGCATTGGAGCGGGCAGACAGGAGGGAATGCATACGTGTGTCCGTGGTTTCCGTGAACCTAGCATCATATGACTACTCCCTGGTCGAGAAGTTACTTGCGGCATTTGCAACTTTCCAGGGACACTATCAAGAGTCTCCATAGGCTCACCAAATATCGTCATCACAGATGACACTGCATTATCTGCAGTATGAGGTTGAACGACAGCCAGAACATTCAATTCGGTTGAACTGTACCTCTTGTCCCTCTCACGGAAGTAGTCGGCCATGTCTCCCCTGCCGGGTTGCGTCAATTGGTCCAGCTTCATCTGCTTCTGCCGATAACTCTCCATGTGATACTGTACTGTTTTGGAGATTGTGCCCATCAACAAGCTGGGTTAGTCATCTTCGCTAACCTTCCCCCCCACCGGATCTTCTTCATCATCATCCTCGTCTTCCCCATCCTCCCCATCGTCGAAACTTGCAAGATCGCTCAGACTATCTCTGCTGGCGTGCAACATCTCCTCAAATGTTCTTTCACTCTTGGTGGTTGTCAATCCTGCCTTTTCCGCATTTCTCATAGTATCCTGCTCCTTTTTAATTGCTGTCTCTGCGTCTTCAACTCGCGTTGTTGCCACAGTGGTGTCTCTCTCTACATAATCCTCAATCCATTTCTCCTTCACTTCATTGCGTAAGAAGTGAGTTTATCGGCTTTTCCTCACTGCAAGCTTCGTTTTGGATCGCAAGCTGCGCAACGCTCCCAAGGCTGCGACCCGTTCTGCTTCCAAGCTGCTCTTTCCTTTATTAGCTTGATGACATCATCATGTGGAGCACTTTGTTGATTTGGCTTATTTGCCTGCCTGTAGTGGCGAAAGGTTCCTTTTCGGAGCATTGACCATTGAATTTTTTGTTGACTTTGTTGATGGACGAGACGTTGGATGTTGCCAGATATGGACCACATCGAGGCTAGCTGCATCTTTTATGTCGAGGTTGGTACGCATAATTGACATGAACAAAGCAAAATCTGCGTTATGACCGTCACTACATTGGGAATAGCAATGCTAACCGTACATTATGACATGATGTTCAGCGTCTGTTTGATGTACAATCCCAGGGAATTCTTGGGACAAACATCAGCAGACGTCCTTTCCGTCAAAGAATGTACTATTTTTATCTCACAAAGATGTTATTTCCGCTGTCGTTCAGCATGATTTATCCATGTAAAGAAACACACAACATCGCACCTACTTGGTGCAAATTGCAGGACGGTTGGCAACCCGTGCAACTGGCAGCTATGCGCAACAGGATTCATCTTGCGTAGAACAAGCAAGTTGGCTGTTACGCATGCCATTTTGACTCGAAGCTAAGTGTATATTCGTCAGGACTTCCCACTTCTTTTCGTTATCTTCTTCCTCAGGACTTCCCACTTTGTTTTGTTATCATCATCTCTTCACTTCCACAGCAGCAAATCATGCCTCCACAGACAACTCAGCAAGGTGAGAGTGGAACAGAATCGAGCAGAATGACAGGCACTTTATCTAATACACCACACGCTGAGACCCAACCACAAGACAGACACCAGTTAGTTCAACGTGACGCTGCAAATACTGCCACCGGAAATATGACACTGGACGCACCAGTAAAGATTTTCTGTAAAACCGGAAAGAGCAAGAATAAGGAGCAGCATTCGATCGGATGTATGTGTAGTTGTATTGAGGTATACAGCCGTCAACTAATGATATAACATACAACTGGAGTACGTACAGAGCTGTGTTACCAATGTATCGCCGCCAGTAATGGGAAACCTCGATGGTCGACCAAGGCAAATGTCGGCACAGTCTGCGAGATCGAACATCATGGTGTTGTCCGCTCTGGAATTTTCACGCACGAATTTAGTGATAAGAATCCCCAAGAGTGGACCCAGCAGGCTTAATCCACATTAGAGGATGCTACGAAGGCGTGAATGGTGGAGGTAATAGCCGAATCCAATATGTAGATGCAGCAACTAATTTCTTGAAGGTTTTCAACATGTCTGCAACTATGGCAAGGCAAGGAGGTTAGGTACAGTTAGAACAGTCTGACATGCACCTGGCCTTGAATATGGCCAAAATGGCCAAAGGGGGGTTTTTGCGCGCCGCAATAGAGGAAACACAATTCCGAATTGAGATACCTTGGGCCGAAGTCCGAGCAGAGAAGGAGTGGGGAGTCATGTTTCCTGAGCATAAAAATGTGAAGGCTGCAATGAAAAGACACCCGGCTATGCTTTGGGAAAATCAGATAGACGGCTTCCTTCTTTGCCAAAATGGCGCAGCACAGAATCCCCAGACACGCTGGAGATGCGAAGTCACGGGTGCAGCGTATCCAGAGCGACTCAGACAGCCGACATCAGCACCGACGCCACATCCACCCGAAATGCCACCTGTTCCACCCGGCAACAATGAGGCAGCTCATGTCTCGGAAATCGGAGGTGTACCACCCGGATATGTGTATATACATACGCCTCTTCCCAGTGCTCAATTTTTCAATCTTGATGCATATGCCAAGGATCGCAAGCGCGATAAAGATTTTAATCCAGATTTGCTGACTGATAAAGAAACATCCACTGGTTAGTACACTATCTGCTGCGTGGTCATGCAGCTGACATCCATTTTGCAGACAACAGCAGCTAATTGCGCGAACCTGAAAGTGAAGATGAGCATTGATCGAATGGAACGGGATTTTTCAGTGTATTATTTTCTACAATCAGTGGACACTTGACAGTATATTTTAAAGGATATATTTATATGTATTATTGAAGAACAATGTATTTATGAAGGAGAAAGTACGTGAAGATGGTACAAAGGCTGCCAAAACACCATCAATGATATATTAGGCCAAATTAAATGATAACATATTGTGGATACATCCATGGCAAAATGAACGTCAATGGATTGTCAACGATCTTTGGTCTTCCATCATTGGTTGTCTGTGTGGCGATCTGTTGCAGCCATTCATAAATGTGGTATTGGCTGGCATTTTAGGCAAAAGAGTGAGCCACACACTCCCTGCCCCATTCTGAATATGAGCGTCAATGGAGCATCGATGATTGTTGGTCTTGTTAGTCGGGTAATTCAGAAGCAATTTGGTCATTACTATGCATAATCAAAGTATTGGCCGCCTTTATTTGGGAACGAGATGGAGCCACGTTCCCTGCCCCATCATGAAAATGGGCGTCAACAGAGTGTCAACAATTTTTGGCCTTTCATCATGGGTAATCAAAGCGTGATGCATCGGTAATTGTGTTCATACGATGTTGTCACAGTCCTTCGAGGCTAAAACGGTCATGAACTCATCCTTGCATCATTGTAATTGAAATTAGTTCTTACTGTCAGGGAGGCTGTCGTGGGAACGTCGCTTGCTTATCTGCCAAGAGAGGCTGGCAATTCCTCTTTAATTGAGGTTTGCAATCATGCGCCAGGTATATTACCCAAGATGCGAAACCTTAAATTGTTGACGCTCATTTGATGCTCATTTTCAAGATGGGGCAGGGAGCGTGTCACATCTGCTTTTTCCAATGAAGGAGGCCAATACCTCAGTTATGACTATCTGCAACCAATGGCTACTCTGATTACCCAGGATGCAAGACCTAAAATCGTTGATGCTCCATTGACGCTCCGTTGACACTCATTCCCAGGATGGGGCAGGGAGCGTTTGTCTACATATTTTGGTCACAAAGGCGGCCAGTACATCCAAAAAGAACAGTGACATATGATCATTAATATTTTACGATTAATATTAAGATATCAGAATCCGACCACAAATAGAACAATCAGAAATGCAACACCGGAGATCGGACCCGATGGGGCGAGCGAAACCCGGCGAAACCCGTGGGTTGATGGGTACGGGGCCAGGTTCCGACCATCAAGAAGCAGCAGGTCGGGTTTTTGGACAGGTCTGGAACCGAACCAAAGTGTTTTCCCAGTCTAAACCAGGACCGCTGGCAGGTTACCCGGACACGTTGCTAACACTAACAGCTGTCAATAGTCGTTATGAGAGTACATGGGACTTCTGGCCTATGGCCGCAGGCAATAGGAGTTATCAGGGTACTCCCCACTCAAAGAGAATAGTCTCTACCTAATCATCACATAACTGAGGGAATAATGACGTTGGCTAATGATATGAGGCTAGATGCAACCTTGCTCATTGATGTGAGTTAGTATGCATTGCTATGTCAGACTCGGTAGTCAATGCAAGGTGAGGTGTCATGATCTGTATTGGGATAGTATCGGTTGGTCGCAGATTGAATCAATGACTGAAGCAAAATAGCCTCCATGGTGAGGTATTAATTCGCGATCAAGCACTACCAATGATGATCGGCCGATGTTCCAAGTACTGTAACAAATGGATTGCACGATGTCTAGGATCAAGTTCAATCTGACACAATCTCTGACATGATATCATGTGATGGATGGCCTGATTGTTATCAGCAGCATGATGGTTTGAAACAACATTGCATGAAAGCGATAACCCACTGGGATGCATGGCACTTGATCACCGGGCGCATCGGGAAATGGTATGACATGACTGCGATAACGCTATGATGAGCCTTGGAGTCAAGGCCTCGAAGTATGGGAGTACAAGCCGTCAAAGAAGACCAGAACAACATTGCATTGCTCTGGCAATGAGAAGAACATGCTCATGCAACAACCCACCGTCGACAGTCAGAAACATGAAGGATGATTTTCAAATATTATAAAGAAATCTATCTATTGAACATTCTCATCATTGCTTCTCTACTCCATACTCGTAATTTATCCCTATATGTCTGGGTCCAGATTGACACAACTGCAATATGCTGTCCAATAGAAAGTCAAGTTCTTCGGCGATCTGATGTTCTGTTTAGAATAGCATCATTCAACCCTCATCTCATAGGTCATTTGATGATACCCAATTTACCAACATACCAGTTACAACATACATTGGTAGATGTCTACAGGGCGATTACCCTTCTAAGAATACTCCAAAGATCCTTTATTTCCAGACGAGCCGTAATCTTTGCTCCAAGAAATGATATCAAAACTTGGTAACGTATTTATCAGGTAGCTCTTGAAGAAGGTCAAGAGGTTGAGTCTTAGGATAAGACAAGGACTGAAAGGGTATCTTACATAGGCATATTGTTAGCAATGGTTCCAGGGTACCCGGCTGTGGTCCACGATGGAACCGGAACGAAGACCCCAGTCTGGGCAGAAATCCACCAAGGAACCGAACCGGGTCATTAGCTGCGGGTTGTCACTCAGAGCAGACCTCAAACTGTGAGTTTTTGGCCTGGTTAAAAGCGGACTGCAGTTCCATTTTGTGGTTCCTACACTTTTGGCTGAGATTATGTTTTTGAGTTCTTATCGTTTCGCCACATGGTATATAGCTAAAACATACAGTTTTCGGAGCTAGTTCACGCCCTTGTCTCCAATTTGGAATCCGATCAATATCCTTTGGGTCACAATGAAATAACACTCCAAATCTCACCCAAATTGCGGGTTATCAACAGTGACTCAACGAATATTGCTCAGATCCAGAATCGGAAACCACCAGGTCAAAGAGCTACTCAACCTACATAATTTATGTATAGACTATGTCACGATATCATCCGAATTCAATAACCTAATTGGAGCGAAAGACCCGGCTTTACAAGGGCTGGGTTTTCCGGTGCAAATCTGCCCAAACGCAACAGTGCAGGATCTTCGTAGGTTACAACCTATTGCCAAGGTTCAGTTCCGCTTCCAACACGAACCCCATCACCCCCAACATAGAGGAGAATATACCAATTTATTGATGGTATCTTCAAATGGATTCTTGCGCTCTTTCAGATTTAACCTTCATACACTTATATATAGTTGTCACCTTCTGTAGTGGTTGTGTATATTGATATTGGAGTTATTCTTCAATGCATATAGACAGTTGAAAGCATCTACTGTTGTATTCACCTATATCTTTTGATCTGCTATAAACCTATCTGTTAATTTACTGAACCTTGTCTGCAATATGATATTCCATCATGGGTAATCTACCATGAGCCATATGTCTTACCATAATCTCCTATATTACCGATACCATTGAATAACACCAAATATCGACAATTACCCCAGAGCTGTTTTGCATACCCCCTGGTTATATACTAGTAACACCCCAGTAGCATATCTGTAATACTCCAGTAGCATTCCTCTAATTCACTCATCACATCTCAGTAATATGCTGTTATTAATGGTATATACTATATATTCTTTTCATTTTTAAATACACTGCTATGTGAAACCATGATATAGCCAGATATTATCAATATTACAACTGTGAGATGTTCGAATTTGCGACTCTTATACTGTCTGGCAACTCACATAATTCCTCTCACCACTGGGACATGTTCACTCTGGCAACTCTAACATGGTTATTTCTGCAACCCTGACATAATTGCTCTCCTAACTCTGACATGGTCATACTCTCAACTGTCACAGGCTAGCTCCTGCGATTCTGACATACACAGTATTCCAACTCGGACATGGTTGCTATCCAAACTCTGATCTATATGCTCTCACAACTCTGGGATGTAAGTTCTCACAATTCTGACATGCTCACGTGAAACTCTGCAATGCTCAATCTCCAGACTTCAATATGCTCACTGTCACAACTCCAATGTTGTCTGTCTCACAACCCTGAAATATTTGCTCCCCCAATTGTGCATTGTACACTCTCCTGACTGTAACATCTTTTGCCTTGCAACTCTGACATGCTCCCTCTCACAACTCTAATATACTCACTTTCACAATTTTGATGTCGCCATTTCTGCAACTCTGATATATTCCCTCTTCCAACTTTGAAGCTGGCTGTGTAAGCTGGCTGGGAGCAGGGATCAATAGAGTGAAGCTGAGTTGAACAGGACAGATGTTAATCAAATGAAGCTGGCTGGTCATCATCAAGCGATGCTGGCACTAAGCTAAATGGAGTTAGTCAATTGAAATGGATGTGGGGTGCAATGTTAATCAAGGAAAGCTGCCTGGGAGCTGGCTATAGTATTATTAAACTAAAGCGGACATGGAGTGGCTGTAGAGTTAATAGGGTAAAATGGACTTGGACTAGGAGGGTGATAATTCAATAAGGATGATGGTTGATGATCATCTGAAGTTAGCTGGGAGATGATCAAGTGAAGCTGGCTGGTGATCATGATGAAATAGAGCTGACTTGTACCCATGATGGACTGAGGATGGGTAGGGGTAGTAGCAGGCAATGTTTGAGAAAAGCTAGGGAGGTACTGGCCAGCCTACACAGCGTTGATTGAGCAAAGATGGGTAGAACATGGTGGATGTTAATTGAGTGAAGTTGATTGGATATAATTAAGCAAAGATAGGTAGGACATGATGAGCACAAATGGTAGAGATTGACCAAAGCTAGGTAGGTAGCTGGCGAGCAAAGATGTTGGTGATTGATAGAAGCTATGTTTGTGCTGGCAAGCAAAGATTGTGCAGATTGAGTAATGCTGGGTAGATACTGGCTGCTGTAGTTTAAGTAAAGCTGGCTGTGGATGATTGAGTAAAACTAGGTACATCAGCAAAATGTATTTTAGTAACTGGGAGCCTCCAGGGGTGTCTGAGAGGATGTGGAGTATAAACTTAGATGCGGCAATTTCAGAAGTGTATCAGACCCTAGGAGGGCATTCCAGCCAACCTTCAGAGTAACTGGGACCTGTGGTGACTGCACCAGGAGTACCATGAGAGTGATTGTGATAAGTTTGGGAACACCTCAGAGTGCCGGAGAGAACTTTGGGTGCACCTGGGAGCACCTGGGAGCGTAGGTGACAAGCCAGGGAATGCCGATTGTTGAAATGTACTGATTGCTAGAAGCTTGTATTCTCAAGTACAGGTACATTCATGAACTTATATACGCGGTATTCGGAGTATGTCTTGTATGTCTTGTACGCATGCATGCGCACTCAGCTGGCATC